>Ga0209167_10000211_pt1 | contig 54222 bp, 42 predicted proteins | sample Coa_R1_9_FD_187154 | JGI IMG/M metagenome (GOLD analysis project Ga0209167, IMG submission 187154) | Surface soil microbial communities from Centralia Pennsylvania, which are recovering from an underground coalmine fire - Coalmine... | ecosystem: Environmental > Terrestrial > Soil >...
GCTTCCATCCAGCCTCGGCGCGCTCCCTCAGATAGTCGGCATCGAGCAGGCGCGTCGGGACTTCACGGATCCGTTCAATCTTCGCCATGGTAATCCCCCTCCTCCGTAGATCGGAGCGCGGGCGTACCGCCCGCCCTCTGCCAGGCTTGAAAGATGCGGGCAGGATGCCCGCGCTCCAATCGGAAATCGTCAGTTACTCGTACCTCAGCGCCACCATCGGATCCACCTTGGTCGCGCGGCGTGCCGGGATGTAGGTCGCGACGAGCGCAACGGCGGCAATGACGACCGCCGCTCCGGCGAAGCTCGCGGGGTCCAGAGGACCGACGCCGTAGAGGAATTTCGCGAGCAGGCGCGTCAGCGCGAACGCTCCCGCCAGTCCGATACCCACCCCCGCCAGCGTCAGCCGGATTCCCTGCCCTACGACGAGCTTCAGAACGTCCTCGCGTTCCGCTCCGAGCGCCATCCGAATGCCGATTTCGTGGGTGCGCTGCGAAGTAGCGTACGACATGACGCCGTAGATGCCGACTACCGCGAGCAGCAGCGCCAGCGCGGCGAAGGCGCCGAGCAAGAGCGTATTGAAGCGCGGCTCGTCGACCGTTTCTGATACCAGTTGACTCATCGTCGCGGCGTCGAAAACCGGCAGGTTCGGATCAACCCTGTCGATGGCGCGCCGGGCAGAATCGACCAGCGACGTGGGGTCGGGCGCCGTGCGCACGACGAAAGTAATGTCGTGCATCATGAAGGGAATCGGCGACTGCGCGTAGGGCGTGTAGACGACCGGGTTCAGCGTTTCGTCCAGGCTGTGCTGCTTCACGTCGCCCACGACGCCCACCACCCTATACCACTTGTCAGTCGTGTTCCCCGATGGATCGATGTGACGGCCGATCGGGTCCCCGTGCGGCCATAAGTGGTTGGCGACGCTTTGGCTGATGATCAGCACGGGAGCCGAGCCTCCCGTGTCGTGGTCATTGAACAGGCGGCCCTTCACGAGCGGAATACTCAGGGTTTGGAAATAGTCGCCGCTGACCGCCAGCTTGCGAGCTCCGGCTTTTGCCGATGGCTGGCCTTCCACGCTGATGTCCCCACTGATGAGGTTCTCGCCGAAAGGTAGCCCAAACGCCGCGCCGGCGTGCTCGACTCCGGGCAGTAGAGCGAGTTGGTCGAGCGCCTGGCGCTGGAAGGCGATCATTTGGCCAGTTGTCTGATAGCGGGACTCGGGCAGCTCCACATTCATGGTGAGGAGGTGGACCGGATTGAACCCCGGATTGACACTCGTCAGGCGCGCGAAACTCCGGATGAGGAGTCCGGCGCCCACTAGCAAGACCAGCGCCAGCGCCATTTCGCTGACCACCAGACTGTTACGAAGGCGCCCGCGTCCCACACCGCTCGAGCTGCGCCCGCCTTCCTTCAAGGCTTCGCCGACACTGAAATTGGACGCCTCGAGCGCCGGCGCAAGTCCGAAGACGAGTCCAGTCACGAGCGAGATGAGCAGGGTGAAGCCCAGCACCCAGGCGTCGAGACGCACGCCGACGATCCGGCTGATCAGTCCCGGAGCGGCCAGATTGTGCGGCATGAGTGAGACCAGTAAGTCGCGGCTCCAGGTGGCGGCGACCAGCCCGAGAGCGCCGCCGAAAAGAGCGAGCAGCACACTCTCCGTCAGCATCTGGCGCACCACGCGGGCGCGGCTGGCGCCCAGCGCGCTGCGGATCGCGATCTCACGATAGCGGCCCGAGGCGCGTGCCAGAAGCAGGTTGGCGACATTGGCGCAGGCGATGAGCAGCACGAGTCCGACCGCGCCCAACAGCAGGAGGAGCGACGGGCGCAAGTTCGCACTCATCTCATCCTGAAGCCGCACCACGGACCATGTCCAGCCGAAGTCCGGAACACGGTGTTCCTTGATAAGGCGCTGGGCAATCAGCGCCACGTCGTTGCGGGCGCGCTCGATCTTAACGTCCGGCTTCAACCGTGCCACGACGCGCATCGTCGTGTTGTGACACTCGGTTGCGAGCACGGCGGGGGTCCAGTAATCGGCTTGATTGGGAAAGGCAAACCCCTCGGGCATCACCCCGGCGACGGTGAGAACCTGGTCATCAAGCGTGAGGGGCTTGCCGACCACTGACGGGTCAGAACCAAAGTGTTTTTGCCATAGCGAATGGCTGATCAGGACAACGTTGTCGTGCCCGGCCCGCTCCTCGTCTGGCGAGAAGGCTCGCCCCAACGCGGGACGCGCGCCCATCAGCGGGAAGAAGCTCGACGTGACCGCAGACCCAATCAGCCGGGCAGGCTCACCGGTGCCGGTCATATTAGCGGTCTCCCAACGGAACCCGGCGATTCTGTCGAACACGCGATTCTGGTCGCGCCACTCCGGGTAATTGGGTTCGCAGATGGTGGCTGGCCCTGAGAAGCCGACTGCCGGGTTCGTGCCCCAGAGCGTCACCAGCCGGTCAGAGTCAGGATAAGGCAGCGGGCGCAGCAGTACGGCATTTACCACGCTGAAGATCGCCGTATTCGCGCCGATGCCCAGGGCGAGCGCCAGCACCGCGACCCCTGTGAACCCCGGGTTCCTCGCCAGCATGCGCGCGCCGTATCGCAGGTCCTGAATCAGTGTTCGCATCAACTCGCCTCCATCGCGGGCGTCCCGTCCGCCTTGATTCCGAACCTCAAAAGATCCGGGCAAGCCCTTTCCGTGTCAAGCTGAGCGAAGGGAACCATCCTTCTTCTCCCAGGCAAAGCAGATTCCTCGCGACGCTCGGAATGACACGCTACCAGTGCTTCCGCCCACCCAGCGTGCCGCAAATGTTTCATGCGGTACCCAATTCAGAATTCATAATTCAGAATTATTCAGAATTCACAATTCTCTCAGCGCCTCCATCGGATCGAGCTTTGAGGCGCGGCGTGCCGGCAGATAACAGGCCAGCATCGCGATCACAACCAGCAGCAGGGCGGCCGCCGCGAACGCCAGAGGATCGTCGGGCCGCAGTCCGAAAAGCAGCGCACGCGCCGTGCGTGCCGCAGCGAGCGCCAGCACGATTCCCACCGCAAGGCCTGCACCCACGACGGCTCCCGCCTGACCCAGCACCAGCTTGACGATCTCGCGTCGATCGGCGCCCAGCGCCATGCGGATTCCAATCTCGCTCGTCCGGCTGACCACCGTGTAAGACATCACTCCGTACAGGCCGACGGCCGTCAGAAGGGCGGCGAGGGCGCCGAAGAGTCCGGACAGGATGGCCATCAGGCGTTCGGGCAGAACCTTCTCGTGGATCATGGTCCCGAATGACCAGAAGGACGTGTCGATCTGCGGATTGACGTCAGCGATGGCGCTTCTCACGCGACCGGTCAGATCCGCCGTCGGCGCGTTGGAGCGGACGACGATCTGGTCGGAGGCTTCGGGCTTCGAGTCCTGAGTCGCGCAAAGGTAGGCAACCGGAAGGAAACCCTGGCGGAGGTCTCGGTACTTGGTGTCGGCGACCAGCCCCACGATCTCAAAGACCGTTTCCGGTTCGGACGGAGTCGTCTCGCGCGTGAATCGCGCGCCGACAGGGTTGGCGCCAAGCCCCAGCAAGCGGGCAAACGCTTGGTTGACGATCGCCACCTTGGGTGACGCCGGCGTGTCGCGGTCATCGAAGTCCCGGCCCGTCAGGAAAGTCATCCCCATTGTCTTGAAGTAGTCGCGGCTCGTCGTGTTGAAGTTTGATTCCTTTCCTCGACTCCGATCCGCGCCTTCGCGCCACACGATGTTGTCAGTGCCGCTGCCGCTCAGTGGAATGATCCTCGCCTCCGCTACCGCATCCACGCCCGGGATGGCGCGTAGCCGCTTGAGCAGTTGACGCTTGAACTCGAGGCGGCGCTCACGCGGAAGGTCGAGACGCGCGAAATCGACGTCGGTGACCAGGATGCCGTTCTGACGAAAACCCGTGTTCTGGTGGAGGACGTTGTACAGGCTGCGAGTAAACAGCAGAGCGCCGACCAGCAGCACGAGCGATAAAGTGACCTGCGATGCGGCGAGCGCCCGCCGCAGGTCAAGCCGCTCACGGCTTGTCGTCAGCCCGCGTGCCGAGGCCTTCATCGCCTCGGCGGGTGCGACGCGGGTGGCGCGCAGCGCCGGAGTGAGTCCGAAAAGGATGCAGGTCAGAATAGTGGCGCCGGCCGTGAATCCGAGCACACGCCAGTCCGCGGCGAGATCCACAAACAGCGGGTTTCCTTCCGTGCTCAGCAGCGAAACGAGGAAGTGGCTCAGCGTCCCCGCCATCAGCAAGCCGAGGCCGCCGCCGGACGCGCCGAGCGTCAGGCTTTCCACCAGCAGTTGCCGGACGATACGCCCGCGTGACGCGCCCAAAGCCAGGCGCACCGCGACCTCGCGTTCGCGCGCCGTAGCGCGCGCCAGGAGGAGGCTCGCGAGGTTGGCGCAAGCGATCAGGAGGACCAGCCCGGCGATCCCAAGCAGGAGCACCAATGGGTCACCGTACTGGTCACGCAGCCAGGAGACTCCGGTGGCCGCCGGAAGCGACGTCAGACGAAACTTGAGGTAGTCCTTGATGTTTGCCGGCGGATAGTCCTTGGGCAGCGTGACTTCGAAGATGCCCGGTGAGATCGCGCCCAGCTGGGCGTTCGCTCCGGAGATCGACTCGCCCGGCTTCAACCGGCCCATCACCGTCAGCCACCAGATAGTACCGGCGTCGAGCGCGCTCGATTCGCCCTCCAGAACTTTGTCCGAGCAGAGCGGCATCGCCACGTCAAAGGCGTGGCCGACCTCGAGGCCGAAGAAGCCCGGCGAAGTCACGCCGATAACTTCGACCGGGTGATCCTCAATGGTAAGCTTCCGCCCGACGGCCGACCTGTCGCCGCCCAGTTCCCGTTGCCAGAAGGCATAGCTAACCACCACACCGGGCAGTCCACATCCGCGCCGATCATCATCCGCGGTGAACACGCGGCCGATCACGGGCTGGACACCCAGCACCCGGAAGAAGTCGCCGCTTACCAACATCCCGGGGACGGCGCGTCTGCGTCCGGCGGGCCCGAGGTTGAAGTAGTCGTAGGCCCACGCGAAGGTGCCGGAGAACACTTGCTGCCGGTCGCGGATCTGTTCCCATTGGGGATTCGTCAGCGCCGGGTACATGCTCTCAGTGCTGCCGCGGATGCCCGTCGTGTCCTTGAGATCGACCATCACGAGTTGCTGCGGATCCTTCACCGGCAGAGTCCGCAGGCGGACGGCATCGAGCAGTTGGAAGATGGCCGTGTTGGCGCCGATTCCCAACGCCAGCGTGATGACCGCCGCAGCCGTGAATCCTGGATTCCGCGCCAGCATCCGCAGTCCGAAGCGCAGGTCGTTGAGCAATGTACTCGCTCCTTCCCACCAGGCTGTCAGCTCTTCAGCTTTCCGCGACAGATATTCGACCGCCTCGGTCGAAGCAGCTAACATACCGTTTACGAAGATTGGGCCAAGTTATTCATAACGCAGGCCTTAGCAGCTTGCCGTGGGGATGTGGACGGGAACTCCGGTGTTCGTTTGCAGGACTTGCGCGTTCGAAAGCGGACAAGGAATGGAGCGAATTCGCTAACGCAGGAAAGGTTTGAATGCGGTGTTCAGTTTGCCCTGCGCGGTGAGGATCAGCTCGATGGTCTCGCGCACCGCGCCCGCGCCGCCCGGCGACGGCGTCCGGTAGTGGACGTAGCGCCGCAGGAACGGATGCCCATTCGCGACGCCCACCGCCAGGCCCACGCGCTTCAAGACCGGCAGGTCGACCACGTCGTCGCCGATGTAGCACACCTCATCGTCGCGCACTTCAGCCGCAAAGATGATGCGCTCGTAAGCGCCGAGCTTCTCGATCGTATCAAGCTCGGCGTACTGCATCCCGAGCTCGCGTACTCGATACTCGACGATGGGCGAAGTCCGGCCCGAGATGACGCCAGTCTTGAGTCCCACGTCGTGCGCCAGGCGAATCCCCAGCCCGTCGCGCGAGTGAAAGCCCTTGGTCTCGATCAGCCGGCCGTCAACGCTGTCCGCCAGGTAGTAGATGTGGCCGTCGGTCATGACGCCGTCGATGTCCATGAGCAGCAGCTTGATTTTGCGCGCTCGCCGTCGAAGTGCAGAAGGAAGTGTTGGCATTTGTCTTTGCTCGTCACTTGTCACTGCTCTTAAATCATCTCGGTCGTCCACAGATCGTGCAAATGCAGGACGCCTTCCAGCCGGCCTTCCGCGTCGACCACCATGAGCGAAGTGATTTTACGCGCCTCCATCAGATTCAAGGCGCGCGTCGCGAGTTCCTGGCGTCCGATGGTGACGGGCTTCGGGGACATGCAGTCCGCCGCCGTCAGGCTGAGGGCGCGATTGCCCTGCTTCTCAAAGAAGCGGCGGAGATCGCCGTCAGAGATGATTCCGACCAGCCGCTGGCCGTCCTCGACCACGGCCGCGTGTCCCAATCCCTTGCGGCTGATCTCGTAAATCACGTCGGCGAGCTTGGCCGTCGGCTCGACGCTCGGCACGGCGTCGCCGGTGTGCATCAGGTGCTCGACGCGCCGCAGCTTGACGCCCAGGCGTCCCGCCGGGTGGAGCGCCGCGTAATCCTCCTCGGTGAAGCCGCGCCGCTCGAGCAGCGCCATGGCCAGCGCGTCGCCCATGGCGAGCATGGCGGTGGTTGACGCGGTCGGCGCGAGCCCCAGCGGGCACGCTTCCTCGCGGATGCCCACGTCGATCGCCACATCGCTTGCCTGCCCGAGCGTTGACCGCGGACTCCCGGTCAGCGTGATGAGCGGAATCCCGAGGCGCTTCACCGTGTCTAGCAGCCGCAGCAGTTCCTCGGTCTCGCCGCTATACGAGAGCGCCACCAGCACGTCACTGCGGACCAGGCTGCCGAGGTCGCCATGCAAGGCTTCCGCGGGATGCAGGAAGAACGATGGCGTGCCCGTGCTCGAAAGCGTCGCCGAGATCTTCTGCCCGATCAGTCCTGACTTGCCCATGCCGGTGACGACGACGCGGCCCTTGCAGGCGAACAGTGTGTCGACGGCGCGGACAAATCGTTCGTCGAGGCGGCCAATGAGCTCGGCGAGCGCATGCGCCTCGATTTCCAGAACTTTGCGGGCAGTTTCGAGAGCCATGGGGTGATCTCGCGCGCATCATAGCACAGCGGATGGGCGACTCACTCCAGCTTGCGCACGAAACGTCCCAGGTCGCGCAGCCGCTCGACGAGCGGCTTAAAGCGCTTGAGCGGAAGGGCATTCGCCCCGTCGGAAAGCGCGCGCGGCGGGTTGTCATGCACTTCCAGGAAGATTCCGTCGACCCCGGCGGCGACTCCGGCGCGCGCCAGCGGCTCGATGTACTCCGGCTGGCCGCCGCTGGTTGTCCCTTCCCCGCCCGGAAGCTGGAGCGAGTGGGTCACGTCGAGGATGACCGGAAATCCAAACTCGCGCATGACGGCGATGCCGCGCATGTCGACCACCAGATTGTTATAGCCGAACGAACTGCCGCGCTCGGTAACCAGCATCCGCAGGCTGCCGCCCGCCGCGACTTTGTCGATCGCGTGGCGCATCTCCCAGGGCGAGAGGAATTGCCCCTTCTTGATGTTGACCGCGGCACCCGAGCGGCCGGCCGCGACCAGGAGGTCGGTCTGGCGCGAGAGGAAGGCGGGAATCTGGATGATGTCGCAGACTGCGGCGACCGGCGCCACCTGGCTGGCTTCGTGGACGTCAGTGAGCACCGGGACACCGAATTCGCGCTTGATGCGGGCGAGGATCGCCAGTCCGCGCTCGAGTCCGGGTCCGCGGTAGGATTTGAGCGACGTGCGGTTGGCCTTGTCGAAGGAAGCCTTGAAGATGTAGGGGACGCGCAGCTCGCGAGCCGCGGCGGTCAATCGCTCGGCTATCTTCAGCGCGTGCTGCTCGTTTTCGATGACGCAGGGCCCGGCGATAAAGAACAGCGGGCGTCCTTGGCCGAGAGTGAGTTTGCCGACGCGAACGGTGTGAATCATGCGCACTGCGCTACGTGTCATTCTGAGGAGCCGAAGTCGACGAAGAATCTCGCCGTGTAAGAGCCAGAGCGAGATCCTTCGCTTCGCTCAGGATGACACCTGGCGGGCCTCCAAGGTGGAATCGGCGCTCAGCGAGCGCCGCTACAGCAAACCGGCTACGACTCGACCCCTGCAGCCTTGGCGTGAGCCGGTTCACCATGGGTTGCTGCGACGCGCTGTTGCCGATACTCGCACGCCGCGCCGATGAACGCCTTGAACAGGGGATGCGGCTCGAGCGGACGCGACTTGAACTCGGGATGGAACTGGCAGCCCAGGAACCAGGGATGGCCGTCGTGAATCTCGACGATTTCGACGTACGTCCCGTCCGGAGTGTCGCCGGTAATCTGGAGGCCGTGGGCGACGAGCGTTTCCTCGTACTCGCGGTTGAACTCGTAGCGGTGGCGATGGCGCTCCGAGATTTCGAGTTTGCCGTAAGCCTGCGCAGCGAACGAACCCGGTTTCAGCCGCGCCGTCCAGGCGCCCAGGCGCATGGTCCCGCCCAGTTCGTCGACGCCGCGCAGTTCGCGCAGCTTGTAGATGACGCGGTGTGAGGTGTTGGAATCGAACTCCGAACTGTTGGCGTCAGCAAGCCCGCAGACGTTGCGCGCGTATTCGATGACCGCGCACTGCATGCCGAGGCAGATGCCGAAGTAAGGCACATGATGGGTGCGCGCAAACTCGATCGAGCGCAGCATGCCCGGGATGCCGCGCTTGCCGAAGCCACCCGGTACGAGGATCGCGTCAAAGCCTTCAAGCTGCTGCTGCCAGTTCTCGGCTTCAAGTCCTTCCGCCTCGACCCAGACGACGTTCACCTTGGCGTTGTTGGCCAAGCCGCCGTGAAACAGCGCTTCGTTCAGGCTCTTGTAGGAGTCCTGATACTCGACGTATTTGCCGACGATGCCGATCGAGATCTCGCCCTCGAGATGGTGGATATGCTCGACCAAATCGCTCCAGGGCTGCATGTGGCGCTCGCCCGATTCCAGCCGCAGGCACTTGAGGATCTGCGTATCGAGGCCTTCGGCGCCGAGCACGAGGGGCACTTCGTAAATGTTCTCGACGTCTTTCGCGGTAATCACCGCTTCTTCGGAGACGCTACAGAACAGCGCGATCTTCGCCTTGAGCTCGGGCGAAAGATAGCGGTCGGTGCGGCAGAGCAGGATGTCAGGCTGGATACCGATTTCGCGCAGCTCCTTGACCGAATGCTGCGTGGGCTTGGTCTTGAGCTCGCCCGAGGCGCCGATGAACGGCACCAGCGTCAGGTGGACGAACACCACGTTGTCGCGTCCCAATTCCTGGCGCATCTGGCGGATGGCTTCAAGAAACGGCAGCGACTCGATGTCGCCCACCGTGCCGCCCACTTCCACGATCGCTACGTCGACGTCCGTCGAGACTTTGCGGATCGCGTCTTTGATTTCGTTGGTGACGTGCGGAATCACCTGCACCGTCTTGCCCAAGTAATCGCCGCGACGCTCCTTGGTGATGATGCTCTCGTAGATGCGCCCGGCGGTGCAGTTGTTGGCGCGGCTCATGCGCGCGTGGGTGAAGCGCTCGTAGTGTCCGAGGTCGAGATCGGTCTCGGCGCCGTCGTCGGTGACGAACACTTCGCCGTGCTGGAACGGACTCATGGTGCCGGGGTCGACGTTCAAGTAAGGATCGAACTTGAGCAATGACACTTTGAGCCCCCGCGCCTCGAGCAGGCACCCCATCGACGCGGAAGCCAGCCCCTTGCCGAGCGAACTGACTACACCTCCGGTCACAAAGATGTATTTGGCACCCATACGCCTCCCTGAAATAGGTTGTCGGTTTGGCAATGGCGCTGCAATAGCAACAGGAATGCGCCCTCGATCACGCGATCAGCTTGCGAGATTCCGTCTGAAAAGGCGCCGGAGAAAAGTGCTTGTTGTACCGAAGTGAGCCTTGCGGAAAGTATCGGTACAACCAATTATCTGACGGCGCAGCGCAGTTGTCAACGGGGAAAATTCGAGATCCTTCGTCGCCTTCGGCTCCTCGGGATAACACGACCCTGCGGTGTCATCCGAGACCCTTAAAGTGTGAGGTGGCCGGGGAGCGCCCTCCGGCCACCCTCCACCCTCTATCCTCCCTGAGGAGATGGGAGGTTAGAAGCTCAAGCGGCCGGATGAATGTTCTGATTCACCCGGAAGAAGTTCGCCGGGTCGTACTTCTTCTTCACCGCCGCCAGGCGGCCGTAGTTCTCGCGATACGTCGCCTTGATGCGGTCCTGGCCCTCGTCCATCATGAAATTGACGTAGGCGCCGCCCGCCGAGTAGGGGTGCAGCGCCTCCCAGTACTCCTTCGTCCAGGCGATGAGCTTGTCGTTGTTCGCCGGGTCAGGGTCCACGCCGACGATGACTTCCGCCCACACGGCGTCGCGGAAACTGAACGCCGTGTCTTTCCGGCCGACGCGATGCGCCGCCCCGTTGATGGGATACAGATGCATGGTCGAGTGCATCGTGGGCAGTTGCGAGGCGTACTTGACGTGCAGCGCCATCGCTTCTTCGCTCAGCTCTCTGACGAAGTCCGCCCGCCAGTACCATTGGAGTCCGGGAGTGTAGAGCGGATCGAAGAGACTCTGCACCGCCGGATGAGGAATCTCGCCCACGTGGTCGAAAAGGGGCTTACCGAGGGTGCGCATCGGCTTGAGCGCCGTTTCCGTCGCTTCCGCCGAAGCGGTCGAGTACCATACGATGCCGCACACTTTCCGGCCATGCAGCGACTCAGGAAACATCGGCGCCGGTGGCACGGTGAGGAAAGCAAAGAAACCGTTGATGTCCTCGGGGGCGCGAAGAATGAAGCGGCGGTAGGCGCGCATCACCTCGACCGCCTGTTCGAGCCGCCACAGCGTGGGGCCGCCCTGCACCATTCGCACGGGATGCAAGCGGAACAGGAACGAGGTGACCACGCCGAAGTTACCGCCGCCGCCTCGCACCGCCCAAAAGAGGTCAGGATGATCCTCGGCGTTGGCGGTGACGAAGCTGCCGTCGGCCAGGACCATATCCACCGCAATCAGGTTGTCGATAGTCAGGCCGTACCTCCGGGTGAGGTACCCGATGCCGCCTCCCAGCGTCAATCCACCCACGCCGGTGGTCGAGATGATGCCGCTCGGCGTGGCGAGGCCGAAGACGTGAGTCGCGTGGTCCACGTCGCCCCAGGTAGCGCCACCGGAAGCGCGCGCCGTGCGCGTCTCCGGATAGACGTGCACGCCTTTCATGGCCGACAGGTCGATGACCAGTCCGCCGTCACACGTACCCAGTCCGCCGCCGTTGTGGCCGCCGCCGCGAATCGCCACCAGCAGGTGGTTTTCGCGGCCGTACTCCACCGCGGCGATCACGTCGGCCACGTCGGCGCAGCGCGCGATGATCTGCGGCCGCTTGTCGATCATGGCGTTGTAGACTTTCCGCGCGCCGTCGTAAGCGGCATCATTCGGCTGAATGATTTCACCGCGAAGACGGCTCCGGAACACTTCAAGAGAGACAGCCGGCATCGGATCCTCCTCAGGAGTGTAAGTTCCTCGTGCGTTAAGCTCGAGTGGGTATCAGTCGTGGGGGCGAAAAATTCGGGACGGCTACTCGCGTTGGAGGGAAATCAAGTAGAGGCGACTTCTTCCCGCTTCCCGGCGGAGCGGCAAGACGGGGGCGGGCGTCAGGCTTCGGCGCAGACTGGCTAAAGGCGAGATGCGAGGCGGCGCAGGCGGTTGATGGTCATGGGCCCGGACCGCCACGCGGCCCGCCTGGTGGGCCTCGACGAATTCTCCGTCGTTCGAGACGTCGTCCTGGAGGGAAAGAAGCTCCGGCACTTCCCGCACCGCATAGGACAGCGTCACGAGAAGCATCAAGCCGAGCAGCAGATATCTCTTCCAGGAACCCATCGGGCGATAACCTCGGGCTTAACCGGCCTTACGTCCTCGGCGTTTTCCTTCGCCGAAGCCCATACATCCTAAGGAGAACGCCCGCCACCTGTCAAGCATTCGCCGTACAACGGCTACCTATTTGATAACTTCAAGCTTGCACACCAGGTTGCGGGCCGGGAAAATCCAGGCAAAGTGCTTCTCGTAGAAGTCGATCGAGGCAGCGGCTAGAAGGCGTCCCAGATTGTCGAGCAGCAGGTTGCCGCCGAAGGTCAGCCGCCGCTCGACGATGCGGAATCCGCCCGCGCCGTAGGTGAAGTTCTCAAAGCCGTCGCGCGCGAAGTAATCGAACGTGTGGAATCCCAGATGATGCAGATGGGTGGGATCCGTGTAGGAATCAGGCGAGCTGTAATGCGGTGTGACCACGATGATCTCGGCGCCCGGCTTCGAGATGCGACGCACCTCCGCCATGGCGCCGAGGACGTCGGGCTGATGTTCAAGAAAATGGGAGAGATAGATGCGGTCGGCGCACTGGTCGGCCAATGGCCAGGGGAAATGCGCGAGTTCTGCGAGGATATCGGCGGCCGAGCCCGGTTGGCGGTCGACTCCCAGGGCGCCCGGCTCCTGTTTTTTCTTCCCGCAACCGATGTCGAGAACCAGCACGGCGGAAGATTACCACGCGGCGCGGAATCTGCAACCGGCCGTAGCGTTGGCAGTCTCTATTGGCGACGCCTTAGGCGGTGGATAAGGGATCTCGTAGTGTCTCACTTTGCCGTCAGGGCATGGCTTCAGCCATGCCGCACGCGATTAGGAGAGGTGCGGCTTTAGCCGCTGAGGTTGGTCTCTAAAGGCGGCCTGGTGCCGAATGGTGCACGACTTACCTCAGGCGCTGAAGCGTGCGTAAAGCATGCCTAGTCGGCACGACTAAAGTCGTGCCCTGACGAGGCAAACTGAGACACTGTCAGGGATCTACCCGAATGGCCTTGACACTTGAATTGTGTTAGTATCCCTTTAGTTCTGCACCGCCGCGCGAAGTTCGGGGGCGGGTCGGCAGGAGGCAGATCGTTGTAACAGGTACTCTGGAAAGAGGCTGCGATGCCAGGTCGTGTCCAGCGCAAAGCCTTCTCGCTTGCGGTGGGGATTGCCGTTTTGGCGGGTATCGTTGCGTGGAGTGCCGTCATTCCCCTTCTCACCTCAAGTAGCCCTGCGGTATGCCTGGTCTCACTTCTAACTCCCGCCTTGATCTTCGCGCAAAGCGGCACCGCGGATGCTTCCGCGGGCCCGGTGGCGAGTCTCTCAGGCGCCGCCAAAGAAGAGAAGTCAACTGCGCAATCGACGGGCGCGAACGCCAAATCGGCGGCGAGCGAGAAGGTGGATCCGGCGGTGGGGGCGAAGGCTGACCCGGCGCCGGCCGACAAGGGCGCGGAGATCAGCGTCACGCGACGGCCCATCCACACCACGCCCATCCAGGTGGACGTCAACATGGTGGTGGTCAACGTGACCGTCACTGACCCCTACGATCGCATCGTTACCGGGCTGGACAAGTCGAATTTCGACGTGTACGACGAGAAGGTATCGCAGAAGATTGTGGCTTTTTCCACCGAGGACGCGCCCATCTCCGTCGGCATGATCTTCGACTCGAGTGGCTCGATGTCGGACAAAATTGAGAAATCAAAGGAGGCAGCGCTACAATTCTTCAAGACATCTAACCCCCAGGATGAGTTTATGCTCATCAACTTCAACGAAAGGCCGAACCTGATCTCGGCCTTTACGTCGAAGTTCGATAACCTGGAAGACCGGCTGATTCCGGTGAAAGCGGGCGGAAAGACAGCGCTGCTCGATGCGATTTATCTGGGCCTGGCCGAAATGAAGAAAGGCACGACCGACCGCAAGGCTTTGCTCGTGATCTCCGACGGCGGCGACAATCACAGCCGCTATACGGAGCGCGACGTCAAGCAGGCGGTCAAAGAGGCAGATGTCGAGATCTACGCGGTGGGTATCTTCGAACCTCTCGCCTCGCGCGGGCGGACGCCGGAGGAAGCGGGAGGCCCGGGATTGCTGGCTGACCTGGCGCAGGTCTCCGGCGGCCGGATGTTCAGCGTCGAGGATCCCAACGAACTCCCCGACATCATGGAGAAAATTTCCGTTGAACTACGCAACCAATACGTTATCGGATACAAACCCTCGAACCTGGTGCGCGACGGACGCTGGCGCCGCATCAAGGTCAAGCTCAATCCTCCCCGGGGGTTGCCGCCCCTGCAAGTCTATGCCCGCACCGGGTACTATGCACCCACTCAGTAACGCACCGGCGTCCCGACGCCCGGGAAATCGGTTCGGATGGCTTCGAAGCCTTGGGCTCGCAGTGACGGCTGTCCTGGTGGCGTCGGCGGCGTTTGCCGGGCCTCCAGGACAGCAATCAACGCCGCCGCCCGCCAAGCCAGCCACCAAGGCGCCGCCCAGCAGCAACGAGTACAAGATCAACGTCGACGTCAACCTGGTGGTGCTGCACGCCACCGTTCTCGACAAACGCGGCCGCTCCATCGACGACCTCGGCAAGGACGACTTCCACGTCTACGAGGACGGGGTGCCGCAGAAACTTTCCGTCTTCTCGCACGCCGACATCCCGGTCACCATGGGAATCGTCATCGACGACAGTGGCAGCATGCGCGAGAAGCGTCCGGCGGTGAACGCCGCGTCGCTCACCTTCGTCAAGACGTCGAACGTCCAGGACCAGGTGTTCGTGGTGAATTTCAACGACGTGTATTACCTCGATACGCCGGGCGATTTCGCGTCTAACATCGAGGACTTGAAGGCGGCGCTCGACAAGATCGACTCGCGCGGCGGGACGGCGCTTTACGACGCCGTCAACGCGGCGCTCGACCACCTGAAGCTGGGCAATCGCGACAAGAAAACGCTCCTGGTGATCACCGACGGCGAGGACAACGCCAGCCGCTATTCGCTCGAGGAACTGGTCAAACGGGCGCAGAAGTCCAACGCCGTGATCTATTGCATCGGACTCCTGGGTGACGAGCAGCCGGGCGGACTGTTCAAAGTCCATGGCGGGGGAGCCAAGCACGCCGCCAAGGTCCTGAAGGAGCTCGCCGAAATCACCGGCGGCCAGGCTTACTTTCCCAAGTCGCTGAGCGAGGTCGAACAGACTTGCGTGCAGATCGCCCACGATATCCGCAATCAGTACACGCTCGCCTACTATCCCACCAACGCCGCGAAGGACGGGACCTTCCGTGCGGTGCGTGTCGAGGCGATGGCGCCGGGCCGCGGTAAACTGATGGTCCGCACCCGTACGGGTTATTACGCGCCCAAAGCCGCTCAACCCGCCGTGGTTGCTTCAGGACGATAAGCCGCGTGTAGCACCGTAGGGGCGAGATATTTGTAGCCCAGGGCGCAAGCCGTGGGATATCGCCTTTAATCTCCAATTATTTCCTCGAGGAAACTCGTTCCGTGCGGAATCTCGAGGCGGAAATTGGCGGCGACGGTCTGCCCGATGTCCGCCAGCGTCGCGCGCGTCCCCAGATTCACGCCGCGCCGGACGCCGGGTCCCGCGGCAAGAACCGGAACGTACTCGCGCGAGTGGTCGGTACTCGGGCCGAGCGGATCGCAGCCGTGATCGGCGGTGAGAATCAGCAGGTCGCCGGGTCGAAGCGCGTCGAGCAGCTTCGGCAGGAACGCGTCGACATCTTCGAGCGCGCGCGCGTAGCCTGGGATGTCGAGCCGATGGCCGTAGAGCATGTCGAAATCGACCAGGTTGGTAAACGTGAGCCCGCGCCAAGTGTCGCTGAGGGCGCCGAGGGTGCTCTCGAGGGCCTCGCGATTGTTGTGTCCAGGGAGCGGGCGCGTAATGCCACGATTCAGGAAGATATCGGGAATCTTCCCTACCCCGAATACGTCGAGCTTCGCCTGCTGAAGCACGTCGAGCAACATGGGACTTGGCGGCTCGACGGCGTAGTCGTGACGCCGCTCCGTCCGCGTGAACGCGCCCGGCTTGCCCACAAAGGGACGCGCGATCACCCGTCCCACGCGGTGTTCTCCCTGGAGCAATTCACGCGCCGTGCGGCAAATCCGGTAGAGCTCTTCAATCGGGATGACGTCCTCGTGGGCGGCCACCTGAAAGACGCTGTCGCCCGAGGTGTAGACGATGGGCCTGCCAGTCTTCACGTGTTCTTCGCCCAGTTGCTTGATGATTTCGGTGCCTGAAGCGGGATAGTTCCCCAGCGTCTTCAGTCCAATCGCCTGCTCGAACTTCTCCATCAGGTCGCGCGGGAAGCCGTGAGGATAAGTGGGAAACGGGCGGTCGAGAATGATCCCCGCCATCTCCCAGTGTCCCGCGGTCGTATCCTTCCCCGGCGAAAGTAACGTCGCCTTGCCGTAGGCGCCCTCAGGATGCGCGGCCGGAGTGATCCCGGCAAGCGGGCGGATGTTGGCGAGGCCCAGGCGCGTCAGGTTGGGCACGCGAAGGCCGTGGCGCTCCGCGATGTGCCCGAGCGTATCGCGGCCCGCGTCGCCGTAGGCCGCCGCGTCGGGCATCGCGCCGATGCCCACGCTGTCGAATACGACCAGGATGATTCGGTCGAAGCTCATCGTGGAATCAAGGGTACAGGGTACGAACCGTCGCCGCAAGATGGCGCGTCGCTGAGGGGAATCAATGTTGCAGCACGACGCCGTGCGCGATGAAGTACCCCAGCGCCGCGCCCGCGAAGACGTCGGACGGGAAGTGCGCCTGCTGTGTGACGCGCGAGAATCCTACCAGACTGGCGAGTCCGTAGGCGACCCAGGGTACCCAGCGCCGGCGCGCGCTGCCCATCTCGTTGCGCTTCGGACCGTAGCGCTCGGCAAAGACGGTGGCGAGCGTGAAGGCGGCAATCGTATGGCCGGAGGGAAATGCGGCATTCTCTCCGTTGAGCAAGGTGCCGTGCGACTTGAACCAGGTGTGCGAGAAGTCGCCGGTGGGAAGAATCTCGCTCGGGCGGAGCCGCCGGTCGACGTCCTTCATGACCAGCGCGAGCAGTTCCGAATCGGCGACCGCTTCACCGCTGAGCAGCGCCGTTGACTCCTCGTCGCGCTGGTGCCGAGCCAGTCCCGCGAGATAGAACGCGCCGGGAACGGCCGCCATGCCGATCGCCGCATTGCGTCCGCTCAGTGCGCTGTTGAACCCGCTAAAGCTCGAAGTGCGGCGGAAGTACGGCGTGTCGTGCGGATCGAGAGCCACCAGTCCCGCCACGGTCAAAGTGACCGCCAGCGCCGGTTTCCAGTGCTGACCTTGAACCGCATGCACGGGGAACAGCCAGATGGGTTTCTGGTCGTGGAGGATGTTCGGAACGACCTGCTTCCAGGACACCTGGCGTTCGGCAGGCGCCTGAGCGGCGGTGAACGGAACGGCGAATGAGGCGCCTGCCAGCAGCCACAAAGCCGCGAGCGCGACCTGGCGCCGCCGTATGTTTCGATAGATTCGCATCACGCCGCCGGAAAACCGGCTACCCGTTTGGACGCGACAACCAGGGCCGCCGGTTTCCCGCTGAGCGCGACGCACGATGGCCTACTTCGCCTTAAAGTTAGCGGAAAGCTCCATGTTACCCCACTGAATGGAAATCTCGCCGCCGCCATTTTCCTGTTCCAGCTTGATGGTTACCTGCTCGGCGTTCCCTTCATTTTCCGCCTTCAGAGGCGCGGCGACGAGATCCTTGGAGGCATCGTGGCTGGTACCCCACTGGCCGTGCTGGGTGTTGAAAACGAGCTTCCAGCTATTGTCGGCTTCCTTTTGCGCCCAGAGGCTGTAGGTGCCCTTGGGTACCGTGACGCCGCCGAAGTCGAGGTCGGTGCCGGTCGTGAACGTCGTCGACTGGTCAGCGCCCAGGCGCCAAACGCCGCCGGCCTTCACTTGACCGAGCAGTTCCTCCACTTTCCGCCCTTTGAGGGACGGCCGTCCATAGTCGACCGTGACTTCCTGGCCGTTCAGGGTGAGCTTGGCGTTTCCGCGCGGATTGCGTTGCGCCATCGCAAGGGCAGCGCAAGCGCAAACCGCCGCGAGCGTGAGCGTTCCAATGGTCAGTCGCTTCATGGGACTCTCCTTTTTCCGAGGATGTCGATGCTCCGTCGTCGGCACCCGGCACGGCCCCGACCGCGAGCTGCTTCACACAACCTGGTCTGCAAGATAACGATTATACCTCGTTACAGAACAAAGTGATCCCTGCGCCCCTCACCCGGCGCTATGCGCCTCCCTCTCCCGCGAGGGGAGAGGGCATGAGTCCAACTTTTTCTCCTCGCCCCGCTGCGGGAGAGGGGCCGGGGGTGAGGGGGATTAACCCCTCAACCACGCAAAACTCAGTAAGCCCGGTTAGAGGGCGACTTTCTCGACCGCCATCTCTGACTTGAGAACCCCAAACTCAGTGGTGTTGACCAGACGGACGTCTTCGTAATGCCTGGCCTTCAGGTCGTAAACCTCGCAGGTGTCGAATGGCCTGGAATAGACGTGCAACGTGACAGCGCGCGAGCCGAAGGAGCTGGCATTCACCACCTGGTGGATGGGCTCTTCCGGATCGACCTCCTGCGGGGTGTTCACTTCGATCACGAAATGCGTGCTGGGCTCGAGTTCGCAGAATCCCGTGGCGGCGTCCTGGCGTACCAGCCGGAAGTTCTGTACCTGAACCTTCCCGTATGCCATGGCCATCCAGCAACGCTGGCCGCGATGATTGTGGATGGCGCTCCGCTGCCCCGGCTCCCAGCAAATGGCGATCAGCTCGAACATCGGCGTCTGGTGGATCAGATTGCGCGTGTAATGTTCCCCGGAAAAATAGAGATAGGGCGCGAGACTCGCGATGTCCACGAGGTGCCCGCGCAGGTAGTCGAGTACACCTTGATGTGTGAACTGCGCTTCCGGAATGGCCGCCAGCTCACTCGCGAATTCTTGGATGGGAATCATTGCGTCAACAACAACAATTTGTCATAGCAGGTTGTCCATCAAAACAAATTACTCGTTCGATGGAAGATTCTTCAAGATAGTTTCCAGCTCCTTCACCAATTGTTCGACTCGCGTTTTTTGCTGAGGACTCAGGGTCACGACGGAAACGAGAACCGAGCATTCTTTCAACTTCGGCCCTAACTGAGAAAGCGGCACGCCTACCTCCAGGATTAAATTGTTTCGTGTAAGCTCCGGTCGGTTGCCCCTTCCCGCCGGAGCTACGCCTAGTCTACCGCCAATCGAGGAGAAATTGTAGGGTGACGATGAACGGTATTTCGGCGGCGCCCAAAACTCCGGGAAGTCGCATATAATTCCGTTCGCCTTTCCTGAGCCGGAGCCTACATGGAAACGTCCGCGCTCGACCGATGGATGCGAAGAATCTCGCCGGGCCGCGAGATCGAGGGGATCGCGGCGCTGCTGCTGCCCTATACGCCGGCCGGCGCGCCGGATTGGCCTGGATTCGAGAAGCTGCTGAAATCCACGCTCGATGCGGGCCTCGCTCCCGCCGTGAACATGGACACCGGCTACGTCCATCTGCTTTCGGTGGACGAGCGGCGCGAAGTCCTCCGCGTAACCCAAAGCATCGTTGCTGGCCGGCGGTTCGTTGGCGGCGCCTTCGTCGAGAACTCTCTCGCCGGGCAAGCGGCCGTACTCGACATCGTTAAAGCCTACGTTCGCGAGATCGAGCTGATTCAGTCCGCAGGCGGAACGCCAATCCTGTTTCAAGCGACGGCGCTCAGGAATCTGACGGCCGCTCAGGTGGTCGAAGTGTATCGCGCCGTGGCGGCAGAGGCAAAGCCCGGCGAATCGGGCGGCGTCCTCGGCTTCGAACTGGGAGAGATGTTTGCGCCGTTCGGGAAAATCTATTCGCTCGAGACGTTCGAGCGTCTGATGGAGATCCCCGGGATTCGCGGACTCAAGCACTCGTCGCTCGACCGCAGGCTCGAATGGGAAAGGCTCGAGCGACGCGACCGGTTGCGTCCGGAGTTCAAGATCTATACCGGCAACGACCTCGCGATCGACATGGTGATGTACGGCAGTGACTACCTGCTGGGTCTCGCGAGCGTCGCGTCCGATGCCTTCGCGCGTCGCGATCGCCTGTGGGCGTCGCGCGATCCGGGATTCTTCGCGCTGAACGACCTGCTCCAGTATCTGGGCGCCTTCGCCTTCCGCCCGCCCGTCCCCGCCTACCGCCATTCCGCGGCGCAGTTCTTGAAGCTCCGGGGCATGATCAGCTCGGACGTGCCGCATCCGCAATCGCCGCGGCGGCCGGCAAGCGACGTTGCCGTGCTCGAGGACATCGCTGCACGCCTCGACCGCCTGGTGTCCGCATGAGCGCGGCGGCTCGCTACGCCCGACTGGCCTCACTCAAGTCGGCCGCGAGCTTCCGCCGCTACCTCGCCGGCCTGGGCGTTCCGCTCGAGTTCGATGAAGTCCTGGAAACCGGCGCTAATGCTCCACTGGCGCGCCCCCTGGACTGCGAAGGACGCATCGTCGGCAATCGGTTCTGTGTCCTCCCGATGGAAGGCTGGGACGGCACGACGGCCGGCGAGCCGAGTGAACTCACGTTTCGCCGCTGGCGGCGCTTCGGCCAAAGCGGCGCCAAGCTGATTTGGGGCGGCGAAGCGGTCGCCGTCCGGCACGACGGCCGCGCCAATCCCAATCAACTTCTCTTGACTGACAGCACCCAGGCGTCCATCGGCGCGTTGCGCGCGGCGCTCGTGGAAGAACATCAGCGCGCCTGCGGCCGGACAACTGACCTGTTGGTGGGATTGCAATTGACCCACTCAGGACGGTTCTCGCGTCCCAACCAGAAGGCCCGGCTCGAGCCCACACTTCTCTACCACCATCCGCTGCTCGACGCGCGATTTGGTATCAGCCGCGAGCACCCGTGCTTGACGGACAGCGAGATTGCGCGGCTGGTCGATGATTTCGTCGCCGCGGCGGTTCGCGCCAGGAACTTGGGATTCGACTTTGTCGACATCAAGCATTGCCACGGCTATCTCGGCCACGAATTCCTCAGTGCCCTCGATCGCGCCGGGCGCTATGGTGGAAGCTTCGAAAACCGGACGCGCTTCCTGCGCGAGGTAGTCGCCGGGATTCGCGCTCGCGCACCGCGCCTGGGAATCGGCGTGCGAGTCAGCGTGTTCGACGCGATCCCGTTCTCGCGCGCCGCGGATGGCTCGGGTGTGCCGGCGTCGTACGAGGGTGAATACCCCTACGCTTTCGGCGGGGATCTCGGCTGTCCCATCGCCGTCGGCCGCGCCGACGTCAAGCTGAAGGAAGCGTTCGCGTTTCTTGACCTGCTGCGCTCGCTCGATATCGGGCTGGTCTGCATCTCGGCGGGCAGCCCCTACTACTCACCCCACATCCAGCGTCCGGCGCTGTTTCCGCCTTCGGACGGCTACGACCCGCCCGAGGATCCGCTGGTCGGCGTCGCGCGGCAGATCTCGGCCACGGCGGCGCTCAAGGCGTACGCGCCCGACCTCATCATCGTCGGGTCCGGCTACAGCTACTTGCAGGAATGGCTGCCGCACGTCGCGCAGTACAACGTGCGTAACGGCAAGGTGGATTCGGTGGGTCTCGGACGGTTGGTGCTTCCCTACCCCGAGTTCGCCCGCGACGTCCTCGAGGGGCGGCCATTGCGCACGAAGTCGCTGTGCCGCACTTTCAGCGACTGCACGACCGGTCCGCGCCATGGTCTGGTCTCGGGGTGTTATCCGCTCGACGCGTTCTACCGGGATCATCCGGACGGCGAGGCGGTGCGGCGCGTGAAGCGCCAGTCGAAGCTGGAGTAGCAACCTCGGCGTCCGAATTAGGGTTCGACGACGAAGTCATTCGTAGCTCGAGCGGTTTCAGCCACAGCCCCGGTAGGGGCGAAATCTCTGTAGCCCAGGGCGCGAGCCCTGGGGAAAAGCTTAAGCTCAAGACGCTAGTGTTGAATCTTCGAGCCGTCCCAGAAAATCGCCCAGCTCGGCGGGCAGCGGCGCGTCGAAGCGCATCGACTCGCCGGTACGCGGATGCTTGAACTCGATCGCGGTAGCGTGCAGGAAATTACGTTTCAATGTCGCCTCTTCCCTGCCCCCACTCCGAATGCGCGCCGGGGCGCGGTAAAGCGTATCGCCGACGACGGCGTGTCCGAGGGACGCCAAGTGGACGCGGATCTGATGAGTGCGCCCGGTGAGGGGATGCGCTTCGAGCAGGGTGAAATGAGCGAAGCGCCGTAGCACCCGATAGCGCGTGACGGCCTCGCGCGCGCCGATGCCGCCCGGCTTCATGCGCACGCGGTGTACCGGGTCGCGCCCCACGGACTTCGTGATCTCGCCGCTTGCGGACGCCACGCGTCCGTGGACCAGCGCGACATAGGTCTTCGAAATCTCACGCCCCTTGAACTGCGCCGCGAGCGACCGGTGCGCGAAATCGTTCTTGGCGACAATCACCAGTCCTGAGGTCATCTTGTCGAGCCGATGAACGATTCCCGGCCGCTGCTCCCCGCCCGCCCCTGACAGCTTCTGGATGTGATAGAGCAGCGCATTGACCAGCGTGCCGGACCTCACGCCCGCGCCCACATGCACCGCCATGCCGGCAGGCTTGTTGACCACCGCGAGATCGTCATCCTCGTAGATGATTTCGAGCGACAGCGCTTCCGCCTCGGCGCGCAGTTCCTGGCGCACGGCGCGCAGCGTGATGCGGTCGCCGGCCGCGACTTCTTCTCCCGACTTGTAGGCGGTGCGCGATCCGATGGTGACCTGGCCCGAGCGAATCTGCCGCTGGAGCTGGCTGCGGCTCCACTCCGGCAGTTGGCGCGCCAGGAACACGTCGAGCCGGCGGCCTGCGTCTTCCGCGGGCACCACGAACTCACGCGTCTCGGTCATTTATTCGGTGACGATGATCTGCAGAACCAGGAAGCCGGCGCCCACCACAATGGCGGCGTCCGCCAGGTTAAAGGTGTACCAGTGATAGGTCTTGATATAGAAATCGAGAAAGTCGACCACACGTCCCATGCGGATGCGGTCGACCAGGTTGCTCAGCGCCCCGCCCAGTACCAAGGAGAGTCCTACGCCCGCCTCCCAATGCAAGCGCCGGCTCCGCCACACCACCCAGACCACGCTCACCAGGAGCGCGATGGAAATGACGACCAGGACGGCTGTCTTCCAGGGTGCGGGCGAGTCGGCGAACAATCCGAAGGCCGCGCCGCCGTTGCGCACGTGAGTCAGGCTGAAGAATCCCGGAATCACTGGAATCGTCTCACGCTCGGGGATCGCGGACTCGACCATCGACTTGGTCACCTGGTCGCCGATAAAGACCAGCAGGGCGATCGCGACGTAGATGGCGCGCGAGATGTTCCTGACCCGGACGGCCAACGCCTCCGACATAAACTCTTCCACCTATCCTCCGTTCCCGATCTCCCCCAGCGCCGCCGAGCAGCGCTCGCAGACTTCAGGATAGCGCGCGTCCTCGCCGACGCGCTCGGAATAATTCCAGCAGCGCGCGCACTTGCGTCCCGCCGCCTTCTCGATCTTCACCCTGAGACCCGCGACGGCTGTCTCCTCCAGGCCGTGTGCCAGTTGTCCTTTCATCTCGACCTGCGAAACGATGAAGATCGCCGGAAGCTGGGCCCGGTAGTCCTCGAGCAAGCGGGCCAGGCTGGCGGGCGCGGCCAGGAGCACCTTGGCCTCGAGCGACCCGCGAATCCGCTTCTCCTGACGCGCCGCTTCGAGCGCCTTGAGCACCTCGTTGCGCACGATGATGAGTTGCGGCCAGTTCTCGATCTTGGCGAACACGTGCTCGGGGATGCGGTCGGTGAGCGACTCGGGATCCACGAACGTCGCGAGATGCACGCTCGACTCGCGCCGTCCAGGCGACGGCAGGTAGGACCACGCCTCGTCCGCGGTGAAGCACATCAGCGGGGCAACGACACGCAGCAGCGCGTCGGTGATGCGATAGAGAGCCGTCTGCGCCGCGCGACGCCGCACCGAGCGCGCGGGCGCGGTGTACAGGCGGTCCTTGAGGATGTCGAAGTAAAAGGCGCTCAGGCCGACGGTCGCGAAGTCGTAGAGGGCGCGATACACCTTATGAAACGCGTACTCCTCGTAGGCCGCCTTCACCCCTTCGAGGATCTCCGAGGTTTCGACGAGCGCCCAGGCGTCGATTTCTTCCAGTTGATCGCCTGCGACCGAATCCTTTTCCGGATCGAAGTCGTAGAGGTTCGAGAGGCAGTAGCGGAACGTGTTGCGCAGCTTGAAATAGGCCTCGGAAAGGCGCGTCAGGATGTCTGCTGACATCACGACGTCCTCGCGGAAGTCGACCGACGCCGCCCAGAGACGCAGGATTTCCGCTCCGTGCGTCTTGATGACTTCGTTCGGGTCGATGCCGGTGCCGAGCGACTTCGACATGGCGCGGCCCTCGGCGTCGAGCACCCAGCCCGGTGTGACCACCTGGCGGTAAGGCGCCGCGCCGTGCGTTCCGAGCGCCACCAGCAGCGAACTCTGGAACCAGCCGCGGAACTGGTCTCCGCCCTCGAGGTAGACGTCGGACGGCCACGGCAAGTCGGGGCGATGGCCGAGCACGGCGGCGTGGCTCGTGCCCGACTCAAACCACACGTCAACAATGTCGCGCTCCCGGCGCAGCCGCGTTCCGCCGCATTCCGCGCACTTCGCCTCCGGACTCGCGAGGTCCTCGACCGGATGGGTATACCACGAGTCCGCGCCTTCCTTGCGGAACAGTGCCACCGCGGGCCGCGCCAGGCTGGCGTCGAGCAGCGGCTTCCCGCAGGCGTCGCAGTAGAAGACCGTGATGGGGACGCCCCAGACGCGCTGGCGCGAGATGCACCAGTCGGGGCGCGTCGCAATCATGTTGGCCATGCGCTGCTCGCCCCAGTCAGGCGACCAGCGGACGCGCTTCACCTCGTCGAGCGCGCGCTGCCGCATGTTCTCGTGGTCGATGTTGATGAACCACTGGTCGCTGGCCCGGAAGATGATGGGATTGTGGCAGCGCCAGCAATGTGGATAGGAGTGCGTCAGCCAGCCGGGCTCGCCCACCAGCGTCCCGCGTGACTTCAGCAGTTCGATAATCGGCTCATTCGCGTCGAACACCTTCTTGCCGCGGTATTCCGGCAGTCCTTCGGTGAACTTGCCTTCCTCGTCCACCGGACAATAGATGTCGAGACCATACTTGACGCCGGTCTGGTAGTCCTCGCGCCCGTGCCCCGGAGCGGTGTGGACAGCGCCCGTGCCGTCCTCGGCGGTCACGTAGTCCGCAAGCACGCCGGGCACTTTGCGGTGGAGAAACGGATGCTGCAACTCGATGTGCTCGAGCTTCGCGCCGGGAATCCGCGCCAGGATTTCCCCCGCCTCGAGTCCGGTTTCGCCCAGCACCGGACTGAGCCGGCGGCTTTCGACGATGTAGGCCTCGCCCGCGCCGCCTGCCACAGCCACGTATTCGAAGCTGGGATGGAACGCCACCGCCATGCTGGCGGGCAGCGTCCAGGGCGTGGTGGTCCAGATGATGACCCAGACTTTGCGGCCGGCGAGCTTCGGGTCGAGCGCGCCGGGGTCCGAAACCAGCGCGTACTTCACGTAGATCGAGCGGCTGCGATGGTTCTCGTATTCCACTTCCGCTTCGGCGAGCGCCGTCTTATCGACGATGCACCAGTAAATCGACTTGCGCCCGCGATAGACGTAGCCTTTGTCGAGGAAAGTGAGGAAGGCTTCGGCGATGGTGCCCTCGTACTCGCGATCCATCGTGAGGTAGGGCCGCTCCCACTCGCCGAAAATACCCAGCCGCTGGAAGTCGGTGCGCTGGAGGTCGACGAACTTCTCCGCGTACTTGCGGCACTCGCGGCGAATCTCGACGGCCGACATCGCTGCCTGGCGCGCGCCGAGCTCGCGGTCCACGTTGATCTCGATGGGCAGCCCGTGGCAGTCCCAGCCGGGAAGATAAGGCGCGTTGAACCCCGCCAGCGTCTTCGACTTCACCACGAAGTCCTTGAGCAGCTTGTTGAGCGCCGTGCCGAGGTGGATGCGGCCGTTGGCGTAAGGAGGACCGTCATGCAGGGTGAAGAGCGGCGCCGTGCGGCGCGCCTCGCGGATCTGCGCGTAGAGCTTCGATTCGGCCCACTTGGCAAGCCACTTCGGCTCGTTCTCCGGCAGGTTGGCCCGCATGGGAAACTTGGTCTGCGGCAAGTTCAGCGTGCTCTTGAGGTCGAGCGTCTCCTGCATTCATCCTCCGTGTGGGTGCAAATCTGACGGTGCGCTTCAGGCCCACGCGTTCGTCATTCTATTATAATCGAAACGGCGTCGAACGAGACCGTTTCGCGGTAGCTGTCTCACTTTGCCGTCAGGGCATGGCTTCAGCCATGCCGCACGCGATTAGGAGAGGTGCGGCTTTAGCCGCTGAGGTTGGTCTTAAGAGCCTGTGTGGGGCCGAATGAGGCAAGACTTACCTCAGGCGCTGAAGCGCGCGTAAAGCATGTCTAGTCGGCACGACTAAAGTCGTGCCCTGACGAGGCAAACTGAGACACTGCTCGTTTCCCGGTAGTGGCGTCATTTGCCTTAGGCTACTTTGACGTCCAACGACCCGTTACGAGTATTGCGATCAGGGCGAACACAGACATAACGATGAATCCAGCGCCGATGAACCTCACAACGGGCCAAAGGTTTTCATTCGACGGGTCTAGCTCGCGGTGCGCGGTCTTAGCCCATCCCAAGATACCAGGCGGGTACATCACCGCCCAAAGCCCGACGGCGAGAAACAGTCCCCAGAGCGCTAGAAACGTCGCCTTTGTGTTCGGAAGTACCAGAAGGGCAAGGGCCGTGCCTGCCGTTGCGAAACGGAGGAACCAGTCGATTGCTCTCATGCTACTTTTTCTGCCTCGCGTTCCTCCGCTTCCAGCAGGGCCACAAGGTCGGACACGTCCCATAGCCGGTCAGTGACACCGGCGGCCATCGCCGGAGTCACGCGCAGACTTCGGCGAATCCGAACGAAATTATACGCGAAATAGTTCAGGGCCACAGCCGCCGCGTGATTCTCGAACTTGCGGGAATCCATTCGACAACCGCGCGGAGCGCCACATAGTTTAACGCCGCTCGCTGCCTGGCTGTGTTATAAAAGCAGAGCGAGGTGGCTGCTATGAGAACCTTTTCTGCCTATGTCGAATGGGACCCGGAAACCAAGCTCTACGTTGGTGTAGTCCCTGGTCTCCCAGGCGCCCACACCCAAGGGGCAAGCCTGGACGAACTCAACGCCAACCTCAAAGAAGTCGTGGAACTCTGTCTCGAAGAGTATAAGGGGGAGCCCGATGATCTGCCACGCTTCGTCGGACTCCAACAGGTTGAGGTCAGCCTTTGAGCCGTCTGCCGGTGGTTGGTTTTCGACAGATGGAGCGAGTGCTCCTTCACCTGGGTTTCCAAGTTGTGCGGCAGAAAGGAAGTCACGTCTTTTACCGTCACCCAGACGGCAGGACCACTACGCTTCCCAATCACGCGGGTAGGGACCTCGGCCGTCCTCTGGTTCGGGAAATCCTTCGGGAGATAGAGGTCACGCCAGAGGAGTTTCGCAAGGCTCTTGCCGATTGACATCGTCGTCTCCCGTCTAAACGACTCAGGGTGTGCTAAAATGGACTCTGGGTGGATCCGGGCTGCCTTTCGAGGAAAATTTGCGCGAATATGGGGCAACTCGGTGGGGTCGACTGACATCTTTTCGGAGGAAGGGGTGTACGCGCGAGCCCAGTCTCGGCATGCTGCTTGGTTCCGAGCTTCTGAGGGCGGCCCTAAGCAGGTCAGAAAGCAGAACACATGCCACCCAGCGATCTCGAGGTCGGAGTCGGCGAGGACATGAGTAATTCGCAGACCGGGCTAGAAACCCCTACGGCTGCGGGTCAGGCGCCCGAGCCGAAATATCAACTCACCCAGTTCGATACCCCATTTATCCTCGTCTCGCTTTGGCGGCAGATTCGCCAGGCCCGGCGCGAGCCCAAGGTCACGGTACCCTCCCAGTATTATCGCGGCGAAGCCGCGCTGCCCATCACCGAGATGCGGGCGTGGTATCGCGACATCCCCAACATCATCAAAGCGGGGCTCGAAAAGAGCACTCATCCTGTCGACATTTACAACCGGACGCAGGAAAAGAAGCGCGCCCTCGTGGCGGTCGGCATCGCGGTGGTTGCGGCCGTCGTCGGCTGGATCCTCAAGCGCGACCTGGGCGTCGCGCTCGGCCTGATTGGCGGACTCATCGCCGGCCGCGTCTTGGCCGTGCTGCTTTACAAGAAGCAGGAGTATCCGCCGGACATGTGGCGGGATTACCGGATGCAGCAGGCGTCGTGGCTCAATTCCGTGCTGGTCCACGGGGTGGTGCTGGCGGCGATGATCCTGCCCATCTACATCGCGCGTCTGCTCCAACCCGCCAAGGCTGCTCCCACAACCTCGCAGATCGTGGATATTTCTCCGTACATGCCCGAGTTGCCTGCTGACGCCAAGAAGGCGGGCGGGGGCGGTGGCGGCGGGGATCGTTCGCCAACGCCGGCGTCCAAGGGCTCGATCCCGAAGTTCAGCAAGGTGCAGCTTGCGCCGCCCATGGCCAAGATCCCCAATCTGACGCCGAAGATGCCGGTGCAGCCGAGTCTGTTGGGTCCGCCGGAATTGAAGCTCCCCGAAATGGCGACCAACCTGCCGTGGGGCGATCCGAAAGGCGTTCCCGGTCCACCGTCGAATGGGCCAGGCACGGGTGGCGGAATCGGCAGTGGCGAAGGTACGGGAATCGGCTCGGGCTCGGGCGGCGGACTCGGCCCGGGTTCAGGTGGTGGAACAGGTGGAGGAGCTTACAGCGTCGGCGGCAACGTCAGCGCGCCCATCCCCATCTACAAGCCCGAACCGCCTTACTCTGAGGAAGCGCGCAAGGCCAAGTATCAAGGCACCGTCGTGCTGTGGATCGTGGTCGACGCGATAGGCAACGTCACGGAAGCCCGAGTGGTCAAGCCGCTCGGCCTGGGTCTGGATGAGAAGGCGGTCGAGACGGTGCGCACCTGGAAGTTCAAGCCGGCGATGCGCAGCGGGACTCCTGTACCCGTAAAGGTCATGGTCGAGGTCAGCTTCCGGCTCTTCTGACGTAGCTTAGTAGACTAGCCCCGCCCGCATTGTTCTTTCCTTTAGCAGGTAGCGCAGAGGTGGGCGCAGTTTGCCCTCCTCTGCGGTTCTTCGGGGAAACGCCCGTGCTGATTCGCACCGGCCGCAGCCGCGCGTGTCATTCCGAGCAGGTAGCGCAGACGTGGGCGCGGTTTGCCCTCCTCTGCGGTTCTTCGGGGTACGCAACGCTGATTCGCACCGGCCGCGCCGGAGCTGGACACCGTGTCATTCCGAGGAGCGCGGCGGCCTGAGCGGCGCGAACGAAGAATCTCGCACTGTCGTCGAGGACGTACGCGCAGCCCCAAAGGGGCGTAAACGAGGCGCCCGTCACCGACCGCGGATTAGCCATCCACCGCGCGTCGCTGCCCGCCGATGAGCGTACACGCCTTTGAGACACTGGTGATCTTCAGGGAAAGGGAAAAGCCGCAGAGGAACGCCAACGACGCGTACCTCTGCGCTACCCGCTTGAACGAGCGACGGTCGTTCGCCAGCCGCATCTTGTCATCGACGCGGTAGGATAGCGGTAGAGGCGGCTTTACGCCGCCATGGCGAGGTAAACTCGCCGCTACAGAGCTTGTGATCTTCAGCAGGTAGCGCAGAGGTGGGCGCAGTTTGCCCTCCTCTGCGGTTCTTCGCGGAACGCAAACGCTGATTCGCACCGCCCGCGCCCAGGACTATAATCGCGCCCATGTCGCGACTTCGCCGCTTGGTGGTCTCGGACCGTTGGTTCTTTATCACGTGCCGGCTACTTCCCCGCCGTAGGATTCTCTCGCCGTCGGAATTCACCACTCTGGCAGCCGTGATCGACGAACGCCGAGCCGAACATGGCTTCCTTCTCACCGCCTGGGCGTTTCTCCCGACCACTGGCACGCCATTTTCTACCCGCGGTACCCGCTAACCATATCAAGGGTGATGGAAGCCATCAAGGATGGTGCCACCAAGCGCATTAACCGTTCGCGTCGGGAAGCAGGGGCATTGTGGCAGCCGCGCTTCTTCGATCGTGCCCTCCGCACCGTGAGAGAGTACAACGAGAAGGTGCAGTATATTCACCTCAACCCGGTGGAGGCAGGACTGGTGGACCGCCCGGAGGATTGGCCGTGGTCGAGCGTGCACGATTACGCCGGAAACGTGAACGAGGCGCCCGTGAGAAGCAGCGGATTGGCCATCAACCGTGTGTTGCTGCCCGCCGATGGGCGTACACGCCTTTGAGACACCTGTGATCTTCAGGCCAAAGCCGCAGAGGAACGCCAACGACGCGTACCTCTGCGCTACCCGCTTTGGAGGGGCCAAGGGGGGGTGGCACGTGTCATTCCGAGCCCGCCGAGGGACTGGCGTACTGAGTTCCATCCCATGGTCTGACGAAGCAGGTAGCAGGTAGCGCAGAGGTGGGCGCAGTTTGCCCTCCTCTGCGGTTCTTCGCGGAACGCAAGCGCTGATTCGCACCGGCCGCGCCGGAGCTGGACATCGTGTCATTCCGAGGAGCGCGGCGTCCTGAGCGGCGCGAACGAAGAATCTCGCACAGTCGTCGAGGACGTACGCGCAGCCCCAAAGGGGCGTAAACGAGGCGCGCCCGTCACCGACCGCGGATTAGCCGTCCACCGCGTGTTGCTGCCCGCCGATGAGCGTACACGCCTTTGAGACACTGGTGATCTTCAGGCCAAAGCCGCAGAGGAACGCCAACCACGCGTACCTCTGCGCTACCTGCTTGAACGAGCGACGGTCGTTCGCCAGCCGCATCTTGTCATCGACGCGCTAGGATAGCAGTAGAGGCGGCTTTACGCCGCCATGGCGAGGTAAACTCGCCGCTACAGAGCTTGTGATCTTCAGCAGGTAGCAGGTAGCGCAGAGGTGGGCGCAGTTTGCCCTCCTCTGCGGTTCTTCGGGGAAACACCCGTGCTCATTCGCACCGGCCGCAGCCGCGCGTGTCATTCCGAGGAGCGGAGCGACGAGGAATCTCGCACTGAACCGGGAAGCTTTGTCTTAAGCCGTAACGCTTGTCACTCGTCACCGACGGCGGATTAGCCATCCACCGCGCGTTGCTGCCCGCCGATGAGCGTACACGCCTTTGAGACACCTGTGATCTTCAGGCAAAAGCCGCAGAGGAACGCCAACGACGCGTACCTCTGCGCTACCTGCTCGCTTTACATGGTTGATATAATCCCTGCCGGGTCCAATGCGAGCCAACGCGGTGAACACCCTCTACTACGGCGACAATCTCGACATCCTCAGGCGATACATCAAAGACGAAACCGTCGATCTGGTCTATCTCGACCCGCCGTTCAAGAGCAATCAGGATTACAACGTGCTTTTTGCCGAGAAGGACGGCACTCGCGCCGCCGCGCAGATCAAGGCCTTTGAGGACACTTGGCAGTGGGACACGGAAGCCGCGCGCGCCTACCACGAAATTGTGGAAACGGGACCGGAGCGCGTCTCCAAAGTGATGCAGGCTTTCTGGACGTTCCTCGGCCAAAGCGACATGATGGCCTACCTTGCCATGATGGCACCACGGCTCGTGGAGCTGCATCGGGTAATGAAGGTCACGGGGAGCATTTATCTGCACTGCGACCCCACGGCCAGCCATTACCTCAAGCTACTGATGGATGCGATTTTTCGGCCGGATCACTTTCGGACAGAGATCATCTGGAAACGAAGTAGCGCGCATAGCGATGCGAAGCAAGGAAGGGTTCAACACGGTCGAATCCATGACGTGATCCTGTTCTACACGAAAAGCGACCAATGGATGTGGCATCAGCTCTACGGGCCATACGACCAGGAGTATACCGACCAATTCTATCGACACGTGGAACCGGGGACCGGAAGAAGGTACCGACTTGGGGACCTCACCGGACCGGGCGGCGCTGCCAAGGGCAATCCCAGCTATGAGGTGATGGGCGTGACCCGGTATTGGCGCTACACGCGCGAAAAAATGCAAGGCTTGATCGACGAGGGTCGCGTCGTCCAGACACGGCCGGGCGCCGTCCCGGCCTACAAGCGCTACCTCGACGAAATGCCTGGGGTACCGATTCAAGACTTGTGGACCGACATCGGTCCCGTCGCTTCACAAGCCCAGGAGCGCCTGGGATATCCTACGCAAAAGCCCGAGGCCTTACTGGAACGCATCATCGCTTCAAGCTCAAGCCAAGGCGACCTTGTTCTCGACCCTTTTTGTGGATGTGGCACTGCGGTTGCGGTGGCGCAGCGGCTGAAACGCGAATGGATTGGAATTGATGTGACGCATCTCGCCATTGGGCTGATCCGCCGTAGACTCTTCGATGCATTTGGCAGCGCCGTGCAATTTGAGATCAAAGGCGAGCCGGTTTCGCTACCGGATGCTGAAAAGCTGGCCCGAGAGGAACCTTATCAGTTCCAAGCGTGGGCGCTTGGCTTGATCGGCGCGCGCCAAGCCGAACTGAGGAAGGGGGCGGACAAAGGCATCGATGGTCGCCTCTACTTCCACGATGAGCCGAAGACCACCCAGCAGGTAGTCATCTCCGTCAAGGGCGGCCACCCAATGGTGACTCACGTGCGCGATCTCCGCGGAGTGATCGAGCGCGAGAAAGCAGCCATCGGCGTGCTCATTACCATGCAGGAACCGACACAGCCCATGCGCGCCGAAGCTGCGTCGGCCGGTTTCTACAAGGCGCCGTGGGGAAAGGAATATCCGCGCTTGCAACTCCTCACCGTCGCCGACCTGCTGTCCGGTAAGACGGTGGACTTCCCGCGAGAAAACGTGACCTTCAAGAAGGCTCCGAGAGCGCAGCCCCCCGAACCGGAAAACGAAGAGTTGCCGTTCTAACGTCGCTCTAGAGTCGGGTTGCCATCGGAGCTCGCGACGGCGTTAGATTGAAGACTTTGAATGGCTGAGCTATGCCGACTTTGCTCTCGGTTCGAACGTTGACGTATGCGTTGATGTCAGCCTCACCCCGCACGAAAGCTTCCAAGATGGGCGCCTGGAATTCATTGAGCCAAAACTCACACTTAAGGAGTTGCGATGCACGACGCGGTAGCTCATAGGCGTCCCATCGACTGAAGTCAGCGAAAACGCTCTGAAGATTACCTTTTATGACCGTCAGGAACGAATGGACGGCAATCACGCGGACGTCAAAGTATGGCGATAGGTTAAACGCTTCTATAGAGAACTCAAAATAGGGGGGCCGGAAATAACGCGGCACGTCAATGGTCGCCGGGTCATCGGCGCGATACACAAGTCGGATGTCCTCTTCCAGGTCGCGTCGCTCGTAATGATAGAACCAATTAAAAAGTATCGCTGGTAGGTGCCGTCCCAGCCAGCCTACGCTTGGCTTCAAAACCTCTTTCCATGTTATCGGTTCCGGCATCGCGCACCCCATACAAAGGCTGAGCTTGGGGACATAAACAACTCTACCCGGTTAGGCGTCGCGGCGGAAGAGCAGCGGCGGCGCGGTCGTTGACCCGCGCCCTCAAGGGTCAGTTCATTCCGAGGTAATCGCTACAAGTGCGACGGCGGCGGCCCCTGCCAGGAGCCACAACAACCCTCTTCCCTCAGAATCGGGCGCTGTTGGAGCCACAGTAGTTTGCAGGATGAGTTCTGTGTGTTGGAAGATTTGCCTGGCTGTCGGTCTCCGACTCAAATCGACCTGCGTCATGGACGAAATGAGAGCCTGAAACTCTTGTGGACCAGGGATTGCATATCGCAAATCTTTCCTGCCGGTTAGGAGTTCTCTCGCCGTTATGCCTAGGGAGTATATGTCGGACGCGGAGATAAAATTTTGATTAGTCCGCGCTATCGGGTCGATATACCCCTCCGTTCCGAACGCAGAAGCTGTCATCGGTCCCGAAGGATTATCGGGTCTCTGGCCCAGCCCGAAGTCCGCAATTTTTACGATTTCCGACCCGTTCGCATCTCTGAATCGTAGTAAATTCGAAGGTTTGATGTCGCGAACTAAATCGCCTCTTTCGTGAATACTCGTCAGGCCGTAGGAAATATGATAGAGCCAACCAGCGATTCGCCGCCAGTCGCGGCGATTCGCCACATATTTCTGCAGTGAACCGCGTTCGGAGTATTCAAGCACGATGTACGGTGCCGCACAGGTGAGGTCAGATCCGAGTATGTCTACAACGAACGGATTGTTGAGATGGATTGTCAGCATGTCCCTCTCCAGCTGAAATCGCCGTACGTTGTCGGGAGTGGGATTCTTGAGCACCTTGAGCGCGACAAATCTTCCAGTCAAGCTATCGATGGCTCTGTAGACCGTTGCGAAACCACCCGAAGCAATAAATTGAGCCTGCCAGTACCTTCCAATGTTCATACAGAATCCTTTCGCCCGTATTCTACCACGACGGCGTTGTCACTCTCTCACTCCCGCACGTGGCGCAGACCTTGTGACGTCTGCGCGCGCTTCCGCGCGCCGCCGCCCAGGGTCGCGGTGAGAGATTGCATACCTCAAGCTGGTAGCCACGGCACGCCCTTTTGTGCCGTGGGCTTTTGATGCACCGGCCGGAAGAACCTACGGCACGGGAATCATGCCGTGGCCACCCTCGATGCCCGGCGGAAGCAAGCTTCCGCGCGCCAAAGCGGGAGCAAGCTCCCTCACTCCAAACAACCAGCGAGTGGTGCATACATCGCGCCTTTTTTGCGATGCGTGCGATCTCCGACCAACCCGCTGTCCTGAAAAACGCACCCATGGCAAACCCCGTCATGTGTGCGCCACCCCGAGATCCGATTCCAGAGGACCATGGTTAAGGTCCCCCACGACTGGATATTAAACGAGAGGCATGCCCTTCGTATAGCTTTGATTGGGGCTGGTAGCCACGCCACGCCGTTTTGTGCTGTGGGCTTTTGACGCACCGGCCGGACGAACCCACGGCACTGAAATCGTGCCGTGGCTACAACCTCCGTACCGGCAAGATGCCGGCGCCGCCGATAAGAACCGCGAGCTCGACTCGCTCGACCCCTCACCCCCAACCCCTCCCCCGCAAGGGGGGGAGGGGAGCAGGAATCGCCAAGGAGATTAGGTGAGAAGGAACCAAGGGCGTTCGGGCGAGGATAAGGTTTGCCGGGAAGGCTAAAGGATGATAGGCTAGGCGAAGGTTTGCCGGGAAGGCTAAAGGATGATAGGCTAGGCGTAGGCTAGAACAATCGCCTGGCGGTTCGGGCGGTGGGAGGACGGCCGAAGTCCAAAACCCACGGCGCGGCGTTCATTACTTTCAGAGCGAGATTCCCTTCGTTCCAGGGCGTTTTTCAGCACATGCTGGATGGCGCTTATCGCTGGCTAAAGGGACCAAGAAAACGTCTACTTTACGCCGGATCGCGCTCGCGAAAAACAGTGACAAAAAGTGTCAATCTGAGATTCCTGCACGTCCGAAACGCAGCTATCCTGTTCACCCACTGCGACTTACAGGAGAATCGGAAGTTGACACATTTTGTCAACTTGAGCCCCGCCGGTCGCGAGCGCGCGATCCCATGTTTTCAACGGGTTACAAGCCTCATGGCGCGGAAATGAGACAAAAGAGACGCATGAGACACCCCCGGTTTGGGGTCCGGAGCCCGGGGTGCGACACACCCCTTTCCCCCTCCTCAACCGAGGAGGTGCGTACCTGGCGGTTCAAGCCGGGTTACCGCAACGGCGTCCCCGCGCCGGTCCGCCTGATGGTCGAAGTGATGTTCCGGCTGTTCTGAAACGGCCGTCCCCCAAGCAACGGCTTGACAACCGAGCGTCAACACGGTTACTTCTAAAGGTGCCGCTGCTGGGAGGTCGTCTAACGGTAGGACTGCAGACTCTGGATCTGCGTATCGGGGTTCGAATCCCTGCCTCCCAGCCAACCTAACTGGCTGTTTTTCAATTAACTAGCTTGGACCCACCTCCAGAGGGCCCTCCAAGAGTGGGAACATTTGGGAACATTAACTCTTTCAGCTTGATCATGGTGCGCCTCTCCGACTCTTCCACAGACTGGGCGCAAATCCCCAACGTTGTTTCCGGAGAAGAGTGCTCGCCGATCGAAGTCGATATCCGCCCAACTGAGCGCGAACAACTCCGAAGCGCGAACTCCGGTGACAGCTGCCAGAACTGCCATGGTGCGATAGCGTTCCGGCAGACAGAACAGCAGTTGGCGCACCTCTTCGGGTTTGTAGGAGACCTTGGGCAAAACGTTCCGTTTCGGGGGCAATCTGACACCCAAGGCCGGGTTGTTGTCCATATATCCCCACTCCCGAGCGACACTGAAGACTTGGCTGAGCGTAGCCCGGATGTGCCTGAGGACACTCGGTGCGTAGTGCTTCGACATCTGGTTGACGAAGATTTGAACGTCCGGCGTGCGAAGGTCCGCGAGGCGCCACTTCCCGAAGTACGGAACCAGGTGCCGGCGCAGAATGCCAGCATAGAACTGGCGCGTTGAGGCTCGGTAGGTGGGCAGTACTGCGTCTTCCCACCTGACTGTAAAATCGGCGAACGTACCGATCGTCTGGATTCTCGGCGACCCCTGAGTCAACTGCTTAAGGCGGCTATCGAGAATCCTCCGAGCCTCACCGCGGGTAGGAACCTCACGAACGCTCGCGATGACCACCGAGCGCTGTATGCTGCGAGATGAACCGTCGGGTTGAATGAGCATTTCACGAAATCGAGCCACCCAGCGCTTGCCGCGGTTGAAGAGATGGCCCTGTTGATAGCGACGACGAACCATTACGGGGTCCTTTCCGTTGCTGGTTCGTCCGCCCTCTCCTGCGAGAGCGAGTATACACTGCGCTTGTGCCATATGCTCGATACAATCGCCGATCGGCCCGAGCGCGGCAAATCGAAACTCGGCGGTTCACGCCGGCGGGCTTCGGCGTCCCCCATTTCGGGCCTGAATCCCGTGCAGGTAGTTGCTGATGTCCGCATCGAAGAAGCGCAGATATTTTCCCACCTTGACGTAGGGAAGCTTTTCTCGACAATTTCCCCGCGTATGTTCGTAGACCCAGGAAACTGGAACCTTCAAGATTGCGGCGACTTCCTGAACGGTGAGAAGCGTGCCTTGGCCTCTCTCCCACTGAATGCGCCAGCCTTAGGCTGGACGCGCGAATAAACCATATCCTTGCCGCTTCGGGGGACAGAAGTCCTTTGTTTCCGAAAGGCAAAGATTCCATCACGGTTGGGCCATAAGGCCATAAAGCATAATGGTGCCGCCAGTCCGTTTTGTGGGCGTAAGCCTGCCGCGAGTCCCGAGCTCAGGATCTCTAGAATATGGCGCTCAGCAGCGCCTTCGCGCCTGCGACAATTGTGCTGACTATTGGCAGATCCGAACTACTCGGCATCACAGCGCCGAATTGCGGGCAAAGCCGCTCCAAGTGACCTGCCAAGGTTCGCGTGCGGAAGGTCATTCGTAGGGGGCACAGCGGTCAATATCGCCGTGTGCCGCTGAGTGAATGCGAAACTTGCGCGCTTGCCTTCTTTCTGTGAGTTAGCAACGCAATTGCTTCTTGGAGCGCCGCGCCAAAGTGAATTCTCAAGGGTTGGGCGCCCCGAGGCGAGCCAGCCAGTGCCGGCCCACCCCGCAGGAGAGCGCTGTCGTGACGCTGCTCGGCAATCACGAAGCCTGGATGCTAAGGAGTCTACGCGACCCCACGTGTCACATCTGGATCCTGGCGGGCCGCAAGAACAGGATTGTTGAAAAAAGGCGAGTCCGGGTCTCGAGGGTTTCAGCCGTGGCGTTCGTCGTTCTGGCCAACGCCTGGATTGATCAGCGATGTGGTTCCGCGCGATGGCGCCGTCTTATGCGTACCCGGCGTGCTTCACAAAACCCTCGCCTCCTCCACCGTCACGACATTCAACGTGAGCCAGTATTGAGCCAGCACTTTCGTCGCCTCCATGAATTCCGAGAAGTCAATTTCCTTGTTGAGATAGCTATTGCAGCCGGAGCGGTAAGCCCCGATAACGTCTTCGGGCTTGGTGGAGGACGAAAGGACCACTACCGGAAGCAGCCGGGTTCGCTCGTCGGCGCGGAGGCGCTTCAAGACTTCCAGCCCGCCGACCTTGGGGATTTTCAGATCCAGCAGAATCAAGTCAGGAAGAGGGCGCGGGCGCTCGTTCTCACGACCCAAGAAATAATCCAGGGCCTGCGCTCCATCGCGCAGCACCACCAGGCGGTGGCAAATACCGCTCCCTTGGAGAGCGCGAGTGGTCAGCTCCTCGTCACCGCGATTATCTTCGACAATAACGACAAACTTCTCTTTCACCGGCTTACCTTTGGGCTAGCTTCAATAGTTTTTGTGAAGTGAGACTGGCGGCCGGTCTTGGCGATGTTCGCCCCGGCGCTCCGAACTGGTTCGATGGGTCACGAACGTGATCAAGACTCGGGTATCGTCTGCACCTGCTCCTCCGCTGCCGGGCCCCCGCGCATCGTGGGGCTGCCGCCCGGCGGGACGGCGGCCCGATTAAGGACGAAGTAGAAGGTTGCTCCCTCTCCCAGCTTAGCTTCCGCCCATACTCGCCCGCCGTGCCGCTGGACAATCCGCTGCACCAGCGCCAACCCAATGCCCGTTCCTTCAAATTCTTCGTCGGAGTGCATGCGCTGAAAGACGCCGAACAGTTTCTCGGCGTACTGCATGTCGAAGCCGGCGCCATTGTCCCTGACGTAGTAAACGGTCTCGCCCGCTTCCTCCCGCGCCCCCACTTCAATATCGGCCTGGGGGGCCTTTTGAGTGAACTTCCAGGAGTTATTGATGAGATTCACGAACACCTGCTCTAGCAGAGCGGCATCCCCGGCGGCGGGGGGCAGCGGCGTAAGGGTTACCCGGACCTGGCGGGCCGGTTCCGATGCCCGAAGCTGATCGATTACGTCCTGCGCCAGCCCGGTCATATCCACTTGTGACTCTGCCATGCTCGTTCGGCCCACGCGCGAGAAGGCCAGAAGGTCCTCGATCAGGCGACCCATCCGGCGAGCGCTGGATGAGACCACATCGAGCAGCCGCCGTCCTTCGGCGCCGAGCTGCTGGGCGTGGCCTTGGACCAGAAGGCGCGCGAACCCGTCGATCGCCCGCAGGGGCGCTCGCAGGTCGTGGGAGATGGAATAGCTGAAGGATTCCAGCGACTCGTTGGCCACCTGCAGCTCCCGCACGCGGTTTTCCAACTGCAGGTTGAGCGCCCCGATGCGCTCTTCCGCCGCCTTGCGTGCCGAGATGTCTCTCACCGCGCTCAGTACCAGCCGGCCCTCCTGGGTAGTGAGCGGGCTCAACGCGATATCGGCAGGAAATTCCGTGCCGTCTTTGCGCCGCGCGTAGAGCTCCCTGCGTTTATCCATTCGCCGCAAATGGGGTTCGACGTGATATGCGGCGCGATAGTTGGAATGTTTCTGGCGGAAGCGCTCCGGCACCAGGAGTTCAATGGATTGCCCCACCAGTTCGTGACGGTCGTATCCGAAGAGCTTCTCCGTCTGTGCGTTGGCCTGGGTGATGCGACCCTTCTCGTCAGCAGCCACGAGCGCATCCGGGCAAGCCTCAAAGAGCGCCTCAAACTTCGCCGAAGCTCTGTTCCGCGCCTCCTCGGCGTGCCTTCGCTCTTCCAGCCTCTCATAAGCCACTGCGACGCTGCCGGCCAGCGTCACGATCGCCGGCAGCTCATCCTCGCGGAATGCGTCCGTGCCGAGCTTTCCTGCCACCAGTCCCCAGCCCAGAGGGCGCGAGGCTGAACCAAAAGGGAACACCATGACGGACGGCAGGCTGCCGTTTCCCGGCCCAGGCAGGACAATTCCCAGTCGGAGGGCGGTCACCTGGTGGAGGCATTGCGCCTTGCGCTCTCGCACGAGCTGGCCCAAGAGGGATTCGGGCCCCGGCGAAGGTACCACGCATGAAGTTTGTGTTTCCTGCGCCGGAGTGGGCGTCGTTTCCGTCGCGGTCGAACAGAACAGGCGAGTTGAGCTACCGTCGCCCTCGAATAATCCCACGATTGCCTGCCGAGCCGTGGCGAGCTTGCGCGCCATGTAGGTGAACCCATGGATCAGGCTTTCCGGGTCGGGCGCGCCGGCAAGATTTGCCGTCATCTCGACGAGCGTCGCCAGCCGGTAGCTGATGGCCTGCAGGCTGGCGACGTCGAGAGGCAGGTCATGCAGCAGGGGCACTTGATCTCCCCCAAGTGCCTCGGGCGCGGGCGTGGTGCCGGGAGGTTCCGGTAACCCCAGTGCCGCGTTGACAGTTTTCAGAATCGTCTCTGGCGTACTCGGCTTGGGCATCGTGCCGAACGCTCCGACGGCGTCCGCCATGCTTTGGGCCTCTCGCACGCTGTAAGTCGCGCTGTAAATGATGATCGGAACGTCCGCCAACTCGGGGTTGGCATGCAAGCGAAGGCACAATTCTTTGCCGTCCACATTCGGCATCACCAGGTCAGTAATGACCAGGTCGGGCCGCTCGCTCTCCGCCAGGTTCAGGGCTTGAGCTCCATCACCGGCTTCCACACACCGGTGGCCAAAGTAGCCGAGCAGCGTCACGAGGTACTGCCGGTTCATCGGCCGGTCGTCAACAACCAAAATCGTGGCCATGATCTTTGTCCCGATCTCCAAGCTGATCCCGTTAGCCGCCGTAAGACTTCGGGTGTCTCGGGTCCGCCGGTTGAGTCGCTTCAACGGCGGGGCCGCCACCTTTAGTTGCCAGGCATGATTCAACCTCCGCCACGAGTTCCTGGGGCTCAATGGGGCGCGTGATGAACCGCCTGGCGCCCAAGCCCAGGGCAACAGCCGGGTCGGTCTCTCGCCAGACGGTGGAGGAGATGATCGCGAAGGGTATCGTTTTAAGCTTCGGATCGCTCTTGGCAGCCTCCAGGAAGTCGTAGCCGCCCGCGTCCGGCATGTGCAGGTCGGAAAGAATCAGGTCGGGTGGGCTCTGCCGGGCCATCTGGAGCCCTTCCTGGACGGTCGACGCGGTGATGACCTTGTAGCCGAACGGCTCGAGAGTGCTCCGCATCAGGTGGAGATTGACGGGGGAATTATCCACACACAGGATCGTGGCGCGCGCAACCGCGGAGTGGCGCGCTGGATGCAAGTAGCCCTCGATCTGGCTCGCGAACTCCTCCGGAACGATGGGCTTCGAGATATAGCCATCGAAGCCCGCCGCCAACACCTTGTCCCGGTCGCCGCGCATGGCGTAAGCCGTAACAGCTACAACTGGAAGCTGGGCGAGACGCGGGTCACGCCGGACCTCGCGGATCACCTGGTATCCGTCCATCTTCGGCATTTGCACGTCAGAAACGATCAGGTCCGGCGGTTCGCTCCTTGCTAGAGCCAAGCCTTCTTCACCATCTCTCGCGCTCAGGACTGTATGTCCGAACGCCTTTAAGAGGTAAGTCATCAGCTCCAGGTTCTCGGCGTTGTCTTCGATGACCAGAATGCGTGCCGGCATGGCTTTGTTTCCTTCTAGCCCGCCACCGGATGACTGGTCCGGCTCTTGGTTGCCCTTCCGGCCAGGCGAGCTTCGACCTTGGCCAGCAACGCCTGGGGCTCGGTGGGCCGCAGCATGAAGTTCGTGTCGTCAAGGCCGACGGCTTTGCCCCTGTGGTCCATCTCCAGATAGGTGGCGCTGATGACGATCCAGGGGATCTCTTGCAACGGAGGGTCCTCCCGCAGCAGGCGGAGTAGATCGAATCCTGTGCCATCACCCATGTGAACATCCAAAAGGATGAGGTCCGGAGAGACCTCGCGCGCGCGGGCGAGCCCCTCCGCCACGCCGCCCGCCGTTTCCACGCGGTAACCAAAGGGCTCAAGGATGGCGCGGGTCAAGTCGAGGTTGGCGGGCCGGTCGTCGACAGCCAGGACTGTCTGCCGGCTGCCGGCGGGGACGGGCTTGCCTGGCGCTTCACCCACGTCGCTCGTTGGATCCATCGCGGCCGCTTGCGGACGCTGCGCCGGCCCGAGCAAGACCTCAACGCGGGCCATGAACGTCTCGGGCGTAAAAGGCTTGGGGATGAAGTCGTCGAATCCAACCTCCCGAACCCTCTGGCGAACACTGGAATCCGTCATGGCGCTGGCGGCCACGAGCCGCACTTCCCGCAGCGCCGGACTCTTCTTCACCTCGCGGGCCACGTCGAAGCCGGTCATCCTCGGCAACCGCAGGTCGCAGATAATCAGGTCCGGGATGTGGAAGTCGAGCACTCCCAGGGCGCCCTCACCACTGCCTATGCTTAGTGGCGTGTGCCCGGCGGCCCGCAGCAAGTAAGCCATCAACTCCAGCGAGTCACGATCGTCCTCGATCAAAAGCACGCGCGACATAACGTTTTCCTTACTTCTCCGGCACCTTGAGCGTAAACGTACTGCCCTTGCCGTGCTGGCTCTCAAAGCTGATTTGCCCTCCCAGCAGCTCGGCAAGCTTCTGGCTCAGGTGCAGGCCGAGGCCGGTGCCTTCGTAGGAGCGCGCGCCGGTGTTGGCCATCTGCGTGAAAGCCTGGAAAAGCTTGGCCTGGTCCTCGGTCTTGATGCCCACGCCGGTATCGTGGACGCTGATCTCCGCGACCCGGCGTCCGTTGTCGCGGCGGTCGATGAGCTCGATCCGCACCTCGCCCTGTTCGGTGAACTTGATGGCGTTATTGGCGAGGTTCAAGAGAATCTGGCTCAAGGCGCGCCGGTCGGTCTGGAAGACCAGCTCGTCCTGGGGAACATTTACCCGAAGCCGCAGGCCCTTCTTCTCCGCCAGCGGCTTGAGTGTGGTCCGTACTTCGTCCACGACGTTCTGGAAGACCACGGGCTCGAGCGTGATCGCCACCTTGCCCGATTCGATCTTGGCCAAGTCAAGTAGATCGTTGATGAGCGAGAGCAGATGCTTGGCGCTTGATTGAATCGTCTGCAACTGCTTGGCCTGGTCCTCGGTGAGCGGACCGGGGAGCTTCATGAGCAGCGTACCCGTGAATCCGATGATGGCGTTGAGCGGCGTGCGCAGCTCGTGGGACATCGAGGCCAGGAAGCGGTCTTTGGCAAAGTTGGCGTTCTCGAGCTCCACATTCTTCTCCTGGAGGGTCTGCTCGAAACGCTTGCGCTCGGTAACGTCGCGGGCCGCCGCGAACACGCCTTGCAGCTTGCCGTCGCGGTCGTAGAAGGTGGCGGCGTTGTAGGAAACCACGGTTTCGCGGCCGTCCTTGGCGCGAGCCGTCAGCTCGTAATTGGTGACCTTGCCTTCGCGTAGCACCAGCCGGATGCCCTCTTCGGCCCGCTCGGGATCGGTAAAGTACCGCTTGAAGGGAGTAGTGATCAGCTCCTCGCGGGCGTACCCGGTGAGCGCTTCCATCTGCTGGTTGACGTCGGTGATGACGCCCAAGGGGTCCGTGGTCATCAGGGCGTCGATATTCGATTCGATCAGCGAGCGGGAATAGAACTGCTGGTTGCGCAGCTCCTGCTCGAGCTTCTTCTGCTCCGTGATATCGCGCGCGCCCGCCAGAATGCCGAGCGGCGTGCCCTGCGAATCGCTGAACACGCCGGCGTTGAAGCTGACGGCGATGCGCCGCCCCTGGCGGGTGATCAGCACCAGCTCGTAGCCGATCACCCGGCCCTCGGCGAGCGTCTTCTGCACGCCGGCGCGGGCGCTGTCGGGCTCAGTGAAGTATTCGGAGAAGCGCGAATTGATGAGGTGCTTGCGCGAGTAGCCGGAGAGCCGCGTGGCTTCGGCGTTGACGTCGGTGATCACGCCATCGGGTGCGATGGCAAACAGCGCGTCCGCCGAGGCCTCGATCAGCGACCGGTTGTAAGCCTGCTGTTCCGCAAGTTGTGACTGCAGGCGGGCTTGTTCGGAGATGTCGCGCGCACTGGCGAAAATGCCCTCCACGCGGCCGTCGCCGGAGCGGTACACCGAGGCGTTGAAGGAGACCGTTGCCTTGCGCCCAGCCTTCGTCTTGATCACCAGCTCGTAGTTGGTGACCACCCCGTTGGCGAAAGTGCGCTTGACGCCGGCGTCCGCCAGCTGCGGCTCGGTGAAATATTCCTTGAAGGGCGAGCCGATCAGCTCTTTGCGAGTGTAGCCGGTCATGCGGCACATCTGCTCGTTGACGTCGGTGATGAAGCCTTCCGGGTCGACGGTCACCAGGCCGTCCACAGAGGACTCGATCAGTCCGCGCAGGTAGGTTTGCTGCTCGCGCAACTGTTCTTCCAGGCGCAGACGGTCGGTGATGTCGCGCGCCGAGGCGAAGATGCCGCGCACGTCGCCGCCCGGGTCCTTGAAGACGGAGGCATTGAACGATACCTGAAGCAAACGGCGGGTGCGCGACACCAGCGTCAGGGCATACTCGGTGACGAAGCCGGCTTCGAACGTCTGCCGGACTCCGGCGGTGGCCCGCTCGGGATCGGTGAAGTAGTCGGCAAAGGGCGAACCGATCAGGGCGCCGCGCGCGTAGCCGGCCATGTGGCACATGCGGTCGTTCACGTCGGTAATCGTGCCCGAGGGGTCGACGGTAATCAGGCCGTCCACCGACGACTCGATCAGTCCGCGCAGGTAATTCTGTTGCTCCCGCAATTGCTGTTCCAGCTTCTTTTGTTCGGTGATGTCGCGCGCCGCGGCGAAGACGCCTTGCAGCTTGCGGTCGCGGTCGTAGAAGGTGGTGGCGTTGTAGGAAACCACCGTCTCGCGGCCGTCCTTGGCGCGGGCCGTCAGCTCGTAGTTGGTTACCTTGCCCTCGCGCAGCACCAGCCGAATGCCCTGTTCGGCCCGCTCAGGATCGGTGAAGTATCGTTTGAAAGGGGTAGTGATCAGCTCTTCGCGGGCGAAGCCGGTGAGCGCTTCCATCTGCTGGTTCACGTCCGTAATCACGCCCAAGGGGTCGGTGGTCATCAGGGCGTCGATGTTCGATTCGATCAGCGACCGGGTGTAGGTCTGCGAGACCTGCAACTGGGCCTCGAGCTGTTTCTGGGCCGTAATGTCGCGCGCTGAGGCAAAGATGCCGCGCACGTTTCCTGAGGTGTCCTTGAACACCGCGGCGTTGAAGGACACGGGCAGCCGCGTTCCGTCCGCCGCCTGCATCGTGAGGACGTAGTTCGTGACCGCGCCTTCCTTAAAAGTCAGCCGGACGCCCTCGGTCGCTGCCTCGCTCTCGGTGAAGTAGGCGGCAAACGATGAGCCGATCAGCTGGTTGCGCAGGCGGCCGACCATACGGCACATGGTTTCGTTCACGTCGGTGATGGTCATGCTCTCGTCAACCGTCACCAGGCCGTCCACCGAGGCCTCGATCAGCCCGCGGTTGTAAGCGCGCTCCTCGGCGAGCTGGCCTTGCAGACGCGCCTGGTCGGTAATGTCGCGGGCGCTGGCAAAGATGCCGCGCACCGCGCCGGACTGGTCGCGGAAGATCGCGGCGTTGAAGGAGACCAGCCGGTCGTTCCCGCCCTTCCCTTTCAGGTTCAGCTCGTAGTTGGTCACCGCACCCTTGTCGAGGGTCAGGCGGACACCGGAGGCCGCTCGTTTGGGATCCTTGAAATACTGCGGGAACGGCGTCCCCACCAGCTCCTGGCGCGAGTAACTGGACATGCGGCACATGGTTTCATTGACGTCGGTGATGTTCAGCGCCGGGTCGACGGTGATCAGGCCGTCGAGGGAGGCCTCAATCAAGCCGCGGTTGTAAGCGCGCTCCTCGGCGAGCTGGCCTTGCAGTCGCGCCTGTTCGGTGATGTCGCGCGCGCTGGCGAAGATGCCGCGCACGTCGCCGGAGGGATCCTTGAAGACCGAGGCGTTGAACGAAACCTGGAGTTTTCGCACGTCGCGGGTGGCGAGCGTGAGCACGTAATCGGTGACCACGCCCTTCTCGAACGTCTCGTTCACTCCGGCCGTGGCGCGGTCCGAATCCACGAAGTAGTCGGCGAAGGGGGTCCCGATCAGCTCCTCGCGCGGATATCCCGACATGCGGCACATCTGTTCGTTGACGTCGGTGATGGCACCCGCCGAGCTGACGGTAATGAGGCCGTCCACCGAAGCTTCGATCAGGCCGCGGTTGTACGCCTCGGACTCGCGCAGTTGGCTTTCCAGCTTCTTCTGCTCGGTGATGTCGCGCGCCGCCGCAAACACGCCCTGAAGCTGGCCCTCGGCGTTGCGCAAGGTGGAGGCGTTGTAGGAGACGACGGTCATTCTTCCATCTTTCGAGAGCGCCGTCAGCTCATAGTTCGTCACCTTGCCTTCACGCAGCACGAGCCGGATACCCTCTTCGGCGCGCTGCGGGTCGGTGAAGTAGTTCTTGAAGGGCGTCCGGATCAGCTGGTCGCGGGCGCACCCGGTGAGAGCCTCCATCTGCTGGTTGACGTCGGTGATGACGCCCAAGGGGTCCGTGGTCATCAGCGCGTCGATGTTCGACTCGATCAGAGACCGCGTGTAAAACTGCGTGGCTCTAAGCTCCTCGGTGAGGCGAATCTCGTCGGAAATGTCCTTGGAAATCAGCAGGAAACCAACCGATCGGCCCGAAGGGTCACGGCGAGGGGTGATGACGACGCGGGCCGTGAAGCGCTGGCCGTTTTTCCGCAGCCGGCGGATGGTGCCTTCCCACTTGCCGTCGCGCAGAGCGGCGTCGAGAAGCTGGCGCGGCTTCCCGGATGCCACGTCTTCCGGCACGTGCAGGACGGCCGAATTCAGCTTGCCCACCACCTCCTCAGGTTCGTAACCGTAAAGCCGGCGCGCGCCTTCGTTCCACAGCAGGATCTTGCCCTCCAGGTCCTTGCCGATGATGGAGTATTCGGTGGAAGACTCGAGGATGTTGGCGATGAAATCCACCGCGTCTTGGGCCGTGCTCACGATGGCGCGATCGAACAGCTTGGTCTGGCGGATGTTTTCCGTAAAGCGGAGCTCGTGTGAAATATCTTTGGAGATCAGCAGGAATCCGATCGGCTTCCCGGTCTTGTCTTTTCGTACGTTGACAACCACGCGCGCGGTTATTCGCCGCCCATCCTTGCGCACACGGCCGATAACGCCCTCCCACTTGCCGTCGCGCAGAGCAGCGTCCATCATCTCCCGGGGCTTGCCCGAGGCAACGTCCTCAGGAGTGTGCAGGATGGCGGAGTTCGCCTTGCCCACGACGTCGGCGGCTTGATAGCCGTACATCCTGTGGGCCCCCTCGTTCCAGAGCAGGATATTGCCTTCCAAATCCTTGCCGATAATCGAATACTCCGTGGAAGCCTCGAGGATGTTGCCGATGAATTCAAGCGCTTGGTCGGCGCCGCCCAGAACCGTGCTGTCAAATAGTTTGATCGTCATAAAGCGCCTTCCTGCTGGTTGAAAGCCATCCTGAGCATCTGCCGGGCTGGTCTCCTGCTGAGTACTCTAACGTAGTCTACATGACAATACATAACTGCCGGACAATTAGCAAGCACACCATATTCCAATTTGCGACACAGCGGCGGGTGGCACGGCGGAGCACTCAGTTCCTCAGCGCGTCAAAAAGAACACGAAGCGAACACCTTGCTCTTACAGGGCCATTTCACATTGCGTCGCCCACCTCAAGTTCCGACCCCGAACTGCCGACTTAAGCTTGAGAGCACTCGAGCGCAGCAAGTGTGCTCGCTAAAGTCCTAGCAGGTTAGTCGCTAGGGAGAAAGGACCAACAAGTGGACCGCAGTCCTTGGGTTGGAACATCGCTTTCCATCGTCTCGATTTGCCTGCTAGATCCTCTTCTTGACCAGCTCAAGCGGCTGACCAGTTCGATCGCAGCCGCCCATCTTGAGACGGAGTGTCAACATTACTTGGCCGATCCTGGAGGACCGATTCCCTTCGAACGTGTGGACTTCTGTGTGATTGATTTCGATCAAGATTGGGAAAAGGCCAGCCGGACCGCCATGAGGATTCGCCAGGCCTTCAGACTGAGTAGCATCCTGGCCATCTCGTCGCACTCCGGGCCTGACCGAATCCTCAAAGCCATGCATTGTGGTTGCGACGAGTACTTGGTCAAACCTGTGGACCAGGACCGTCTGCTTGAGGCCCTCATCCCCATCTGGCTTCGCAAGAGGGACCGGCTCGAACCACCCAAACCTACGGGGCAGGTTCTCGCCTTCATGGGCGTCAAAGGCGGATGCGGGGTTACGACTCTGAGCACTCACCTGGGAACGCTGCTCGCCCGGGCTCACAAGCGCAAGACCCTCCTCGTCGACAGCCATCCTCAGTCGGGAGATGTTGCTTTCTACCTCGCCTTGACGGGGCCTTCTTGCCACTTTCCCCATCTCCTCGAAAGGGCTGCCGAGTTGGATTCAGGGCTGTTGAAAGGTTTCCTGCTTCGGCACCGCAGCGGTGTCGATGTTCTGCCAGCCCCCGAAGGCTTGGAACTGCCCGCTCCCGTTTCCCGCAGAGCGCTCGAAGAAGTCTTGGAATTCCTCAAGTCGGAATACGAATTCGTGCTCATCGATTGCCCTCCCGGCCTGAGTGAGAGCAATGTCACGATCGTCGGCCGCTCGGATCACGTCTTCCTCGTCGCCATTCCGGAGGCCACCAGTCTGCGAAGAGTGACATATTACCTTGATTACTTCGACCGGCACCGGCATCTGGCGAATATCACGGATAAAGTCCAGTTGGTCTTGAATTGTCACGAGGGAGCCCTGAGCGACGCCGCCACTGAGGGAGTGGTCGGCCGACCCCTCTATTGGACGGTCCCTAGTCAGAAGGAAAAAGTGCTCAGAGCGATCAACAGTGGCGATCCATCTGCCGGTGCCGTCGATTCGGATTTCATGCGTTCCCTGACCTGCTGGGCAGAAGAGATTGCCAACCAACGGATGACGCCGAACGAGCCAGCCGGGAGCCTGGCATCAGCGCTTGAACCACTTTGAAGGTTTTTATTTGAGACCAAATTATGAGCGAAACAGCCTCAGTTTTGAAAGGCAGCGCACATCCCAACGTTCCGCGTCAGCCTGAGTTGCCAGGTCAACGGCAAGGTGCCGATTCGATTGGCCGCGGACGAGTATTACGTGTCCTGTATGTAGAAGACGATCCTCGTGACGCCGAACTTTGTTTAGGGCAACTGAAAGCGGCGGGCTACGAAGTCAGGGCGGGCGTAGTCTCCAGCCGCGAGAAGTTCGCAGCAGCCTTGCGTTCGGGAGGCTACGACATTGTTCTGGCTGACTGCAAGATGCCCGGTTGGTCAGGGGCAGAGGCGCTCAAGATCCTGCAACGGGAGCAGGCCGAAACTCCCTTTGTCGTGGTCACGGGCGCTGTGGGAGACGAAGTCGCTGCTGAACTCATCAAGCAAGGCGCGGCAGACTACATCCTCAAGGACCGGCCAGCGCGTCTTCCTAGCGCCATCGAGCGTGCTCTGCAGGAGAAAGCCGTTCGGGATGAGCGTCGGCGGGCGGAGGACACCCTCAAGGCGTCCGAAACCCGATATCGCCGTCTCTTCGAGACTGCCCAGGACGGAATCCTGCTTCTTACGGAGGCGGGATTCATTACCGATGCCAATCCCTTCTTGCTGGAGATGTTGGGCCGTTCCCGGTCGGAGATCGTCGGAAAAAGTCTGTGCGAAATCGGTTTCGTCGCTGACCAGGAGTTTTGTCAAAAGGCTTTTCGGACGCTGCGGCAAGGCGAGGACGCGCACTATGACAGCCTGCCTCTCCGGACTCGCTCGGGAACTCGTCTCGAGGTCGAGTTCATCAGCAAGGCGTACCAAGCCGGTGAGGAGAAGGTGATCCAGTGTCACCTTCGCGATGTCAGCGAACGCAAACGGGTGGAGGAAGAGCTGAAGCTGACGCTGCGTATGAGGGAAGACTTCGTCAATTTCGCCATGCATCAGCTGCGCACACCACTTGCCGGAATCAAATGGCTGCTCGAGTTGGTGGCCCGCCGTCAGGATTTACCCGCGGAGCCCCGGGAGTTCATCCAGGACGCCCATTCCGCCGCGCAACGCCTCATTGACATGGTCAATGATCTGTTGAGCATTGGGCGGCTCGAGAGCGGCAAGTTGAAGGTGGACCTCCAGGAAGGGAGTCTTGGTGAACTGACCGAAAATGTCCTGGAGGAGATCCGTCACGAGATCGCACAGCGCGGCCACCAAGTCTCGGTAACCGGTGCGGACGAGGTTCCGGCCGTCTGGATGGACCGCCAGTTGCTCCGGCAGGTTATCGGCAACCTTGTGTCCAATGCTGTCAAGTATACGGACCCCGGCGGCAGAATCCACATCGAGATGAAACCGCAGGACGGCTTCGTTTCTTGGTCGATCAAGGACAACGGCATCGGGATTCCCGAGGAAGCCCGGCCTCGCATGTTTGAAAAGTTCTTCCGGGCGGACAACGTCCACCGGCTTGACACCGAAGGAACCGGGCTTGGCCTGTGCCTGGCGCGCCTTATCGTTGAGCGATGTGGCGGAAAGTTGTGCTTCGAGTCCGAGGAAGGGCAAGGAAGCACCTTCACCGTTACCCTTCTACAGGATAGCGGCGGCGAAGTGAAAGAGGTGGATAGAGTGCCTGTTGGCGCGGAACAAAGAAGTGGCGCCTCAAATCTGCTGTAGGAGGATGAAGACCATGTCGAAGTGTCGATGGCGAGTCGTGGTTGCCGAGGATGACAAGTGTTTGCGCAAGGCCGAAGTGGCGGCGCTGGCGGAGAAGGGTTTCACGGTCATCTCGACCAAGGACGGCGAGGAGGCTCTGCGAGTGATCCAAGAGGAGATTCCGGATCTAGTTCTGCTGGATCTGTTGATGCCGGGGCGCCTGGGCTTTGCGGTGTTGAAGGAGATGAAGCAGAATCCAAAGATCGCCTCGATCCCGGTGATCGTGCTGACGAACCTCGCCGAGTCTGACTGGAAGGTAGTCCGTGAGCTGGGCGCCACCGACTACTGGGTCAAAGCCGATCTCACCCTGGAAGATCTTGTGACGCGAGTCGAGAAGACCCTGGCCGGGGCTGGCAGCCCCGTTTGAAAACGAAGCTTCGTGGGGGTGGCCCGGCAGTCGGGCTCTGGGAATAGAGCGTCGCGGCCCGCTGAGCGGCGGTCTGACCGAGGGCAGATGGGCTAAGGAGGAGGGTGGACATGGAGAATCGCACGTACAAGGTCTTGCTGGTAGAGGATGATCGCTTTCTGCGCAAGGCCGCCGACACCGCCTTGCGGGAGCGCGGATACACCGTTCTGACAGCTGCGGATGGCGACGAGGCGCTCCAATCGGCCCGTACAGAGCGGCCTGACCTCATCCTTCTCGACTTGATCATGCCTCGGATGCACGGCTACGAGGTCTTGCGAATCCTCAAGACGGACCCCCAAATGGCTACCGTCCCGGTCATCGTGTTGACTAACCTTGGACAGGACTCTGACAAGAAGGCCGCCACCGAGGCCGGAGCCGCTGATTACCTTATTAAATCGAGCCTGCGCCTTGAAGACTTGACCAAGCGGGTTGACAAGGTGCTGGCGGGATCCCGATAGAAGCCCTATCCGAAAGTCGGGAGGCGCCGGATCGAGGACGAGGGACTGTGGTTGAGCCGGCGATAGCCGTGCCGAGGGTCGGTTTTGATGAGCCAACGACGCGCCAGGCCAGGTTTTGGGCAAGACGAAGTTTTGCCCGGCGCAACGTTCCGTTGACAGAAGCAGCGGCGTCGGTCCTGAAGCGCAGATTGGCTGAGGCCAGGGGGCCTCACGTGTTCCGCATCGTCACTGCCCCGATAAGCCCGTTACCAGCGTTCAAAAGGCTCATGAACGGGCTTTGAGGACAGCGGGGATTAGGCCGTCGTTTTAAGAACGGTTCAACGTGGAGCAAGTGTTTGCGGCGTTCGAAAGTCGTGAGGAGTCCCCACACTAACGGAGCGATGGTATGGGAAGGGTTGCTAAGTCATTGGAAACATGGTAGGCCTGGGGAGATTCGAACTCCCCAAACCACGGTTTTAGGAAACTCGCCAGATAAGGTATCTCGTTGATTTTGCGGCACGGTTGTGGAGTGCACCCCAAGATTGGGTAACAATATAGTTGCCTGACCAAAGGGCAGGAAGTCGGGTTTTGGCGGTATGGTCATTGGCTTTACGCCTTCCGCTTGGCAGCCCGTTTAGCACGTTTGCGCGGGCGGTGGATTTCGGACTTGGGAACTCGAACGAGTCTCGCCAAGCCCGACTTAAACCTCTCCATTGCTGCCTTCGGGTCGTCTACCGCGAATTCTTCCGCCTTGATTCGTTTCGCCATGCGTTAGTTGTTATTCTCCAGCCACGCCTTTGCCTCGGCTTGGAACTCACGCTTTTGTTTCTCCATTGCGACCTTGCCGATCAGTTCGTCATAGGTCAGCCTCTTGCCGACGATCTGCGACAAGGCCAGCGCGAATCTGCCAGAGTCACCAAGGTCTGTGCTGCGATTGTTGTAGCGGAAGGCTTGTTCGTCCAAGTAGCGGTACAGGTGGAAAGGCTCGACACTCACATACGTGCCATGAATCCCGCGCTTCAAGAGACTCCAAAAGTTTTCCAGCGTGTTCGTGTGGACAACGCCGTCAACGTACTTCACGGCATGGTCGATGACCTTGTGCGCGTAGTCGCCTTCCAGTCCGTCGTAGGAGCGCAGTTCGTCGGTGTACAGGGCAGACCCGGCTTCCACTCGCTTCTTGACTTCCTCTTGGAGAGTCTGTTTCTTCCGGTTCTCGACTACGACGGTCTGGACTTGTCCGCCCCGCTCGACAAAGCCGACCACGGCGGCCTTGTCCTTGCCGCCTGTCCCAGTGATGCGGCGCTTCCGTTGCGCAACGTGCATGTTCCGTGCTTTGCCGCCGATGAATGTTTCATCTACTTCGACCTCACCCTTCAGCTTAACCAGCGTTCCCGTTTGCAGAGCCTTCCTGACGCGGTGCAACATAAACCACGCCGTTTTCTGCGTGACGCCAAGGGCGCGGCCCAGTTCATAGGAACTGATGCCGTTCTTGCAGTTGGTAAGCAGCCACACGGTCGGGAGCCACTTCTCAAGCGGAATCGGCGAGTCCTCGAAGATCGTCCCGACCTTGAGGGAGAACTTCGGGCGTGTGTGCTTCTCGTAGCATTTCCACACGCGAGCGTTCGCCAGATAGGTCACATGGTCAGACCCGCAGGTCGGGCAGCGCACAACGCCGTTCGGCCAACGGGCCTCGATCATCACAGCCTTGCAATGCTCGAAATCAGCGTAAAACTTTACCGCTTCGAGCAGCGTTTTCGGAGTATCATGTTTGTTCGTCATGGTCAGCATGATACCTTAAAATGCGCGGTCTGTCAAGTACTTTATTTAGCCTATTCTCAGGAACTTATGAGTTCAGACCAAGGAAAAGAGAACAAAAGTCCCCAGGCAAATAAAAGCACCTCCGCCGAGCACAATCAAAATGCCGATGTTGCCCATCCACTCCCTGCCGTCGTAGCAGACCTTCCTCCAACCCCAGCCGATGATGACAAAGCCGACCGCGAGAGAAGCCATGCCCTCGAAAAGAAGAAGTATAGAGTTGAAAAAATCACGCTGGTGATTCTGTTTATTTACACGTCCGTTGCTGCCTACCAAGCTTGCCTCACCAAACGGGCGATCGCAGAGAGCGAAGAGTCCTTCAATAAAACTCTGGGTGAGATGAAGGCTCAGACCACTGCGCAACAAGGGACTGCCACTGCGGTAGCAAGCGCGGCAGACATTGCCAGCGCTGCCCTGAAGCAATCCAGCAAGTCCTTCAACGAGTTCTTGAAATACGCTGCAGGACAGCGGGCCTTGCAGCAAAAGCTCGTTGCCAACACTAAAGAGGCAACCGAAATAATCAGGCAAAATGCCAAAATAACTGCGGAAATTAACGTCAAGACAATCAGGGCTGAGGTGGACCCCTGGGTTTCGATCCAGAACATAGAAGTAGACCCCAAACCCCAAGTTGGCAAGCCACTCGCTGTCAAGGTAACGGTCTACAACACTGGAAGAACGCCTTCCACTGGGGCTAGGGTAGATGGACGATGTTACGTCCAGCAGGATGCGATTGATGTCCTGCTTAACAGAAATCACCTTACTGATATAACCGCTCCACCGGCCAGAGGAACAGCAATTGTTCAAGCTGAAGGCGGACACTTTTGGGTAGTCGTCGAATGCCGTTCGGTAACTGCCGACGAAATCAACCAGATTGGGGCTGGAAGCTTTCCGTTGGTTGTTGTAGGGGACATTTGGTATTGGGACGTATTTGGTGACTGGCACCATACAGAATTTTGCAAACGCGTCTCGCGCACAGGCCCCATTACAGAAGACTGCCGTCAGCACAACGGCATAAAGCAGTAGCTTTGTCAGCTTGGTCAGCCAACTATGTTGTTGCCCAAGATTGAGACACGGAAAATAGGGACACTTTGCAGCGAAGGGAGGTGTCCCTTGAAGGGCAAAAGCAAGCGAGAACGTCGTACGGAGGAGTTCAAAAAGAGGGCGGTCCAGCGAATGTTAGCCG
>Ga0209167_10000213_pt1 | contig 53840 bp, 61 predicted proteins | sample Coa_R1_9_FD_187154 | JGI IMG/M metagenome (GOLD analysis project Ga0209167, IMG submission 187154) | Surface soil microbial communities from Centralia Pennsylvania, which are recovering from an underground coalmine fire - Coalmine... | ecosystem: Environmental > Terrestrial > Soil >...
CTCCCGTTCAGAAAGGGTTTTCCGCAATGAATTTCCGTATCTTGGCCGCGCCGGTCTGGCCGGGTGGGCGGGTCTTCGCCTTGATGGCGGCTACGGCCATGACAGCCTCATTGCTAACCTCCGACCTTCGGGCCCAGACCCCGGCTCCCCCTCCCCCTCCCGCTCCCGCTGCACCGGCAGCAGCTCCGAAGGCCAAGGCGGCGGCCCCGAAAGCCGCGCCGAAGGGCGCACCTGCGGCCCCCGCACCGGCCGCCCAGCCAGCCGCGCCGCCGCCGGCCGCTGCGGCCGCCCCGCCGGCCGATCAACAGGTCCAGCTGATCTATGCGCCCTGGACCAAATTTTGCCTCAAGGGGCAGGATGCGAACGCCAAGCAAGTTTGCTTCACGGGCAAGGATGGCCGCATCGAGTCCGGTCAGCCGGTCATCGCCGCGGTCGTGATTGAGCCCGAGGGTGAGCCCAAGAAAATCCTCCGCGTCACGCTTCCGCTCGGCATGCTGCTCGTTCACGGCACCCGCATCATCGTCGACAACAATCCTCCTGCACAGAGCCCCTATGTGATCTGCTTCCAAAACGGCTGCATGTCGGATTACGAAGTGACCTCCGAACTGTTGGCGAACCTGAAGAAGGGGCAGAACCTGATCGTTCAGGCGATCAGCGCCAATAACCAGCCGGTTACGCTGCCGCTGCCTCTGGGCGATTTCGCGAAGGCCTATGACGGTCCTCCAACCGATCCGAAGGTGTTTGAGGAAACCCAGAGGAAACTGCAGGAAGAGCTGCAGAAGCGCGCCGAGGAAGCGCGCAAGAAGCTGGAGGCGAACCCGCCCGCCAATCCGGCCGCCAAGTAATCCAGATCTACAGTCGACGACAAAAGGGCGCTCGAACAGAGCGCCCTTTTTGGTTGCGCGAAATGCTGTCGCGCCAGATCCGCCACAGGTGTCAGTTCAGTGACGGATTGCGCGGTCGGTAACTGCCCGATTTGTCTTTCACGAAAATCTCGGCGACCTGTGAATGCCGGATCGGTTCGCCTGAATCGTCAGGCAAAAGGTTCTGCTCGGAAACATAGGCCACGTATTCGGATTCCGAGTTCTCGGCAAGCAGGTGGTAGAACGGCTGATCCTTGTGGGGCCTGAGCTCTTCGGGGATCGACAACCACCATTCTTCGGTATTGTTGAATTCCGGATCGATGTCGAAGATCACGCCCCGGAAGGAGAAAATCCGGTGGCGGACGATCTGTCCGATCTGAAATTTGGCGGTCCGCGCTTTTATCATGCTTCGTCGAATAGACCATGATTGTGGCCGATGCTAGAGGCAAACTGGCGAATTAATCCTTGCAGTGGCCTCCGCCCAAAGCGCCAAATCGAGTCAATCGAGGCGAAGAAACTTCCCCCTGGACAAGCTCGCCCGCCGTGGAGCACGCCACGACGGCGCCAATCCCTCGCGCATGGCAAGGCGGCGAAGCGGCCCAACCGAGCCGATCAGATGCAGGCCGGCAGCGCGCAGCGACTGCATCGGCAAAAAAGCGCTCAACAGCGAGCGGTTGGCGATGTCGATAGCGAGGGTGCGGCTAACGACGTCGGCGCGCCGCGCAAAAGCGTAACGATGGAGCGCGGCGGGCCCGCCGGGATCATCGCCAGACGCCAACGAGTCTCGCACGACTTCGGCCACGTCGGCAGCGTCGCGCAGCCCCATGTTGAGACCCTGCGCACCAATTGGCGGGAGCACATGCGCGGCTTCGCCTACGAGCGCGATGCGCGCCTTGGCAAATTGCCTCGGCTGCTCGATCGCCAGTGGGAACATATTGCGCCCCGGTTCGACCTTGAGACGGCCTAAAATTGAGTGCGATTGGATCTCGGCGGCATCCGAGAGTTCATCGTCACTCAGCGCCATCAGCCGTTCGGCTTCCTTCGGCGTCGACACCCACACCACGCTGGAGCGATTACCGGGCAGGGGAACGAAGACACACGGCCCGTGTGGCGTATGGAATTCCGTCGAGATATTCTGGTGTGGCCGTGAATGGCTGACGTTGAAGGTCAGTGCCGACTGATCGAGATCCCGGCGCTTGACGCCGATGCCGGCGGCCTCGCGGCAAAGCGAGTGCCGTCCGTCCGCGCCGACCGCTAGGCGAGCCAACAGCGATTCACCGTTGCCGAGGTGCAATGTGACGATCTCGTCCTCCGGGACGATCGCCCTGGCTTCATCGTCGAACCGCGTCAGGTTCGAAAGCGCTGCGGTGCGTTCCTCGAGAGCCGACACCAGCACGCGGTTTTCGATGTTGTAGCCGAACACATCAAGACCAATTTCGTCACAAGAAAATCGCACCTCGGGTGCCCGAATAAGCCGGCCGGTGTCATCGATTAGCCGCATCACCCGCAGTTCGGCGGCCGCATCCTTGAGTAGCGGCCATATTTCCAGCGTCTGCAGAAAATCGACCGAACCGCCCAATAGCGCCGTGGTCCGATTGTCGCCGTAAGGCGCGCGCCGTGCAATTAAAGCGGTGCGCGCTCCAGCTTGCGCCAAGGCGATCGCTACCGCCAGTCCCGTGGGGCCGCCGCCCACGACGACCACGTCAAATGTGGTGGATACCTCGTTCATATGAAACAATTGACGTTTCCAAAGGCATTTTCAAGCCCGCCAGCGGGGCCATTGTTCCACAGCGGCTGCCGAGGAGCGGCAACAGCAGATGTACAAGTCGAGGCTATTTCTGATAGCTACTTGTTCAAAATCGGCGACGCCAGCCCGAGATGGATCAGCAAGACCAGCAGGATTACTCAGACGCACCGCCGTTGATGCGGGCGGCCGCATTTTCGGTGCATATTTTCACGGCTCTGGGCGCCGGCGTCGCCCTGATCGCGCTGCTAGAGGCGGTCCGCGAGCATTGGGCAGCCATGTTTTGGTGGCTTGGCGTCGCTCTTTTGATCGACGCGGTGGACGGACCCGCCGCGCGACGGCTGGATGTCGTGCGTATGCAGCCGAACTGGTCGGGCGAGGTACTCGACCTCGTGGTCGATTTTGTCACCTACGTCTTCGTGCCCGCTTATGCCATCACCGCCAGCGGTCTTTTGCTGCCGGTTGCGGCGCCGATCCTGGGTGTGGCGATCAACGTCACCGGCGCGCTCTACTTTGCCGATCGCCGCATGAAGTCCGCGGACAATCACTTTCGGGGTTTTCCCGGATTGTGGAATATCGCGGCGTTTTATCTGTTCCTGCTGCATCTGCCGCCGGCCTTGTCGAGTTTGGCGGTCGCCATTCTGATCGTGCTGACCTTCGTTCCTTTTCGTGTCCTCCATCCGGTGCGCGTTGTGCGCCTGCGCTGGCTGACATTGGCGCTGATCGGTGGCTGGATCGTGCTTGTTATGATCGCGTTGTTTAACGATTTCCAGGTTGAAACGGCGGTAACAGTGGCGCTTTGCGCGATCGCCGCCTACATCGTGGGTTGTGACGCCGCGATCCGGTTGGTCAGATCGCTCAAGACATGATCCAACTGTTGAACAGCCCGGAAGCGTGGGCGGCGCTGTTGATCTTGACGGCCGGTAGTCGAAGAGATCACGCGAGTTGACAACGCGGCCTCGATGGCTTTCGCTCGCCGATACGGAATGCCGTGGGAGAGATGGAAATGACCAAGGCCGTGCGGGTGCACAGGGTTGGGGGTCCAGAGGCGCTGGTCTATGAAGACGTCGATGTGCCTGCACCGGGTCCCGGCGAGGTTCGCATCCGCCAGCACGCCGTCGGCCTGAATTTCATCGACGTTTATTACCGCACCGGTCTCTATAAGGCGCCGGAGCTGCCATTCATCGCCGGCAACGAGGCCGCCGGCGAGGTGCTCGCGGTTGGCGCCGGGGTGACGAATTTTCATCCGGGCGACCGCGTCGCCTATTATTTCAACCTCGGCGGTTATGCGAGCGAGCGCACCATTCCCTGGGAAAAGCTCGTCAAGCTGCCCGATCACATCACCTACGAGCAGGGCGCGGTCCTGATGCTGAAGGGACTGACGGTCTGGTACCTCCTGCACAAGACGTTCAAGGTCGAGCCGCATCATCGTGTGCTGATTCATGCCGCCGCCGGCGGCATCGGACTACTCGCATGCCAATGGGCGAGGGCGCTCGGCGCGCATGTTATCGGCACCGTCGGTTCCAAGGCCAAGGCCGATCTTGCGCTCGCCAATGGCTGCGAACACGTCATTCTCTACAACGACGAGGATTTCGTCGCGCGCGTCAAACAGATCAGCCGCAACGAACTGTGCGACGTGGTCTATGACGGCGTCGGAAAATCGACCTTTCCCGGCTCGCTGTCATGTCTCAAGCCGCGCGGCCTGTTCGTGAGTTTCGGCAACGCATCGGGCCCAGTTCCGCCGTTTTCGATTGCCGACCTCAACAATCACGGGTCGCTGTTTGCGACCCGGCCGAAACTCAACGACTATGTCGGCAAACGCTCGGAGTTATTGGAGGGCGCCGACACCCTGTTTGCCGCCGTGATCAACGGCAAACTGCATGTGCCGATCAACCACGCCTACGCACTGAAGGATGCGGCCAAGGCCCATATCGATCTGGAGAGCCGCAACACTACCGGCGCGTCGATTTTGAAGCCGTGAGGCTCACAGATAGTTGTCGATCCGCAAGCCGTCTTGACCGCGAAACGCACCGCTTCGCAGGGACATCCGCCACATAACGGCAACGCCGGCGGATGCAATTTGCTCATGGGTCGTCTTTTCGTGCTGCCGCCTTCGGTTAGGCCACTCGTCTCGCCGCGCCAATTCTGGTCAGGACCGCGTCGAGACAGTCGATCATCAGATCGATCTCCTCGCGCGTAACGTTGAGCGCGGGCATGAAGCGCAAGGCATCGGGCTGCGGTGCGTTAAGCAGAACGCCCTCCTCAAAGGCCTGCGCGACGATCGATGCGGCGATTGGCACCTTCAAATCGAGCGCGAGCAAGAGACCTCGGCCGCGAATTTCGCCAAGACCGTGACGTGCGGAAAGCCGCTGCAGTTTGCCTTCGAGATAAAGGCCGGCATCCGCGACCGATTTCAGGAAATCGGGTGCTGCGATCTCCCGCAGGACCGCAAGGCCCGCCGCGCACATCAACGGATTTCCATTGAACGTGCCGCCCTGGTCGCCGTGCTCGAAACACGACGCGGCCTCCGTCGCCAAGAGCGCGGCGAGCGGAACACCGCCGCCGATACCCTTGCCGAGCGTCATGACGTCCGGCGCGATCTCCGCGTGCTCATAGTGGAAGAGTTTTCCGGTGCGGCCGATGCCGGTCTGGATCTCGTCGAAGATCAGCAGCAGGCCGTTCGCTTTGGTCAGGCTGCGCAGTTCGCGCAGGAACCGATCAGTCGCCGGCCAGACGCCGGCTTCGCCCTGGATCGGCTCCAGCATGACCGCAACCGTCCTGTCGTTGATCAGCTCTTTCACCGAGGCGAGATCATTCAGCCGCGCCTTGGGAAATCCCGACACTTTCGGCTCGAACAAGGGCGCGAAGGCCTTCTTTCCCGACGCCGACATCGTCGCCAGCGTCCGGCCGTGGAATCCACCTTCGAAGGTGATGATCTCGTGGGCGCCGTTTTTATGCAGCGCGCCGTATTTGCGCGCGAGCTTGATCGCGCCCTCATTGGCTTCCGCGCCGGAATTGGCAAAGAAAACCCTGTCGAAACAACTCTGCTCGACCAGCGCGTTGGCTAGCTTCAGGCTGGCGTCGTTGTAAAAGGCCGGGCTCGGCGTGATCAACCGTTGGGCCTGTGCCGCAAGCGCCTTAGCGACAGCGGGCGGCGAATGCCCGAGGCAATTGACCGCCCAGCCCTGAATAAAATCGAGGTGGCGTTTTCCGGTATCATCCCACAGGAAAGAGCCTTCGCCGCGCACGAACACGGCCGGCGGTCGCGCCGTGATCTCCATCAGCGCTTGGAACGGATGCGTGGCGTTGGTCATGTCGAACTCCTGTCGTGTGGGGTGAGAGGGCACGCCGAAAACGCAAGAAGGCCGCACTTTTTGAGGGTGCGGCCTTCTCGAAAACTAAAGCTGATCTAGTTGTTCAGCGTTGTCGTCGGACACGGCGCGACCCATCATCGTCACGGGCGTGACGACGGCATACGGCGCGCATTTTGGTCCGATTCAGGATCATGGCCGGGGGAAATACAACCAGAAGGCGGGTGGAGTCAAGACAGCATGGCACTTTCGAGCGAACTGGATAACGGTTCGCGTGAAGACACGCACTCAGAACCCCGCAACACTGCCGTGCAAATCGTATTGGTCGGAGCGCTCGATTTTCGCGGTGACGATCTCGCCGATGCGGAGCGGCCTTCGGCTCGAGAGATAGACCGCGCCGTCGATCTCCGGCGCGTCGGCCTTTGAGCGACCTTTGGAAACGGTCGGACCGACCTCGTCGATGATGACCTGCTGCCGCGTGCCGACCTTGCGCTTCAATCGGCGCGCGGAAATCTTCTGCTGGCGCGCCATCAGCGCATCCCAGCGCTCGCGCTTGATCTCGTCAGGCACGGCATTGCCGAGCGCGTTGGACGATGCGCCCGCGACCGGCTCATATTTGAAACAGCCGACGCGGTCGATCTCGGCTTCCTCGAGCCAATCGAGCAGATAGGCAAAATCCGAATCGGTTTCACCGGGAAAACCGACGATGAAAGTCGAACGCAGTGTCAGCTCGGGACATTCCTCGCGCCACGTCTTGATCCGCTCAAGCGTCTTCTCCTGTGCCGCGGGACGCTTCATGGCTTTGAGGATTTCGGGGCTCGCGTGCTGGAAGGGGATGTCGAGATACGGCAGGACCTTTCCGTCGGTCATCAGGCCGATGACTTCATCGACATGCGGATAGGGGTAGACATATTGCAGCCGAACCCAGGCGCCGAACTCGCCGAGCGCTGCGGCGAGATCGAAGAATTTCGCTCGGACTTCGCGGTCCTTCCACGGGCTGGTCGCGTATTTGATATCTACGCCATAGGCCGAGGTGTCCTGCGAAATGACCAGCAGTTCCCTCACGCCCGCGCTGATCAGCTTCTCGGCCTCGCGCAGCACGTCGCTGGCCTGCCGCGACACCAGATCGCCGCGCAGTTTTGGAATGATGCAGAAGCTGCAACGGTTGTTGCAGCCTTCAGAAATCTTGAGGTACGCGTAGTGGCGCGGCGTCAGCTTGATGCCCTGCGGCGGCACCAGATCGAGATGCGGGTTATGCGCCGGCGGCAGCGCCCGATGGATGGCGTCAAGCACGCTCTCATATTGCTGCGGCCCGGTGATCGACAGCACGCCCGGATAGGCGGCCTCGATCTCTTCAGGCTCCGCGCCCATGCAGCCGGTGACGATGACCTTGCCATTCTCCGCCATCGCCTCGCCGATGGCGCCAAGCGATTCCTGTTTGGCACTGTCGAGAAAGCCGCAGGTGTTGACGATGACGAGGTCGGCGCCGTCATGCTTGCGCGCGAGCTCATAACCCTCCGCGCGCAGCCGCGTGATGATACGCTCGGAATCCACTAGCGCCTTGGGGCAGCCAAGCGAAACGAAACTGACTTTGGGCGCGGCCGCCTGTTGCATTTTTCGAGCTGTCCAATAATTGGGCACGAGCTAACCTCAATTGCGCACAATTACAAGGCTTTGAGCGCGGCGCTGGCGTGCTATCAAGGAGCTGCCGGAATGCGAGTGATTAATGGGCGCCGAGTCGTCTCCCAAAATTGCCATTGTCGACGAAAACCCGATCCGCGCCGCGATCCTGGAAGAGGGATTGCGGGAGGCCGGCTTTACCGACGTCGTGCGTATCAATGAAATGCAGAGCCTGCTCAGCCGCATCTATGCGCTCGACCCCGACGTCATTGTAATCGATCTGGAAAATCCCAGCCGCGATGTTCTGGAACAGATGTTCCAGGTGAGCCGCGCGGTGCGCCGGCCGATCGCAATGTTCGTCGACCAAAGCGACGCCGCCTCGATCCAGGCTTCGGTCGATGCCGGGGTCTCGGCCTATATCGTCGACGGCCTGAAGAAGGAACGCCTCAAGCCGATCCTTGACCTCTGCATTTCCCGTTTCAATGCCTTCTCCAGGCTCCAGGATGAGCTCGATCGCACCAAATCCGCGCTCGAAGACCGGAAGGTCATCGATCGCGCCAAGGGAATTCTGATGAAGGCGAAGGGTCTTTCGGAAGAGGAGGCCTATGTGCTGCTGCGATCGACCGCGATGCGCGAGAAAAAGAAGATCGGGGAGATAGCCCAGTCGATCCTGACGGCGTCGGAGCTTTTGAAATGACTAAACCGCTCCACATCGGCTTCATTCCGCTAATCGATGCCGCAGCGCTCATTGTCGCCGTCGACAAGGGATTCACCGAGGCAGAGGGTCTCGATGTGGCCCTAGTGCGGGAAGTTTCGTGGTCGAATGTTCGGGACAAGCTCAACATCGGCCTGTTCGATGCCGCTCACCTCCTGGCGCCGGTCGCGATCGCCTCAAGCCTTGGGCTTGGACACATCAAGGTGGCGATCGTGGCCCCGTTCAATCTCAGCCTCAACGGCAACGCGATCACGGTATCATCGGCGCTGCACGCGGCAATCATGGCTGAAATCAACGGCGACCGCTTCGATCCGATGGCAACCGCACTGGCGCTATCCCGCGTCGTGACAACGCGGCGCAAACGGGGCGCCGAACCTCTGACCTTCGGCATGACCTTTCCGTTTTCCACGCACAATTACCAGTTGCGGTTCTGGATGGCCGCCGGCGGTATCGATCCGGATGAGGATGTGCGTCTGGTCGTGCTGCCGCCGCCCTACATGGTCGACAGCATCGCGAGTGGCCAGGTCGACGGATTCTGCGTCGGGGCTCCCTGGAACTCGATCGCAGTCGACCGGGGAGTCGGCCAAATTCTGCACTTCGGATCTGAAATCCTGGCGCGCGCAGCAGAAAAGGTGCTGGCGATCAGGCAGGGCTGGTCGGAGAAAAATCCACAAGCCGTGGCCGCATTGGTGCGAGCGGCGGCTGGCGCGGCGGAATTCGTCGAGCAGCCGGAAAATCGAACCGAAGTTGCACGCATTCTGGCGCGTCCGGAATATGTCGGCGTCGACGCCGATGTTATTCTGCGGACGCTGGAAGGCCGGTTGAAGATTTCCGCAGATGGAACTGTCCGCGAGAGCAGCCGCTATTTGCTGGTCGGCAGGGAGGGTGCGCCGCGCCCCGATCCGGTCCAGGCCTCGTGGCTATACGCGCAAATGGTCCGCTGGGGTCAGGCAGCCGCGAGTCCGCAGGCTCTGACGACCGCAATGGCCGTGTTCAGACCCGACCTTTACGAGGCTGCGATCGGAATCCAGGGAGAGCATCGCCGCGACAGGTCCAATTCAATTCGAGCCTTCGCCGGGCCAGACTTCGATCCAGCCGACCTTGCTGGCTATCTGGCCGCCTTCAAGCTCCGCCGCGGGCTTCCGTGACCCTTATAGGACCGCTAGATCAAATATTAGGCAGCATGATTCCTAGCACATTATTTAGGCTTTTGCCTTTCGAAGGGGCAGCAATGCTTGCTAAATTGGTGCGTTGCAAATTCAATAACTAATTGATAATAAGTATATTTTTGTATTTGCTGCACTGGCACACTATTTGAATAGCGGGTTATTGAGCCAGCCGCCATCGTCGCCTGCTGGCGCGGTCCACGATGGATTTCCGCAGCAACGAGGCTGATCGGATCGCCAGGAGCCGTCCGGTTTGAGTGCAGTCGTTCGGGCCGAATTTACGAGCGATCAAACGCCTTTTCCTCGTTGTCGCCACGCCAGCGCGTGGCAGCTGGAGCTTCGACATGGATTACGTAAAACCCGCCGACGTTGTCGCCTCGATGATCGATGCCAGCTTGAAGAAGCTGGCGCTGGCACCGCGCGACCTTCTGATCCGCGGTGCGCTTTCGGGTGCGCTTCTGGGCGCGGCCACAAGCCTTGCGTTTACCGGCGCCGTCACGACTGGCCAGCCACTGGTCGGCGCGATCATCTTCCCGGTCAGTCTGATCATGATCGTGTTGCTCGGGCTGGAACTTGTGACCGGAAGTTTCGCCCTGCTGCCGCTCGCGAATTTCGAAGGCAAAACCACCTTGAGCGCCATCGGCGTCAATTGGTCGTGGGTGTATCTTGGAAACCTGATTGGCAGCATCGTCTACGGCGCGTTGCTTGCCATTGCGCTGACCAATATGGGCAAGATCGAGCCGGCGGGGGTCGCCGCCCGCATCGTCAGCATCGCCGAAGCCAAGACCGTCGCCAACGAGGCGATCGGAATGGCCGGGATGGTCAGCGTTTTCGTCAAGGCCATCCTCTGCAACTGGCTGGTTTGTCTCGGCGTCGTGATGGCCATGACGACCAGTTCGACGATCGGAAAGATCGTCGCCACGTGGATGCCGATCTTCATGTTCTTCGCGCTCGGATTTGAGCACGCGGTCGTCAACATGTTCATCATTCCGACCGGCATGATGCTCGGCGCCAAGATCAGCGTCTACGAATGGTGGGTGTGGAACCAGATTCCGGTAACGCTCGGCAATTTCGTCGGCGGTTTCGCCTTCACCGGTCTTGCCCTCTACGCGACCTTCAGGCCCGCGAGCCAAACCATGTCGGCGCCGTCGGTGCTGGTTCCCCAGGTTCCAGCGGAATAGCGGCCCTTAGCCCAGATGAAACTAGAAACTCTCCCGGTAGACTTTAACGAGGAGCAAAAGCGTTACCTCGAAGGCTTTGCCACCGGCCTGCAGATCAGCAGGGTCGGGCGAGGGCTCGGCGGCGCTGCCGCGGTCAGGCCCGATCCCGAACCCATGGGTCCCGACGCGGCGCATTTCAAGGCGCAGGATCGCATTTTTGCCTCCGGCAAGAAGCTTGCGGACCAGGAAAAATTCAAGCGCGAGGAGCATCCGTTCGACGCTTATTCGCGCTTGAAGCAGCAGGCGCTGAACAACTCACCGCCGTCGCCGGCGGATAATTTCCGCTGGCGCTATTACGGCCTGTTCTACGTCGCGCCGGCGCAGGATTCCTACATGTGTCGGTTGAGAATCCCCAACGGCATTCTCAAGCACCGGCAATTCGCCGGGATGGCGGACCTCGCTGAGCGGCTATGCGGGCCTTATTGTCATGTCACGACCCGCGCCAATCTTCAGCTGCGAGAAGTTCCGCCCAAGCACGCGGTGGCGCTGATCGAGGGTATTCAGGATCTCGGCCTGTGCTCGCGCGGTTCGGGCGCCGACAACATACGCAACGTCACGGGCACGCCGACGGCGGGAATCGATCCGCAGGAATTGATCGACACCCGCCAATATGCCCGCGAGTGGCACTTCCACATCCTCAATGACCGCTCGCTCTACGGCCTGCCGCGCAAGTTCAACGTCGCCTTCGACGGCGCCGGCAAGATCGCGGTGCTCGAAGATACCAATGACATCGCGTTCGCCGCGGTGGCGGTGAAGGACGGTTTCGGCGTCGAGCCCGGCGTGTGGTTTCGCCTCGGGATCGGCGGCATCACCGGACACAGGGATTTTACCCGGCAGACCGGCATCATCGTCAAGCCGGCGGACGCGACCAAAGTCGCCGATGCGATCGTGCGGGCATTCATCGACACCGGCGATCGCACCAACCGCCTCAAAGCCCGCATGAAATACGTGATTGACGGCATGGGAATTGACAAATTCCTTGCGCTTGTCGAGCAAAAGTTTGGGGCTGCCTTGACCCGTGTGCCGGCGGCAGCGCTGGCGCCACGACCGGCCTTTGACCGGATGGCGCATATCGGCGTGCACAGCCAGAAGCAGGCAGGCCTGAACTGGATCGGCGTTTCGTTGCCGGTCGGCAAGGTCACCAGCGAGCAGATGCGCGGCCTTGCCAAGATCGCTTCCGATCTCGGCGACGGCGAAATCCGCCTCACCGTCTGGCAGAACCTGTTGATCTCAGGCGTGTGCAACGAAAACGTCGATCTCGCTGTTGCGGCCGTCGAGGCGATCGGGCTTGCGGTCAAGGTGTCGCATATCCGCGCCGGGTTGGTCGCCTGCACGGGCAACACCGGCTGCAAATTCGCGGCCTCCGACACCAAGCGCCATGCGGCTGACATCGCCGACTGGTGCGAGCCGCGCGTGGCAATCGATACGCCGCTGAACATCCACCTGACCGGCTGCCACCATTCCTGCGCCCAGCATTACATCAGCGATATCGGATTGATCGCGGCCAAGGTGCCGGCCGGTGCGGAGGATACCTGCGAGGGCTATCATCTGCTCGCAGGTGGCGGGTTCGGACCAGATGCGGATCTCGGGCAAGAGATCTACCGCGACCTCAAGGCCGAAGACGCCCCGAAGATGGTCGAGAAATTGCTCAAGGCCTACCTCGCGCATCGTTCCAGCAAGGACGAAACCTTCCTCAACTTCGCGCGCCGACACGACGGCGAGACCCTGCGTAAGCTTGCCGATGCGGAGACTTCGGCATGAACCAGATGACGCCTCCGCCGAAGGTTGAAATCATTCCCTCGAGTGCGCCGTTCTCCGAGGCACAGCGCTCGTGGCTGAACGGTTTCTTCGTTGGCCTGTTGACTGACGGCCCGACGCCGCTTTCGACGGAGCAGGCCGCAGCCGTCATGCAAGGGCCGACAGGCGACGACAACGGTGAAGCGCCCTGGCACGACCAGACCATGCCGATCGCCGACCGCATGAAGCTTGCGGAGGGGCGTCCGCTGCGCCGACGCATGATGGCCGCGATGGCGCAACAGGATTGCGGCCAATGCGGCTACAACTGCAACGACTATTCCGAGGCGATTGCGAGCAAGGCGGAGGGTCGCCTGAACCTCTGCGTCCCCGGCGGCAAAGAAACCGCCCGGATGCTGAAGTCGCTCTACGAGGAGTTGGATAAGGCGCCGGCGGCCGCACCTGCGCCGGCGGCTACCGCGCCTGCCGCGGCGGCGGCCCCGGCCGCCAAAACCGAGCCGGGCCGTTCACGCGACAATCCGACGCTGGCCACGTTTGTATCGCGGCGTTTGCTCAACAAGCCGGGGTCGGAAAAGGAAACCTGGCACGTCGATTTCGATCTCACCGGCAGCGGTCTCGACTATGTCGTCGGCGACTCCTTCGGGATCTTCGCGCGCAACGAGCTTGGTCATGTCGATCAGATCATCGCTCTGCTCGGCGCATCGCACACCACCGAAGTCAGGGGCAAGACGCTTCGCGAAGTCCTGACCGATGAAGTTTCGCTGGCGCCCGCACCCGATTCGCTGTTCGAGCTGATTTCGTTCATCACGGGCGGTGCGCAGCGCGAAAAGGCGCGCGCTCTGGCGCAAGGCGACGACCCCGACGGAGATTCCGCCACGCTCGACGTGATGGCCGCGCTGCAGAAATTCTCAGGCGTCCGTCCCCATCCCGAAGCGTTTGTCGAAGCGCTGGAGCCGCTGCAGCCGCGGCTCTATTCGATCTCCTCCTCGCACAACGCCACCCCGGGCAAACTGTCGCTGACGGTCGATTGCGTGCGCTATGTCGTGGGTAGGCGCAAACGGCTGGGACTGGCCTCGACTTTCCTCGCCGAGCGCATCCAGCCCGGTGATCAAGTGAAGGTGTATATACAAAAAGCGCACGCCTTTGCGCTTCCACAGGATTCGAAGGTGCCGATCATTATGATCGGTCCGGGCACCGGCATCGCGCCGTTCCGCGCGTTTCTACTCGACCGAAGGGCCGTCGGCGCGACCGGCAAGAACTGGCTGTTCTTCGGGCACCAACGCAGCGATTTCGATTTCTTTTATGCCGACGAGTTGAACGCGATGAAGACCGCGGGGCTTTTGACGCGACTGTCGCTGGCGTGGTCACGCGACGGTGACAAGAAGTTCTACGTGCAGGATCGCATGCGCGAGGTCGGCCGGGAGTTATGGTCGTGGCTCGCCGATGGCGCACACCTCTATATCTGCGGCGACGCAAAGCGGATGGCAAAGGACGTCGAACGCGCTTTGGTCGATGTCGTCGCCCAACACGGCGCGCGCTCGACCGACGAGGCGATCAGCTTTGTCGGGGAACTCAAGAGGAAAGGCCGGTTCCAGCAAGACGTCTATTAAAGCCGTGGAACCCGGTTCCAGTTCTTGCAAGTTTGAACGAATAAAATTCTCGCTCGAATCTGCCGCAGAGAATTTTTGCCTGTGATTGGAGTCCGTCGTAGGCTTGTATCGCTATTTTCCGCACTACCTTGAATTCGACTCGGTACGATCCTCCATAATGATCCCATGCTGGGTTGGAGATCGGCCATGCGCGAATTATCGGCGGAAGCTCGCCTGCACCTTTACGCGCGTTCACTGTCGCGGAAAACCGGAACGGGATTGCAGGCGGCGGCGCTTTACGGCGCACTTGCGCTTATCGCGAGCGTGGTATTCGGAACGCTCTCGGTTCATCCGTTCTAGCGATGTTTTAGCCGGCCTTCTTGAACGGCGCCACGTCAATGCCGGCATCTTTCAGCGCCTTGCGGACGCCGCGCGCGATCTCGACGGCGCCGGGCGTGTCGCCGTGAATGCAGATCGTGTCGGTGCGCATCTTGATAACCTTGCCAGTGACCGATACGACGGCGCTGTCCTGCACCATCCGCACCACGCGATCGGCGATCTGTTTGGCGTCATGCAAAACCGAGCCGGGTTTGCGGCGTGAGACCAGATTGCCGTTATCCTCGTAGGCGCGGTCGGCGAAGATTTCGTGCACCATCGGCAGGTTTGCCGCTTCGCCCGCCTGCACCAGCTTGGAATTGGCGAGCACCACGAAAACGAGATTGGGGTCGACCGCCTTGATGGCGGAGGCAATCGCGCGCGCGGTGGTCTCCTCTTCGCAGGCGACGTTCGACAACGCGCCATGCGCCTTGACATGAGTGACCTTGTAGCCGGCCATGGTTGCAACCGCCTGCAACGCGCCGATCTGGTAGGCGACCAGGTTTTCAATCTCGGAGGCTTTCATGCCGTAAAACGGCCGGCGGCCAAAGCCGTGAATGTCGCGGTAACCTGGATGCGCGCCGACGCTGACGCCACGTGCCTTCGCCAGCTCCACGGTCTTGCGCATGGTGTCGTAATCGCCGGCGTGAAAGCCGCAGGCGACATTGACCGAGGTGGCGACGTCGATCATGGCGGCATCATTGCCCATTTCCCATGCGCCGAAACTTTCGCCGAGATCGCTATTAAGGTCGACTGTTTTCATGTTTCTTGTCCGTTTTCCTGTGTCAGCGTTGCCTGGATTAGTCCTGCGTCAACGCGCCGGCAGGTGAGGGAGCCTGCCACGTTCCGGCGTCGACTGCACTAATGGCGGCGCCGGCGACGTTGGCATCTTGCAGCGCATCGATGTTGAGATCAAAGCTTTCGATAGGACGAAGGCGATTTCGCAGGCTACGCAAAAGTTCAACGAATTTGCGCGCCTCAGCCTGTGCCTCTGCCATGGTCACCGCCTTGAAACGGAAACCGGTTCCGGCCGGGATTTGCGCGAAACGCCCAAAATCGACTGTTATCACGGTCGCGATCTTGGGATAACCGCCGCTCGTGCCGCGATCCGGCATCAAGACGATCGGCTGACCATTGCCGGGTATTTGGATGCTGCCATTCACCGTGCCGTCGGACACGATGTTGTGCCCGTGCAAATGCCTGGTCAAAGGTCCTTCGAGCCGATATCCCATGCGATCGCTGGTGGCCGATATCTTCCACTCACTGCCCAGAAACAGGTCGATCTCGTCCTTGGCGAACTCGTCATCCTGCGGGCCCATCACAACACGGATGGGTCCGCCGACGGCGGGGGGAAGATCGATCCGTCGTTCGGCGGCGGTGCTCGCGGCCGCGACCTCTAACTCATCGCCGGCTTGCAGTGGACGCGGGTAGGGGCTGCCGAGACCGGCCCGCGCGTTCACGGCGAGACTCCCGAACATGGGCTCGCCCACGATTCCGCCCTCGATTGCCAGATAGCTGAAGGAACCGCCGCGTGCCATTCCGAGCTTCAGGGTCTCGCCGTCGGCAAGAGTCACCGATGTGTCCCACGCGATCCCGCGTCCGGCGACGTCGGCATTGCGCAGCGCGCCGGCAAGCGCGACGCGAACCGCGCCGTCGCGCGCGGTGAATGCCGCACCGAATGGCCCGATTTCGATCCCGGGCGCGAAGGGCGCGTTTCCGGCAAGGCAATTCGCGGCGGCGAGCGCCAGCCGATCCATAGCCCCGCTCGGTGTCAGGCCGTAACGTTGAGCACCGAAGCGCCCGCCATCCTGCACCGAACTTGCAGGGCCAATCGCTGAAACGACGAGCTTGCTCATGCGGCCATCAATTCCGCGATGATCTTGCCGCCTTCCGCGGCGCGATCCTGTTCCAGGAAGGTCTTGGTATCGATCGTGTAAAACGAGACGCGGTCGCCGGGTTCAAGAAGGAAGATGGGATCGCGATGAAGCTGGTAGGTTCTGACCGGAGTGCGGCCCAGCAAGTGCCAGCCGCTCGGACCGGCAAGACATTGTATGCCCGTTTGCACGCCGCCAATCGAAATGGTGCCGGCCGGCGTCAAAAGGCGCGGGCTTTTTCGCCGCGGCAAATGCAGCGATTGCTGCAGGCCGCTAAGATAGGACCAGCCCGGCGTAAAGCCGATCATGGCCACGCGGTAGTCGCCCGCGACATGCCGCGCCACGATGTCATCCGGTGTGGTGCCGATGGTTTTTGCAACATCCTCAAGGTCGACGCCGTGGTCGCCACCATAGGCCACCGGAACGCGCCAGCGGCGTGTTTTCTCGGATCGGGGAGCCGGCTGCCGTGCGAGCTCAAGCAGCCTCTCTCCCAACGCATCAAAGTCGATCTGAGTGGGATCGTAGTGAACCAGGAGGGATCGATAGGTGGGGACGGTTTCGGTCACACCGGCGATCGGCTCACGCGCCAGCCCACGATCGAGCGCCAGCACGCGGCGGTTCGCGGTATCGTCGATATTGCGGCTGAATTCTACCGTGATGGCGCTGTCGCCGCTCGGCAGAAGGCGGGGTGGGGAAAGCGGCGCTGCCATGGTCTCCTAAACTCGTCAGTCGGCGTCAAGCTCTAGCGTGTTTTGAAGTGAAGTGGAATCCGGTTTGCGCAAAATAAGCTTGTCGCTTCAATAAACTAATCCAGCCCTCGCTGATAAGATGCGGCTATCACATGGATGCAATGCGTGGCATTGATTAAGTCGGCGACAGCCCTTGACGCGATGCGCCTACCCCGCAAGATGCGCGCCCGATCCAATCCCACCGGAGTTGTTCTTTCGATGTCCCTGACCCCCGAAGCCATCGCAACGCTTTCCCGCGTTTCCACAGCCACGATTACCACGGTTCTTCTCAAGAAGGGCCTGCGAAACGTCTGGATGCGGGGCACGCGTCCGCTGCGCCCTGAGCAGAAGCGGCTGATCGGGCGAGCCTTCACGCTGCGCTTTGTGCCGGCCAGGGAAGATCTGGCGACGCCGGAATCGTGGTCTTCGCCGATTTCGACCCGAACGGCGATCGAGGCCATGCCGGAGGGCTGCATTGCCGTGGTCGACGCCATGGGAGTCACCGATGCCGGCATTTTTGGCGACATCCTGTGCGCGCGCATGGTCAAGCGCGGGGTTGCGGCGCTGATCACCGACGGCGTGGTTCGCGATCTCGAGGGCGTGCTTGGTACCGGCTTGCCGGTATGGTGTGACGGCTATGCGGCGCCGCCTTCGGTCGCCGGGCTCACCTTCGTCGGTTGGGGCGAGCCGATTGGATGCGGCGGCGTGGCGATCTTTCCAGACGATATCATCGTCGCCGATCAGGACGGCGCCGTCGTGATTCCGAAGGCTTTCCTCGACCTCATTCTGGCCGAGGGCGCCGAGCAGGAGCGAATGGAAGCCTGGATTGTCGAGCAGGTTAATAACGGCGCGGTGCTGCCTGGCCTCTACCCCATGAACGCGGAGACTAAGGCGCGCTACGCGGCCTCAAAAAAATAATCGCGCCGCGTCGAGTGGCGCAATCGCAGGAGGACTACGATGGATATCCATCTCGCCGGCTCGCGGCCGTCGCGCCGCGCCCCCCAAGAATACTTCACAGGAACGGTCTGGCAGGACCCGATCGTGGCCGCACCCGCGCCGGCGCGCGTCGTTGCAAACCGCGTATCATTCGAGCCGGGCGCGCGGACCAATTGGCATACCCATCCGCTCGGTCAGACGCTGTACGTGACCTCAGGCGTAGGCCGCATTCAGACCAAAGGTGGGCCGGTGCGGGAGATTCGACCTGGCGACGTCGTCTGGATTCCAGCGGGCGAGAAACATTGGCATGGCGGCTCGCCAACCAACGGCATGACCCATATCGCGATGCAGGAATCGCTGGACGGGAGTCATGTGACCTGGATGGAGCCGGTGACTGACGCCGAATATTCGGCGAAAGTCGGCGAATAGGTTTCAACGCGGTCAAATTCGTTGCGCGGTCCAGGTTCCGGAACACATCGCGCCGCGCCAAGTGCCCGATCCCGATGTGCCGGCGAGACGACCAAAGCCGACGGCCCGTTTCATTCCGCTGCTCAGCGTCACGCTGATGGTTCCGGCGTCTGCGACATGACCTGACGCCGTGAACGTGCCGTTGCCGGAAGCTACCTGACCGTTGCTGATGCCGATCGACACGTTCGTCCCGCTGGGGCAGGCGCCGTTGGAAGAGGCGATCTGAACATTCCACGCCCCGTCATATGTCGCGGCTGCTGCCCGCGTTGCCATCGATGTTACGGCAAGCAACAGAAGGCGGCTGACCCCACAATAGCGTTGCGAAGATGTCGCATGACGCTCCCCTTGTTTAGGTGCGATGAAGATCGCACGGGGATGGCCGGGCACTGTGAGGGGTGTCACACGGGTTTTGGCTCTTTCATGGAGCGCGAGCGAAGGCCAGCGTGCGGCGTCGCTCGCGCGCGGTACCTCCGTCAGTTCAGCCGGCTCCAAGTCTGGCCGCCGCAGAACATCCCGCCAAAAGCGCAACCTTGAACGCGCAGCGTGTCAGTTCCCTTCAGCGCGATCGTGGAGTCGTAGGTGCTGCCGGTCTTCGGATCGAGAATCCGCCCGCTCCATTTGGAATCTTTTCCGGGCTTCATGTTGATCAGGACCTGCTCGCCGTTCTGGTTCGACTTCTGGTCCACTGAATATCCGCAGAGATTGGCACCGCATTGCTCAATTCGAACCCTGCCTTCCTTCTCCTCCGTCAGCCACAGGCCAAGCGGTGAGTTCGCCTGCTGAGCGGCTGGGGTGGCCGGCGTCGGCGCGGGCGGCGGAGCGGTTGCAACCACGGGAGGCGGCACGGGCTTGGCGGCAGGGACTGGGTCCTGCGGAGGCGGCGGTGAGGGCCCGGCGACCTGTGGCTGCGCGGGTTGGACCGGCTGATCAGAGACGGCGGTATCGGCGGGCGCTGTCTTCGCCGCGGTGATAGGCGGCGCAGGCGGGGCCACTGGTTCGGCTGCCGCAGGCGCCGGGGCGGGTGCCGGTGGCGCTTGTGCCTGCGGATCGGCCTTCGCCTGCTCGGGCGTCTGCTTGCGCGTGGCGTCCTGATCGTTACGCGAGCGTTTGCCGCGCCGTCCCGTATTGTCATAGACGCCCGGTATCGAGATGGTTCCGCGATCCGGATCGATGCGAATGGTCTTGCCGTCGTATTCAAATGTGTACTGGGCTTGCGCTGCCGTACTCGCCATCAGAAATGCCGCGATCGCGAAAAGCGTCTTCATCCTCACCTCCTGAGCAGTGCGGAAAGCGGTCCATCATACGCCTCGGCCGTTCGGCAACCGTGATCTACATCACTTTCATCGTATGAGTTGCGAATGAGCCGTTCCAGTTCAAGGCACCAACGTTGGCAGTCTAGTTTGGGTGCGCGCACACGGTCAATTGATGGCCGGCTGCATCGGGCAGCGCCCTATTCAAACCACCTAGCATAGATCTTCGCAAAGCTACCGTCCTCGATCGCGCGTTGGATCCAATGGTCGACGGCCGCTTTCAGATCAGCGTCGCGCTGCAGCCAATAGGCTTTCTCGGCATGGTCGAACGGCTCATGCGGATGGATCGCGCAAAGCACGCCGGGATGAAGCTTCTGCTGATATCGCGTCTCCGATGAATCCGTAATCATCAGGTCGGCATTGCCTTTGGCAATTTCATCAAAGATAGCGATGTCGTTATCAAAGATTCTGATCTCGGCATTCTTGATATGGCCGCGGGCAAATCTTTCATTGGTGCCGCCAGGATTGACGATGATGCGGATGCCCGGTTTGTCGATCTCGGCGATGGTCTGATATTTATCGGCCTCCGCGCAGCGCGCGATCGGCGTCTTACCCTCGTGCAAAACCGGCGTGGAAAATAGTCCCTTGCTTTGTCGGTCCGGTGCGATCGAGATGCCCCCCATCGCAATGTCGAAGCGGTCGGCATCGAAATCTTCGACCAATCGTGGCCATGCGGTGTGAACATACTCAAGCTTGACCCCGAGCGCCTTGCCAAGCGCTTCGGCCATGTCGACGTCGAATCCACGAAAGCTCGATGTCGCCTGATCGAGGATGGAGAAGGGCAGGTAGTCGCCGGTCATCCCGACACGTAATGTTCCGCGGTTGACGATCGCGTCGAGCCGCGAGGGTTGTTGGGCGGACGCCGCAGGCGCGGCAAGGAAAAGCAGCGCGACCAGCAAGAAGAAAAACCGAACCATCTGACTTGTCCGTGAGGGTATTCGGCGGGAGGCACCAAGTTTGCCACGCGAAAACTATCGCGTGAAGTTGGCCGGCCGCAATCCGGCGACTGCGCGAATGGACGTGGACTTACCGCGAAATTCCAACTATTCGATGCCGCGACACGCCGAGGAGATCGACCGTGACCATCTCAATGCACCAATTATCCGTCGGAAAGCTTCACTCAATTCCTGGACAGCCTGTCCGATCTGCTCGATCACGCAGCCGCTCACGCCGAAAGGCGCAAAATAGACCCATCGATTTTGCTTAACACGCGCCTCTATCCCAATATGTACAATCTGACCCGCCAGGTGGGCGAGGCCATCAGGCATGCCGTGCTCTCATGCGCCCTCCTTGCCGGCGTCGATCCTCCCGTATTTCCGGACACAGACCCGGACATATCTGAACTCAAGGCGCGCATTGCGGCTACCAAGGATTTCCTTGGGGGTTTGCAGCCCGCCCAAATCAACGGCACTGGAGAAAAGGAAGTAATTTTCACTTTTCGAAATGGCACGACGCGAAAATTTACCGGCCAATCGCTGCTATTGACCTTCAGCGTGCCGCAGTTCTTTTTCCATGTGACGACAGCCTATGACATCCTGCGACATTGCGGCGTAGAACTTGTGAAGAAGGATTTTCTGGGAAGACAGCTTCAGTGAATGTGACCTCTTGGCAAGGTCGGCCCTGTCAGACTTCGCCGGCATCCTTGCCGAGCACGCTCAAAGCGGCGGCACGTCCTGCCATTTCATTTCTGAGCGCCTCAAATCGCTGCCGCGCCTCGCTTGCCTGATCGTCAACGAACCTGATCGCGGCATCCGCCGACATCGGGCCGCTGCTGATGGTTCGCGAATTTTCGCCAATGGTTTCGTCGACAAAATACTCGTCGTTGCCCTCGCTGCGAACGGTCCATTTGAAGCGCAGGGCCTCCATGGGACCCGGCCCCATCTTCGAGTAGCCTGCCGCCTCCGCCGGCCTCGAGGTCTCGGGCTTTTCCTCGAGCGGAGTCTTTCCCGGCTCGCGAGGGGAAGCCTTCTGATCGAGGATGCTGGCAATGGTCGCTAGGGCATGATCGGTCGGGTTGCTCTTACTCAATATTTCAGTCTCCGCTGGCCGAAACTCGGCCCGTTGAGGCCCTTGGTCGGCCCGGAATGCGGCTGAGTTTAGTTGGTTCAAGCGCAGATTGGCGGTATCTTGATCTTCCAGGGACGCTCTTGTTCGAGTTGGGCGGCCAGACGAAACAGCGTCGCCTCGTCGCCGAAGCGCGCGGCGAACATCATGCCGAGCGGCAATCCCGCGCTATTCCAGGCCAGCGGCACCGACATGGCGGGCTGGCCCGACATGTTGAACATGGATGTCGCGGGTATGTAGCGGCGCAAAATCGGCGCGATATGCGACAGGTCTTCTGACATCGGGTTCAGCTCACCGATGCGCAGCGGCGGCAAGCACAGCGTCGGGCACAGAAACACGTCGCAAGTCTCAAAGAAAATCGCCAGCCCCCGCGAAATCTTGAACGCGGTCAACTGCGCAGCCGTGTAGTCGACCGCGCTCGCCTTTCCCCCGTTGCGCGCGGTTCTGAGCGTCAGGGTTTCCATGTCGTTGTCCGTCATGGCGCGGCCGAACTGCTGTTCCGCGAGCCGCACGACGAGCCCCGTATTGGCGCTGACGATGGTGGACCTCACGGCTGCGGGATCGGCGGCCAACGCCGGTGCACGCTCCTCGACGAGATGACCCAATCCAGCCAGGAGAGTTGCGATTTGCCTAACCGCGGCCGCAATTTCCGGGTCGATGGCGTCGCCATAGGGCGACTTGTCGGTAAAGGAAATTCGCAATCGGCCGGGCTCACGATCGACCTCCTGTGCAAATGGCCGCTCCGGTTTCGGCGCCATATAGGGGCTCGAAGGCTCGGGCCCATGGATCGCATCGAGCATCGCGGCGCTGTCGCGCACGCTGATGCTCAGCACATGGCCGCAGGAAAACCCGCCCCAGCCTTCGCCGCGCTCGGGACCGATCGGATTGCGCGCGCGGGTCGGCTTGAGGCCGAACACGCCGGATGCGGAGGCCGGGATGCGGATCGAACCGCCGCCGTCACTGGCATGCGCAACGGGAACAATGCGTGCGGCGACCGCTGCACCCGCGCCGCCCGAAGAGCCGCCGGAGGAGTGGTCGAGATTCCATGGGTTCCGTGTCGGGCCGAGAAGGCGGGTTTCGGTCGTTGGCAGCAATCCGAATTCCGGGGTCGAGCTTTTGCCGAAGATCGTCAAGCCGGCAGCAAGAAAGCGCCGGGCGAGGGTGGTGGTGTACCCGGCGACATGGTCCCTGTAGACGCTCGAGCCCGACGTGGTCCGCGTGCCCTCCAGAAACTCCAGATCCTTCAGCAGGAATGGCACGCCGGTGAAGGGACCGTCAGGCAGGCCGTTATCAATTTGCTGCCTGGCGTAATCATAGTGCTTTACGACGACCGCATTGATCCGCGGATCGACTTCGGTCGCGCGCGCAATGGCTTCGTCCAGCAATTCGCAGGCGGTGATCTGTTTTTTGCGGACGAGTTCGGCGAGCCCGACCGCGTCGTAGTTGCCGTATTCTTTGAAGGCCATGGTGAAGGTCCACGGTGTTGAGAGTGGAGGATTGGTCAGGCCAATTGGCCGGGCGCCGTATCTTACCGCGCGATCAGCACGTCCTGATTGATGACGTTCTGCCGTATGGGCTCACCATCGAATGCGCTCAGGATATTGCGCGCGGTCTGCTCGCTCATTCGGTCGACCGCCTCGCGGGTAACGCCGGCGACATGCGGGGCAATGATGACATTGGGAAGCTCGAACAACGAATAGGGTACGGCTGGCGGCTCCTTTTCGAATACATCGAGGCCGGCGCCGGCAAGCCTGCCTGACGAAAGCGCGTCGTAAAGCGCCGCCTCCTCGACAATGCCGCCGCGCGCGGTGTTGACCAGATAGGCCGACGGCTTCATCCGCTTCAATCGGGCCGCATTGAACATGCCGACCGTCTCGGTTGTCTTCGGACAATGAATGCTGACAAAATCCGCGCGTGGCAGCGCCACATCAAGGTCGCTCACGGGCTCGCAGCCGGCTGCCGTGATCTCTTCAACCGATTTGTACGGATCGAAGACCAATACAGCCATTTCCATGGCCAAACAGCGCTTGGCCAACCGCGTCCCGATGCGGCCGAAACCGACGATCAGAACCGTCTTGCCGAATAAATCATAGGGTAGCTTGCCAAGCCTTGCACTCCACTTGCCGTCTTTGACCAGCGCGTGCATCTCGACGGCGCGTTTGGCTAGCGTCAGCATCATGAACAGCGCCTGCTCCGCGACGGATGGGGAATTGGCCGTACCCGCCACCATCAACGGAATCTTGCGGCGCGTGAGGGCAGCGACGTCCACGGCGTCGAAGCCCACACCGATCCTACTCACCACCTTCATGTCTCCGGAAGCCTCCAACTCCGGTTCACCAAAACGGGTGGCGCCGAGCGCTACGGCATGAACCGGCGCATGCTCGTTCAAAAGCGCCTCGAAATCTCTGGCGGAGACCAAATTGGGAAATTCAACAAGCTCGATGTCGTCGCGCTCCATCAGCAACGCGCGCCCGGACTGTGACATCGATTCGGTGATGAAAATTTTCTTCTTGTTGCTCGCCATTCCCCGTCCCTTGCCCAACCCAGCGGGGCACCTATTGGTCTGTGGCGGTCAAATGACGGCGCCTGTCACCTCATTTAGCAGGTGCATATTATTGAGGTCCACTGCCAATCGGAGCGCTCCGCCATCGCGCGCTCCGGCGTTGGGATTAACCCGCCCGCAGACCTGCGTACCCTCGAGCGTAAAGTAAATCAACGTTTCCATACCCATCGGTTCGGTCACATCCAGCACGGCATCGAAAGCTTCAATTCCGAGTTCGGGGTGCGCATTCGCTTCCGTGATATGCTCGGGTCGCAGCCCAAGCAGCAGTTTTTCGCTTCGTCCCACGTCTCGATAGCGCTCCGCTCGGCCAGGTGGCAGAGGAAAGGCAATTCGATCGGTCAGCCGGACATGGAGTCTTCCGGCGACTTCTTCGAACCTGCAGGGCAGGAAGTTCATGGCCGGTGAGCCGATGAACGCTGCGACAAAGCGTGTGGCGGGGTGGTGATAGAGGTCGTTGGGCGTTCCTATCTGTTCGATGCGACCGTTGTTCATGACCACGACCCGGTCGGCAAGCGTCATCGCTTCAACCTGGTCATGAGTTACATAGACGGTCGTTGTTCGAACCTTCTGATGCACCTTCTTGATCTCGATGCGCATCTGCACGCGCAGTTTGGCGTCGAGGTTCGACAACGGCTCGTCGAACAGAAAGACCTTGGGATTGCGAACGATGGCGCGCCCCATCGCAACGCGCTGGCGCTGGCCGCCTGACAATTGCTTGGGCTTTCGATCGACAAGTTCGACGATATCCAGCATTCGCGCGGCTTCATCGATTCGCGCCTTGATCTCAGCCTTCGGATAGCGCTTCAGCCGCAGCCCAAACGACATGTTCTCCGCAACGGTCATGTGCGGATAAAGCGCATAGTTCTGGAACACCATCGCGATGTCGCGATCCTTCGGTGGCACATCGTTGACGATGTCGCCGCCGATCATGATGTCACCGTCGGTGATATCTTCCAATCCGGCGATCATCCGCAGCGTTGTCGACTTACCGCAGCCCGAGGGTCCGACCAGGACGACAAATTCGTGATCGGCGATATCGAGATCAATGCCGCGGACCGCCTCGACGTCGTCGTAACGCTTGACAACCTTACGCAACATGACCTCGGCCATGGATTTCAACCTTTCGTCGCGCCGGCGGTCAGGCCGGCAATGTAATAGTCCATCAGGAATGCGTAGATGATCAGCGGTGGCGCCGCGCCGAGCAGAGCGCCCGTCATGATCTGTCCCCAGTTGAACACGTCGCCCTTGATGAGAGTGGTGATGATGCCGACCGGCAGCACCAGTTGATCGGCAGATGTCGTAAAAACCAGAGGATAGAGAAATTGCGCCCATGAGACCGTGAAGGCGAAGATCGTCGCGGCGATCAAGCCGGGCAGGGCAACGGGAATGAAGATGCGTGTCAGTGTCTGGAACCACGAAGCGCCGTCGATGATGGCAGCCTCATCCAATTCCTTCGGGATCGATGCAAAATATCCGATCATGATCCAGGTGCAGAACGGCACCGTGAGCGTCGGGTAGATGAACAGCAGCACGTACCACTTGTTGATCAACTGGATTCCGGTCCAATCGCCGATCACCGCGAACATCTTGAACAGCGGAATGAACAGCAGGCTGTCGGGAATAAGATAGGTCAGGAAAACCCCGGTCGCGAGGGTTGCTGACCCCCAGAATCGCATGCGCGCCAGGGCAAACGCAGCCGGCACGCTGATCAGCATGGTGATCGTCACCACGAAGATCGAAACAACGGCGGAGTTCCGGAAGAATGTCAGGAACTGGTTCGACGTCAGCAGTTCAATATAGTTTGACAGCGTCGGATGAAAGACCCACCAGGGATTGGTCGCTGCCGAAATCTCCGCGCTGCTCTTGAGCGAGGTGATAATCATGTAGATCGGAGGCACCAGCGAGAAGATCGCAAACAGGGTCAGAAAAAAATACGACCATCTGAGCGCCCAGGCACGGTCGCGGCTCATGCTGCCGTACTTGACCTTGCGGGTCGGCGCCCCCTTGTCGATCGCCATCGTGCTCATCAGGCTTCATTCCCGCGTTTTGAGATATCGCGCAGGATGAAGATCGCCGCGATCGCCAGGATCGGCACCATGAACAGCGAGACGCTGGCGCCGAGCGGAATGTCGTTGCCTTCGATGCCGACGCGAAATGCCCAGGTCGCGAAGATGTGGGTGTGGTCGAGCGGGCCGCCTGAAGTGAGGATGCGGACGATATCGAAATTCGCAAAGGTGACGATGAGCGAAAACAGCGTCGTGATCGCGATAATGTTGCGCATCATCGGCAGCGTGACATACCAGATGCGCTGCCACCAATTGGCGCCGTCGATGGCAGCGGCTTCGTAGAGTTGCTCGGGCACCGATTTCAGCGCCGCCAGATACATGATCATGAAGAACGGCGCGCCGTACCAGACGTTGACGAGAATGACCGAAAAGCGCGCCCAGTAAGCGTCTCCTGTCCAAGCGATCGGTCCGATACCAAAAAACGACAGCGTATAGTTGAAAGCGCTGTACGACGGATCGAACAGCCACAGCCACGCCAGCGTGCTCATCGCCGGCGGAATAACCCAGGGCACGAGCAGCATGCCGCGCCATTTGCGTTGGCCCTTCGTCGGGACGTTATGAACGAAATGGGCGACAATAAAGCCGATCAGCGCCTTGAAGATGACGGCGGAGATGGCAAAGATGCAGGATTGCTCGACAACCAGCCAGAACGTCTCGCGCTTGAACAGGAATTCGAAGTTGCCCAAGCCCACGAACCTCGACATCGCCTTGTTGAGGGTCGCAAGATGGAGCGAATAGAGCGCGGGATAGAGGACGAGGATCGAAATCAGCAGGATCAGCGGCAGCGTCATCAGAAACGCCACTGTCGATCTACGCTTGAGCGCGAGCCTTAAGCCCGAGCGCTTACGGGGGCTCCGAACGCCGGCAACGCTGCCTTGCCGAAATGCGACGTCAACCATGGTGCGCGTTCCTCTGGGTAGTTCGCGACGAAGCCGGCACGGGCCGGCTTCCACTCGAGGTGAACAGGGCGGCCGATGCACCGGGCGGCCGACGATCGGTCCGCCGCCAAGGAGCAACCGGAACGCTCAGCTCCGCATAAAGCCTTCGCACTCGCCTTCGGCCCAGGCCAGCGTCCTTTCCATCGTGTCCCCCCGGAAGTAACGCAGGCACATCTTGGTCAGCGTGGCCTGAGCGTATATCTGCTGGGCGATCTTTGGCGGCGCCGGCGAAGCCGCGATCGACAGCGTCTGGTGATGATATGGGTTGGGGTAATGGTAGAGCGTGCCCTTTGGCGGCCCTTCCTCTTGCCAGACCTTGAGTGTCGTCAGTTTCTCATATGCCGGCAGGTCGTAGCCGCCGCTGGCAACCACCAGCTTCTCGATAGAGGTCGGCTTCGACAAATGCACGAGTAGGCTCTTGGCGGCCTCCTTATTCTTGGAAAAGCTCCACGTGGTCCAGAAGAAGGGCAGGTATGGCGCAAACCGCCCCTTCGGTCCCGCCGGAAAGCCATGGGTCCAGCATTGTTCTGCGATTTGCGGCGCGTCGCGCTTGGCAACCGCCCAGGCGCTCGGCGGATTCATGATCAGGGCGCCGCGGCCGGAGATCAGCCATTTGTTGTTCGAGGCGTCGTCCCAGGCCCCCACGTCCGGCGGCAGGAAGCCGATCAGCTTCTTGTAATAGTCGAGCGCCTGTCGTACCGCGTCGGTCTTGACCGCGAGGTCGCCCTTGGCGTCGACGAGCTGGGCGCCGAAGGACTGGAAGATCGCGCCGCAGGTATCGACGCTGTCCGTGGTCTCACCAAGGCCAATGCCGAAGGGGACACCGCCTTTCTTGCAGGCCTCCGCAGCCTTCAGGAACGTATCGAGCGTCCAGTTGTCGGCCTTGGGCGGTGCGCCTGCCGGATACATTTCCTGCACGTCGATACCGGCATATTTCTTCATCAAGTCGATGCGTGAGCACGGGCCCTTGATCTGGCTCCCGATGCAGGCAGGAACGGCAAGCCATTTGCCGTCGAGCTGGCCGAGATATTTGACGGTACCGTTGACCGCGCCGTTCTCGGCGACAATTGGCCCCATGATGTCGCTAACGGGCTCGAGCAATTCGGAATAGCCGTGGGGATTCCAGGCCGTCATCGCCAGGATGTCATGACCCGATTTCGCCTGCGCTTCAGCGGCCATGGTCAGCAAGAGCTTGTTGCCCTGGCTGGTGATGTAGTCGATCTGGACTTCGACCTTCTCCCTTTCGGCCCATTCATTGACCAGATCGGTGGAGGTCTTGTTGGCCTCGGGAACCCAGTGGTCCCAGAAGCCTATCGACAGTTTGCCGGCCGCGTGCGCGGTTCTCACGTAAGGCGCCGAAATCAGTGCGGCAGACGACCATGCGGTAGCGGCGACGAATCGCCGTCGAGACAGCATTCTTCGAGACATCGCATTCCCTCCCGGTGGGCCAAATTTTGCTTTGTTTTTTTCCTCGTCTGACCGGCGTTGCAGTGGCTGAAGCTGCGGGGCGGCGCGAAGATTTCAATCTGGGATCAGAGCAGAATTGGCAGCCCCTGTCGAGAAATCAGGCTCACGCGCTAGACTAATGTCGTGTCTTGGCGCGGAGTAAGCGTTATGCCGCCGCCCAACCGGCATCCCGTCCGGCTTGTCACACCGTGAACGAATTTTGCGCTGCACATTCGGACGTGCACAAGGACAAAAGGTCCGGCCCTCCGCCGCTTCGGGCTTGGTTCCACCTCGGTGCGTCCGGGCTTTTCCAGCAAATTTTCCAGGCTACCCCTCAAGCGGCGCCAAGGTGGACTCGTTGCATGCGAAAACGATAATGTCTTGCGGGAACGATGCGCATGATTCAGGGCGGACAAGGCGACAAACCAATACATGGAGACTAAACAATGATCAGCCCGACACCGGCCGCACGCAAGCAACCCGGCTGGGGCTTTGGCTTGGCGGCGGCCGTTCTCATGCTTCTCGGCACCCCCCAGGCTGCCGATGCGCAAGGGCTGGTGAAGGGCGTGGAGCAGGGAGCAGCGGCCGGCAACAGGGCAGCGGGGCCCGTTGGCGGCGTGCTGGGAGGAGCCATCGGCGGGGTGGTTGGGGTGTTTAACGGCGCGCTCGGTGTCAATGACAGCGGTAAGGGTGGCGGCAAGCAAGCTCAAACCGGTTCCACCAAGGCCGGCAAGGCCGTGAAAACCGCGAAGGCGGTGCCGGGAAGGCCCGTGGAGGTTCTCACCCAACCGGGTGAACCGGAGCTTACCGCCGAGCAGATTGTGGCAACCAGTGACGGAGATATCGACCGGATCAAGACCGAGTTGAACCTGACACCGGAGCAGGAAAGGCATTGGACCGCGTTCAACAGTGCGATGCACTACCTCGGCCACAACGGCGCGGATCGGCTCAATCTCAGGATTGCGCGCGCCAAGCGCGATCCACCTGACGACATCATTGAGCAAATGCGAAACGAGGCCCAGTTTCTCAACGATCGCGCGGTGGATCAGCGCAGCGTAGCCGATGCGGCTGAGCCGTTGTTCATGAGTCTCGATGACAAGCAAAAGGCCATCTTTATCGAGGAAATGGTGCGCCTGAGCCACGAACGCGGGCTCGATTGATCGGCAAGCACCTGCTATCCCGGCGAAATGCTTCGTCCAGGCGCCACCGGCGAATAGCCGGGTAACCAAGCCCTGGGGTAGGTGGAAGGCGAGGCACCCGGCTATCCTGCCGCAGCGGTGCGGCCATTCAACTCGTCATGCAAAATTGAAGAAAAGCAGACCGCTTCGCGCCCGAGATATGGCCGGGACATGACCTTGTCGGGATTTGGAACGGCAAGCGCAAAACGGGACATCGGGCGACGGCATGCTGTCCGCGACGTCCGCTGACGGGAGATTTCAAGTCTTCTGGAAATTCAGCTCGACGCCGATGCCGTCGGGATCGTAGAGGAAAAACTGCGTGTCGCCGGTGCGCGGCACGATGCTCTCCCGGAACTTGACGTTCCTCGAGTGCAAACGCCAGCGCATGCCTTCGACGTCGCTGGCGGCAAAGGCGATATGATCGAGCCGCCCAGTGTCCCCATATTTCCTTTCGGTGCCACGCACCACGATGCCTTCGCGCGGTTTGCGCGTGCCCATCAAATGCACGGTGGCCATTCCGCCCGAATATAGCCAGTAACCGGGGAAATCGAGCGGAGGTCGGTCACCGTTTTCGAGGCCGAGTACATCGCAATAGAACTCCTTGGTACGCTCAAGATCCGCAGGTTCGATCGTGTAATGTTGTAATCCGCCGAGCGGCATGTTTCTTCTCCTTTGAGCGCTTAGGCAACCGCGCCCGCAAATCGAGGCGCCAACGGATTCTCTTGCACGTCATTCAGGCGGTGACCGCGAGTTCCCTGTCGATCTCTTCGATCGACTTGCCGCGGGTCTCGATCCCGAAGAAATAATACACTGTACCGGTCATCAAAAACCAGCAGCCGAGATAAAGGAAAGCGAGAGGAATATCCGGTAATGGTACGTCCGGCTTCAGATAATTGCCGGAACCGACGATCAAGGCGAGACCGACCGGGCCGATAATCTTGCCGATGCCGCCGAAGCCATAGGCCGAACCCATGCCCGAAGTGCGCAAATGCGAAGGCCAGACTTCCGCCGCGTAAGGACCGACGATGGCAAAGCCGCCATCGGCAAAGAAAAACGCAATCGCCAGCACCAGCCAGACAGCCCCGTGGCAACCGAGAAGTTCAGCACTGTGCCGATGAAAACTTTGCGGCGGCCGATACGGTCGGCAAGCCAGCCCCAGACATAGGCGCCGATGATAGCACCGATCCCGGAACTCATGAGCACCGTAGCGGACTGACCGAAGGTCAGCTTCCATGGTCCTATCAGGAAGGCGAGGACAAATCCGATCAGGAAGTAATCGAAGAATTCGAGCGCATCTCCAATAATGGCCGCAATCAGGATCTTAATCTGGTTGCCGGTCAGACTCGTCCGTCGATCGAGTATCTCGAACATGGCGTCTCCCCTTGGCGCATATTCGGTTCTCACCGAGGTGGCGCCTACTCACCGGCCGTGGCGGCAAGCTATAGCGTCATTGCGGCAGACGGAAGCCCGGCACAGGCGCAGGTCGCTGGCAGGGATAGCCGTTAACTTTCGCAGACATGCCCTTGACAACTCACGCGCAGGACAACCCTGAAGGTGATCGGACGGGTGCGGCTGATTTGTTTAAGGTTTGGTATTAGCCTCCTTTTCCACGATTGGAACCAAGGTCGGCGTCGATGGAAGAGAAACGAAAGTATCATCGGACCGAAATCAATGAACCAGCCTACGTGTCGTCGGGTGGGTCGGTCATGAGCTGTATGGTGCGGAACATCTCGCCGGAGGGTGCGGCCATTGATGTCGAGAATCCCGCCTTCGTGCCGGCTCAATTTCGTCTTGTGATGGCCAGCGACTCCTCCATCCGCGAATGCAGGGTCATTTGGATCCAGCACAAGCGGGTTGGCGTGGCATTCACGGCCGCGCCACGAGACGCATCGACGACCGGCTGAGCCCGCTTACGCCATTTTGAACAAGGCAAAAAGCCAGACCTTGATCTGGTCCAATACAAGCGAAAGCACAATTGCCGCGGCCAAAATTCCCGCGACGATGGACGGCGGAAGTGGTGCCATCATGAATCCGCCGAGCGCCAGCGTTCCGATGATCGAACCGTCGACGACACTTGAAAGAACCACCAGCAGGCTCGGCCGCGAAGACCAGATGCGTTTTCGTTCACGGACAGCATAGAACACCGCCTGCCCATTGCATGTGATCGTGACGAACGTCATCGTGCGCAGCGTATCGATATCGAGATGCATCGCAAGCGAACCATACGCCAACACGGCCGCGCAGAACACGAGATCGCAAAGCCCGACGATAATGCCCACCAGTGTCAGGCGATCGATCCGCCAGACGTTAGGCATCGGCGAGGGGCGGACGTTATCGGTGGTTGACGACATGGCGAGAAAATCGCCGGTGACCATGGAAATCACCATCAGTGCCGGCGTGAGGATCGCGTGCTTGGTCAGGACGAGGCCAAATCCCAGAAACAGCACCTGCCGAGATTTTTGAACGATCGACCGGAGCGCGTAGGTCAGGATGCGCTGAAACGTAACCCGGCCTTCCCGCACCGAGGCGACGATGCCGGCGAGCCCCGGCTTGGTCAGGACGATACCCGCGGCCGACTTGGCGACGTCGGTCGCCGACGACACGGCGATCCCGATCTGGGCCTGGCGCAGCGCGGGCGCATCGTTCGCACCGTCGCCGCACATGCCGACTGTGTGCCCGCCATTTTGAAACGACTTCACCAGACGAAACTTGTCCTCCGGGAGCACCCCCGCATAGACCGCGAAGTCGTCGGGGCCAAGTGAATCGCCGATCCCGTCCGGCGGGCAAACGGCGCCGACCAATCCAACAGCTTCGGCGACAAAGGCGGCCGTGGTCGCCGCGTCTCCTGTCGCCATGACCGTGTGAACCCCAAGCTTGCGCAGTTGATCAATCAACTCCCTTGAGTCGCCCCGCGGCGGATCACTGAGTGCCACCAAACCGACGAGCCGCATGGCGTCACCGTCGCCGATTGCTACGCCGAGGACCCTGTGACCGTGCTTCTGCAGTTCGATGGCCGACTGTTCCGCACCCGGGGCCGATTGCGAAAACTTACGCACCACCGCGAAGGCGCCCTTGACGATGCGAAGCGCATTGCCGTGGCTGTCGCGCGCGCGGGCCTCCGACATTTTGGCGGCGGGATCGAACGGCGTGAAGCCGATGAGGGCGGGAAGGCCCGAAGCTGCAGGTTGCGCCACCGTGGCCGCCCGTATTGCCGCATCGACGGGATCCCGGCCGCCTACGGCACTGGCAAGCGCGGCAAGCGCCAGAACATAGCCTCGATCGAAACCCGGCATCGCCTCGACCGCCGCCACGGCGAGTTCATTGCGCGTCAACGTGCCGGTCTTGTCGATGCACAGGACGTCCATGCTCGCGGCTTCGTCGACTGCGGAGAGGCGGGTCGGAAGAACGCCGACGCGCGTCAGCGCCTGGGCGCCAATCGCCGTCGCAAGCGTAAAGGTTGCAGGCAACGCCACCGGGACCGAAGCAAGAACGGCGATGAGCACCAGGGGGATCGCCTCCGCCAGCGGCATCCCGATGTGGTAAGCGTAAGCCATCAGCAGCAGGGTGACCGCCCCGTTGAAGCCGGCCAGATTGCGCACGACGCGAAACACGGCCCTTTGTTGGGTGCTGACCACGTAGGCTGTACGCACAAGCTCGGCCGCGCGGCCGAACTTGGTGCGAACCCCCGTGGCGAGCACTTGGGCAATGGCTTCGCCGCGCTGAACCAACGCCCCTGCATAGGTTTCCGCGCCCGGCCCAGCTTCGACAGGTAAGGACTCTCCCGTCAGCATCGATTGATCCAGCAGGATCGATCCCTCCCGGATACGGACATCGGCCGCGACCACCATACCCAGGCTGAGTTTGGCAATATCTCCGGGTACCAGTTCGTCGGCCGGCAAGACCGCCCATACGCCGTCGCGGAGCACCGATGCTTTCAGCGCAAGTCCCGACTTGAGGGCTGCGATGGTCGCTTGGGCCCGGTTCTCGTGAAAAAACCCGATGGCCGAATTGAAGACCAGGAGCGCACCGATGACGATGGCTTCGATATGTTCCCCGAGCGCCAATTGAAGCACGATCGCGATCTCGAGCAGCACCGATACGGGCGCGAGAAACTTGCTCGCAATCAGCCGCAGCGGATGAATTGAGACGTCGGGGGTGGCATTCGGGCCAAACTTTTCGAGCCTGCGCCGTGCCTCGGCGCTGGATAGCCCGTTATTCAGCCTTTGCTTGGGTTGTGAAGGCAAAAGGTTGGTCATTTAACTGGATACGGTTCCTTTAAGACCAACGGCTCGCCGCGCGTTTGATATCGCTCAATACCGGTCCGACGCACCGGTGCCCAAATCTTGTTCGAGGAAAATTAGGCTGGTCTGCGGAGGCGAAGTTGCACCCCTTGACGGAAAAAATCGACAGGAAACCGGCACCCCGGTGTCAATGAACTGCCGCGTACAAGATCTTGTCCTGAGTTGCATCCGCGGCGTCGAACTCAGCGACGATGCGCCCGGTGCGGGCTACCAGGATGCGGTCGGAGACGGCGAGTATCTCCGGCAGATAAGACGAGATCACTACCACCGCCTTCCCCTCGTCCGCCAACCGCCGGATTTCTGCGTGAATATGCGGGATGGTACCGACGTCCACGCCGCGGGTTGGCTCATCGAAGATAATGATCGATGGCTCTTGGACAAGGGACTTTGCGAGCATGACCTTCTGTTGATTGCCGCCTGAGAGCTCGACGATCCTGGCCTTGCGCTTCAGCGCGTTGATCTTGAGCCGATCGACCCAATAGTTCGCAAGTTTCGACCGCCGCGCCCGCGAGAGCAGGAAACTGAAACCGCTTCTGGTCGCAAGCCTTCCGATATAGGCATTGTCGTCGACGATCATGGTTTCGAAAAAGCCGTTGGCCTTGCGATCCTCGGTGATATAGGCGATGCCATCGTCGATCGCCTGCCGCGGAACGCGGTAGCGGATTGGCTGTCCGCGAAGCCTGATAGTGCCGCCGTTCACCAGGTTGCGTTTCAACGCGCCAAAGATGATCTTGGCGATCTCGGTGCGGCCTGAGCCGATCAGGCCGGCGATGCCGACTACTTCGCCGGCATAAACCGAGAACGACATGTTTTTCACCACCATACCCATGGTGACGTTCTCGACCGTAAGCACCTTCTCGCGCCGGTCATGCGTTGGCCGGCTAGCGCCACCGTAGACCGCCTGCGCGACCTGGCGCCCGACCATGTGTTGCACGAGCGCGTCGCGCGTCAGAGTCTTGGCGGGGGCCGTGATCACCAGCCGTCCGTCGCGCAGCACCGTGATGCGGTCGGCGATCTGAAGCGATTCCTCTAGCGCATGGGAGATGTAGATGATCGCCACCCCGCGCGCCCGGAGGTCACGGACGAGATGGAAGAAATGAACGATTTCCTCGGGCGTCAGACTCGCGGTCGGCTCGTCGAAGACGATGATTCGCGCTTTGTTGTATATCGCGCGCGCGATCTCGACCATCTGCTTCTTGGCCGTGCCGAGTATGGCGACCGGCGTTGCCGGATCGACGTGAAAATTGAGCGATTGCAGGAGCTGCTGCGCCTGGATATTTAGAGTGCGGAAGCGCGTGAGCAGCTTTTCGTTACCGAGCTCGATGTTCTGTGCCGCCGTCATCGTCGGCACAAGGCTCGTTTCCTGATAAACCATGCAGATGCCGGATGCGAGCGCGTCGCGCGGTTGCTCAAAGTCTACCGGCCTTCCGTCTACATAAATCTCACCCGCGGTGAGCCGAATCGCGCCGGCTATTGCCTTGCACAGCGTGGATTTACCGGCACCGTTTTCTCCAACCAGAGCGTGGACCTCGCCGGGATAAAGGTCGAAGCTGACGCCTTCGATGGCATGGACACCACCGTAAATCTTGCTGCCATTGACGACCTTGAGTACGGGCTCGCGTCCGCCCGCGGTCTCTGCTGCCGCTTTCGACGATGTCCCGAGATCGTTCATTCAGGGTCTCTCGGCTCAAGAAGGAGGCGTCCCGCGCCACGCGATGCGATCACCAGGCCTTGCGGGGTCACACAGGCGCCAGTGATGCCGTGGAAGCGACCGCCGGCACGGCTATGGATGCTGTCGGCGGCTTCGCCGTTGGCATTCAGATGCACGAGCAGACCATAAGAGCGGGGAGGTGCCCAGGGTTTTTGGATGCCGAGCGCCTTTACGCCGCCGATCTGCATCGGCTCAAGACAATCGCGGCCGCCGGCATAGGCAGGGGCAACCCAATACTCCGGCGGCATGGTCGCGATCATCTCATTGCGAAAATCATCCTCCTTCAGGACGAATTCGATCAAGTGCGTGCGGCGTGCGAAAATGCCGAGATAGAAGCCGCGGCTCCCGTCCGGTTGCAGGCGCGCGGGATAGCCCGGCAGGTTCTGCAGCACGACTTCCGGTCGGGCCGCGCCGTTGCGGGGCAGCGGCATTCGACTGACGCGATGTGCCCAGCTCTCGCTGAACCAGAGCTGCCCGCTATCTTTGGCGATAGTAATTCCATAGGGATAGTATAGGTCCTTTAGCAGTGTCATTGCGTCGTCGAGCGCAGCGCCGCAGACGATCAGGCGGCCATTGTGGCGTTTTTCCATGAGGTCGCGCCGCCACTCGGAAGGCGGGCGACCCATGCTTCCCTCCACGACGAAGATTCGGCCGTCAGGCGCGGCTGCGACCGACATCAAGCCGGCAAGGGCGCAACCGTCTGCTGTCCCAAGCCAGCGTGGCTCGGACTTCGCTGGATCGATCGCCGCAAGTCCTCGACCGGCGACGCAAACCAGAATGCGGCCGTCCGGATGTATCGCAAGCCCCCCGGCATCACCGTCGAACTCCGCCACCAGTGTCCGCGTCGCAAATTTGTCGCCCGAAAGCCTAAGGACGTGCTTCCCCGCCGACGCCAGCAACGAACCGCCTGGGTCGGCGATGACGTCGTCGAGACCTGGCAGGGGACCGCCAATCGGCACGTAGGCGTCGAGGCGATCATTCGGGCTCAGCGCTCCGTCGAGTGGCGGAATGGCGTTCTGTTCGCTATCCCGATCGATGACGCTGCGGATGTCCCGCGTCAGGTGGTCAAACAATCCCACGGCCGTTCACCCCGTCACCCTGCTCTTGCTCCCCCAATAGGCGTCATAATCGGTCCAGCTCTCGTCGACGCCGTCGAGCTTGATACGCCCGACGCGATTGTTCTCGAGGCCGCCCAGGTAGAGATAGCCCTTGTGTTCGCGCATCGAGGTCAGTGTCGAATGTGAGATGCCGGTCGGGTCCCACCAGGATTCCAGCGCTTCGCCCCCTTCGTTGAATTTGAGCACGCAGCCGTAGTTCAAGGCCGGCGCAAGCCACTCGTCCGCCGGCACCTGTTTGACCATGCGGAGGCGAAAGCCGGGATTGCGCGCCGCCAGGTCGAAGGTCGGCGTTCGAATGCCGATCAGCGCCAGCCAATAATTGCCGTCGGAGGCGCGGTTGATGTTATCGGGATTGCCGGGGAGTTCGTCGATCAACACCTCGGTCTTGCCCCGGCTTGGGCCGGCCAGCCAGTGGCGGAAAACCTTGCACAGGGAGGTGCTGGCGATGAGCAACGACCTGCCGTCGTGGGAAACGCACACTCCATTTGGAAAATAGAAGTGATTGATGATGGTGCGCGTGGTCTTGGTTGCTGGATCGTAGCAGACGAGCCGCCCGTTCGGGCGTGTCTCGATAATATCAAGGGTATTGGTCGTCATCTCATAGCGCGTGGTGCAGTCGCTGAAATAGATCTTACCGTCTGGCGCGATGTCAAGGTCGTCGGCCATGCGCAGCCGCGAGTCGTCATTGAGCTTGTACCATGTACGGTTGGTCTCATCGGTGACCTTGAACACCTCGCCGTTCGGTCTGACGCCATATACTCCCATGCCGGCTACGCAGACGATGAGATTCTCATCGCGATCGAACTGCATGCCGAGCGGCCGGCCGCCGATATGGGCGAAGACCTCGCGTTTTTCGAAGTTTTGGCCCGAGAAGCGGATGATATTGCCATCGCGTGTCGAGCCGTAGAGGCGGTCCTGGCGATCGAGGATAACGTCCTCCGGTCCCTCGACCTGATCGAGCCCGATCGCCTGCGCGCCGATCAGCCGGTCGTTCTGCGCGTAAGGCGAGCGTGACCCGGGCTGCACAGACGGCGCCGGCGAGAGCGCCGCAAAGGCCGGATTGACGTAGATCTTCTGGATCGCCTTGCCGCGGTTCTTCGCCCATTTGACATCCACACCGACGGCAACGAGGAGGATTATGCCAGTGACGGCAGAACCAACATAGCCCGGAATGCCCATTCGTACGAGACCGTTGATCAGCAGGAAGATGATTACCGCCCCGATCATTGCGCGCCACACCGTTCCCTTGCCGCCCGCGAGCGAGATGCCGCCGAGCACGACCGCAGTGAGCGCCTGAAATTCCCAGCCAACTCCGGTGGTCGAATCGGTGCTCGACTGCCGAGCAGCGTAATAAATCCCGCTTGCAGCGCACAGCAGGCCCGATAGCAAATAGGTGAAGAACAGAATGAGCCGCACACGGATGCCGGCGTGACGCGCCGCCTTACGACTGGCGCCGATGGCCGTGAGGTGCCAGCCGTAGCGTGAGCGCGACAGGAAGATGTGGCAGATCAGCAGAACGACAAAAAGCGTCGCGGCGTTGACTGGAACACCCAGCACGTTGCCAGTACCAAGAAAATCCCAGGCGTCGCTGTCTACCGAGTTGGTTGCGAATACCTGCGCGTAGCTGGTGTTGAGAAGATTTACCGACGCGCGCAGGATGATGAGCGTGACCAGCGTGGTTAAAAACGGCCGGGTCTTCAAGTAACCAATCAGAAAGCCATTGACGCTGCCGAGCGCAGCGCCAACCGCGAGCGTCGCCAGGCATGTGAACCCGACCGACAGTTCCAGTACGAACAGAAAGTAGAGCGCGGAGAAATTGCAGAACGCGAAGATTGCGCCGACGCTAAGATCAATACCGCCGCTGATCAGGCAAAACCCCATCGCGAGTGCGACGAATCCGAACTCAGCGAACAGGCGCAGCAATGACAGGGAGTTCTGCACCGTCGCATAGTCGGGAACGGTCAGCGCGAAATATAGCCATAGACCGACCATCACGGTGAAGGGAATCACCGGCTCGAACCACTGCTTCAGCAGCAACTCCGATAGCAGCAGCCGCGGCGAGAAGCGTCGCACCGAGGCGGCGACCGAATCCATCGTCATCGACATCGTCACGGTACTCCGGCGGGATCCGACGGCGCGCCGCCTGCGCCGTCGGATGCTGTCCTGCTATTTCTTCGGAAGTGCGTAGCAATTACCGCCGCTGGCGTTGGTTTTGTCGATCCAGAGCGGTTCAGTGTAAAATTCAAGATTGCGGGCGCCTGGCTTCTCGCCCGACTCCAGCAACATCTGAGCTGCCATCATCAGATCGTGGCCCTGTTCGGTCGCCTTGTAGCTCAGGAACTTGTAAAAGTTGCCCTGATTGACCTGATCGCAATCGAGCTGCGAGCCTTCGCCTGAAGCATAGATCTTTACGTCATTGATCTTGCCGGCATTGCGAACGGCCTGCGCGGCGCCTGATTCCATGATGCCCCAGAAGCCGACGCTGGCGCACAGGTCAGGGTGCTGCTGAATCACGGTCGCCGTGATGTTCAACGCGGTGTTGGCATCCCAGTTGGCTGCCTGGTTCGAGACAACCTTGATGGCGGGGTCCTTGTTCAGGACCTCCAAGACGCCTCCGACCTGATCGACACTGGCCGCCGCCGCCAATTCTCCCTGGACAATCTGCACCTTGCCCGACTTGCCCGAGCCGGTGCCACATTGCTTCACGACATCCTGCGCGAGAATCTTGCCGACCTCTCGCCAGTCGGCACCGACAAAGGCGCTGGACTTGTAGTTGGACGACATGTTGATCTGGATCACATAGGTGCCCTGGCTCTCGGCTCGCTTCAATTCTTTCATCAACAGCGTCACGCTGGGATTCTGAACGATCAGGACGTCCGGCTTTTGATCGACCAGCGCGGTGAGGGCCTGTTGCATGGCCGACGGATTGTTGTTGGGGTCGCGCACGACGAATTTCATGCCCCGCCACTCCGCCTCCTGCTGGACCACACGCGTCCATTCGTCCATCAGCGGCACGTTCAGAGCAATCGGCAGGAATGCAACGGTCTTGCCTTGTAGGGCCTTGTCATAGGAGGAACGAAGTTCGCGCGCCGTCTTCGTACCGCCTTCCTCCTGGGCCGTCGCCATCGGTGACAGTACGGCAAACGCAAGGCCGGCTACCGCCGCCATCCATTTTTGTCCAATTGTCATAAGTTCCTCCCTCTCTGTTATGAATTTAATTTGTCGTTTCTAATCGCCCTGGCGCGCCGTCTCCTCGTCGCGTGGATGCAGCCAATTGTCGAGCACGATGGCGCCGAGCAGCACGATTCCCTTGATGATGTTCTGCACCTCGCTGTTAACGTCCATGATGGTAAAGGCGTTGAGCAGCGTGCCAATCAAGATACAGCCGACTACCACGCTGAACACGCTGCCGCGACCGCCGACCAGGCTGATCCCGCCGATCACCACCACCAGGACGACATCGAAGATCATCGTGCTTTGCGTGATTTGCATCTGCATGCTGCCGGTGGTGCCGATCCAGACCAGGCCGGCCATCCATGCGAGCAGGGCTACCAGCACGTACTCAAGCATGATCAGAGGCCGGAGCGCGATGCCCGTCAACCGCGCAGCCTCCGGGTTGTCGCCTTGCGCATAGATGAAGCGGCCGACCGACGTCAGCGACAGAAAAAGCTGCATTGCGATCGCGGCGGCCGCAAACACCAAAATCGGAACGGGAATGCCGAACACTCGTCCGGTCCCGAGAAACAGCAGCGCGGGTGCATCGGTCGGAGCATAGACGACATAAGCGGGCGCAAACCAGAAGGCCATACCGTAAATAACAAAGGCTGCCGCCAGCGTGACGAACAAAGCCGGGGCTTCGACGAAGGCGACCATAACGCCGTTCGCGATGCCGATCGCCACGGCAATCCCGAACGCAAGGAGGCAAGCCCATCCGATCGGCATCCCCTGTTGGATCTTGATCAGGGCAATCGCCCAAGGGCCGGCCATGATCGCGATCTCGCTCAAATCGATGCCGCGGCTGATCACGATCAGCCCCATGCCAAGGCCCAAAATTCCGAGGATGGAGATACTGCGCAGCAGGTTGAGCAGGTTGGCTAGGGTTGCAAAGCCGTTTAGGGTTAGGCCAAAGACGATTACCAGCGCGATCGTGATCAACAGAACGATCTGTTCCTGGTTTGGTTTGGCAGCCGCGAAGCGAAAACGAAGAGCGCTTGCCGACGCAAACGGGGACTCAATCGCCATGACGCATCTCGACGATGAATCTTGACGCGCCCACATGGATGGTCGAGGTGGCGGTTGAGCGCATCACATCCTCCCGACTATGTTTTTTGTCTTGAGTTTGACTTTCCACCGGATCGTGTCGCACGTCAAATAGGAAATAGGCCCGCTTCCGCCAGATGGAATTTCGGACGTTGGAGCGACGGTACAGGTGAGGCGCTGCGACGCGAACTGCCGCCTACGCGTTTTCCTGACGACGCCTACGGATTCAGTGGAAGGCCCGGCTGGAGGAGAGGCGCGTCACCCCCCAATTGCAGCGGGAGGGTGAACGCCAGCAACTGCCGGAGCAGGCCAGGATCGATCGGCTGCTTACTGAAGCAGAGAGGCGACGGCAGACTCGCGCCTATGTTGCTAGCGAAGGCGGTCTCGCCGGTGAAACTGCTGCGACGTCATTCGAGGCGATGGAACGTTGGTGGAAATGGGTGCCTGCCGAGGCCAACCGCATCGATCCCATCAGAAGTGCCCGTCTTGTCAATGCTTTTGGCGTCGGTGAAGCGAGGGCCGCCGAACGACGATCGAATTATGATCATAAATTCAATAGCTTATTGGCTTACTGGCGGAAGGGGTGGGATTCGAACCCACGGTGCCCTTGCAGGCACGCCGGTTTTCAAGACCGGTGCCTTAAACCACTCGGCCACCCTTCCGGCTCAACGAGATCAGGCACTTAGCGGAAGCTCCTTGCGAACGCAATGCGAACTTGGTCCCAAGTTGGTCCCAAAGGCGATTATGAGCCGAGAAATCCGGCCGACAGGGCATTGAGCGCCGCTGTCAGCGACTTGTCCGCCTGCTTCGAGCGCTTACGCTTTACGTAGTTGCGCAACAGGATGGCCGGATCGTCACCGATGCGCTGCGCAACTGTATGAACGGGAATGCCGGCATCGAGCAGCGCCGTGGCATGGATCCCGCGCAGATCATGAAAGCGCGTCGCTCCGAAGCCGATCACGCCAGCTCGCCGGGCGAACTCCTTGGAGAAGTTGCGAGGATTGCGTGGCTTGAAAAGGTCCAAATCCTCACCGGGCAGGGGGATGGCTGGAAACATCAACGCGGCTGCGGGCAGGCGAATCAGGGCGAGATCGACCACGGCCCTAGCCGGGACACCAGCCACGACACGTTGAAATTTTTCGCGCTCGATCCCAAGAATTTCGGCCGTCGCGTCGTCGAGATCGATTGTGCGGAAGCCGCGCTTTGTCTTTGGGGGCTTAAAGCGAATGCCGAATTTCTTGGTTTGCTCTAGGGCACGCTCGATGCGCAGCGTCTTTGCCGCCGCGTCGAAGTCCGACCACCGCAGCGCCAAAAGTTCATTGCGGCGCGCACCGGTTGCAGCAGCGAGCGCCACGACGGGGTAAAGGCTCGACGGTTTGAAACCCAAAAGCAGCGATGACAATTCGGTTTCGCTCAGGCCTTCACCGATCGCCGTTTCCTGCTCGTCGCCGTCGTCGGGGATTTGCTCAGTGTTGGGAACCTGCTCGACGCGAAGCATGGGATTTGCCGCTATCAATCCCTTACGGTGCGCCGTCGCGAGACAGGCACCAAAAACAACGTGCACATGATGCGCGGTGCGAGGGGCGATCTTTCCGTCGAGGCCGGTATATAGTTTGTCGATTTCAGGCGCCCGCAATTGCTGTAGGAGGCTTTTGCCTAGAACCGGTTTGACATGCGTATTGAGCAATTGTTCGTAGCGCTCAAGCGCTCGCTGCCCGACCCTCTTTTTCTTCCGCCCAGGCGCGCCGGCCGCGATCCATTCTTCTATCCATTCGCCTACGGTTTTTTTCGACGGGTCAACATGCTCGCCAGCGTCGCCAGAGCCGAGCAGTTTGCGCAGTTCCTTCCGTGCATCGCCCATCGTGCCGCGCACGGTTTTCGTAAAGCGCTTGCTGTTCACCCGATAGCGCAGGCGAAAGGTATTTTCTCCGCGTTGCAAAATCGTACCCTCACCATGACCGCGCCGATTCTTCATGACTTATCCTCCGGGATTTGGGCCGCGCCATATCGGACACTTTGTGAAACTCGAATTTTTGGCTTGCCGCCGCTCGCTATCTCCCGCTGTTCGCCAACATAGCGGTTGTAGAGAATGTCTGCCGCGGTCTGTACGTCAGCGCGCGAGTCTGAAATTTCGGCAGACGGTTGCGGCAGATCGGCAAGCATGCGTCGAGTGATTTCAATGAAAACCGCGTGCGCTTTTTTATCCTCGTACCAGCGAGCGCCAAGGGCGCGCTGTACGTCGCTAGCGAGCTTTTCCAGCTTGCCGGCAAACATCCTGAATTCCTGATCGCGTTTATCGTCTCCGACCGAGCGGAAAAGACGTTCCTGAATTTCCGTCGAGACGCCGCGCGCCTTTCGAAACTGCCGAACCATCTCGGCCTCCAGGCGAACCGTGACTTGTTCGGTCGGGACGGGGGCCGGTGGGCGTCCTCTTTTCTGCATGACAAAATGACCTTTTTAAAACTATCGACTAACCTACAGAACCGGACTATTCCTCACGATAACGGCTGTTTTAGCGAATTACAAGACGTAATTGGATAATACAGCCCGTCAAACAACTGAAGCTAGCGAGGCAATATGAAATCCCCCGATAAACCATTGATGACTAACGAGCAGGCCATGGCCGAAATCCGCACAAAGGCGGTTGTCGACTTGTGGCCGACGGTGGCGACAGTGTTGGGTTTGTCTCGCAGCAGCGTCTATGACGCGGCAAATCGCGGCGAAATCGATGTCATTGAATTTGGCCGGCTGAAAAAGGCCATCACCGCGCCGCTCCGCAAAAAGCTGGGCCTGGAGGCCGCTTAGCAGAACGCCGCCCCGGGCTAGGGAGCGGCGCTCTTTTCGTTTTCCAGATCACCACCACAGCGACCGCCGACCTCGAAAGGGCGACGACATGCAAATGGGACAAAATACCTCCGCCGTCAAGTCTGTTCGCGAGAGACTTCCAAATCGGCGGGCTAGCGAAACATCATCATTCGAGCACCGCGGCGCCGACTTCAGCATGACGGTGGGCTACTACGGCAACGGCCGGATAGGCGAGCTATTCATCAGCGCCGGCCACCCAGACTCCGCGCTCGATGCGCTCGCAAGTGATGCAGCAATCGCTGTGAGTTTCGCACTCCAGCACGGCGCGGACCTTGCGGCGATCCGCGCAGCCATGAAGCGAAGCAGCACCGGCGAGCCATCATCGCCGATCGGCGCGGCTCTTGATCGGATCGAGTCATGACCGAACCCGTCACCTTGCCCGAGCCGATCGCATTCAAGTTTTTCCGCAACCGCCGCAAGGACGTTGTTGCGGTAACGATATCGACCTTCCATCCGAAGAACCGCGACCCTCGCAACGTCATTGACGTTCGCCTGTTCGCGATGAATCCCCAAGGGATCAACGTGCCAACTAAGCACGGCATTACGATGGACATCGCGCGATTGATCGATCTGCACAAATCCATATCAAAAGCACTCAAGAAAGCGAAAGAGCTTGGCCTTATCGACGACGAGGCCGAGCGATGCTGAAAAAAGCAAAGCCGCGCAAAAAACTCACGGAGGCTCAGCGCCAAGTATTGCGTCAGCAAGTCGGGCATGAGCGCAGCATGCCGAAGGCCGCAGCGCGGGAAGCTTATCTTAAATCATTATTGAGCGTGCCGGGCCGGGAGCAGCGCGAATGACCGCGCCCCTTCACCATCCCGTCAACGGCCACAAACTGGCGGACCCGCAAGCGGTCTTTGCCGAACGATGCGGCGCGCGCGCGTTGCTGGTTATCAACGGTGCCATGTCATTGCACGAAGCGGTCGACGAGTTGCAGGCCTACGCAGAGTTGTCCGGCCTGATCGACCTTATCGGCCAGGACGCCGCCCAGGACATCATGGGCGCCGCGTTTATATACGCGGAAATGGTGCCCGACGATCTCGACGAAGCCTGCGACCCCGAGGCATTCGACGGCGCCGACGACATCGTAAAGCGGTGGCAGTTAGCGGACCCTCGCGACCGTTGGCTTATCACGGGCGAAGCACCACCGCCGAAAGCTATTCGCAACGCGGATATTTCCGGCACCACGGCCAAGCCGAAACCATACCGCACGCCGCAAGCGACGATCGACGCGTTTTGGTACGTGGCCCGCCAGGGCGACGCAAACCAAATGCGGGATTGGCTTGAAAACCATCCGCGCGACAAAAGCCGATTACTCGAACTCCTGAAAAACAAATGACCGACTTTTATACCCAGCAGGCCAAGATTGGCGCCAATTGCTGCCCCTGCGGACGAAGCATGGCACAGCATTTGCCACACAAGAGGGCTGACGGAAGGATGGTCTATTTCTGCGACCAGGCCGAGCTTGCGGAATGGCTGCAAATGATGGGGGAGAGCGCAGCGCCATTACCGCGGCCGTCACTCTCGATTGTGCCACCCACCACCGATGCGCAACAGGAGCCGCCACCGCCCAATGGTCCGGACGAAAGCGAGCCAGTCCAAGAGCAGCGTCAGGGCCCGGCGCCACAGTTCGCCACCGTCACGCCGGTTGCGTGGCGCGATCTGCCACTTGAACCCATGAGATGGCTGGCAACGCGGAGGATCCCTGCGGCGGACGCCACGATCCTTTCGGGTGATGGGGGAGGCGGCAAAACCACCGTGGCCCTACAGCTTGCCGTTGCGGTGGAGCGCGGCCTTGGCGATTGGCTCGGAACCGTCTGCGAAACCGGTCCGGTGATATTTTTCAGCGGCGAAGAACCCAAACCCGAAATGCGCCGCCGGCTCGAGCGCGTGGCGCGAAAGCGAGGCATTGAGCCCGCCGACCTCGAGGCCTTGCATTTTCACTTCGCCGACCCCGACGCCTGCTTGCTTGGCATCGGCCGGCCAAACGGCCCGATTGTCCCGACACCTCTTTTCGAATCCTTCAAAGTGGCCGCGATGGCAATCCGGCCCGCCCTTATCGTAGTCGATAGCATCGCCGCCACCTTCGGCGGCAATCAGAACGACCGGGTACATGCCCGCTCGTTCGTTGGCATGTTCCGCCGACTCGCCCAGGACGTGGATTGCGCGGTCCTGTTGCTGGACCATCCGAGCTTGTCAGGCATCACCAGCGGCACCGGTCGCGGCGGCAGCATGGATTGGCAGAACGCCACCCGCGGGCGCCTGCACCTCGAAACGCTCGACAACACCGCCGAAGGCGAGGCCGATCGAATTCTCGAAGTCAAAAAAACCAACTATGGCAAGCCAGGCGAAAAGGTGCCGCTGCGATGGGAGGATGGCTGTTTCGTTCTGCAGAGCGACATACCGGCGCCCGCACGCATTGCCGCCGAACATACTGCAGATCAGGTCTACCTCGATTGCCTCGACGCGGCCACCGTCCAAGGCCGCAATGTCTTTCCAGGCACCGGCAAGGGGTATGCGCCCGGGGTATTCGCCGACATGCCCGAGGCCAAAAGCAAAGGCATTCGCAAGCCCGGCTTGGTGGCCGCCCAGGAGCGCCTATTCGCCGCTGGCCTGATCTGGAATGAACCGTTCGGGCCCAAAGGCCGAGGTAGTCGCCGCGTTGCCCGCAAGCCTTTTGACCAGCGCGAGGCAGCCGAATGACAACCTTCAGCGACCAGACTACGACCGCAAAACCGAATGCGACCGCCCTAGCGACCGCTATTTTTTACCCTGCGACCGCCTGCGACCGCTACTGCGACCGCCTATGCGACCGATATGCGACCGCCTGCGACCGGGCTGTGTACCTTCCCCCCCATACCCCCCACGCGGTCGCAACCCGCGCAACGGGCCTTGGACGGCCCTGCTCGGCTGCTCGCGTAAGGAAGGGACAGAGATGGAAGTGGAATAGACCTCATTCGACCGGCAAGCGAAATAACCGCAGACTTCCCAGCTCGATTGCGCTCCGATCTTCGCTCCGATCTGCCCCGCTAGCAGCGGTCGACGCAGGCCAATGGGACCAAACTTGGGACCATCGAACGCGGTCAACCTCGCAAGCCATTGCAATGCAGTCAAAATATGCGGGCTCGACACCGGTTTGCACAATCGGTCACACCGCCGCCGAAGGGGTTTTCGCGGGCATATCCAACCACATTTTTCACACTGTTGAAGCAGTAGAGCGCGCAGCCAAGCGTAATTACCAAGTTATCATCGGTATCATCGGCCGGATTCCGCTTCGCCCAAGTGTCGTAATTGATAGCAAAGCAAGACAGCCAGCGGCGAAACGTGGGATCGAAGCGAAAAGCATATGGCTTCTTCCGGCAAAAAGACCGGGGTGGGGGCGTGGCATAGCCGGCAACTCGATCCCGGCCCATAAATCGACATCCCCTTCCATTTTCGCGCCGCTCCTCAAAACTTTGTTGCCGTTGCGCCACATGGCTCATGAAAAGACCGGGGCCTCGAATAGACCGGGGTATGTCTTGGTTTGGATGGCGTGTTGCCGGGCCAGCCGGACTCGCCCATGCGTTTTTCCGGGACCGGGGCTATGCGGACATGCCGCGGCTCGAAATATCTCACCAGCGAGTCCCGTATTGCGTTGGCGCTTGCCATGAGTGACGGGCTGATCCGCACCGCGATGGATTGGCCGGCGGTGTTCCGGGCCAGGATTGCCGAACTTGGGCATTCGCATCTGGACGTCGACCAGATAGCCGGATTGCCGGACGGCTACTGCAACAAAATCCTGAACGGGAAGAAGAAGCCGGGCGCGGTGACGATCGAGAAGCTTTGCCGGGCGCTGAAGCTTGTGCTTCGGCCGGAAGTCGATCCGGATTGAAAACTGCGCACTACGGTGCGTTGCTCAACGTAGCCCTGCTAGCCGATGATGCGCGCGAGAGGACAAATCGATGCGCAGACGGATGCGAAAACTTATCGGCCTGCGGCTTGCGGATCCGGCCGCCGAATTTCTTGAGGAGCTTGCCATTGCAGACTCTCGACCAACTACGCAGATGGCTCGACGGTTACTCCTCGAGCGCCTCGCCCAAATTGCCGCAGAGCGTCAGCAGTCTGCCGCCGGCACTACCGACGCCACCGGCGCCGCGGCTTGAAGGGAAAAGCCTGATGGCAAAAATTGCTGATGCAGTCCGCCCCTCCACCGCGCAGCGTATCGCGAAAGAAGAGCGCGCCATTGCCGACGTGGAGCGGCAGATTGTCGACATGCAGGCGGCCCAGAAGCTTCGCAGTCTGGACGAGGAAGCCGACGAAGCGGTCAAGATTGCGGAAAAGATCAGCTTCGCCGAACGTCGCCTTATCGTACATCGCGAACGGCTGAAGGCTTTGCACAAGCAACAGCGGCGCGAGGCCGTCGACCAGCTTCAGCGCCAGAAAGACGCGGAGCTGCAGGACTTCGAAAAGAAGCTGACCGGCAAGGCGACCGCAGGGGTCCGCCTCGATCGCGCGATCGTTGAGTTTGCCGCGGCCATGCAGGCTTATAACGAGGCTTGCCGCGCGCCGTTTGCGTCATGGCCTGCCACGTTCCCGTCGATCAAGATTTTCGAGGGTTTTTCGCATTCGCACATGGATTCGCGAATCGCAAGCGCGCTTCGCATGCGATCGGTGGCACCGGAACTATTTGCGAATTTGAGCACTCGGATCGGCTCGATTGCCGAGCGCGATATCAAGATCGCGGCGAGCTTGGTGGAAGATATCAGGACCGCGCCGCTTCCAAAGCTTCACGACGATCCTGAAGGGATGGCGGCGTGACGGACCAGGTCCAAATCCCGCCGATGGCCGCGGCCGATTTGATGATGATCCCGCAGAACATGAGGGCCGATGAAGCGCGCGCGCGCATCGAGGAACTGAAGGCGGACCCCAATTTCGTCAAGCGCCACTTGAGCGGCGATCACGAAACCAAAGCGCATTTGGAAACGCTGCATCAGATTGCCTTCGAGCCGGCGCCAGGCTCAGTCATGATCGGCGGCCCTACGCTGGAAGCGCAACGCGAAGCAACCGCCGCGCATCTCGGCACTATGACCGATATTTCCGCCGACGTTCTCGATCACGTTCGAACCGGCGCCAGCGTCTCCGAGGACGAATACCGGCTTGCGGTTGCGAAAAAGAATTCTCTGTTTGGCGATCCCGAATGGCGAGCGCAATACTTGGCGGGAAATCACGAGGCAAAAAAGCAGAAAGTGCTGCTCGACGTCATTCTCGCATCGCCAATCAAGCTAAAGGGGCGATGAGATGGCAGTCGGTATGTCGGTCCCAGGTTTGTCCCCGGCCGGAAGCGCTCTCGGGCTCGGCGGCGATACGCTGATGCAGCAATTGCAGGATGAGACATCAGAAGAACGCCGGAAGCGTTTGCTGATGCAGCGCCAACAGCTCGCGCTGGGGCCTGTAGGTCAATCGCTGGGTCTCGGAGGCTACTGAAATGCAAAGTCCCGCCTATGTCTCCGGCAAGCTTCCTGAAATCTCCGTGGCGGAAATTGCCGCCGTCAATGTGCATCTGCGGTCGCTGGTTGATGCGATCAACGCCACCGCTCCGCATCGCGACGTACATACCGGAATCATGATCCACGGCCTTCTGCTCAACCTCAGCCGGGAAGAGCAAGCGGTCGCGCTGTCCTATCTGCAATCGCAGGTTTTCTGGAAACTGGAATTTTGGACAAGGAACTAAAGGAAAAACAACATGCCAGCCGCCACCTCCGTCTCTTCCGAGCAGTTCATCGCAAGACAACTTGCTACCCGCAAGGTCGAAAATATTTCTCTGCTGCCCAAGGATGTCCGCAAGGAGATCAAGGCCGAAGCCAAGCGCATTGCGCAGAACGAAGTGTTCGGCGTCGGCCACAAGCTCGACAAGGATGGCAACCCGGTCGAGCAGGGCCTCGGCACCAGGGGCAACATGACCCAACAGTGCATTGACGCATATATAAAAAATCAAACTGAGAGGTCGCCGAATGGACCTGAGCCCAACTACGAAGAAAATTTGGCGCAGATGAGAAAAGACCTGGCGGCTTGCAATGCGCGACGGCTCGCCGCGCGAACCACCGACGACGAAGAGGACTAACGATATGAACCCTCTCAACCCAACTTTGCCGCCTCTTGCTCAGGGTGACATTGCGAGCTTCTTCGCGTTGATTGCTCTCGTCACCGATCCAAAAGCTTGCGCTGAGCGGTTGACCGAAATCGCTCAGAAAGAAAGCACCGCTGCCGAGACCATCAAGCAATCCGAAGTCGTAAAGGCCGAGATTGCTGCGGATCGTGCCGCGCTCGCCGCCGAACGCAAAAAGCAGGCAACGCAGCTCGCCGCCGACCGCCAGGCGTTTCAGGCACAATGCGATCAGCGCGAACAGCAGATCAACGAACGGGTCAAGGCGACGGAGAAATTGAACGCAGAAGCGCAAGCCACGCGCGCCGAGGCCATGAAGATCAAGGCCGACCTGCAGGCGCGGCTGGATCGCGTGAAAAGCGCTGCAGCCTGAGGAGGGTGATCCATGACCGCCGTATCATTTTCCATGAGCCGCGGAGTGGGCGGCTTCACGATGACCGATATCACGGTCGGCACGTCGGCGCCGGGCACGGGCGACGTTGAGCTCCGGTTTAATGTCCTCGACGGCCAAAGTCACAATATGAACGACAAGGATTTGTGCATAATCCTTGACGCATTCAAGCGCTGGCTGCTGACCGGAGGCGGCACAGGGACGGCGATTACCAACCAGCCTTCAGGGCCTCCAAGTTAAGGACTAAACAATGCCTGCCTCCCAGCCCCCGTATGGATATATCGCGCCGCAGGTGGTCGATAATCAGCCGGCCAACCCGGTCGCGCCCGCCAGTACGTCGGCGTTCAAGATGCAGGGGTTGGCCGCGCTGATCACCCCATCGACGCCGGTCGCCAACGTGCTTGCGATGATCTCCGGCGTGCTGACCGATACCGCGACCACGGTCGGAAACGGCATCAGCCTCCAGCTTTATTATGGTCCCGTCGTTAGCGGCGTGGCCCCACCCGCCAATGCGGCCGCGGTCCCCAACAACGCCGTCGCGCTTGGCCCGATCATGGAATGGGCTACCGGCGTCACGTTGACCACGGCGGCCGATCTGTTCCAGCCGTTCTGTCTGCACGGCGTTGCCAAAGGGCTGACCCCCGGACAGCAATACTGGTTCGACATTGCCGCCGAGAGTGTCACCACGGCCAGCAACGTGGCGGTTACCAATGCGCATGTGACGCTGGTCGAGATCGGCTAACGGTGAATTTCCGATGATGGAATTTCAGAACTTCAGAACTTCAGGGGCATTTCCCGGAACGGGCCCCGTGACCGCGCTTGATCTGGCGTGCGGGAAGAAAGCCCGGATCATCGAATTTCGAGGAGTCGAACACTGAATGGCAAAGAATCCCCCAACATTCACCAACTCAACATTCAGCAATTTCGGCGGGGCGGTATCCGACCTGTTCGCAGGATTTGGCGCGAGCACGAATGCCAGTCTCCAGGCGCAAGGCTTGCGTATCAAGGCGCAGGGCGATATTGCCGAGGGGCAGGAATATGATCTTGCCGCCGGTCTTGCGGCGCAGAACAAGCAATTCACGGAGACCTCGACCGCTATCCAAGAAGCCCAGCGGGAGCGGGAAACCACGATGCAGATCGGCGGACAACGCGCCGATATCGCCGGCGCCGGTTTTGCCGAATCCGGCTCAGCGCTCGATATCCTGCGCGAAAGTGCCTCACAGGGCGCACTCTCAAAAGCCGTGCTTGGACAGCAGGGCCTGATCAGCGAGGCCGGATACCAGGAACAGCAGCAATCCTATAACCTGATGGCGCAGACGGCGCGCACCACGGCGACCGGCGAGCAAGGCCTTGCCAATCAGACAGAGCAGGCCGGCAAGACTGCGGAGATAGGCGACTTCATTTCCGGGGCGATCAAGGGCGTGGCGGGCATTGCTTCGATCGGGCTGGCTCCGGCGACGGGTGGCGCCAGCCTTGCGGTGGGCCCAGCAGCCGCGGCTGCGCTGACAGGCACAGGCGGGCTTTATTGATGGCTGAGCGCATCCATTACGCGATGTATCGCTGGATGCTTTCGGTTCTTTATCTTGATCCAGTAATTCTGAAAGAAGGCGCCCCCTGCGAGGGATCAAAGGACAAGGCGATCTAATCCACACCAAGCCCCGGCTTAAAGCCGACAAGGCACACGAGAAAGGTATGGCGGCCCCCTTCACCGGATACGGCCGAATGAGTTTGAGCGCCGCCCAGCCAGCGCGTTCGCATCATTCACTCGAATCCAGAAGGTGCGCAGCCATGTCGCTTCGCGCTTCAGCGACGCACATTGATAAATTCGTCCTCATCATCGCGGAGCTGACGATTGAAGTTGAGCGTGAAACCGCAATTTGGGCAAACCCGATCTTTGACGGTCTTGTCGTACAGCATTATCTGTGGAGGAAAGGTGCAGTCGTGAATTTTGAACCCCCAAGCCTTGGCAAGGGCAACGTCGGCTTTTTTGAGTGCGTCCTCTGCCGCCAGAATCTTCGCCTCTATCTCGTCCCTGGACGGGCTAGTAGGCAGTAGTGGATAGAGGCTCTTCAGCAGGACAAAGGCTTCGGAACCCGTCTTAATGTATTCAGACCAATGAAAATCGGCGTCGACCATCGCGACCCTCCCGAATTGCCGCGCCACGCCATAGAAGTGGCGGGATTCGCAGAAAGCTTAGCACGCGCATACGTTGAACAGGGAGGAAATGCGGTCGCGTTATTCGCAGCTTTCGCTGGCCTTGTTTCGGCCCGTGATCGAGTCGTAGGGACAGATTGTCTTACGGCTTTGGATCTCCGCCTTTTTGGCGAGCGATAGTTCTCAGCCGATGCAGTTCATTCGTCCCTTTTGAGCTTTCGTTTTCCCCAGTGATGATCTTTCCTATCAGGATTGTACACGCGCTCGAGGTGTCGATTTAGCGCCCGCAGCATGCCAACACGCGCATGCATCAACGGCCCGCGACCTTCCGCAGCCATGAGCAACGCCTCGATCGCGGCCTGCCATTCCGGGCTCTCGTGCTCGGCCTTCGGTAGCCGGGTGATGAAATCGGCGGCATCCTTCAGCGTCACGAGTTGACGGCCGCGCGGCAGCGGGATTGGATCATCGAATTCGCGGGACCAACCCTTATCAGGCATACGCTTCAGCCGATTGCCAATCGGGCCGAACGTCCGCGCCCCGCCGGCCGCAAGCTTCGCAGATGAAACGCGGCTCCAGATCGGACAGCCGGACATCGTCGGCCCATCGATCGCCGCTGATCGCGGTCCAGCGGGAACAGCGATAATCAGAGCAATAGATCAGCAGGCAGCGAACGCCAGCGGCGCGCATCTCGGCGAGGGTGATTTTCTGCGGGCGGGCGGCGGGCATGGCCCATGATTGCGCGGACCGGGCCGGGAGTGAAGCCGCTAGAGGTTGGGGCCGGGGAAAGGCGGGCTACCACGTGTCACGAGTCAACCGGCGATGAAGCAGAAGGGGTCGCCAGTCTGAGGCGGCCCCCGCCTTTGACTACCGTTACTTTTCGACTTCAACGACGTACCTTCGTATCACCTTGGCGAACTTGTCACGCTGGGGTGCAATGTCCGTCCAGGCTTTCGACTTGTAGAATGCCAC
>Ga0209167_10000214_pt1 | contig 53812 bp, 45 predicted proteins | sample Coa_R1_9_FD_187154 | JGI IMG/M metagenome (GOLD analysis project Ga0209167, IMG submission 187154) | Surface soil microbial communities from Centralia Pennsylvania, which are recovering from an underground coalmine fire - Coalmine... | ecosystem: Environmental > Terrestrial > Soil >...
TGACTGCGTCTGAAGAGCGACAATCTCCTTGCGTGGAGCCTCGACGCTGCCGGCGCCGGGGGACAGAAGGAAGTCCCGCATGTCGGTACCGGAGAGATAGATCTCGGAGCGGATTTGTTCCAGCGCGCGCAGGCGGCCGAGGAACGCCTGGCGGATCCGGGTGTCGTCGGTGCGAACGCGGTCAAGCAGGACCAGGGTGCCGATCGCGGCGGCCAGGATAAACAGGATCAGGCCGCCAAAGCCGACGGAAAGCACCAGCGCCGGCCGCAGCCTCCTCGGTAAAAAAGGGGTCAGACGCATTTATTGGCATTTATCCGGGGTCTTGGTCATATGGAATCAGCGATTTGCAATTTCCGGATAAATGCGTCTGACCCCTTTTTATCACCATCCTGAGCAGAGTGTAATGGAAAATGCCGCCGGGCAGAATCCTGTCTCGACAGGATGGTCTTCCGTCGCCGATCACGCTAATCCTGTTGTCAGAGGCCCAAATCGAATGCGAATTCCCGGAATCAAAAATATCAGATACGTGAACACGATGGCGGTCGCAGCGCTCTTTGTTCTTGGAAGCGCCTGCGCCAGGAAACAGGTCGCTGTGGCACCGCCCCCACCCCCGCCGGCCGCAACGGCAGCTCCCGCCCAGCGAGCGGCGACGCCCCCCGCACCCGCACAGCGCCAAACGGCGCCCCAAGCGGTGGCGCGAAACAATTCGTCCCCCTATCCCAACGCTGCTACCCGCGCGAGGATCGACGAGTTGATCGCCCGCATTCAGGACGCCTACTTCGATTACGACGCGCACACCTTGCGCAGCGACGCGATCAGCACCCTGGCCGCCGATTCCAAAGAGCTGGCGCAGATCCTGCAGCAGTATCCCGGCTACAAGCTGAAGATCGAAGGATATTGCGACGAGCGCGGTTCTTCGGAGTACAACGTCGCGCTTGGCGATGCGCGCGCCAAGGCCGCGAAGGACTACCTGGTGAACGCCGGCGTGGCTGCCGCTCAGCTGGACACAGTCAGCTTCGGCAAAGAGAACCCGGTCTGCACCGAGCATGAAGAAAGCTGCTGGCAGAAGAATCGCCGGGTGCATATCGTAGCGGAGAAACAGAATAGCTAGCCGCAAAAACGATCAAGATCATCGAGGACCGCATCTTCTACTGGACCTCCAGTTCCGAGATGCGGTCCAGGCGAAGCGGCTCCAGATTCGAGACCCGGTCAGCCGCGAGAGCCTGCACGAAGGTCGCGTTGAAAAATTCGTTCGACCCGCTCGACCGGCTCCGCGACGAAATCATCCCCAGGATTACAGACGCAGCCACCGCAGTGGCAATCAACGCTCTGGCTACCCGGCCAATCCATTTCACCGAATCCTGGCGCGCCTCGATCCGCGCCCACATAGCCGGCATAAAATTGGCGCTGGCGTCCTGAACCGAACAGGCTGCGCGATAGGCGCTAAGCATTGCGTCGAGGAGCGCTTCGAGGCCGTCGGCACTTCCCTGTTCCATCGGTAGGAAATCATAATACTACTTTCTCAGTGCCTGTGACAGCGGAAAAACCGGGCTGCGCCCGCGCCACTCGGTTCGTTGACCGGTACCGGAGCCGTGGGATATAATCCCATCGTCCCGCAAATGCATGCATTAGTGACGCCCTCCGTGCGGTAACACCTTGATATACATCTCTATGAAACGTATTTTCCCGATCGCTCTTTTTGCGGCAGCGCTGTGGTTTGCGCCGGTCCGCTCGTTTGCCCACCATTCGTTCGCAGCAGAGTTCGACGGCACCAAGCCGGTCACGCTCAAGGGCAAGGTAACGGAGTTCGAATGGGTCAACCCGCACTCCTGGGTCCACGTCGATGTGACCGATGAAAACGGAAACACGGTGAACTGGGCCTGCGAGACCGCCCCTCCGAACATGCTCTATCGAACCGGGTGGCGGCGGGACAGTCTCAAAGTCGGAGACGAGGTTGTCATCGAAGGTTTTCGCGCTAAAGACGGCTCTCACACGATGAATGCCCGCACCGTCCAGACGCCCGACGGCAAACGATTTTTTGCCGGCAACGCGAACGACGGCGTGCCCCCGACCCCATCCGAAAAGAAATAAATGCGTACACTTCTGATCGCTCTGGCTGGCCTGGCCGGGTCGCTGTTTCTGATTGCGGCGGCTCCGGAAGCCTCTAAGTCCTATTCCAGGCGCGACCTTCAGGGAATCTGGGAAGCCCACGGCACGGCATCCGCCGGCCTCGAAGCGCATAGTGCGGACGCGGGCATCCGGGCGGGCGAAAGCGTGATTATCGACCCGGCGGATGGTCGGATTCCATACCAGCCCTCGGCGGCCGCGAAGCGCGCCGAGAACTTCAGGAATCGCGCCATCGCCGATCCCGTGAACAAATGTTATTTGCCGGGAGTGCCCCGGATCACGTATATGCCTTTCCCCCTGCAGATCTTCCAGACGCCGGCGTTCGTGGCAATTACTTACGAATACGTGCATGCTTCGCGGACCATCCACATGAAAAACCCGAAGCATCTGGACGACATCTCTTTCTGGATGGGCGATTCGCGCGGCCATTGGGAAGGCGACACACTGGTGGTGGACGTGGCCGACAACGAGCCATCGACGTGGCTCGACGCCTCGGGAGACTTCCACAGCGACGCTCTACACGTGATCGAACGCTACACCCGCACTTCGCCCGACACCCTGCGCTATGAGGCGACCATCGAAGATCCGAAAGTGTACACGAAGCCGTGGACGATCGGCATGACGCTCTATCGCCACACGGAGAAGAATGCGCAGCTCTATGAGTACGAGTGCCATGTCTACAAGGAAAACGGCGCAGGACTGCTGAAGTGAGAGGCCCCATGATCGTCCGAAGTGCGCGCATTTTTTCGATGCTTGCCCTGTTTATGGCGCCCGCTGTGTTTGCGCAGTTTCCAGGGGGACGTGGCCCGCAGACGCCGGCGAAGCCTTTCACGCGGCTGCCCGGGGGTACACCGGAAGCCGGTAAGCCGGACATGCAGGGCTACTGGGAGACCGCCAATTTCTTCACCGCCTTCGATCTCGAGACGCGCGAGAAGGAAGAGTACGGCATCCCGGCCGGCAGAGGTGTCGTCGTCGATCCCCCGAATGGAAAAATTCCTTATCAGCCGTGGGCGATGGAGAAAAAGAAAGATTTGATGGAACACCATCTCTTCGAAGACCCGCAGGCTCACTGCTATCTGTCCGGTGTGCCCCGGCAGATGTATACGCCGTTCGGGTTTCAGATCCTTCAACCTGCCGGCAGCATGGTGCTGCTTTACGAAGCATTCCATTCCTACCGGATCATTCCGCTCGACAACAGGCCGCATATACCCGACGCGATCCGGCTTTTTGAAGGCGATTCGCGCGGCCATTGGGAAGGCGACACTCTGGTTGTGGATGTGACAAATCAGAACCCTGGCACATGGTTCGATATGGCGGCGAACTTTCACAGCGATGCGCTTCACGTAGTCGAGCGATTCACGATGAAAGACTCGAATACCATTCGCTATGAAGCCACGCTCGACGATACGAAGGTGTTCACGATGCCGTTTAAGATCGCGTTCAATCTGGTGCGCAATCACGCCAGCGATTACGAGCAGATGGAATACGCGTGCGTCGAAGGCGAGAAAGATCTTCAGCACTACACCGAGGCTGAAGGCGGGAAAGTTAAATAGTAACCAGGCTTAAGGAACTTCCTGGGCACTGCCGGTGTCTCATCGGAACAGCGGACGATGCGCCTAAAACTCGGAATTCTCGCCGCCATTGGTGCGCTTGTTCTCGTTTCTTCACCGTGCCGGGCGCAGGCTCAGACGCCTCCACGAGAGTTTGACGTTGCTACCGTCAAGGTGAATAAAGATGGGCGTGCCGGCTCACTCGTCCGGACGCCGGGCGCTCTGACGGCCACCAACGCTGAGTTCAGCAGATTGATCGAGATGGCATTCCAGACGCATTCGGTCGATCTTTCCGCAGTGCAGGAAGCGCTCCGAGCGGAGCGGTTCGACATCGTGGCCAAGGGCAGCGGGAAGATCGTCGGCGACCAGTATTGGGAAATGCTCCGGCTGTTGCTGGAGCAAAGGTTCGAGCTAAAGCACCACACGGAGGAAAAGAGCAGCCCATTGTATGCACTCACTCCGGTCGAGCCGGGAGATGCCCTCGGGCCGAAGATAAACCGCTCGCCGGAGGCGGATTGCCCTTTGAACCCGACAGGCGGCAACTTCTGCGGTGTGAGTGTACAACCAGGACACATGACTGGTCAGCGCGTCACGATGGCTCGAATTGCCCGCGAGTTATCGGCGTTCACGGACCGTCCGGTCGAGGACCAAACAGGACTTTCGGGCGGCTTCAACTTCGAACTTACATGGACGCCGGAAGAAAACCCGGCTATCGATGGACGAGTGAAACTGCTGAATGGCAAAGAGCTTGATGATTCCGGTCCTTCGTTCTTTTCAGCCGTGCAGGAGCAACTGGGTCTTAAGCTCCGGTCGAAGAGAGGGCGGATTCAGATCCTCGTTATCGACCACGCAGAGCAGCCGAGCGAAAACTGAAGCGGGGTTGCCAGCTCAACGCCACATAGCTTTTCCCGCGGCCGGCGTCCCCGTCAGCCTTCTCGCGTTTGTTCATTCGGCAAGGGCAGGGCGGGGGCGCCCGGCGCGGCTCAGGGGAGCCGCCACACAATACCCTATGTCAGAACAGCTCTTTGCTCGCCAGGGCAGCGCCCTCGACGAGAGCTTCGAATTTGGCCCACATCACGGGCTCGGGGACACGTTCGATCACATCCAGTTGAGCGAATCCGCAGTCGGTTCCGGCGATCACGTTTTCAGCTCCGGCAATCTCCGCATAACGAATGATACGATCGGCGACCACGCGCGGATGCTCCACCGTGATCGTGTGGTGGGTGATGACTCCGGGGATCAGGATTTTGCCCTTCGGTAATCGACCGCCCTGCCAAACGCGCCACTCGTGCTCATGCCGCGGATTGGCGGCTTCGATCGAATAAGCGCCGGCGCGCACCTGCACGATCAGATCGACAATCTCTTCGAGAGGCGCGTCCGCCACATGCGGAACGTGCCAGCTTCCGAAGCACACGTGATAGCGGATGCGGTCCTCGGGAATGCCGCGGAGCGCGTGATTGAGCGCGTCGACTCGGAGTTGTGCCCACTCGCGATAGCGTTCGGGACTTTGCTGAACCAGGTGATCGTACATGTTGGCGAGCACGGCATCGTCTACCTGAAGCAGCAGTCCCGCGTCGTGGATCTCCAGATATTCCTGGCGCAGCGCCTCGGCCAACGCGAAGACGTAGTCTTTGTCGGAAGGATAGAACTCGTTCACGCCGTCGTAAGCTGTGCTGGCCGGGGCCACCGCGGTCAGAAAGGCTTCTTCCACCTTCACGGCTTTCAGAGCGTCCTGGAAATTCGCGACGGCGCGGTGCATCGCCGCGTGGCCGCGATATTCTATCGGGCGAACGCATGCCTCCGTCGGACGGCCGGTGACCACAGTCGGCATCTCGCGGGCAATCAATTCGCCGAAACGCTCAAGATCGCGGCCAAGCCATTCGACGCGATGCAGTTGATCAGGACGAATTTCGAATCCCGTGATCCGCGACAGAACGTAATTCGACCAGCTCGACTTTCCGAATTCGCCGTCGCTGATAACGTCGAGACCGATGGCGGCTTGTTTTTTAACCACTTCGGCAACTGATCGGCGGACCACCTCCAGGGCATCCTTACTCTCCGGCCCGGATTTCGCCAAAGCCTTCAACTCGGGAGGACGGATGAGGCTTCCGACGTGCGTTGTCAATATTCGTTTTTCGCTTCTTTTCATAGTGGTAATCTCCCACATAGCTCTTGTGGGGCGGGACCCCTGTCCCGCGGCCGACGCCCCCGTCGGCCTTCTCGGATTTGTTGATTCGACAAGGGCCGGGCGAGGGCGCCCGGCGCGGCTCAGGGGAGCCGCTCCACAGGAAATTTACGTGGAGCGATAGGCTTCGCGCGCTACTTCCGAATAAGGTACCGGTGAAACCACGGCTCGGATTTCTTTCTGAACGTGGCTTTCGACGGTCGGTTTCGATCCGCTCCCAGGCTGCTCTCCCCACACGAAGGTAACTTCATCACCCATGCTGGCGTGATCGTTATCCAGAATTGCCAGAGTGAGCATTCTGCCTTCGTTGGAACTGTAGCCAACCCAAGTCGAGATCCCGATCGTCTTTTCGTTCTTCGTGACCTTGTCATAAGGCCACGTGGAATATACGGCTGAAGGGAACTCGAAAAACTTGGCGCGATCGCCTTTATCGAACATGGTTCCCATCGCCTTCATCACGTCCTCGCTGTTCAGAGCCAGGGTGACTTTGGTGCGCTTCGGATTCTTCGCCATTTTCTCGAGTGCTTCCCGGCCCACGAAATCATGATCGAATTTGACGATCGAACCGTAGCCAAGGTCCCATGGGGTCAGATAATGGTCCTCGATGTTCTCGGAGTAGAAGCTGCCGCCGAGCGAGCCGATGGCTTCCCAGGTGTTGGCGGGCAGCCACTCACGATACGCCTTCATTTTTTCGCCGGTGTAAATGGCGGGAAGGGGCGACGGGATCCAGCCCGATTCAAGTGTGTTCGAGGAATACGCCCGCGCGCCCACCAGCCGTAAACCGAATTCCCGGCCTGCCTCGACAAGAACGGCCTTCACCGCCTCGCCCTCGTCCCATGGACCGAACAATTCAAAACCCGGCTGGCCGACCATCCCGTGGCGCAGCACGCGAACGGTTTTGCCGTTAAACCGAAACCTCGTCATCTGAAAAAACCTGAGCTCCGGCACGGGCCCGCCGAGCACTTTTTCCATCAACTTCAGTGCGTTGGGGCCTTGCACCTGAAAGCGGTACGCCTTGCGCACCACCGGACCCTTCTGCTCGGCGGCGCGGTCGTCACGCGTCAGTTTGGCCTTGTATCCGCCCGTTTCGCAGTGGTATTGGACCCAATTGTGAACCGAAGGCCGGCCCACGAGATTGACTAAATTATCTTCCAGTCCGAAAAGGATGACGTCGCCGATGACGTAACCATCGTAGTTACAGACCACGTACTGCTTGGCTTTGTTCGCACCGAAATTTTTGAACGTATTGATCCCGAGATCGGATACCAGCCTGATCGCGTCGGGGCCCTCCACGTACATGTCGGTCATGTGATACGACTGGTTGAACAAAACACATGCCTGCTGCCAGGCACGCTGTTCGTCCCGCCAGTTTGTGTATTCGCTCTGCACGACCGGATAAACGTGAGGTCCGGCCTGGGAGTTGCGCAACAGCTTCACCGGAGCGGTGTGCTGCAAAAGGGTTTCCAGATTGTTCATAGAAGAGAGGAATGGTCGGCGGAATAGGAGCGATCCGGGATTACTTGCCGCTGCCGACAAGGTGCTCCACATCCCGGTTGTTTTCCTGGCAGATGTACTCCATCAACTCGCCTTTGAGTAATGTGGGATGCGTCGTGAATTTCCAGGGCGCTGTATATGCTCCGGGATCGTCGACCGTGTGCTCGATTTCGAGATGGCCCGCGTCGACACGGCGAATGCGCTCGGTCACGTGCAGTTTGTCGGTGGTGGGCAGACCGGATTCATCGATCCAACTCTTGCCGTTGAAGCCGATCGTGTCGATGACAAACGTGTCGCCATCCCATTTGCCGATGGAGTCGCCCAGCCAGGAGGGATTCGGATCCTTATCGTGCGGCCGCCCGTCGGTGAAAATCTGCCGCCATATGTGCGCGCCGCCCTCATAAACGATGAGCGTGAGTCCCGGGGTCTGCATGATGCGGAATGGGTAAGGTGTCGTGCTCATGCGCGGCACGCCGGGCGGCAGGCAGCGGGCTTCGGGGTCGTCCTTCGAGATGTTCGACTTGTGCTCGTTATAAACTTTCTCCGCCCACGCCTGGAAAGGAGGGTGTACTCCGGTAGCCACCATATCCACGTTCTGGCGGATGGCGTTGGGCGCCCAGGCGCCGGAAATGTCGGGCTTGCCATCGGCATTCTTGGGAGCCGGTCCGGTGGGCGCTCCGTCTCCACGGCCGGGTCCCTGGGCACCACGATTGAATGCTTCGGGATTGGCGCCCTGCGCGCTGAGAATCTGCACAGTCAGCGATGTCATGAAGCCCAGCATTGTTGCGGTGACAAATATTTTCTTCTTCATTGAGGGATTGCCTTTCCTGGGTTTCACCCGGCACGGGACACGCATTATTGAAAATGCATGCAATACACTATCGTGCTACAGTTTATACCTGAGGCGGCGGTCAACGCAACTCTGTTGACCTGATGATATGCCGAAACCCGCTGTGCCTGAATCAACGCCACGCAGGCTGGCCGACGTCAAAGAGTCCGGCTCTTCTTCCCAGACCGCCCGCGCGACGCTGGCGTTGCGGGAAATGCTGGTCGAGGGACGGCTGCGGCCGGGAGAGAGAATCCGCGAGGTCCCGCTCTCCGAAGAGTTGAAAATCTCGCGCATCCCGCTGCATCTCGCGCTGGAACGGCTGGCGAACGAGGGTTTTCTTGAAGTTCTGCCGAAGCGCGGGTTCCGCGTGCACAGCTTCTCGGTGGAGGATATCTATGATTCGATCGACCTGCGCGGCCTTCTCGAGGGCGCTGCTGCCAGAATGGCGGCGGAACGGCTGAAGGACGCGCGCAGCCTGGCGCCGCTCGAGGCGCTGAGCCAGGAGATCCTGACGCTGGTTCGCAAACCGAAAATGACGATCGACTCGTTCACCCGGTACATCGAACTCAATGCCAGGTTTCATGCAACGCTGCTCGATCTGGCGGGCAGCCGTATGCTGCGCCGCGCCATAGAACGCGCCTGCTGCCTTCCGTTCGCCTCCCCCAGCGCTTTTCTCAACCGCCAGTACATTTCCGACGACCTGCGGGAATTGTTTCTGATTTCAGCCGATCAGCACTGCATGATCGTCGATGCCATCGCCAAGCGCGAGGGCATGCGCGCCGAAATCGTGGCGCGGGAGCATGCTCGCGTGGCCCGGCGCAATTTCGAGGATGCCCTCCGGCATCGCGAACGCATCGCCGACCTGGCCGGAGCGAAGGTAGTCAATGTTTAGTGGGGCGGGACCCCTGTCCCGCGGCCGACGCCCCGTCGGCCTTCTCGGGTTTGTTGATTCGACAAGGGGCCGGGCGAGGGCGCCCGGCGCGGCTCAGGGGAGCCGCCCCACAGAACAGCAGAGCCTCAGCCAAATCGCCGGCGCCACAAGTTCGGGTGCAGTTTGCAAAGAAATTGAAGAGTAGTAGTACAAAAGCCGGTGGTTGTGATATGCATACGGGAGGATTATGAGAACAGCTTTATATGCCATGCCGGCGGCGATGGCCTTGGCCCTTCCTATGCTGTTTGCGCAGAACTGGACCGCGGCCGAAGACCATCAGAACATGATGGACCAGCTCGGAATCAAAGCTCTGCGCCCGGGTCCGAGCGGTAATGAGAGCGCACCGAATCATGCGAACTACGACGAAGCTACAGCTAATCCCTATCCGAATCTGCCGGACGTACTGACGACCAAAAACGGCAGGAAAGTCGTCAGCAAGGCTATGTGGTGGGACCAGCGGCGACCCGAGATTGTGGAAGACTTCGACCGCGAAGTGTTGGGGCGAGTCCCTGCGAATGTTCCCAAGGTGGTTTGGGAGGTCGCGAAGAGCGTTGAGGCGAAACTCGGCGGGCATCCCGTTAGCGGAAAGCAACTCGTCGGGCATGTCGACAATGCCGCAGACCCCGAAATCAAGGTCGATATTCAGATGACGCTGGTGGTTCCCGCGAACGCAAAAGGCCCCGTTCCCGTGATGATCATGTTCGGCGGCCGGACCCTCCCGGAGATCGCATTTCCCGCCCCGACGTTCCCGGGACGTGCCGGAGCGGGACCACCCCCAGCTCCGCCCGCGAACGCAGACCCGCCGGCCACCGAGCAGCTTATCGCCGACGGTTGGGGATTCGCATCGCTGAATCCCACCAGCATCCAGGCCGACAACGGTGCCGGACTGACCAAAGGGATCATCGGACTCGCCAACAAAGGGCAGCCGCGCAAACCCGACGACTGGGGGGCGTTGCGGGCCTGGGGATGGGGAGCGGCGCGAGCTCTCGACTATCTCGAGACCGACAAGGCGGTGAATGCGAAGCAGGTCGGAATCGAAGGCGTTTCGCGCTACGGCAAAGCCGCCCTGATCACGATGGCGTACGATCCGCGCTTCGCGGTGGTGCTGGTTGGTTCATCCGGCGAAGGCGGAGCAAAGCTGCATCGGCGCAACTGGGGTGAGGCCGTCGAGAATCTCACCGGAACGGGCGAATATCATTGGATGGCCGGCAATTTCCTGAAATACGGAGCATCTGAAGCGACGTTCGGCAGCAAGACAGCGGGCGATATTCCAGTCGACGCGCACGAGCTGATTGCGTTGTGCGCGCCTCGCCCCACGTTCATCAGCTACGGCGTGCCGGAAAAAGGCGATGCGAGATGGCTGGACCATCAGGGCAGTTTCATGGCCGCCGTCGCCGCGGAGCCGGTCTTTCGTCTGCTCGGAGCGCGGGATCTCGGGGTCCCGGCGGACTACCATACCGCGAAAATGCCGCCCGTGAATACGGGACTGCTGGATGGCCAACTGGCATGGCGGCAGCACGACGGCGGTCATACCGACGCGCCCAATTGGAAGTACTTCATTCCCTGGGCCGACAAGTTCCTGCATCATGCCGGCCCGGCGGATCGTTAGACTGCTTACCGGCATTGCGATCCTTTCGCAACTGCCGGCGCAGACTGCCGATCTGCCCGTCGCACGCACCGACAAGAATTCGCGGATCGCGCACGAGCAGCTTCTCGCCAAGAGGAAGCAAGGCCGCATCGACGTCTACTTCGAGGGCGATTCCATCACGCGGCGCTGGGGTGCGACCGATTATCCGCAACTGCTCGAAAACTGGAAGAAGAATTTCTTCGGCTGGAACGCGGCGGATTTCGGATGGGGCGCGGACCGCGTCGAGAACATTTTGTGGCGGCTCGAGAACGGCGAATTGGACGATGTCAATCCCAAGGTGATCGTGCTGCTGGCTGGGACGAATGATGTCGGCAATCGAGTACCTGCAGCCGATGTGACGAAGGGGATGGAGGCGGTTCTGCGTGTGATGCGCGCGAAGGCGCCGGACGCAGTCATCATTCTGATGGCCATTTTCCCGCGCAACGATAATATGGCGGTGATGCCGGAGATCGATGCGATCAACGCGAATCTCGCGAAAATGGCGGATGGCCGCAAAATCCGCTATTTGAATATCAATGCCAGGCTCGCCGACTCGAGTGGCAGACTCTACGACGGACTCCTGAATGCCAGGGACAAGCTGCATCCCACGGTTGAGGGTTATCAGGTTTGGGCCGATGCACTGAAGCCGATCCTGACCGAATTGCTGGGGCCACCCGCAACTGAAGATCGTGCGCCGCCGCCCACCGGCGATCCATCCGCACGCTTTTGAAGGCGTCGAAAACAATATATGCCAATCAGCGCTCGCGAGCAGCAGTTCCTCGAAGCGGAACACCGTGTCGAGCGCCACAGCGCCGAGCTGAAGAAGGAGCTTCGCCTCGGCGACCTCGTTCTCTCGCAGATCATTTACATCGTAGGACTCCAATGGATCGGAACCGCCGGCAAAGTGGGTTCCGAGCACCTGATGTACTGGATACCCGCGGTGCTGTTGTTCTATATCCCCTCGGGCATCGTGGTCGTTCATCTGAACCGCGAGATGCCGCTCGAAGGTGGGCTCTATCAGTGGGCGAAACTGCGTTTCGGCGATCTTGCAGGATTTCTGGTGGGTTTGAACATGTGGGCAAGCCTGGTTCTGCTGGTGTCTTCATCCGTGGTCCAGCTCACCGACAATATCGCCTATGCCGCCGGCCCGTCCGGCGCCTGGATCGCGGAAAACAAACCGGTAACTCTTGCAGTGGGCGCGCTGCTCGTGGGAGGCCTGATGCTGGCTTCGATCCGAGGTCTGGCCCTTTCCAAATGGCTGCACAATACCGGCGGGTTCGTGTTGCTGCTGGTACTTGCGGCCATGCTCAGTTTCGCGCTTCCTCGCTGGCTGCACGGCGGGGCGGCTGTCGCTCCAGTGGCCTTCACCTTTCCGGCGGTCTCCTTACTGAATCTGAACCTTCTCGGCAGGATGGGGTTTGGAGCCTTCTGCGGATTCGACGGATGCGCGATCTTTTCGGGAGAGGTGCGGGATCCCAATGTGGCGCGAACCATTCGCCGGTCGATCTGGTTGTCGGGGCCGCTGATCGCGTTGTTCTATATCCTCGGAACAGCCTGTGTCCTGACGTTTACCCGGCCGGGCGATATCGACCTCATATCGGCAGCCACACAGGTGGTGAGCCGGGGCGCCGGGACGACCTCAATCGTGCGCTTCGCGGCTCCCGTTGTGGCAGTGCTGCTCATTTGCAATATAATCGCCGCAACCAGTATCTACAACAATGCCGTGATCCGGCTTCCAATGGTGGCGGGTTGGGATCATCTCCTCCCGGCGTGGTTCAGCCGGCTGCATCCGCGCTTCAGGACACCGGTCGGTTCCATCGTCTGTATCGCGCTGGCGACTTTTGCGCTCACGGTGCTCGGCAACGTCGGAGTCGGCGCCCAGGAGTCGTTCCAATTGTTGAACACCGCGGGAATCATCTGTTGGGCACTGACCTATCTGGCGATGTTCGCCATTCCTTTGGTGGCTTATGGGGAAAAGCCTTCGGTTGGTGTGCGCATCGCGGCGGCTTCCGGATTCGCCATGACACTGCTGTACGTGATCCTGTCGGCTTTTCCGATCATCGACGTGAAAAATCCAGGGGCCTTCACAGCCAAGCTCGGCGGTGCTGTCATTTGCCTCAATGCTGCGGGTGTTTGGTATTTCCGCCGCGTCGTCAAGCGCGGACGCGCACTCGCGTAGTGGCGCGGGCGCTCACGCCTGCCCAAGCTTGTAACATAGCTCTTGCGCGTGACAACGGGACACACGAGCGCCGGCTGGCTACCCACCCTTGGTCTTCGCCTCTCCGCATGGTTCGAACGATGGTTTCCGGACGCATTCGCACTGGCGCTGGCAGCCCTCGCCGTGGTATTCGGCGCCAGCGTGGTGCTGGGGAGTTCGCCGCTGCAGTCGGCGCAGTGGTTCGGCGCGGGCTTCTGGGATCTGGTCGCGTTTACGATGCAGGTCACGATGCTGATCGCAAGCGGCTTCGCTGTGGCCAATGCCCCGCCGGTCCACGCAGCGATCCGAAGGATGGCGGGCATTCCCAGGACACCGAAAGGCGCGGCGGCATTCGTCGCACTGTTTTCCATGTTCAGCTCGCTGGTGTCGTGGACCTTCAGTCTGATTTTCAGCGCCCTTCTCGCCCGCGAGGTCGCACACAGAGTGCGGGGCGCGGACTATCGCGCGGTGGGCGCGGCCGCGTATCTGGGAGTAGGCGGAGTTTGGGCGTTCGGGTTAACGTCATCGGCGGCGCTCATCATGGCGGCCTCGGCTTCGCTGCCGCCGTCGATCCTCAAAATCAGCGGTATTATTCCGCTTAGTGCAACCATCGGACTCTGGCAGAGTCTTCTGATCGCAGGAACTCTCACTCTGGTTTCCGTTGCGATTGCGTATTACTCCGCTCCGGCGCCCGCGCAGGCGAAGAGCATGCACGATATGGGTGTGACTCATGAACCCAACGCGGCGAAAGTTGGCGGAAAACCCGAGCGGCCCGGCGAGTGGCTGGAGTATAGTCCGCTGCCGACGCTCCTCATCGCCGCGCTGGGCACCGGATTTCTGGTTCGTGAAGTCGCGGATAAGGGCTTCAGTGTATTGCTGGAACTGAACCACTACATTTTCGCGTTTCTGATTGCGGGATTGCTGCTGCACTGGCGGCCGCGTTCCTTCGCGCGAGCGATCGCGGATGCCGTGCCGTCGGTCGCCGGCGTGCTGATTCAATATCCGATTTACGCGGGCATCGTCCGCATCATGACGGAATCAAGCCTGGCGACGCGGCTCGCCCATTTTTTTGTGTCCGCGTCCACGCAGCACAGTTTTCCCGCGCTGATCGGAATTTATTCCGTCGTGCTGGGTTTGTTCATTCCTTCGGCCGGCGGCAAATGGCTGATCGAGGCGCCTTACGTTCTGGAGGCCGCAAAGTCGCTGCACGTCCATCTGGGTTGGGTGGTGCAGACGTACAACGCAACGGAATCGCTCGCCAACCTGATCCATCCCTTCTGGATGCTGCCGCTGCTGGGCATTCTCGGCTTGAAAGCCCGGGACATCGTCGGCTATGCGATGCTGCAGTTCATCGTCCACGTGCCGCTGGTGCTTTTCCTCGTGTGGAGTCTCAACTACACGCTTCAGTATGTGGCGCCAGGCGTTCTGCATTAAATCTTCCGCATTGAGTCGATTAATATACTTCCAGGGGTGATCGTGCGACAGCATAACTTCCATATCGTTTTGGCGATCGGCCTTACAGTCTGCGCGGGGCGCGGATTTGCTCAGCGGCAGCCGCCGGGGCAGGCGCTGTTTGAGCGGAACTGCGCGAGTTGCCACTCGGCTGGGAATGGCGCGCCGACAATGGCCGCACTCAACGCGATGTCCACCGAGAGCATCTTCGATAACCTGATAAAAGGCACGATGAAGGACGTTGTAGCGGGGATGACCAGCCGGGAGCGACGCACTGTCGCCGAGTATTTGACTAAGCGGCCGTTGACCGATCCGGCGGCCGGCGACGTGACGAAGATGACGAACCAGTGTGCATCGAATCCGGCGCTGGGTGACTTCGGCGCAGCGGCGTGGTCGGGCTGGGGTGGGGCGAGCAACGCGCGATTCCAAACGGAACGCGCCGCGGACCTGAAGGCGGCGGACGTTCCCAAATTGAAGCTGAAGTGGGCTTTCGGACTGCCGGCGGCGTCGAACATGTATTCACAACCCGCGGTGGCGTTCGGCCGTGTGTTTGTCGGCAGCGACGATGGGGTCGTGTACTCGATGGACGCGAGGTCCGGCTGCGTCTATTGGGCCTTCCACGCGGATCTGTTCGGGCGCTTCGCGCCGATTGCGGCGCCTGTCAAAGGCTACCCCGGCACGCGCTATGCGATCTTTTTCGTGACACGATCCACCACGGCTTATGCGATTGACGCGCACGACGGCAAGCTTTTGTGGAAGACGCTGGTCAAAGACGGCCTCAACAATCTCAGCGCCAGCGCGGCCTGGTATGACGAGCGGCTCTACGTGCCGCTGTCGGGCACGGAGACTCTGACCGGCGCGAACCTGGACTACGAGTGCTGCAAATCGCGGGGAACGGTGGCGGCACTGGATGCTAATACGGGCAAGGTGTTGTGGCGGTCGCAGAGTATTCCCGAGCCTCTGCGCGCGCTTGGCGAGAACTCGCACGGGAAGCAGATGTGGGGGCCGGCGGGCGCGTCGGTATGGAACACGCCAACTGTGGACGCAAAGCGCAAACTGATTTACGTGGGAACCGGCAACAGCTTTGGGCGCATTGCCGCTGCGACGAGCGATTCGATCCTGGCGCTGCGCATGGAAGACGGCAAACTGATGTGGCACCACCAGGAGTTTGCCGGTGATTCGTTCATGAGCGGATGCACGGCGACGAACGCGGCCGACACCAATTGCCCGGAAAAGCTGGGCCCGGACTACGATTTCGGCGGCTCGTCGGCGATTCTCCAAACCGTGCACGGGAAGGACATTCTGGTGGCGGCGGGCAAGGGCGGAGTGGCGATCGGACTCGATCCGGCCGCAAACGGCAAGCTGCTGTGGCGTACGCAGTTGTGGGAAACGCAGCCACCGCCCGCTTCCGGTCTCGTGGTTTGGGGCGGCACGGCAGACGGGCAGCGCGTTTACTATCCGCTGCAGCAGGCTGGCGGCGGCTTGAAAGCCCTCGAACTCGAAAGTGGCAAAGTGGATTGGAACGCGCCGATTCATGCGGATCGCAGAGGCCAGGCGGGTCCGGCGACTTCGATTCCGGGCGTGGTCTTCACCGGGGGTTGGGACGGCATCCTGCGGGCTGTCGCTACGTCAAACCAGGATTCAGCCGGCACCGTCATCTGGAGTTACGACGCCAACAAAGACTATCAGACCGTAAACGGCGTGATCGCCAATGGCGGTTCGTTCGGTTGCGCGGGGCCGGTGACCGCAGGAGGCATGCTTTATGTTTCCTCGGGCTATGCGGGTATTATGGGCGGCTCCCAGGGAAACGTTGTGCTGGCGTTTGCGGTGGAGTAACTTATCTCACGCGGCAGCAGACAATCGCGCGGTGTAAGGTTCCCTTTCTTACGCTTGCCGGGTCTTACCGGTGGCTTCACGATAGCTTTCCCATGCAGGTTGAGCATACGATTTTATGAGTGAGTAACCCTAAACAGGACCAACGGGCGCGGATGCACGTCCCGGAGATCGGGTTTTGTGAAGAAAAACAGGAACTGACGGACCGGCTCCTCGCGGCCATCCACGAATTAACCGTCCTCCACACGCAGCAGACCCGTGCCGTAATCGACAATGATCAGGACTTCCCTCGATTCGACGTACTGCTTCAACTCGCGCAACAGAGGAAGGACAACGCCAAGTACGCATGGATCGAGCACGTGGAATCACATCGTTGCGCGGAGACCGGGGAATTTGAATTGTTCTCGGCAGATCGGGACGAGAAATCCAGGTAGCCCGGTACCTGAGTTACCTCAGCGCGAAGCGGCGACGGGGCTTTTACCTTCGGTGCATTCGTACTCGCCGGCACTCACATTTCTGAACTCCTGCACCACGCCGCTGGGCCATTCGATCACGACGCGGTCCGCCCGGTCGCGGCGGGCCAGCCCGAAGGTCACCGCCAGTTCCGATTGCGAGAGGTAGCTGGAACCCGTTTTCACCATGCGCGACTGCGTGCCGTCCGGCGTGGTGACCCGCACGATCGCGCCAATACCGTCGCGATTGGATTTCGTGCCCCGCAGACGAAAGCGCAGAGATCGATTTCCCGACGTCAGATCGTTGCGATACAGATATGCGGGGCCCTGATTGGTGGTGATCAACAGGTCGAGGTCTCCGTCGCGATCGAAGTCCCCATAGGCGAGTCCGCGGCCAACCTTGGGCGAAGCGAACCTGCCGCCAAGCTGCGCGGCAATATCGTGGAACCCGCCTCGTCCGTCATTCAGAAAGAAATGCGGCGGCTGCGCGTAACCGTGGTTGCCGGTGATGTTGCGAACGGTCTCGTCGATATGTCCGTTGACCGCCGCCAGGTCGAGATGCCCGTCGAGATTGGCATCGAGGAAAGCGCAACCAAAACCCAGCCGCATGCGCGAGGCCTGGCCGACATCGGTCTTCATCGCCACGTCCTCGTACGTGCCGCCGTTCTTTCCGTTGCGTTGGGGGCGATAGAGCGCGATCATCTCGTCGTCGAAGTTGGTGATCGCAATGCCGGCAACCCCGGCGTTGTCGAAGTCGGCCGCGTCCACGCCCATGCCGGCACGCGCTTTACCGTCCTCGCTGAACGCCACGCCCGCCCGCACTGCAACGTCTTCGAAGGTGCCGTCGCGCCGATTGCGGTAGAGTTTGTTCGGCTGGGTATCGTTGGCGACAAACAGGTCCGGCCAGCCATCGTGGTCGTAATCGAGCATCGCCACACCGAGCGATTTCGATGTGGTGTCGAAGATGCCGCTCTTCGCCGTCACATCCTCAAACGTGCCGTTGCCGCGATTGCGGAACAGCCAGCAGGTGGACCCGTGATATGCCTCCGGGGTGCAGTAGGATTTGTTCTTCCCGTCCACACTGCAGAAGACATCGTGCTCGGGCGACCATTGCACATAGTTGCAGACGAAGAGATCGAGCAGGCCGTCGCGGTCGTAATCGAACCACAGCGCGGAGGTGCTGAATCCGGTCCTGCCGCCCAGTCCGGACTTCTGCGTCACGTCGATGAACGTGCCGTTTCCGGTGTTGTGGAACAAGCGGTTCTGGCCTACGGCGGTGATGAGGATATCGGGAAAGCCATCGTTGTTGTAATCCGCAACGGCCACGCCCATGCCGTATATTTCCGCAGCCAGCCCGGCGCGCGCGGTGACATCGGTGAAGGTGCCGTTGCGATTGTTGCGATACAGGTTGAGCGTGGATCGCTCGCGTTTGTGACCCGCAAAATCCGACCCGTTCACCAGCAGAATATCGAGCCAGCCGTCGCCATCGTAATCGAGAAACGCGCACCCAGGGCCCAGTGTTTCGGGCAGATACTTGGACCCGAAAGCGCCGCTGTTGTGATGGAAAGCGATGCCGGCCTGGGCAGTGACGTCCGCCAGGTGGAATCCGGGGTCCGGCGCGGCGGTTGCAGCCGCCTGCAGCGAAAGTCCTCCCAAAACAGGAAGCGAAACGCTTCCCCCGAAAAAGGTCCGGCGGGTCATGCGATGCTCACCAGCCCGGTGCGAATCGCGTAAACCACCAATTCGGCCGTGTTGTGGATACCGAGCACGCGCATGATGTTGGCGCGATGCACGGATACTGTATTCGCACTGAGGTCGAGGACGATGGCAATCTCTTTGTTCGATTTCCCATGCACGATCAACTGCAGAACTTCGAGCTCCCGGGTCGATAATTTCGGCGGCGCTTCCGCGGTTTCCGCCAGTTTCCCCAGCCGCCGGTCGAGCACCTGCTCGCCCGCGGCGACCTGGCGAACCGCCGACACCAGTTCGAGGTCCATAGCGTTCTTGAGCAGATAGCCACGCGCGCCGGCTTCCAGACAAGTGCGTACATAATTGGGCTCCGCGTGCATGCTGAGAATCAGTATCGCGGTTTCCGGGTACAACTCGCGAATACGGCGCGTAGCCACCGCGCCGTTCATGCTGGGCAGCGCGAAGTCCATCACCACAACCTGCGGCTTCAGCGCGGCCACCGCTTCCACGGCTTCGTGGCCGTCGCTGGCCTCTCCCACTACGCGAATGCCTGGATCGTCCTCCAGCATGCGCCGGAATCCCCGCCGCACCAGGCTGTGATCGTCGACCAGAAGAACGGTGATTTCCGGTTCAGGCATGAGTCTGCGTCGTTTTCCGAGGTGCCGCGGGCGCTGCCAGAGGGACGGTCACGCGCACCAGCACCCCGCGTTTTTCACCGCTGCCCTCGCCGCCGGCAAATTCTATTGTGCCGTTGACCAATCCGGCTCGTTCGCGCATCGAAACCATCCCCAGACCGTGGGAATCCTTATTTTGAAATCCGACGCCTTCGTCCTGAATCTCGAGCACGACGGCTTTCGGGAGGTAACGCAGGCGCACCGCCGCGCACCTCGAATTCGAATGCCTCGCGACGTTGTTCAGGGCTTCCTGCGCGACGCGATACAGATGAATCGACAGCTCCCGGTCCAGCTCGCGGGCGGCGCCGGTCTTCTCATACCGTATTTCGATGCCGGTCTGCTTCTCGAACGTTGGCAGATAGACGTCGAGCGCGCTTTCGAGGCCGGCCTCGTCGAGTACCACGGGATGCAAAGCATGCGACAGGGAACGAACCTTTTCGAGCGTCGTCTGCACAATCTCACGAACCTCGAGCAGATCGCCGGTCTTGCGGTCCGCGCGCTGCAGCATGACGCCGATGGCCGTGAGGATCTGGCCGAAGTCGTCATGCAGTTCGAGCGAAATGGAGCGGAAGGTGCTCTCCTGCATCGAAATCAATTGCTGTGCCAGTTCGCTGCGGCGCTCCGACAGCGCGGCGACTTGTTCGAAGAGGCGACGATTGTATTGCACCAGATAGAGGCTGGTCAGCACGATCACCACAAGCATGGCTGCCAGGAAGATGTAGACATTCCGCTCGGCGCCTGCATAGAGCTCGCGGGTGCGCGCGGCGGCCGTTCGCTCGCTCTCATTGTTTGCGATCAGCAGGCGCGCGACCGCGGTGCTCAGAGCCTCCTGCCGCGCCTGCAAAGACATGCGGATCATCGTGCGCACTTCGTTATCGTTGCCGGTGCGGGCAAGATCGAAGGTCCGGTCGAGCGCATCCCAGAATTGGCGGAAAGAAGCCGCGAGATAGCGGCGCTGCCCCGGCGATCGGTCGACAAGGGCAACCGTCTCTTCTCGGGACAGAGCGTCTTCCAGATCGGCGCGAATACGGCGGAATTGGGGCTGCCAGGCGGTGAGAGAATACGGTTCCTCGGAGTCGACCATATCCCGCATAGTCAGGGCGAGCGAATTCAACCCATTCTGAATGCGCAGCAGCAGCAGGGTGTCGGTGCGGTTGCGGTCGATGGTCCGGGTCTGCAGCACGCGCAGGCTGCGCAGCTGAACGATGGTGTAACCGGAGTACACGCCGACGGCGAGAAGGGTGATCGCCAGACCGGCCAACAGGCGGAATGTGGGAGATCGCAGGGTCAACGTCTTTATCGCGGTACCAAAGTCTGTAAGGTTCTTAACTCTTTCAATGTTAAACGGAAACGTCGCAACAACGCCTGGCAACCGTTACGGGATCAACGTGAGATAATCTCGGAAGTACCTTTCCGGAGCTTGAAACCTATGCGGCACACAAAAACGTTCCTGGTCCTGTCTGCCTTTGTTGCTGTGGCGTTACCGCTCATCGCGCAGGGTCCCTCAACGGCTCAAACGGTACCGGTGGCAGTGGCGGACCTCAATCCGAGCAATAATCTGCCGCTGCAGCGGATCGGCCCCGAGGATCTTCTCGGGCTGCAGGTTTATGACGCACCCGAATTCACACGCAGCGTGCGCGTGTCCGCCGAAGGCACGATCCGGCTGCCGATGTTGAAGACCCCTATTCGGGTCCAGGGGCTCTTGCCCAACGAGGTGGAGGTCCTGGTCGGTGAGGCTCTGCAGCGCGAACAGCTTTTTGTGGATCCGTTCGTCGTCGTGAATGTGATCGAATATCACAGCCGCCCTATCAGCGTGATGGGTGCGGTGCATACTCCTACCATTTTCCAGGCGATCGGCAGCGTAACTCTCCTGGACGCACTGGCGCGCGCCGGTGGCCTCGTGCAGCTCCAGGCCGGACCGGAAATCATCGTTACCAAGCCCAACGGCGACAGCAACACGCAGTCGATTCAGCGTATACAGGTCAAACCGCTGCTGGCGGGCAGTGACCCCGAATTGAATATTAAACTGACGGGCGGGGAGCAGATCCGCGTTCCGGATGTAGGCACGTTCGTCGTTGCCGGTAGCGTTACAAAACCCGGGCCTTACCCGGTACTCGACGGCGCCGCGAATAATGTGACGACGGCTATCGCCCAAGCCGGGGGGACCATTCAATACTTCTCTCACACCGCGTATATTTACCGGCCGGACGATAAAGGCGCCATGCACGAAATCACCGTGGATTTGGGAAAAATCCTGGCAAGGAAGAAGCCCGACATCACCCTTCAGGCGAAGGATGTTTTATACGTGCCGGACAGTTCGGGAAGGCGAATCACTCAGGAAGCCGTTACAGCCCTGACCGCAACGGGCCAGGGAGCGACTATGGCGATGATTTACGTGCTGCGTTAAGGCAAGGTTGACCTGTCTTCCGCCATGGCTGACTCGTCTGTTTCGAAGGTCAGGACACTGGTCGAATTGATCACCATGCGTGCCGCATGGCTCCCAGCCGGAAAGACGGTGGTTTGGACCAGCGGCTGCTTCGACCTTCTGCACGTCGGGCACATTCGCAGCTTTCGGGATGCGAAGGCTTTGGGCGATATCCTCATTGTTGGCATCAACAGCGACGCGAGCGTGCGCTTGCTCAAGGGAGACGCGAGGCCGATCGTCGACCAGACAGACCGCGCCGAATTGATCGCCGCGCTGGAAATGGTGGATTACGTGACGATCTTCGATGAGCCGACACCAGTTGCCGCAATCTCGCGGCTTCGCCCCGACATTCATTGCAAAGGCGACGAGTACGCCGATGGCGCACGGCCGATACCGGAACGCGAAACCGTACTCGCCTACGGCGGCCAGATCCGTTTTCTCCCTCTCCATCCCGGGCGATCCACAACGGATCTGGTGGAACGGATTCTGAAGGCAGCGGAGCCGGCATGCCGCAAATAGCCCTGCACCGTTTTCTCGACCGGGCGCGGACGGTCAGGATACTGGTCGCGGGCGATGTGATGCTGGATGACTATGTCTCGGGATCGGCAGTACGCATTTCACCCGAGGCTCCCGTACCGGTCGTCAGCGTCTCTCAGCGCCGATTCCTTCCTGGCGGCGCCGCCAATGTAGCCGCCAATATTCTCGCCCTCGGATCGCAGGTTTCGCTCGCCGGCGTAACCGGCGTGGACGAATCCGCCGTCAGGCTGCGGAGCGAACTCGAAAGCACCGGCGTCAATATGGACGCACTCATCGAAGACACCACCCGCCGGACCACCACCAAAACACGCATTACCGCGCACGGCCGGCAAATCGTGAGGTTCGACGAGGAAGACCGGTCGCCCCTCGCGGATTCGACCGAAGCTCTGTTGCGCGCCCGCTGCGGGGATCTGCTCTCCGGCGTGGACGCCTGCGTGATCTCGGACTATGCCAAGGGAGTTGTCGGCGATTCGTTCTGCCGCTGGTTGATCGGCGAGGCCGTGAAACGGAACAAACCCGTTGTGGTGGATCCGAAGTCGCGCGACCTTGGGCGATATCAGGGAGCCACTGTAGTCACGCCTAACCTCAGGGAAACCGCGGCGGCAGCGGGCGAGTCCGTCGAACACCCGGGCGACCTCGACCGCGCCGTCGGAATCCTTCTGCCGAGGATAGCGCCCTCGGCCCTGCTGGTCACGCGCGGCGAAGACGGCATGTCTCTTTTCGAACACCGTCAGACGGTCCGGCACCTGCCCGCGCTGAGAAACGAAGTAGCCGATGTAACCGGCGCCGGCGATACCGTTGCCGGAGTTCTGGCAATCGCCCTCGGACTCGGATTGACCCTCTTCGATTCCGCCTCGATCGCAAACATTGCGGCGGGCATAGCGGTCGGCCATCATGGAACCTGGGCCGTGCGGCGCGAAGAACTCCTGGCTCTCTTTTCCCCGGCCCCGGTTGCATCGCCTTGATGAAGGCCGTGAACAGGGCCCTGTTTCTCGATCGTGACGGCACGGTGATTGAGGAATGCGGTTATCTCGGCGACCCCGCGCTTGTTCGCCTCCTGCCGGGGGCCGCGGCCGCGCTCGCCGCGCTCGCGTCGGAAGGCTGGAAACTCATAGTCGTCAGTAATCAGTCCGGCGTGGGACGGGGATTGATCACCCCTCGGCAGATGGAAGCCGTGCAGCGCCGCTTTCTTGATTTAATGCAATTAAACGGCGTTCCGATCGCCGATTCTTATTTCTGTAAGCACACTCCCGACGAGCATTGCGAGTGCCGCAAACCCGCTCCTTTTCTGCTGGAGCGCGCGGCCGCTCAGCACTCCATCGATCTCGGCGCTTCATATATGATCGGCGACCGCGAGGGTGACATTCTCACCGGCAGAAACGCGGGGTGCTCCACCATCTGGCTTCGCAACGAACTCTTTCCGGTCGCGGATGGTCTGGCCACGTTCGTTGCAAACGACTGGAATGAGATCTGCCGAAAACTTCAGGCCGCATAGTGCCAAGTGGGACCAGTTTCCCGGGCTCTCGGGCCGCGAAATTTACTGAAAACTCGGTATCTGATTGTGGGGCCGGGGCTTCTGCCCTGCCGCTGAGCTTCCGCTCAGCGTTTTTTCTGTGTAATTGCGCTTCAAGGATCGACCCCGTCTTGTTCTTCTCCAGGACAAGCGCAGCGCCGAAAAAACCGGCACAGAGCGCCGAGCAAAGCTCGACGGCAGGGCGCAAGCCATGCCCAACAATTCAGATACGGTTTTTCATGAAATCTCGGAGCCCGGAGGACTTCGAAGAACAGACGACGGAAAATGATCGTCTGCGCCCCTGATTCTTCTCAAGAGCGATGTCCCCGCGCTCAGGCCGCGGCGCGGGCTTCCGCCAGTCCCACGATAGCGAGCAGTTCTGCCGAAATCAGGCCGGTTTCCCGGTCGCCGTCGATGCGATGGTAATCCGCCCCGGCGTAATATTCCAGCAGCGGAGCGCAGGCGAGATCGAACTCGGTCAACCGCCGCCGGATGACGGTTGCGGTGTCATCCTCGCGCTGCAGCAGGGCCCCGCCATCGTTCTCGCAGAGCGCTCCCAGCGACGAGGGGCGCGAAAGCAGATTGTAGATCGATCCGCACACGGCACACTGTCGCCGGGATGTCAGCCGGCCGAGCAAGCGGTCGCGCGATACGTCAAGATGCAGTACCGTCGGTCCCGGCAGGCCCATTCCGGACAGAATTCCGTCGAGGCATTCGGCCTGTTTGCGGGTGCGCGGAAAGCCATCGAGAATCATCCCCCCCGCGGGAAGTGTACGCCTGAGCCTGGAACGGACGGCGCTACACACGACATCGTCTTCGACCAGCGCACCGGAAGCCAAAATGCCCCGCAGTTTCAAACCAGCCGGAGAATCATGCTTCGCTTCAGCCCGCAGCATATCGCCTGTCGAAAGAGCCGGAATTCGCAACTGTTCCGACAGTACCGAACTCTGCGTCCCCTTACCGCTGCCAGGCGCGCCCAAAAATAGAGTCACCCGCGACGACATTACTTTCCCAGTAGATACGAAATAGGTTTGCAGCTCAACGGTTATAGGACGCCATGTTTGACTAGTCCATATCGGACGACTTTCTGGTACGCTAGTACCCACATGTCAGTTGACCTGCTGAATGGTCTTCGGGGCGATTTGGGGATGCGCCGTATTGGCAGCGGCATGGCTCGCCTGGACGGGTACTGGGCCGAATCGGGCCGTCTGGACCCGAAGCGCCCGGACGCGGCGGGCCTTCTTTGTTACATCGCTCAATGGGTGGACGCGGGCTGGCGCGATGTGGACGTGGTTCAGGATGGCTTAGGGGGCTTCCCGAAAGGCCGGCGGCTGCGTCTCAGCCTGCTGGACTATGCCTATGTGCTGATGGCGGAGGGAATGATCTGGGTAGCTGAGGAAAACGTCGAGCGGGCGCTGGCGAATTTCAGTCTGGTGCTGTCGCTCCGCATGGAAATTGCCGACCCCGTGATACTCGCTCTGGCGCATTTCTGGAGCGCGCGCTGCAGCCGCAAAGCCGGTGAATACGAAAACGCCCTGAATCATGCCGCTGAAGGTTACCGGCACGCCACTGAGGCCGGCATGGAACCGATGGCCGCCGCCATGCGCGTGGCGGAAAGCTGGCTGTTGTTTCAAAAGGGCAAGCTGAAGGATGCGCTGAAGCTGCTGGGTGAAGCTGACGCCGTGCTCCGCGAAACCGACGATTTCATCACGCGCGGTAATATTCAATCGAGCTACGGGCGCATGTACCGCCGCGAAGGGCGCTACGATCTGGCGTTACGGCATTTTTCGCAGGCTATTGAAGAATACGGCAAGCGCGACCCCGAGCATCGCAATCTGGCGCGCTCGCTGGCCAACATGGGGTATGTGGAGCGGCTGATTGCTTTGCAGTTGCGTAAGCGAATCGACGCCGACGCCGCACAGCGCAGGAGGAGCGAGCCCGACCTGCGCCGCGATTATGAGAGCATCCGCGCGCAGGCGCTGGCCCATCTCGACCGCGCGGCGGAGATTTATAAACTCCACTCCAACCACCGCGGCGCCGGGACTGTCTGCGTGAATCGCGGCCACCTGCATCTCGACAGCGGCGATCTGCATCGCGCCGACGATGAAGCCCGCATGGCTTACAAGCTCGGCGAGGAGAAGAACGACTACATATTGATGGCCCGCGCGCGCCTGCTCGAGTGCATGGTCGAAAACACCAAGCTCGAAGAGGAGATTGAGGACCCCGCTTGGGTGGCACACTTGGCGCTGGAAGCCGCGAAGGAAGCGGTGGAGCTCGCGCGCCGCACCGAGAATCGGCGCCTCTTATCGCGTGCCTTGATCTGGCAGGGGCTGACGATCTGCACCACTTCGCCGGGAAGTATGGATGCCGCACGCGATCTGTGCGAACAGGCTGGAGCGCTGCTCAAGAACGAGGTGCAGGATCACATTTGGGAAGATCTGCAGATGTTGAAGACGAAGGTGGTGCGCGGCGGCAACCTCGATTCGACGCTGCACGCGTGGTCGCAGGGCGTGGTGGGTGAGCGAAGTTTTCAGCAGTTGACGGAGGATTTCGCCGACCTGATAATCCCGAAGATTTGGGAGCATGAGAGCCGCAAGGTCGCACGGGTCGCCAGGCGATTGTCGATTTCGCCGAAGAAGGTCAGGCGGGTGCTGGCGCGGTTGGGCCTCCACGGGGGGTGATAGTGTCTCAGTGCGGAAGGGCACATCCTCGGAAGACCGCAGGAATTCAGTTGCAGCATTTCCTTCCAGTGGCCCGGTTCCTGCGGGTATTCCTGCTCGAGGTGCAATGAAAATACTCTCCACTTCTGCAACCTTTACAGTGTTCATTGGCTTGGGCATTGCGGCTCTTGCGCAAAATCCGAGCCAGCGAACGCCTCCCTCGCAACAACCAGCTCAAAGCGAACAGAATGAGCAAGCTGACGGCCAGCCGATGACTTTGACCGGGTGCCTCTCGAAAGGCCTGAACCCGGACGAATACGCGATCGCCGATAACAAATCGGGTGAAAAACTTTCCTTCGCGGCGCCCGACCAGCTGCAGAGATACGTGAACCAGACAGTACAAATTTCCGGCACCGTCATGACCCGGGGCGGAGCGAGATCCTTCCGGCCCGAATCGGTAAAAGCGATCTCGCCTTCGTGCGAACGCGCTCAATAGATGGGGCCGGTTTTCGATGAAAGCGCGAAGAAGCGAACGCGGAGGGGCAATGATCGTGTTGCCTCCCGCTGCGATCGCCTCTTTGTTTTGAACATGTGCTGTAAGCCGGCTCAACGAGCCCATTGGTGCAGCTTGGCTTTGCGATCCGCAATGCTTGCCTTGCTGGCCGGCCGTCTGGCTTTGGCGCAGAACTCCCCAGGCGGCCAGGGTCCGGAGCAAGCCAACCCGGCCGCCGCCGCTCCCGAATCGCCTCCCTTCGTTAACTGCCCCGCGGGCGGACCGCTCGGCGCCGTCGATTTGCGCGTCGAAGCCGGGGCCGCGCCGCTGCCCTTTCGTACCATCAACAATCTGAGCGAGGGCGATACGCTTACGTATGCTCCGGTGCTGCGTGGAAAAGAGGAACGGCCGGGCGAAGTCGCGCTGGTACTGGTTCCGGAGAAGATCGAACAAGGACAGCCGGAAATCATCGTCACCGACCCAAAGCCGGCCAATAAACCTCTGCAATGGCACCTGACGCAGACCATTTCGGTGGCGGCGCTGGTGTACGGCCCCGCCGGTCTGAATAGGAAAAAGGTCGCGAAGTTCCTGTCGCGGGACGATGTACTCGTGGCGCAGCTGGCCGACTACGCCGACAAGACTGCGCAGGCGGAGCAACTGGTGTCGACGCTCTCCAACATCGAGAGTTCTTCCGCCAGCGTGAATGCGGCCCTCACCGGGTTCGCTTCCCAGTATGGATTCGCCGTGCAAATCGACCGGAACGCTCCCGTGGCGGCGCAGGCCCAGACGCTGTTCGCAACCATGAATCCGCAGTTGTCCACTTATGATCCGTTGATCAGCTCGACGGCCGCGCGGGCCGGACAGACCGCAAGTCTGGCGACTACCGCCGCCACGCTTTTTTTCGGAAGCCCCATAGGCCTGGCCGCCGGTGGAACCGCAATGCTTCTCGATCTGCGCTCCATCGCGTTTCCCGATACGCAGTTCCGCGCGTCGTTCGCACTGCCGCTCCACGCCTCATCCGCGCAACCGGTCAACGATTCCGGCCTCAATTTATGCGGACAGCAGGGTCCGACGCCGCCGCATACGCGAGTCGCATATATCTGGGCCAGTCGCATCCCGCATGCCCCATTACCGGCGATCCGGATCGGCGACGCCAATTTCGTCCCGCCCGGCCAGAAGACGCCGATTCCGGTGGATGTGCCCGAGCTCTCCTGGAAGTATCTGGAGCGCGCGCGGGATTGGGAGCTGCTGGACGCGCAGCAGAACAAAACCTCGATCAATGTGGCGAAGCTCGGGAATCAGAAGGCGCTCGAAATCGATTTGAAAACCGGGGTTCCGCCTGGTGAATACACGCTGGCGGGAAACTGGGACTGGGCGCATTTCGAAGCAACGGGGAAGGTGCATGTCGCGGAACTGAGCGATTTCAGTAAGGCTCGGGTGGCGCCGGCATCGCAGGACCGGCTGATCGCGAAATCCGGCAAACTTCCGGTGACTCTCGAGGGCAGCGATTTCGAGTTCACCACCAAAGTCGAATTGAAAAAAGTCAACGACGAATTTGCTACGCCGGAGGGCGTGCGCTTCGTATTGGCGAAGGGGCTGCGCAAGGGGCCACAGCACCAAATGGACGTGCAAATCGACACGACCAGTCTCGTGCCGGGCGCTTACGAACTGATGATCTCGCAGCAGGACGGTAAGAGCCACCCGGTGAACTTTACGGTTCTCCCCGATCCGCCTCAGATCGGCAATCTGCCCATCATCGTGAACCAGGACTCCGCCACGCAGCAATTTGCGCTGAAAGGCGAACGCCTGGGCCTGATCGCAAGGCTGGAGGTCCCGGGCGCCATTCTCAATCTGGATCCGGCGGATTCGAATCGACCCGGCGCCGATACTACGGAACGGATACTCACGGTAGAGTTCAGGACGCCGCCGGAAGCGGGCAAAACGCTTCCCTTGAAAGCGTACCTGACCGACCGCAGTGAGCCCCTCACGTTCGCTGCCGGTCTCGAAATCACGAGGCCGCTGCCCGCCATTGCAAGTTTCAAACTTTCACTGCCAACGGGAATGGCCATCGCGATGGGCTCCGGGGAGTTTCCGGCGGGATATACGTTGAACGCGATGCTGGACGTCGGGAATATCGAACGTACCAGCGTTTTGCGCCTGCTATGCGCCGACGGCCCCGGCGAACAGGCCGCGCTGCACATCGGCGAGCAGAACGGGACTTCCAGTTTGCAGCAGATATCGCGGGATCAATTGTTCCTGGCCTTCGACACCGGCAACCTGCCGGCCGGATGTTCTCTCCAGGCGGAGATCGACAATGGACGCGGCGGCAGATCGAACCCGTCAACGCTGGCGAATATGCTGCGCATCCCTCGGATCGATTCATTCGTTCCGGCCGATAATCCGTCGCAGAGCACGCTGCGGCCATATCTGCTGACAGGACAAAATCTCGAGACGATCGAGCGGATCGGTTGGGATGAAAACAACGGAGCGGAAGTGTCGAGCCTTCCCGCGCCCCTTCCGGGACGGGGCCTGAGACAGTCCGTCCAACTGATGTTACCGGACCCGCCCACGCCGCAGGCCATGCTCTATGTGTGGCTGCGCGGCGATCGGCACGGCCGCGCCACTACGATCCAGGCTCCGCCCCCACAATAAAGGTACACGCGACTTCAGGCGCGTTCGCTCCTCAACTCGCGAGTCCACTCGCGAAGCCCGAAGATGCAAAGCAACAGAAACACCAGGTAAAGGACCGATGTCAGTACCAGCCCTTTATAGATGTAGAGGGGGATATACACCAGATCGGCGAGTATCCAGATCCACCACGATTCCAGAAGCTTGCGGCACTGACCATAAGTGGCGGCAAGAGACAAAGCGGTTGTAAGTCCATCCCAACCCGGCACAGTGGAATCGGTGAAGCGGGACAGAAACCACCTCAACAACACAACGGCCGCCAGCGTGGCCGGCGCCAGATACATCCACAAACTCGCGGTTGCACGGCTGACAACTAACCCGGGCCCTGTACCGCGCCGCAGCCAAATACGCCAGCCGTAGATCGCCAGCGTAATGTAAATCATCTGCAAACCGGCATCGCCATAGAGCCCCGATTTCGCGAATAACAGAAGATACGCCAGATTGTTGGCGATTCCGATGGGCCAGTTCCAGATGTGTTGGCGCGCCAGCAGCCACACATTCAGCGCGCCCGTGACGAAGCCGAAGATCTCGATCATGCGGCCGTCAGGAGAATGGGTGCTCCACGCGTGATAACAATCGTGTGCTCGTAGTGCGCGGACAAGCTGCGGTCGGCGGTCGCCACGGTCCAACGATCGGTCTGGAGAGTGGCCTTCCCTTCCCCTGCCGCGATAATCGGCTCGATGGTAATCACCAGGCCGTCGCTCAGCCGGCTGCGGCTTCGCGGATCGTGATAATTCGGCACGCTCGGCTCTTCGTGGATTGTATGTCCGACTCCATGGCCGCACAACTCGCGCAGGACGCTGAAGCCGCGGCTCTTCACTTCCCGCTCTACCGCGCGGCCGATTTCGTAAACTCTGTTACCCACACGCGCGGCTTTAGCGCCCTGCCGGAAAGAATGCTCGGCGGCTCGAATCAATGCCTCCGCCACGGGAGACACAGCGCCCACCGCGACCGTCACGGCCGCATCGGCGTAGAATCCATTCTTCTCCGCCACCAGATCCAGCTTGACGAGATCGCCCTCGCGCAGCGCGCGCTCGCCCGGGATGCCATGAATGGCTTCCTCGTTGACGCTGATGCAAACATCGCCGGGAAAGCCGTAAACCATCGGAGGCGCGGACCGTGCTCCCTCGGACGATAATACGCGTGAGCCGATGTCGTTCAACTCCGCCGTCGTGATACCCGGCCGGACCGCGGACGCCATCTGATCCAGCGCTTTGCGAACTATGCGCCCGATCACCTGTAATTGCCTGAGCTCTCTATCCGATTTAATCGACATCTATTGAGCAAATCTGCGAAAGAAACTGTCCGGTTTCCATTGCGGCGCTTGCGGCGCGTCCGCAACCCGTTCCAGCAGACCGGCAAGGATGGAATTGAACTGCGCCGCAGCCCCGAGATCGACGGGTTGATTTACGTCGTCCGCTACGCCATGATAGCGGTCGCGATACCAGTCACGGTAAATCTTCTCCTCGGGACTGCCCGGAATCCAAGCGAATTTGAACGCCAGCGCGGGGATGCCCTGCCGGATGAAACTGTACTGGTCGCTGCGGATGAAGCGATTGGCGTTGGGGTCTTTGTCCGCCTGAATTTCGACATGCGCCGCGCTCGCGACAGCGCGGATATCGTCGCCGAGGCTCGATTCGTTCAAGCCCTGGACCTCGAGATATTTGAGCGGGAACAAAGGCAGAAACATGTCCATGTTGATATCCGCCACGATGCGGCCGGACAGAGTCGGATGATCCGCAAAGTAAAGCGAACCCAGCTCACCCTTCTCTTCGCCGGTTACGGCGAGGAAGACGATAGATCGTTTCGTTTTCACCTTGCCCGCTTTCAGTGCGCGTGCGATTTCGATGAGGGATGCCACACCCGAGGCATCGTCCATCGCGCCGTTGAAAATGCCATCGCCGTTCACTTTTTCGCCCATGCCGAGGTGGTCGAGGTGAGCCGAGAGGATGACATATTCCTTTGCGAGCACAGGATCCGAACCGGATCTGAGGCCGACAATGTTACGGGAAGCAACCTTTTCCTGCGTCGTGGCAACGCTGACGCGCAGCTTAGGCATAAGCGGAAAGTGCGGCAAAGGCCGGTTGTGATCCGCCGCATCCAGAATTTCCGCCATGGATCCATTGAGCAGTTGGTTCGCTTTGTCCGGATTCCATGTGGCAGTAAATGCCAGGCCAGCGCCGGAGAAAGCCGGATCGGCCAACGTCATACGGGGCTGCAGCCGGATCGCGCTCTGCCTGGTCCACGATATCTCCATTGTTCGCGGATCGGGAATCATGATTGTGCCAACCACTCCGGCAGCCTTCATGGCCGCAGCACGTTCCGCGCCGGACGAATGATGGGAGCGCAGTTCGCCGGATACATTCGATGGCCCGCCCGCGAGGTAAACGGCGATCGCGCCTTTGAGTCCCGGGTCTTTCAGATCGCTGTAGTTCGCTTCGGGAATGTCCAGCCCGTAACCCACAAACACCAGCGGCGCTTCCAGATTCGCGACGTTGGCGGTGGAAGTAATCCGCGCTTCATCCCCGAGTTTGACAGGAATCGTTTCGCCGGCGCGGACCAGCGCGATCCGCGACGCTGCTTCATCAAGAGTGGACTTGGTGAAACCGACGGGTTGGGAGGAAGCGGCGAGGCCGGCACGCTCAAACCGTTTCAACACATAGTCGGCGGCGATTTCATAGCCGGCCGATCCAACGTTGCGTCCTTCCAGCTTGTCATCCGCCAGAAACTGGACGTGCGCCCACCACTTCTTTCCCGCCGCGTCCCAGTTCGTTTCCGCCAGGGCTGTGACTGCCAGCAGCACCAACACAAGTCGGGTATTCATGGCAGAGCGAATACCACCAGAGCTTCGCTGTTACTCGGGTTCGGATCCGTGATCCCGCTGCCTCCGGCCGCTGCGACAGCGACATACTGCCGCCCATTCTTCCCCCGATAAGTCATCGGCACTGAAATGGCGCTGTACTCCAGCTTGGTCACCCAGAGCTCTTTACCCGTTTTCGAATCGAAAGCGCGGAACCGGCGATCATTGCTGGCTCCAATGAAGACCAGCCCCCCTGCCGTCACGATCGGGCCGCCAAGGTTCATGCGTCCGGTCTTCTGTTTCGCCGGCGGCAACTCCTCGGTGATCCCCAGCGGTACCGACCACGCGAACTCCCCCGTATTCGCATTCACCGCCATCAACCGGCCCCATGGCGGTCTCTGACACGGCCAACTGCTCTCTCCTTTGGTGAGACCGTCCCCATCCACTTTCTTATCCCAGAATCTGGGCAGCGCGCCGATCTGGCTCCTCCGGTCATAGGCAACTCTCGAACCTTCGGGCAACTTCTCGATCCACCCGATACTGCCTTCGTCGGACGTATTGACGAAAACATATCCCAGCCTGGGATCGGTCGCAGTCCCGCCCCAGTTCGATCCGCCAATCGACCCCGGGAACACCGCGGTGCTCTTAGGCATGGTTCCCGGCTGATGATACAGGTAAGGCGTAAAAGGACCCGCATTGTAGAGTCCTCCGCTCGCTTCGTAGAGCGCCCGGCAGGCCTTCGCATGTTCCTCCTTTGTATCTTCGGCAGTGACGATGTCTTCCGGCTTGAAACTATTGCGCGCCAGTGCGGGCGGCTTCAGCGGGAATGGCTGCGTAGGCGAAGTTTGTTCCCCGGGCACATCGCTTTGGGGAACCGGACGCTCTTCCACGCCAAACACCGGCTTGCCGGTAACCCGGTCGAGTATGAACATCCATCCCGACTTACCCACCTGTGCCAGTGCCGGAATTTTTTTGCCATCCTTAGTAACATCGACTAACCCCGGAGCCGGTGGCAGATCCTGGTCCCATAAGTCGTGGTGCACAACCTGAAAGTGCCACTTATACTTGCCGGTCTTCGCATCGACCGCGACCACCGAATTTCCAAAGAGGTCAGGACCCTTGCGGTCGGCTCCGTAGTAATCGCTCGCCGGACTTCCGAAGGTCATATAGATAATGTCGCGCGCCTCGTCGGCCGTCATGGAGAATCCCCAGTTATTAACACCCGAGCGGTCCTTCCAATCCTCGCCCTGCCAGACGTCGTGACCGGGCTCACCCGGCCGCGGCACGGAATGGAACTCCCAAAGCTTCGCACCGGTCCGCACATCGTAAGCGCGGGAGTCGCCGGCAGGACCCGTGGCGGGCTGCTCCTGCACGTTGGCGCCGACAAGCAGCATGTTTTTGAAGATCGTGGGAGCCGAGTCATAAGGCACGACTAAGTCGACAATTCCCTCGTTGCCGAATCCCGGCACGATCTGGCCGGTCTTTGCATTCAGGGCCACCATCATCCGGCCGGTGGTAAAGACGATTCGCGGCGGAGTATCTTTGTCTCCGGGCCAATAAGTCACGCCGCGTCTCGAAGGTATAGCGTCCTTCGGCTGATAGCTCCAGATCTCTTTCCCTGTTTCCGGATCCAGGGCCACAATCCGGCTGCCGGCAGGCAGGTACATCACGCCGTCTACGACGATCGGGGTGGCTTCGGAGAACCCGCCAATCCCGGTCAGCCTCCTGCCTGCGTCGCTCGGCGATCTCAAGTTGTAAGACCAGGCCGGCTTGAGTTTCGCCACGTTCTTCGTATTGATCTGAGTCAGCGGCGAATAACGTGAGCCGGCAAGGTCGCGATTGTACATGGGCCAATCGCCGCTCGATTGTGCCAGCAGCGAAGGTAAGGCCGCGAAAATCGCCCATGCGGACTGCATCGCGTCTGAGTTTACCACTGGCACGAGGAACCGCCTATTGCCCTGGGTAAACCAGCCTTAAGCCGTATCTTGACACAAACCGCTTCATCTACCCGGTGGATAGCCGCGGTGAGCGATACGCCCGTATGATGAGCATTTTCGCTCGAATGTCCGGGCGGCTGGACGAATTGTTAACCTCGACGATTGCGCTTGGGGAAGTGCTCGTGAAAACCTTGGCTGCGGGAGACACCGCGTGGGCCGGCCGGTACGAGAAATTGCTCGATACACCCGGCGTATCCGTGCTTCCATTCGACCGCGCATGCGCTCGGGTGTATGCGCGGCTTCGCCCGGCGCTTCGCTCAAACCGCCGGATGCGATTCAACTCGCGTGCACGTCGCGTTCGTGTAGGGTTTATCGGGGAAGATCGCGGGGGAACAACGTCAAGGGGCGATTAAGTTCTTCGATTGGCTTCAGCTTGCCCGTGCGCTGCCCGATATAAAGGAAAAGGTTGCTGCACGAAATGCCCAGCCAAAGGGCTGGAACCCACCCAAACTTCCCCGTAAACGCCCACCACACGAGGAATGGCGACAACCCCACGGCGTATCCCAGCAACAAGTAAAGTAGCCGCTTGCCCATCCGCCTCGATTATACCTTCAGGAAACCGCGGAATTTCGTCGGGCTTCCATCGTAGTTCGGGAATACGGATCGGATCGATCGATTCCCCAGATGCGAATAAACGGCCTCGCTCAGTACATCGCGGAAGTCGGTCGTAAGCGCCAGATCACGATCCTCATTGAGTTGCTCCGGCGCCAGCCCTGGCCACCGGCCATACACCTTGCCCCCATGCACCGGGCCTCCCATCACGAACATCACATTGGCATGGCCGTGATCGGTGCCGCGATTGCCGTTCTCTTTCGCGGTGCGCCCGAATTCGGACATCGTTACAACCACCACATCCTCCATGCGATCGCCCAGATCCCGATAGAACGCGGCGAGCGAATTGCCGAACTCAGCGAGGACGTTCCGCAACTGACCCGGCTCGTTCACGTGATGGTCCCAGCCGCCGATATCGGCGAACGCAACTTCAACACCGACGTCCGCCTTAATGAGCTGGGCGATCTGCTTCATGCTGTCGGCAAAACGCCCCTTCGGATAGCTCGCGCCCGCGCCTGGCTGATACGGAGTTTTCTGAATCGATTGCAGAAGCGCCACAGCTTCGAACGTCTCGCGGCCGGTGCCGTTGAGCACCTGGTCGTTGGTGCCGGCGTACATGGACTGCAGTGCCTTCGACGCGGCGGAGTCGCGTACCGTGAAGTTATTCAGGTTTTCGACGGCGATGGCGTTATGCGTACCGCGCAAAGTGCGCGGCAGCGCGGGTCCCATACTGACGGCACGGACCGGCGAAAATTTACCGGATTCCGTCTTTACCGATTCGGACGCCAACGCCCGATTGAGCCATCCGTCGGTGGTGGTTTTCAAACCTGGCGTGCCCGATTCCATATAATCCTGCGCATCGAAGTGCGAACGCGTCGGGTCGGGAGAACCTGCCGCGTGAATGATCGCCAGGCGTTGCTGCTGCCACAAAGGTTTCAGCGACGCGAGTGAAGGGTGCAGGCCGAAAAACCCATCCAGATCGACCACCGCATCTTCCGGCCCAACGCCCGCCGCAGGTCGCGGTATCGAGATCGTCGGGCGGAGGTCGTAATAACGCCGCTCTCCATGCGGAACCACGATGTTCAGCCCATCCGCCGCGCCGCGCTGGAAGATCGCCACGAGCACTTTTTTGCGCGCGCCCTGCTGTTCTGCCGCGAAAGCGGCGCGCTCGAGCCACAGCGGCGCTGAGCCCACGCCGGCCATCGCGATCGCGGAATTACGGAGAAAAATCCTGCGTGAGAGTGCCATTTTACCTTCTTTGGAAATCCGGCGAGCCGAGGGTCAGCCCGGCAGCCAGCGCGCCCAAGTCCTGTTGTTGTGCGAGACCGGTTTGAATCGCGTCCCGCGCCGCGGGCGAGGCCTCGGTCATCAGAATGCCCCGTTCGATCTTCGATGCGTCCATCACGACCGCAAACTGCGCCGGATCGACCTTGACACCGCCCACTTTGCCCTTCGCCAGCGCCATCGCAAAATTCATGCGTGCCAGCAGCGAAGCGGAATTCGTCCAGTCCGCGCCGAGGTTGGAATATCCGGTCGGTTCCAGTTTGCGGTAAAGCGGCTCGCCGAGCTGATTCAATTGTCCGGTCAGCGCCTGGGCAAAATCGATGTCGCCATTGACCGCGCGCACCGCGCTCACCACCATCTCGAACGGCGATTTGATCTTAGACCGGAAGTTGACCGGGTCCCAGAACTCGGGCGCGTAGATCATGGTCCGCATCACTTCGAGCAGATCGCCTTCAGTCTTCATGTACGTCTTCGCCATCTTTTGAACCAGCGCTTCGGGAGGATCATCGGACACAAAACGAATCGCGAGGCTCCTCGAGACGAAATGAGCCGTCGACGGATGGTGCGCCAGGATGTCGAGCACCTTCAGTCCGTCGCCCATGCCGCCGCCCGCTGGGATCACGACGCCGAGAACATGCTTCTCGCCCTGGTCATGAATCTTCTCGCTAAACTCGAACCCGCCCCCACGATTGGGTTCGCGGATTGTCCAGCCCGTAAAGCAGCGCGCGACTTCGGTGACATCCTGCTGCGTGTAGCCGCCGTCGACGCCGAGCGTATGCAGCTCCATCAGCTCGCGGCCGTAGTTTTCGTTCAGGCCCTGATTCCGCCCATTCGGCCTTGACGGAGCTGACGGCGCTTTCGATTGCCAGTTATCGAGATAAAACATCATCGCCGGACTTTGGGCCGTGGCGATAAGAAGATCCTTGAAATGCCCGAGGACATGCGGCCGGATCGCATCGCGTTCATAGCTGGTAACCATGTAACGATCCGCGCCCTTATCGAGAAATACGTTGAAGTGGTTGTACCAGAAATCGGTCAGCACTTCCTCGAGTTGGCGATTACTGTAAACCGCGCGTAGTAATTTGCCTTCGGCCAAGTCCTGATTGACCACTTGAACCGGGCCGTTGAAAATCTGGATCTTACGGCGCAGATCTGGAGATGCCAGAGAATAAAGCCGTTGCCGCGGCCCGTTGGACAACGTATCGAGGATGTCGTATTGCTCGGCGGGCGGCATGGATTCGAGAAGGGCTACCTGCTCCGGAGGCTTGCCGCTTTCGAGCACCTGCTTCTGTTGATCGTCCAGTTGCCACGCACCAGATAGCGCGCTCGGCACGGCATTATCCGCCTGGCCCGTTTCTTTCCGCTGGATTCGCGCTACAAGTTTCTCCACCATGTACCGCAATTCCGGATCGGCGGGAAAAGGCTCTTTGCCATCGACCATGGCCTTCACCATCTGGGGTGTCGGATAATGGCGCGCAAGGTCTTCGGTTGACATCCGCAGGGTGTCGAGCGGAGCGAGCTTGGATTCAAGCTCCGGACTCTCGGGGATTTCCCGCGGATGCAATTGCTGTTCGATCCACTTGTCCAGGCCTTTTTGGTTCAACGCTTCCAGATCGCCCGGGCGCGCGCCGAACGTGAGCCGGTTGAGCGCATGGAGAGCCTTCTGATCCACTGGCATTTGGGGAATCGCCGGCCGCGTGGATTTCGCCGCGGCCCTCTTCTTTGCTTCCAGGCCTGAAGTAAAGACGCCTGACGTAAATGCGATCAGGACGGTCAAGCCAACGGCAATCGCGTTGCGGCGCATGGTATCTGTCTGTAATGTATAACGCGGCGGGCGCGAAAGAGTTGCGTTCGCGCGGCGCTATAACCCTGAATCAGACCGTACATTAAGGTACACGCGGCTTCAGCCACGTTGCTTCGGATGAAAAGAGCGACGCGGCCGTGTGTGCCTGACCCGGATTTCTCGCGTTCTGCCGGCGCCTGCCTTCGACACTCAGTTACACCCGGGCAAAGGGCCGGGAAGTCTCGGCCCGGCGCCCGCGCCATTGCGGCCGGCGGGCGTGAGACCTACAGGCTGACTTTCAGGGTTCGGCAAGGGCTTTCCGGGCCTTCACCTTCCTGATGCTGTGATAAAGCAGACGTATCAGCGCCAGGGCCGGCACGCTCAGAAATATGCCTGCGATGCCGCCGATTTCACCTCCCGCGAGGACGCCGAAAATAATCATCAGCGGGTGAAGCTCGACACCCTTGCTCATCAGTAGCGGCGAAAGCACGTAATCCTGAAACAGCCTGTACAGTCCAAGGTAAATCACGACCCACCACACGTGCGCATAGCCGCTGACGATGCTGACCACGATGATGATGACCGCCGCGGTGAGCGGACCGACCAGCGGTATGAATTCGAGCGGGAAGGCGATCGAAGCCAGCAGAATCGCATACGGCAGTCCCATAGCGCTCAGCACTATGCTGAACGAAACGAACGTCGCGCAGCAGAGAAAAAGGAGCGATCGCATGTAAAGCAGCAGCAACTCGTGGACGTCGGCGAGCGTCTCCTTCGCCGTCTCCTGCCCCGAATCGAACATATCGATAAAAGCATCGAGAATCGTCCGCCCATCCCTCAGGAGCAGAAAACTGAGAATCGGAATGATGACGAGATAGATCAGGTTTCGTGAAGCCGACAACACATCGAGCGCCACTCTTGGCATTACCACGGCAACGTCCCCGTAATGCTGGCGCAGTTGTCCTTCGATCGAGGCGATGATCGGGTTCTCCGATGCGGGACTCTGGCGGATGCGATTCAGAAAATCCGGCGCGCGCGCGGCCAGATTCGCCGCCTGGCTGGCTACCACCGATCCTATGGAGACGCCTAATCCGGCGAAGAGCCCGATGGCGAGAAGAAAGGTGATGGCGAGCGCCGGTGTCCGGGTTTTCGCTGTCAGATGCCGGTCGATCAGATCCATCAGGGGATAGAGCAGATACGCGATCAGCAGCGCAATCACGAATACAACCAGAGCCTGGCGGATCAGGTACACCAGACCAAACAGCAGCAAAACCAGCGCCGCCGTCCAGGTCGCGCGGGCGGCTTTGGGATCAATGCCCAGCAACTTGGGACACCCCGATCCTCTCAATGCGAACCGTCGCGATCCGGTTTCGCTCCATGGCAGCCACTGTGAAACGGCGTCCGTCGAACTCCACCGGCTCGCCCGGTTTCGGGATGTGCCCCAATCTGAAAAGCATGTACCCTGCAATGGTCTCGAAACCGGCGTTCGCGGGCAACTCGATTCCATATACCGAGGCCAGATCGAGAATGCTGGTAGCGCCGTCGATCTCCACGCTGTCGGCTTCGGCGCGCGGCTCGGGCAGCTTTTCGTCGAATTCGTCTTCGATCTCGCCGACGATCTGCTCGAGGACGTCCTCGACAGTCAGCAGCCCCGTCACCGTGCCGAATTCGTCCACCACCATCGCCATGTGCGAGTGCTTCTGGCGAAACTCCTCCAGCATCTGCATCAGCGGTTTGGTCTCCGGCACTATCAGCGGCTTCCTCATGACGTGGGCCATGTGAAAGGACGGCGCTGGACGGCCGGTGCGTATGGCAATGCGGCGTTCATGCCAGAGCCGCAGCATGTCCTTGAAAAACACCGCGCCGATAATGTGTTCCGGCTTTTCTTCCCAGACCGGCAGCCGCGAATGTTGGCTCTCCACCATCGTCTTGAGCACTTCGTCCAGCGACGCGTCCGAGGGTACGGACACGATCTCGCGGCGCGGCTTCATGATTTCGCGCGTATACAAATCGTCCAGATCGAGCACGCGATGGATCATGTCTTCCTGCAGCTTGGGAAGGTTGCCGGCGAAACGGCTGGAGCTGACGATAAGCTTGAGTTCCTCCGCCGAGTGGCCGCCGCCGCGATGGGTTTCTTTAACGCCGAGCAGCCGCGTAATCCCCGTGGCGGAGCCCTCGATCACTGCCACGAACACGGACATCAATCGGTAGAACACCATGAGCGCAGGCGCCACGATCACCGCCAGCCGGTCGGCCTTATCGATGGCCAGATTCTTCGGCACGACTTCGCCGATTACTACGTGGCAATAGGTCATCAGCGCGAAGGCCAGGACAAAACACAGCGCGTGAAGTACAGTAGCCGTCGCCGCGTTGAGAATGGGGTGGAATAACGACAGCAGCATTGCGTAGAGCGTGTCTTCGCCAGCCCAGCCAAGGCCCAGGCTGGCGAGCGTGACGCCGATCTGCGTGACCGACAGCAGTTTCTCCGGCTGCGCCAGAAGCGCGAGGGCGATCTTCGCACCCGCGTTGCCCTGTTCGGCGAGATGCCGCAGGCGCGAATCGCGTACCGAGAGCAACGCGACCTCGGACGCCGCGAAGAATGCATTGATCGCGAGGATCAGCCCGAGCAGCAGCAGACGCGCAATGTAGTCGGGAGACGCAGTCACTCTCTTACCAAGTTTAATGGCATGTGGCGCGGGCACTCGTGCCTGCCGCCCCGCACTTTTGCCGACGCCTGGCTTCAATGTGCTCAGCAGTGCCACACAGTTTACAATCGCATCAGTGCGCCGCATCCTGTTCGCCGTGAACGTCCTGATTGCGATTACCCTGGTCGCGGCCGCCGCAGCCTGGTACTGGTTCCCCTACCGCGCTCTGCCCAAAACCTCCGGCATCATCGAAACCTGGGTCGCGCAACCGGTCGAGGTGGATCGCGACGCACTCGGTGTTCCTCACATCAAAGCGCGCACCATCGACGACGCGTGGTTCGCCGAGGGATACACCGCCGCCGAAGACCGCATGTTTCAGATGGACGGCCTGCGCAGGCTGGCCGCGGGCGAGCTTTCCGCCGTCGTCGGCCCGTCGACACTGGAATCCGATCGCGAATCCCGCCGTTTGCGGATGCGGCGGATCGCCGAGCAGGTCTATACGGAAATGACGGAGTCCGACAAATCCGCCGCGCAAGCCTATGCGCGCGGCGTGAACGCATATATCGAATCGCATCGCGGACGCTATGGCATCGAATTCACGCTGCTCCGCTATGACCCGGCGCCGTGGAGCGTGATCGATTCCCTGCTCTGCGGACTGCACATGTTCCGCACTCTTACAACCGACTGGAAAACGAAGCTCGTCAAGCAGCAGATGCTGCGCGGCGGCGAGCCGGATAAAGTGAATTTCCTTTTCCCCAATCGCAGCGGCTTCGAGTTCATGCCGGGCGGCGGCGAGCATCCGGGCTCGAACGCATGGGCAGTCTCAGGCGCGCATTCGGCCACAGGCAAGCCTCTGCTCTCGAACGATATGCATCTGGAGTTCGGCATTCCGGGCATCTGGCATATGGAATATTTGGAAGCCCCAGGCATGAAAGTTGCCGGAGTCTCTCTGCCCGGAATGCCGGGCATCGTGTCGGGCCACAACGACCGTATCGCATGGGGCGAGACCAGCCTCGGTTTCGATGTGCAGGATCTCTATTTGGAAAAGCTGGATCTGCGCACCGGCCAATATCTTTTCAACGGCAAAATCGAGCAGGCGCGCTCAGAAAGGGAAGTGATCCAAATCAAAGGACAGCCGCCGGAAGAGCAGGCAACTTGGGTGACTCGCCATGGTCCGGTTTTCCAAATCCTCAACGGTGAAGTCATGACGCTGCGCTGGACGGCCGCCGAGCCCGGAATCGTGGCCGATGTCTTCCTGGATATCGACCGGGCCCGCAACTGGGATGAATTCAAGCGCGCCATCTCCCGCTTCGGAGGTCCCGGCCAGAACTTTGTTTATGCCGATGTGGACGGTAACATCGCCTACCATGCCGCCGGCAAACTGCCCATCCGGCGCGACTACTCCGCCGACACACCGGTCGACGGATCGTCTGGAAACTACGAGTGGCAGGGCTTCATTCCTTTCGACGAATTGCCGCAGGCGCAGAATCCGCCGGACGGCTTCGTGGTGAGCGCAAACCAAAATCCCTTTCCGTCGGACTATCCGTATCGCTTCAACGGAACCTTCGCTCCACCGTATCGTTCCCGCCAGATTCTCGACATGCTGCGGGCGAGCGGTAATCGCCTGACGCCCGCGGACGGTCTCCGCATTCAGAAAGATGTTTACAGCGGCTTCCACAAATTCCTCGCGCGGCAGCTCGCCTCCGCGTGGAGCGAGCGCAAAGGATCGAGCCAGGCGTTCACCGACGCTATAGCAATGTTGCGGACGTGGGACGGTCAGATGGATCGGGAACGCCCGGAACCGCTGATCGTGACGCTGGCTTACCAGTACCTGCGCAAAGCCGTCGCCGAACGCGCGTCGCCGGGAAACGGAGAGATCTACGATTCGAAGCTCGCGCCCTCGGTGGTGGAGCGGATTCTGCGCGAGCGTCCGGCCGCCTGGTTCGGCGATTACCGTCAGCTCCTTCTGCAGTGCTTCTCCGATGGAATGGCGGAAGGCCAGCGCATGCAGGGGCGGGACCCGAAGAACTGGAAATGGGGCAGATATATGTACCTCGCGGTGGAAAACCCCATCGTGACGCGAGTGCCTGTCATCGGCAAGTATTTCGATCTGGGACCCGTGCCGATGAGCGGCGGTGACACCACCGTGAAGCAGACCAGCCGCAGGCTCGGCCCGTCGGAGCGCATGAATGCATCGGTGGGAGACTGGGACGCTTCACTGCTGAATCTGACGATCGGGGAATCCGGCCACATAGCCTCGCGGCATTACCGGGATGAATGGGACGCTTACTACGAGGGCAGAAGTTTCCCGATGCAGTTCAATACGGTGAACGCGAAAAGTACGGTGAGGTTCGTCCCAAAAAGGTGAAGGGGCTTGTGGGGCCAGCGCTTCGGCGCTGCCGTCGAGCTTCCGCTCGACGCCGCTTGCCACAACGCCGCTGGCCCGAAGGCCAAAGGCAAGGCCGAAGCCAAAGGCAAGCCCCGCCCCAAACCGGGTCCCGAAGAATTTAACCGGCATGGGGCGGAAACCGAAAAACTACTTCTTGTCTTTCTTGGGCTTCTTGGTTTCTTTCTTCTGGTTCATGCCTTTAGCCATCGATTTGGTTCTCCCTTTGCCCAGGTTATCAAGTTACTGAAGCACTTTCAAGCTCGCAACCTTGATTGTGTCGCCCTTAACCTCCCCGGTGACCTCCACTTCGAAGTCGTCAAGTTTGGTGGAAGCCTTGATGGCGGCGAGGACTTTGCGGTTGCCGGCTTCGTCGAACTTCAGGAATTTGTTGTCGGACGTGTAAACGCCATATCCGCTCTTCTGGCATTCCGGCATCAGGAGGCATTCATGCGTGTGGGCTTCAGCCACAATCCGGCCACCCACCAACGTCCCGGTGGCCCCGGAAATCCGCAGATCCGCCTTCCCGGAGCACATCTGATCCATCAGGATGCCCTTAATCTCTTCCGCGTGCACGGCAATCGCGAAGGCGCTGACGACTATGAGTATACGCAGCAATCTTGTCATGCTATTTTTTTATCTCCTGGAACCGCGCACTGTCAAGATGATAGAATCCCTCTGAAATGAAGCTCACCGCGACGCTTTCGCTTCTGTATTTGTTATCCGGATTGGCCTCGGCCCAGGGAACCGGCGCCTGCGACCGCGAGTGCCTGAACGGGTTCGTCGACCAGTATCTCGACGCTCTCGTCAAGCATGATCCCAAGCTGGTTCCCCTCACCAAAAACGTCAAATTCACCGAGAACGGACAACGGCTCGATCCGGGCGACGGCCTCTGGCGGTCGATGGCGGCGAAGGGCGCCTACCGGCTCTTCGTGACCGACACGCAGACCGGGGAAGTGACGTTCCTCGGCACCATCCGTGAGCAGGGCCGGAACGCCGGCGAGCAGGTAGGAGTCGTGCTCGCGCTTCGCCTCAAGGTGGTGAACCGGCAGATTCCGGAGGTCGAGGCGCTCGTCGTGCGGAATGAGCAATTCGCTCGGAATTTCGAAAAAATCGGCACCCCGAATCATCTCTTCCAGGAAGCCGTGCCACCGGCTGAGCGCATGTCCCGCGAGGATCTTGTCAGGACCGCTAACATGTACTTCACCGGGATGCAGCAGAACGACGGGAAAGGCGTCTATCCCTTCACCGACGACTGCAACCGCATCGAGAACGGCTCGCAATCGACCAACGTGCCTCCAGCGGACGGCAAGCCTGTGCCGGATCCGAAGACCGCTACCAATTATTCGGGTGCGTGGAGCTGCAAACAGCAGTTCGAATCCGGCTTACTGCATTTCGTGACCCGCATTCGGGATCGCCGGTTTGTGGCTGTGGATCCGGAGCGCGGGATGGTTTACAGCTTCATCTTCTTCGATCATTCAGCCGGAGACACGCGCACCTTCAAGACGCCGGATGGCCGCACCGTCACCGCCGGCCCGAACCAGCCATGGACTTGGGAATTGGCGGAGCTCTTCAAAATCGAGAAGGGCAAGATCCATCAGATCGAAGCGGTGATGGACCGGTCCCCGTACGGCATGAACTCAGGCTGGAGCAATTGGGAAGACGGCATGTCCAGCCGGGCCCGCGATATCAAATAAAACAGGGTACACGCGGCTTCAGCCGCGTTTCCTACTCCCGGCACTCGAAATTCTTAGCGTCCTCCGTATCGCCCTGTCCTTTATACCGCGCGTATTTCGGGTATGCGCACAGCGGACGGCTGCGGCCCGGAAATGCCTTACCCGTAGCCGTGATCGAATCCGGCGCAACGCCCTTCTCCACCCAATCGACCACCGCCGTCAGGGCGTCAAAACGATCGAGAGTTGCCACCCCTCCCTGGCAATGCCCCATACCAGGCACCAGATAAAGCCGGCTCCAATCCGAAACCTTCCCCAGCCGCTCGTAATACCCGAGAGTATCGAGCGGCGAAAACCATGGATCGCTCAGGCCGTGATAGAAAATCAGCTTGCCGCCGTGCCCGGAAAAAGTAGACAGATCGGTGGAAACCGTATCGGTGAGGTGCGGTGCGCGAGTTCGCTGCGATGGCAGCGGCCGCAGCCTCCACGTCCAGATCCAGCGCCATATTCGGTCCGCCAACCGGACTCGGCCCCGGAGTCGGCAGGCCGGGAATGACTCCCGCACCGCTCGCGGCGATGCTGGCGTCGAAGGGGAATCCTGGATAGACGTTCTTCGGCCCCGCGAAGCCCTTCTTGATAGCGCCTGCCTGCGCGGACGTGAGACAACCCTCCGCCTTGGCGCCCTTGCAGATCAGCACGGCAGGATCGAAACGGCGAAGATCATTCCATCCTTCAAACCATCCGCCGCATCGCATTGTTCCAGCACCGAATTCGCGATGAGCTTCTTATCGCCATCGGAGAAAACACGGCCGACCACCGGCTTTCCCGCATCGTCCTTCGGGGCGATTTGATTGAGCGCTACTGTGACCCATGCGTCTGCCAGGTTGGAGTACCCGGTCCGCATGGCGGGGTCGCCCGAGATGACGCCGTCGAAATACGTCGGATAGCGCTGCGTGACCAGCATCGCCTCCCTGCCCCCCGTCGAGCAGCCGTCGAAGTAGGAATGCCGCGCAGCCGCGCCGTAGTATTGCGCGACGATCATTTTGGCAACCTGGGTGACCGTCCCACGGCGACATAGGCGAAGTCGAGAGCCGCCTGCTGATCCTGCATGAAGCTGCCGTCAAAAACGGCGCCTTTATGGCCGCTGTCGGTGGTGACGACGGCAAAGCCCCGCACCAAAGCAGGCGCGTCGCCGGCAGCCTGCGCTCCCAGAGGACGCGCAAAAAGCCGCCGTTCCAGTTGCCGGGCAGCGCGACGGCGAAGCCGCAGGCGCCGATTTCGCCGTGGCGATCGTCAGTTCAGTGCCTGGAATTTTGAATTTCGCGAGTTGGTCGCAGGATTGTGCATACGCCGCACCGACCAATCCGAACGCTGATAGCGCGCCGATAAGCCGAATCATTTCGGCTTGGATTATATTACAGGCAATCAGGCTTTTTTCTGGCGCACGAACTCCGCGGCCGCATCCATGCCCTGCGTCCTCTTGATCTCCTGGAACTTATCGAGTACGTTCTTCGGGGCCCTGCCTCGAGGTATGTCTTTGGAAACGCCGGAAACCATCTTCTGACTGACTCGCTGATCGATCTCGCGGTTCTTGGCGATACGGTCCGCCATTCTCTCCTCGGGAGTCATTTCGTGCCATGGTTTGCTCATATCTTCTATTGTAGGAGATGAGGCATCGAGGGACATGCGGCGATAGCCGGGTCTTCGTCACGGCAAGGCAAAAACGTACAGCGCATTCCCGCTTCCGGGGCTGTGAATTTCCGGAACGATGGTTGCCGGCACATTGCGCGGACTGCCGCCGCCATTTCCCGTCGTCACCGCGATGTACTGCTTCCCGTCGATCGTGAACGATACCGGAAATCCCTGCACGGAAGTGGCCAGCCGCGTCTTCCAGAGCACCGCGCCGGTCTTCACGTCCACCGCCTGAAACTTGCGGTCCAGATCGCCCACAAAAGCGACACCGCCGGCCGTGGACAATACCGCAGTCAGAAACGGGGCCCTCTGCTGGATCGACCACTTCTCTTTCATGGTCGCGACATCGAACGCGGCCAGCTTGCCGACATTGCCGTTCGACCCCGGCATCTCGTAGAATTTCCGGTCCGCCGCCGTGCCGCCCGAGCCTTCCTTCGGATCCACGTCCCGGCCGGACATCTCCATACAGCTCTGGCTGAGAGGAATGATCAGCTCGCTCGTTCCCGGGTTATAACTCATCGCCTGCCAGTTATGCCCGCCTTCGGTGCTCGGACACGCCTGCACCCACTCCTTCTTGCGTTGTTCCACAATGTCGTTGCGGTAGTGCACTTCGCCCGTTTGCGGGTCGATGTGATCGAACACGTTCTGAAAGACCGTTTCTTTGTGCCCGACGTGCTTGCCGCTCGTGCGGTCGAGCTTCCACAACACGCCCGCCTTGCCGATCGTGAACACCAGCTTCTGCCCGCCCGAATCGACCAGCACGCGCTCGAACACTTCGTCGAGGTCGAGCGACTCGCCCGGCACATGCTGATAATGCCATGCGAGCTTGCCGGTGTCCGGATTCAGCGCCAGCGTGGAACTCGTATACAAAGCGCTGTTCCCCGTGCCCCGGCTGGCACGCATCCACGGCTTCGCCTGCGCCACCCCCCAGTAAGTCAGATTGAGATCGGGATCGTAACTGCCGGTGATCCAAGTATCGCCGCCCGCGCGCAGCAGATTGGGCAGCGTACCCCACGTGTCGCCGCCCGGTTCGCCCTCCCGCGCCACGGTATTGAACTTCCAGACCTGCTTGCCCGTCTGCGCGTCGTAAGCGCTGATGTAACAGGCGCCTCCTTCTTTATAGCGGTCGCACCCGCCAAGCCCCTCGACAATCCTCCCGTGGATCACGATCGGCCCGCTCGAATTCGCATAGCCCTTCGACTTGTCCCCGATGGTGGTTTCCCAAACATTCTTCCCGGTACGCGCATCCAGCGCAACCAGGCGCGCATCGGTAGTCGCGAACAGAATCTTGTCCTGATAAATTCCCAGGCTGCGCATCCCGCCCAGGCCCGTCGAGAGTTCGGGGCCGATCCGGTTCTCCCAGATCAGATTGCCCGTGCGGCCGTCGAGCGCCTGCACGACATTGCCCGGATTGGTCAGGTAAATGGTCCCGTTATGGACGATCGGAGTCGGCTCGTTGGCGCCGCCTTCCGTCATTTCCCAGACCCACGCCAGCGTCAGGTTCTTGACGTTCGCGGCGGTGACCTGCGCCAGCGGGCTGTAGCTCCACGCCTGATAATTCCGGCGAATCATGAGCCAGTCGCCGGGATCGGGATTGCGCAGCATTTCGTCGGTCACCGGCACGTAGTTTTTGACGACCCCGGATACGGTGAGCCCGGTTGGACCCGAGGCTGCCGCCGCAGCCCCGCCGACAGACGTGCGGCCAGTTGCAACCGAACGAATCACCACCGTGGACCCGTTCAGAGCCTGCGTTCCCGGGGCTGCCCCGTTGGATTGGAGGATGTAGGCGCCCAGGTTTCCATAAGCCGCCGCGCCCAAGCCCCCTGGATTGGTGGGGGCATGGAAGTCTGAATATAAGTGACCAATTCGCCCGCCGTTCGGAAGCCCCAGACACCCATGAAATTGGACCCAGCCAACTGGGGCGCTTCATTGCGGCCGCCGAGGTCCGCCGCATGGCAACTGGAGCAGTTCGCCTGGTATATACTCTGGCCGGCAGTAGCCTGTTCCGCGGTGAATTGCGCCGAAGCGGCCGAACAAGCTCCAAGAACGACAAAAGCAAACGCAACTCGCACCATCGCGGTCATTATATAAGGGATATAAGGGACACGCGTACTTAAGGGACAACGATAGCCGCGTTTTTTCTTCAAGGACGCATGAACGCGCTCGCTGAGCATCAGTTTCGATCGACCTGGAAGGCCGATCCGAGCTCGTGGCATTTCCTGACAGGAAAAAGGCCTCGCCGACTGCTCGGCGAGGCCTTCAGGTTAAGCGAAGCGTTTCTCTAGAACGTGAACCGGGCGACTATCTGTCCGGTGCGCGGCGCTGCGCCCGGCGCGAGGTTTCCGTTGAAGGCGTTGACATACCCGAAGCCTCCCGACAACGCTCCACTGCTCGAGCCCGGAATCGGGAAGGGGTTCCGGAAGGATGGCGCGTTAGCAGTACCGGTGTTATTGCCGGTTGCCGGTGCTGAGAAGAACACTCGATTAAACACGTTCTGGAACTCCGCCCGGACCTGGATCTGGTACTTCTCCCTGATCCGGAAGATCCGGCCCACGCTGAGTGATTCAGCCGGCTGCCGCTGCCACCGGTTACTGATGTAGTAAGGAGCGGAGACGCCAAACTGGGCTGGCCCAGGCTCCGTCCACGCCGCCGGATTCAGCACCAACTGTTTCGTCGGGTCGAAGTGGGAGTTAGGATTCACCAGAAAGAACGGCTGCCCGGGAACGTAGTTTTCGATGCCCTGGGGCGAGCCGAATACCGCTGGGTTGTCCTGCGAACCGACACCCATCTGATACAGGAAGTTGCTGTTGGCGCTGGGCGATTCCAGCAACATGCCGCTCTGATAGCGCAGTACGCCGCCGAACGTCCAGTCGCGCGACAGCCACTGCAGCGTCTTTCCACCCGCACCGTCGCCGCCGAATTTATTCTTCGGAGTTGTATAGTTGAACGTCAGCGTCAACACCTGCGGAGAGTCGAGACTGGAAAGCTGCTTGTTTTGCATACGGTTATTCACGTCGTTGATGACCGAAGGGCCGGGCTGGCCGGTACCCTCTCCTCCCGAGCCGGCGGTAAAGTACGGCGAGGCGGAGTTGATGCCAAGAATCTCTTCCTTCTGGTAGACGTAGGAAGCGTTCACCGTCAACCCACGCGAATAACGCTTGGTCAGCTTCACCTGGAGCGAATCGTACCAAGTGTCGCCCAACGGCGGTCCGAGGAACGGCGGAACGCCGATCCACTGCGGAACCGGCCGCAGAGCCTGGGTCAGAGTATTATACGACGGGAATCCGGGATACACGTTATTCGGATTCGCCAGCGCCGGGTAGGCCGCGATCACAGCCGGGCTGCTGATCGGCTGGGTGAGCAGCGCCAGCTGAGCCGGGTTGTTGACGTTGAGTCCCGTGGTGTTGCCGTACTGGCGGTTGGCGAGAAGCCCGGCGGGGGTAAGCCCGTTCTCGGCTTCGGGATCGAGGACCGGCGATGTAAACCATGCGCCGCGGTTGCCCACGTAGGCGGCTTCAATGATCAGGTTGGGCATGATTTCACGCTGCAGCCCGACGCTCCATTGGAAGATCCGCGGTAGCCGTCCGGTGCCCCTGTCGATCGTAATGAACGGTGAATCGATCGGTTTGCACGGAGTCGAGAAGGCGGGAGGAGAGCCGCAACCTGAAGCCGAAGTCACGGAGGGGAAGCCGGCACCGCTCAGCGGGGCCGTGATGGGTCCATTGCCATAGATGTTTCCGGGAGCAAAGGGATTTCCATTCCTGAAGTAGATCGCGCCCGGCCCGCCGTTCGGTTGGCCGGGTGCGCCACCGATGGTCTGGCCGGTTCCCGCCGGGGCGGCAACGGCATAGAAGTCCATATCGGTATTCGACAAGCCGGCGTTGAAGCCGGAGTTCGCGTAAGAGATACCTCCGCCCGCGCGGAATACCGTCTTGGAATTGATCTGGTAGGCCACTCCTATCCGCGGTCCAAACGCGAACGGATAGTTGTGATTGAATTGCTTCTGATAAACCACAAGGCCATTCAACGGGGTGGTCGAATCCGCCGGCACCAGGTTCGGATTCGGGCATTGGAAGCAGGCGCTCTGCATGCGTCCGTGCTCCTCCTGCAGCAGGTTGGAATAGTCCCAGCGCAGACCGTACTCCAGGGTCAGTTTACGCGTAATCTTCCAGTTGTCCTGCGCGAAGAACCCGAGTTCATGTCTACCCAGCCGGCTGTCGGTATTCGCGGAAACGTTGAGTCCGCTCACCGATCCCAACAGTAAGCTGGCATAAGGGAATCCGGAGACGAAGGTTCCACTCGATCCCAGGAATGGCAAAGTGCTGGTATACTCCCAGGGATTTTGGGTCTGCGCGCCGCTGAAGGTATAGAGACCGTCGGCGCGGCTGGAACTTACCGAGGGGAGACCTTCGATGACCATTTCGCCGCCCCACTTGAACGTGTGGTTCCCCTTGACCCAGGTCATGTTTGCGTTAGCCGTCGGCTTAACCTCCTTGGTATCCTGGGCCCTGGCGAAGCCGACGCCGGGCCCGCCGAAGATCGAACCAACCGCAAGGCCACCCGCGAAGACGCTGTTCATGCCGGCCAGGTTAGGCATAAAGTTATTCGCCGGGTACTGTTGATTCGCCGACCAACCCAGGATCTGACCCGCGTTAACGGACGGCGGATACTGGGGCTGGTCGAGGTACAGAAGACCAATGCCCAGGTGGAGCAACATGGTGGGCGTGAGGGTTTGGTCGTAATTGACGCGAATGGTTTGCGAGTTTTGGACCTGAGGCTGGGCCGGCTCCTCGAAGTACGAATATCCATTCGTATTGGGCGAAAAGGTTCTCGTTGCGGAATAGTAGCCCGATACCTTGATTTTCGAGCTGACGTTCTGATCCATCTTTACCGAGGGAATCGTGGTGTGCCGGTAGTTCGAGAAGGCCGGCTGAAGCGAGTTGTTTACCAGTCCGGCTGTGGTGGGCTTGATGAAAAACGCCTCATATTTGACAATCGACGGATCCATGCGGCTGTACGGAATAATATTGCCCGGAAACGGGTTTTCGACGTACCCGGAACCATTCTTCGCACTGCTCACATAGATGGCTGTGGTCGGGTCAAACAGCTGGTACATGTTATCCACAGTGCCTGTCGGAGAAAGAGCGCCCTTCCCCGCGGTCGTCTTGGGACCTAACGGGTTCTCAACGTTACCTGGGTTTGGCAGGCCGTTTGTCAGAGTCGGACCGAAGTTTGCATCGCACCCGCCGGAAGTGCCCAGCGCCGTCGGGGCCGTCGGGCTGCCGCAGTCAGGATTGCTCCCAGCCGTCCATTCCGGCAGGGGCGCACCCGCAATCAGATTGTTCGTAATCGTGGTTTGGCGGAACTGCTCGAAGTTGAAGAAGAAGAATGTCTTGTCCCTGCCGTTGTACACTTTCGGAATTCTTACCGGTCCGCCCAGCGTGAACCCGTAGTCGTTCCTGTTCAGTGGGTTCTTGATGTGCCCGGTGCCGGCCGCGTTGACCGTGAATGGCAGAGCCGAGTTCAAGGCCGCGTTCTGGAAATAATCGTACCCGGAGCCGTGGTACTGGTTGGTGCCCGACTTCATCGTGTAGTTAATGTAGCCGCCGCCCGCCTGCCCATACTCAGCCGCGAAATTGCTGGTCTGGATCGACACTTCCTGAATGGCGTCCACACTTTGCTGAACCGCCTGATTGCTCATCTGCTGATAGCCGTTGGTGGCGTCCTGGCCTTCCACGCGAATGGCTTGCGTGCCGGACGGCAGGCCGTTGATGCGCGCCTCATAATCGGAAGAGAAATCCGCGCCCGGCAGGGTGGTCAGAACCGACAGCGGGTCCCGAATGTTACCGATGCCTTCACTGCCGCTCCCGTTCAGGGTGAACAAGGGGATGGCATCCGCTTCGGTATAGTCGACCTGGTGGCTCAGTTCGGCGCTCTCCGTTTTCAGCAGCGGAGCTTCGGCGTTGACCGTGACCGTGTCGCTGGTGTTGCCGACTTCAAGAGTCGCGTCCACGCGAGTCGTCTCGGCCACCTGGACCGTGATGCCCGGCCGAACATACTTTTTGAATCCCGCGGCGTTCACGGTGAGTTCATACGTGCCTGCCGGCAACGCGGCAAGCGTATAGTTGCCTGTGCCGGTGCTGCCTGCGTTATACGTTTCATTGGTGGCCGCGTTCTTCGCCTCGATGGTGGCGTTCGGAACCACGGCGCCCCCCGGGTCCAAAACCGTGCCTGTAATGGTGCCGCGATCAGTTTGCGCGAATGCGACTGACGCGAGAAATAATATGCCTGGCGTGGAAATCAGTTTCGTCACGGCTCTGCCCCTTCGTTCTTGAAATCCGTACCCGAACCCGTTACTGCCAAACTACTGTTGACAAATAGTGACAAACTCTCGGCCCCGAGAACAGCGTGAGTCTATCCAAAACAGCGAGGCGCAGCGAATTTTTGATGCAAATTTGCCGCTGGCTAGCCGCATAATTAACATATAAAGATAACGCGTCGATTGCCCGGGCGGGTTTCTGAGGTAAATGCGTTTTTACCTGGGGTGATTCAGAGTCGTCTGAACGAAATCGCCCAGCTGCTCGGCGCTGAACTGGTTCCCCTCGAAGTTCGCCGCCAATTTGCCCTGGCGATCGATGACGATGGTGTGCATGGAATGCGTGAGGGCACCCTCATCGGGCCAGAAGTTCAGGCCAAAGCTGCCGCACACCGCCTTCACCTCCTCCGGCGTTCCCGTCAGGAAATGCCACGAGTTCGGATCGGCCTTCCAGATCGACGCATACTTCGCCAGCACCTCCGGCGTGTCGTGCACCGGATCGAAACTGATGCTCAGCAACACCAGGTCCCGCCCCATCCGTTCGGCGAAGCGCTTCTCGAGACGGCCGAAGTTGTTCGACAAACGGAAACAATAGTCGGGCAGCGGACAACTCGTATAAATGAAGGTGAGTCCCACCACCTTGCCCTTGAAGCGGGACAGACTCACGCGCTGCCCGGTCTGATCGGTAAGGGAGAAATCGGGAACCGGCTGGCCGATGGCAAGCGTGGGCGCGAGGGGATTCGCCTTATCGAGGCGGGCGAGAAGTTGCAGCCGGCGAACCAGCAGCGGTTCCTGCGCCAGATTTTCGTAGTCGTGCTCGCGCACGTTCTCCGCATAGGAGCGGTCTTTCTCGACAACCAGAGTGAAGTCCACAAACATGCTGGGCTTCAGCCCCGCGAGCGCTTTCACCTCGCGGACCGGGATCGGCATCACCATGGCCTTCATGTACCCGGGAATTTCCGTACAGGATGCCGTAAAACGCAGATGGGGCTGGTCGATGCTCAGGATCAACCCGGTCACGGGGTAGCGCGCCGCGGCGGCAGCCAGAGCCGGTAAGAACGCGAGTATTAACGCCCGTTTCATGGAACTCTCTTCGCGCCTCCCAGCCGGACCGGAAGCCGCTCCAGTTTCGTGTATTCCGTGGCGAACTCTTTGATCTCAAGGAACTGGTTCTTGCCCACGTTGGAGAAGGTCTGCGGCGTCCCGCTTCCGCCGGGCCATAATATCTCGATGCTCTCGATCTGCGCCGCTTTCCCCAGTCCAAAATGCTGTTGCAGCGGCGACGCGCCGAAAGAGCCTCCGCTGCCAACGGTGCGATAGATCGAGCGCGT
>Ga0209167_10000216_pt1 | contig 53609 bp, 36 predicted proteins | sample Coa_R1_9_FD_187154 | JGI IMG/M metagenome (GOLD analysis project Ga0209167, IMG submission 187154) | Surface soil microbial communities from Centralia Pennsylvania, which are recovering from an underground coalmine fire - Coalmine... | ecosystem: Environmental > Terrestrial > Soil >...
TTCACGCCCGAAGCTTCGAGCAGATCTTCGCCGCCAGAGGAAGCTTTGATCACCGGATCGAGCACCACATTCGACAACTTGGTGCGGTCCAGAAATTCCGCAACCACCGCGGCGTTTCCGCGGTGCGCGAGCATCCCAATTTTGACCGCGTTGGGCGTAACGTCTTCGACCAGCGCGTCGAGTTGCGCGCGCAGAGTTGCCGCCGGAGTCGGATGCACGCTTTGTACGCCTTTGGAGGACTGCACGGTAAGTGCGGTGACCGCTGCCACCGCATAACCATTGTGCGCGGCAATCGTTTTCATGTCCGCGGCTATTCCCGCGCCGCAGGAAGGGTCAAATCCGGCGATGACCAGCACAATGGGCGGGGTGAGATGCAAGTGATTACTCAATCTAATTCTTCCTTCCCAATAAGTTCAGTCCGCTCTACTCCAGCTTTGCTTGCGCAAGAGGCAAAAATAGCCGGCGCGTCCGTAACGCGGGGGACGAGCCGGCAAATGGAAATGTACGCGCAGCGTCCGTTGCGCGCAAGCACAAATTTAGTGTGCCGGTGGATAGAGGTGGATATTTTTACGAGAAGCGCCGGTCCGATCCGCAGCGCTTCAGCTTCGATGGCTCATGGGAACAAACCGCGGAGCGTGGTGGCCTCTGCGACGCGGCCCACGGCAAGAATGTAGGCGGCGTTGCGCATATGCGTATGATATTTCCGGCTGGTCTCGAAGACTCCCTGGAATGCCTTGCGGATAATATGGTCCAGCCGCGCGTTCACTTCGTCTTCCGTCCAGAAGTAGCCTTGCAGATCTTGTGCCCACTCAAAGTAGCTGACCGTCACGCCTCCGGCATTTGCCAGAATATCGGGGATGACAAAGATTCCGCGCCGCGCCAATACCTCATCGGCGTGCGGAGTGGTTGGCCCGTTGGCGGCTTCTGCAACGATCTTGGCCTTGATTTGCTCAGCGTTGTGCAGCGTGATCACGTTTTCCAGGGCGGCAGGCACCAGGATGTCGCACTTCATGGTGAGCAAATCATCATTGGACATGCGCGACGCCCCGGGCATGCCCACCACCGTCCCCGAGCGCTCTTTATATCGCAGCGCTTTCATGGGATCGATGCCGCGCGAGTTGTGGACGCCACCGCGCGAGTCGCTGATGGCCACGATTTTCGCTTTCTTCTCGGCCAGCAGACGTGCTGCAATCGCCCCCGCATTTCCAAATCCCTGGACGGCCACCGTAGCGCCGCGCAATGAAATCTTTTTCGCTTTGCAAGCTTCTTCAATCACGAACATGCAGCCGCGCGCGGTCGCTTCGCCGCGTCCTTCGGACCCACCCAGAGCGATGGGTTTGCCCGTGACCACGCCCAGCTCTGTGTGGCCCACGGTCATGGAATAGGTGTCCATAATCCAGGCCATGGTTTGCGAATCGGTGTAAACATCGGGTGCCGGGATGTCCCGTTCAGGGCCGATAATAGGCAGAATTTCCGAGGCGTAGCGCCGGGTCATGCGCTCCAGCTCGCCCTTGGACATGCGCTTCGGGTCGCAGATGACACCGCCCTTGCCCCCGCCATAGGGGATATTCACTGTCGCGGTTTTCCAGGTCATCCAGGCGGCCAGCGCTTTCACTTCATCCAGCGTCACTCCGGGATGGTAACGGATGCCCCCCTTGGCCGGCCCGCGCGCCACATTGTGCTGCACGCGAAACCCCGTGAACACTTTCACCTGGCCGTTATCCATCTTCACCGGGAGCGAGACTTCCAGGATGCGTTTCGGCGTGCGCAATACCTGCCGCAATCCCTGGTCGAGCTTCAGGAATTCCGCTGCCATGTCGAACTGGAGCTGCGCTATGCGGAATGGATTCAAGTCCTCGCGTGGCGCAATGCGCGGAGCAATTGGCTGCGGGGCAGTCTTCGCTAACGTGGACATTATCGTTTTCTCCTTAATTTTTCCGCAGCGGCCTTCCGCGCTTTTCTATGGGCCGCTTCCCCTGCGGAACCTGGGGTCTACGTGGGGCGCAGTTTAGTCAAGGTACTACCCCACAGTCAATGAGAACAAGGGAAAGGGTTTAGCGGCGGGTTGCAGGGAATTGAGGAAAATAACCCAAAATCGACTGGAATCATGTTCTATCACATTGATTACAAAAGATTTAAGTGGAGAGAGGAATGGCGAACCATTCAAATCAACTCTCGGCCACAATTCGGTCCATTCCCATAAATGGCCGCAAAATCTCCGGAACTATGACCGTCCCATCCGCCTGTTGATAGTTTTCCAGGATTGCCAGCCAAGTCCGCCCGATGGGCAAGCCCGAGCCATTGAGCGTGTGAACGAAATCACTTTTGCCACCTTTGGCCTTGAAGCGGATGGCGGCGCGGCGAGCCTGAAACGCTTCGCAGTTGGAGCAAGAAGATATCTCCATGAACTCCGTCGAGGAGGGGAGCCACACTTCTAGGTCATAGGTTTTCGCCGCAGCAAAGCCCATGTCTCCGGTGCAGAGCTGCATTACGCGATAGTGCAAACCCAGTTTTTGCAGAAGGTCTTCCGCATCGCGAACCAGTTTCTCGAGCTCGTCGTAGCTTTCTTCGGGCCGTGTGAACTTAAACATCTCGACTTTCTGAAATTGATGCTGGCGCTTCAGACCGCGGGTGTCTTTGCCGGCCGCGCCCGCCTCCGAACGAAAACAGGAGCTCCACGCGCATAGCTTGACCGGCAGCTCGTCTGCCTCGATCGTTTCCTCGCGATACAGGTTGGTGAGCTCGGTTTCCGCGGTTGTGGTAAGCCACAGGTCCGTGCCCTCCAGGTGGAACATATCCCCCGCAAATTTCGGGAGTTTTCCATCGGCGATCAACGATGCAGAGTTCACGAGAAACGGCGGCAGAATCTCCGTGTAGCCATGAGCGCGAGTGTGGACATCGAGAAAAAAATTAGCGAGGGCACGCTCCAACCGCGCGCCCGCGCCTCGATAAACTGCGAACCGCGCGCCGGACATCTTTGCGGCGGCGCTGAAATCGAGAATGCCCAGCTGTTCACCCAGTTCCCAGTGCGGCTTGGCGGCAAACCCGAATTTGGGCGGCGCGCCCCAACGGCGCACCTCTACATTGCCGCTAGCATCCTGTCCAATTGGCACCGAACTGTGCGGCAGATTGGGCACGGCCAGCATGAAATCGCGTAGACGCGTATCCAGCTCCGCCACTCTCACATCATTGGCGGCGATCTCCTCCGCTACGCCCTTCATTTCCGAAATCAGTGCCGACGCATCTTCTCCCGCGCGCTTGCGCTTTGCTATCTCATCGCTTGCCGAATTGCGCGCCGCCTTGAGTTTTTCGACTGTGGTGATGGAATCGCGGCGCTCGCGATCCAGCGCGCGAAATCCGGCAAAATCGATTTTCGCGCCGCGGTCCTGCGCCATCTTCTCGAACAGATCCAGATGTTCACGGAAGTAACCAAGGTCGTGCATAGGTGACGAAAGGATACCGTAAAGCGGGGGCGGGACAAAGCCGAGGTGTGGGCCTACTGCTCCTGGTGAACTTGGTTCGTCTGGTCCACAACGAATGTGGGGTAGTGGAGAACTTCCTGCGCGCTTGTTTGGGGAGACCACTTCGCCGTGGCTGTGAACCCAGTAGCTGACGCGTCCACCGTGTAGGCGTAACCGTCGCGGCCGGTGCGCGCCATGGTCAAGGACCCGCTCGAAACCAACTGATCCATGGAGCCGTAAGAGCCATTCTGTGCGAAGTAGCCGCGCTCGGCCTGTGCGATGGCGTTCAGGTCCATCTGCACACCTGTGGTGCTGATGGATTGAATCGCCGTGGCACCTCCCGTGGGCGTCGCTTGCTTCAGATACATGTAATAGACGCCCATGCCGATGGCTGCGGAGAGAAGCAAGCTGACGAATCCAAAGACGGTACGCATAACACTTCTATTCTCCCGCCCCAGACCATTCGCGGCAATAAGGCAGGTGTCTGCGCGTGCCTAGTTATGGAAGGCGGGCCAGGTGGAAGTTGCGCAGGCATGAATTGAAGTGTCCGAAACCGTGAAGCCGCATAAGTGCATCAAAGAGTATGTAAATTGGAACGGCTTTGTTGACGACATGCGGGCAGCCGTCTAGCATGCTTTGGGTCAAGCAGGGGCGATTAGCGCTGTGGGTCGGGGGTGCGGGTTGAGGAAGCTGAGCAGATTCCATTTCATTTTTTTCACGGTGATTGTTGCCGCGTCAATGGCCGCTCCTGCTGGGCATGGGCAAGCTGCGCAGGAGCCTGCGGTTCGTCCGCCCGATTTGAAATTGGTCACGCGTGAATTGCCGAACGGCCTGCACATGGTGCTGCTCGAGGATCATGCCGCGCCGGTCATCAATCTCCAGATGTGGTACCACGTTGGTTCCAAGGACGAGAAGCCGGGCCGTACCGGATTCGCGCATCTATTCGAGCACTTGATGTTCAAGGGTTCCGCGCACGTCCCCGCCGAGGAACATTCTCGAATCATCGAAGCTTTCGGCGGCTTCGACAATGCCTACACCGCTGACGACATGACTGTTTTCTGGGAGACATTTCCCAGCAATTCGCTGGAGCGCGTGATCTGGCTGGAAGCGGACCGCCTGGGCAGCCTGAATGTTGACCAAGCCAATTTCGAGTCCGAGCGCGAAGTGGTGAAGGAAGAGCGCCGCGTGCGCGTGGACAACGTGCCCTATGGCCGCGTGATTGAAGACCTGTACGCCGCTGCGTTCACCGTCCACCCTTATCACCACACAACCATCGGCAGCATGGACGACCTGAACAAGGCCACCATTTCCGATGTGCAGGATTTCTTCCACACGTACTATCGCCCGGACAATGCCACCTTGGTGATCGTTGGTGATCTCACCGTGGACCAGGCTGCCGCCTGGGCACAAAAGTATTTTGGCGGTATCCCCAAGCCGGCACAGGCAATCCCCCGGTCGATCACGCAGGAACCCAATCAGACTGCGGAGCGGCGCTTGACGCAGACCTATCCTAATTCGCCTCTGCCCGCGGTGGTCATCGGCTACAAAGTTCCGTCCGAGTGCACCGCGGATTCTTATCCTTTGGAGCTAGCATCGAATATCCTCAGCGGGGGGGAGAGCGGCCGCTTATACCGCAAGCTTGTTTACGAAGACCAGATTGCCGTGCAGGTGAATGGCGCGGGCAATTTCACAGAAGACCCCAATTTGTTCTTTGCCATCGCAGTGATGAACCAAGGAAAAACGGCGGCCGAAGGTGAAAAGGAAATGCACGATGTGCTCGAGGTCATGAAGACTACGCCCGTGTCTCCATCCGAGCTGGACAAGGCGAAGAATCAGGAAACCGCCGCGGTCATCCTGGGCCGGGAAACGGCACAGTCAAAGGCCGACTCCATTGGACGGTATTCGGTCATTTGCAAGAATCCCAGCATGATCAACACCGATCTCTTCAATTATTTGAACGTGACCGCGGCCGATATTCAAAAGGTCGCGCGTGAGTACTTCACCGCCGCGCGCTCCACCGTGCTCACCGTGGATGTCCCCAAAACGCCGGGAACTCCCCAGAACCAGGAGAAGCAATAGTGAGCTCGCCCGGCGGACCTCAACGATTCAACCAACTTTTCTTGGTTACGATTTCTTGCATCACGTTTGCGATTTATGCCGCGTTTGCGACCAAGTCCGCCGCGGCCCAGTCACAGCCGCCCGCGCAGGCAACTCCTCAAACCGTCTCACAACAATCATCGGCTGCGCAGCTGGTTGCACAAATGCCGGCAGTCGCACCTGCCAAGCCGTACAAATTCCCACCGGTAGCCACGAAAACTTTGGCCAATGGCATGCGCGTTTTTGTCGTCAGCTCGACCGAATCGCCTGAGATCGGAGTTCAACTGTGGCTCACCTCTGCGGGAGCTGTGAATGATCCTGCCGGCGAGCCCGGAGTGGCGGCCATGACCGCCAGCCTTCTAACGCAGGGTACGGAGAAGCGGACGGCGCAGCAAATTGCCGAAGCTATCGATTTCGTCGGCGGCTCACTCTCCGCCTCCACCAACGACGACGGCACGGTGGTCAGCGCATCCGTGGTGAAGAAGGATTTTGACCTGGCCATGGATTTGCTCTCCGACGTCACGCTGCACGCGAAATTCCAGCCCGAAGAAATTGAGCGGCAACGCCAGCAACTGCTTTCCAACTTGCGCATCAGTTATGACGACTCTGACTATCTGGCCACCGCCGTCTTCCAGCGGGTTGTTTACGGCGCACACCCTTATGGATTGCCCGGTGAGGGCACGCCCTCGTCCGTTCAGACCATGAAGCGCGATGACCTGATCCAATTCCGCGACGTTTTCTATTCTCCCAGCACCGCTCTCCTGGCTTTTTCAGGGGACATTTCACCCGACGCGGCATTTGCCGCGGCGGAGAAGTACTTCGGCGCCTGGCCGGCCAAGCCGGTAGCAATTCCAGTCCACGCGGCGCCGGGCGGCGCCGCGGGAATCCACATTTATGTCGTGAACAAGGCCGATGCCGTGCAGACACAAATCCGCATCGGCAAGCTCGGCATCCGCCGCGGCGATCCCGATTTCTTTCCCCTCTATGTTGCCAACCGCATATTCGGAGGGAGCTACAACAGCCGCCTGAACACCGAGGTCCGCATCAAGAAGGGCTTGACCTATGGCGCAAACACGATTTGGGATGTGCGCCGCGAGTCGGGTAGCATCCTGGCATCAACGTTTACGCGCACCGAAGCCACAGTGGATGCGACAAAACTCGTTGTGGACCAAATGAAGGGCATGGCCAGCGGCAACCTGAAGCCCGAAGAACTGAATTTCGCGCGCGATTATCTGGTGGGAGTTTATCCCATCCAAACAGAGACACCTGAACAGGTCGCCGGGCGCGTTCTAACGGTGGCCATGTATGGGCTGCCCGCAGATTACAACGAGACCTACCCCAGCCACATCGCCGCGGTGACCCTGGCCCAGGCTAATGCGGAGGCCGCAAAATATTTCCAGCCATCCTCGCTGGATATCGTTCTTGCCGGTAACGCCGCGCAATTCCGCGAGGCTTTGAAGAAACTATTCCCAGACGCGACCTATGAAGAAATCCCCGCGGCAGAGCTCGATCTGTTGTTGCCGGCTCTTCATCACGCCGTGGAACCGAATCCCCCGGCTACGCCCGAAACTTTGGCCTTGGGCAAGTCACTCTTGTTAACAAGTGCAGAGGCTGCGGGAGGCGCTGCCCTGGATAAGGTTATGAGCCTGGAATATTCGGCCACGGGCAAGACGCAAACCGCCCAAGGTGAATTCCCGATTCAGTTGAAACTCTACATGTCCTATCCCGACCATTACCGCATGGATACGCAGCTTTCCTTTCCCGGGGCATCCACGCCATACAATCTCGTCCAGGCTTTTGACGGGAAGGCAGGTTGGATCAGCGCCCCTCAGCAAGGGTCCACTGCCACGTCTCCGGAACAGAATATCGAGTTCGTCCGGCGAATATTCCTGACGGGTGGATGGGGACTGTTCCGCGCGGCGAAAGCGGGAACATTGCAGGCGCAGTCGCTGGGACAGCGCGATTTCCAGGGCCAAAAAGAGGACGCCGTTGCCGTTACTGCAGGCGACATTCAAGTGACCATCTATTTGGACCCGGCCACCCACCTCCCTTTCGGCGTGATGTATCCGCAGGACACACCGCAAGGGCGGGTCGAGTCGGTTGAAGTGTGGAGCGACTACCGCGAAGTGGAAGGCGTGAAATTTCCTTGCCACAATGTCAGCTTCCGGAACGGCCAGAAATTTGCCGAAAGCTCCGTGCAGGAAGTGAAGATCAACACGAATCCAAACTCAAGCCTGTTCGTCAAACCTTAAGTGCGATCCGGCGGCGAACTCAAGCTCTCCATTTGGTGCACCGCTAAGGCTGGCATACACTGGAAGTGTTTCGGGCAGGCTGACTGAATCAGCAGAAAGAGACACATTTGAACGCCATCCGACGTTTCATTTTACGCACTCAACTCCTTACAATTTCGATTTTCATCGTCGCAGTCCTTGCTGCCTCCGCGCACGCGTTCCCGCGAAAGCCTGGTCAGGCCCAGGCCGCGCAACCACAAGCGCCGCCGTCGCCGCTTCTGGCCACCATGCGCGCGGAGCTGGATCGCAGTATGCCCGTGCTCAGCCATGCCAGCCCACCGGCATACTTTATCAATTACTCGGTGACGCAATCCCGCCGGGTGCAGGTGATGGGCTCCAACGGCGCCCTGCTCGATAGCTCGGAAAATCTCAATCGCTTTCTCGAGGTGCAGGTGCGTGTCGGCAGTTACGAGTTGGACGATACCCACAAGGTCGGCGGCCAGGAATCTTTACAAATGAATCCAGGCGCCACCGCCGTCCCTTTGGAAGATGACCCTGCTGTTTTGCGCCGCGCAATCTGGCTGGAAACGGACAAGCAATACCGCGCGGCCGCCGAAGCGCTGGTGAGGATTCAGACCAACAAGGAAGTGCAAGTGCAATCCGCCGAGGAAGGCGCCCCGGATTTTTCACATGAGAAGCCGAAGACATTTTACGGACCGGAAGCTGCCTACCAGCTCGACCGCAAGCCCTGGGAACAAAAAGTCCGGGATTATACCGCTTACTTCCGGCAGTCCAGCGACATCATTAATTCCATCGTCACCTTCACGGCGCAGGCTGAAAACCAATACGAAGTGAACAGTGAGGGCACTCAGATTCAGTTCGGGCAGGTGCGGTTCCGCCTGGAGCTATTCATTCAGGGCAAGGCGCCCGACGGGATGGACCTGAACCGCTACTTCAATTTCGATTGGGTGGACTCCAAGGAAGAACCCTCCAACGATGCGGTTTTCGCCGCGGAAAAAACCATGCGCTCCGAACTCGAAGGCCTGGTGAAGGCTCCGCTGGTTGAACCTTACGCCGGGCCCTCCATGCTCACTGGCCGCGCCGCTGCCGTGTTTTTCCACGAAGTGTTTGGCCACCGCGATGAAGGCTTCCGGCAGAAGGACGTCAGCGAGGGCCAGACTTTTGCCCGCAAAGTGGGCGAGCCCATCATGCCTGACTTCATTTCCATCGTGGACGATCCGACCAGGTTGCGCCTGAACAAAGACGTGCTGCTTGGTTCCTATCCGTTCGACGATGAAGGCGTTCCATCGCAACGCGTGGTGTTGGTGGATAAAGGCGTCTTGAAGGGTTTCGAGATGTCACGCCAGCCCCTCAAGGAATTTCCCAATTCCAACGGACATGGGCGACGTCAGCTGGGCGCGGCCCCGGATTCCCGCCAGGGCAATTTGATCGTGGAAAGCAATCGCAAGGTGAGCAACGCTGAACTGAGGCGATTGTTCATCGAAGAAATTAAGAAGCAGGGAAAAACGTTTGGCCTGCTGTTTGATGACATCGCCGGCGGTTTCACTTTTACGGGCCGCGGACAGCCACAGGCATTCCGCGTTGAACCACTGGTGGTCTACAAAGTGTATGCCGACGGACGCCCGGATGAACTGGTGCGCGGAGTGAATATTGTGGGCACGCCGCTGCTTTCCTTAATGAAGATCGTGGCCACCGGTGACACCACAGACGTTTTCAATGGCTATTGCGGCGCGGAATCGGGCTCCGTGCCAGTGTCCGCTGCCGCGCCGCCCATGGTGATCTCTGAAATGGAAGTCGAGAAAAAGGAATCGTCCACGGACAGGCCCCCCGTGCTGCCCCCACCGGCGCATGATCATTCAGGAGACAAGCAATGATTTCCGCCACCAAGAAATTTGTTCCGGCAGCTCGCACCATTGCGGCCGTCGCAATTCTTTTTTCAATCGGGTGCGCGGTTCCACTCCGCGCGCAACAGTGGCCTGCCGCCGACGCCGACCGAACCCTGAACGCCATGCAGGATGAGCTCGAACGTTCGCGCACACGGATGCAATTGCCCAATGTTGAAAAGCCGTACTTCATTCAGTACCGGCTGGTGGATCTCGACATCCGCACCATCACCGCTTCCTTCGGCGCGCTTGTCTCCACCACTACCGCACACAACCGTTTGATGGATGTCGGCGTTCGCATCGGCGATTACAAACTGGACAGCTCGAATTTTATTTCCGGGGGAAATCCCGTGGGTTTCCTGGGTTCCGCCGGGCAAGTCGGCGTGGATGGCGATTACAACTCGCTGCGGCAGGATCTCTGGATCGCCACCGACCAGGCCTACAAACAGGCGCTCGACGATATGGCCCGCAAGCAGGGCTATTTGCGCAGCTTGTCGAAGCCGCCCGAGATTGCTGATTTTTCTCAGGAGAAGCCGGTGGTGATGGTGAACCCGCGCGTCTCCCCTGATTGGACCAATCGAAATTGGGAGCAGGAAGCCAAGCAAGCAACCGCCGCGCTTCGCGCCTATCCCGGCCTTTATGCCAATCGGATCACCTACACGCTGATTTACGAAACCTATTACGTCATGAACACCGAGGGAACAAGAATGCGTGTGAGCCGAACCATTTCGGCCATCGAGTCGAGTATTGAGACTCAGGCGCCGGAAGGGGTTCCCATGCATCACTTCTATTCCACCTATGTCACCCGGCCCGTAGATCTCCCCTCTCCTGCTGAAGTTTCCAGGCAACTGGATGCGCGCGCCAAGGAATTGATGGCTCTACGAACGGCCGACCCTATGCCCGCCTACTCTGGGCCCGTTCTATTTGACGCGCGCGCCGCTGCCGCCGTGCTGGCGCAAATGTTGGGGCCTTCCGTCATTGGCTCGCGTGCGCCCCTTTCCTTGCTGCCGATTGTTGACCAACTTACGGAACGGCTCGGCGGCCGCAGTGAATGGAGCGGGCGAATCGGGTCGCGCGTGCTCCCGACGGAGGCTTCTTTGGTGGACGATCCGTCCGCGACCGACTCACAGGGGCGCCCTCTCGCGGGTTCCTACGCTGTGGATGACGAGGGAGTCCCTTCGCAACGCGTGTCCATCGTCGAAGCCGGAATGTTGCGCAATCTCGATATGTCTCGCAGGCCTGGGTCTGACTTCGCACAGTCCAACGGCCATGGCCGGAACATTTTGCTTGGCGAGGCGCGCGCGGCCAGCAGCAATCTTGTGTTTCGATCGGCAAACGGCCTTTCAGCCGCCGATTTGAAGAAGAAATTCCTGGCCGCATGCAAGGACGAAGGCCGGCAATGGTGCCTCCTGGTGCGCGAAATGGATAATCCCGCCGTCGGCATTAGCCGTCAGGAGGAATTGAACAGCGAATTCCAGGACCTTGCTGGGGGCGCATCAAGCGGCGAGCGCGTTCCACTCGTCGTCTATAAGGTGAATGTTGCAGACGGCAACGAAGAGCTGATGCGTCCTGGGCATTTGCTGGGTTTGAATCTTCGCGTCCTGCGGGATGCATCGGGCTTCGGCAATGACCCGGCTACGGTCTCCTATGCTCAAAGCCAGGAACAGGGCATCGCCGGGACCGCGCTGGCAGCCTACGGCACGGTGGACAACGGCGTCCCCAGCACCATCAGCGCGCCCGCCGTGCTCTTTCCCGATGTCGAAGTCCGCGAAGCTCGCGGCGAAATGCGCCGCTTGCCGCTGGTACCGCCACCACCCATGCAATAGCAGCGCTGCGATTCCAATCGCGCCGCTATCTACACCGGCGGCTCTCCGCCGCTCATCCCCTGCGCGATCATCAATTGCTCCGCTTCCGCGCGCAGGATCGGTAGGCGCAAATAGAACATTCGCGCCGCGCCCAGGCAGGCGATTCCACCGATGGCCACCGCCCACGGAGCGCTGATCCACTGGGCCACCACGCCCCCAAACAACGCTCCCAGCGGCGCCATCCCCATCAGCATCATCGAGTAGAGCGACATCATCCGCCCGCGCAACCGGTCGGGCACCATGGACTGGATCAGTGTGTTGGCGCAGGCCATTTGCGTCATGATCATGAATCCGGTGGGCACCAGCACGATCAGTGAAAAAGTGAAATTGCGAGAAAACGCGAAGACAATCAGTAGCGCGCCAAATCCGGTTGCGGACAGCGCCGCCACACGGCCGAGCCCGCGCACACCGGTCCGCGACGCCAGGAAAAGCGCGCCAAACAATGCTCCCACTCCCGTCGCGCCCATCAGCAGGCCGAGCCCCCAGGCCCCGCCGTGCAGAATGCGGTCGGCGAAAATCGGCATCAACACGGTGTAAGGCATCCCCACCAGGCTCACCAGTCCAATCAGGATCAGCAAGTCGCGCACTGGCCGCGTCTGACGCGCGAATTGAAATCCCTCGGCAATGTGCTGAATCATGGGGACGTGTTCCGCGATTTTGCGCGGCGTAATTCTCATCAGCAATAGCCCTACGATCACCGCGATGAAGCTCACCGCGTTGATGAAGAAGCACCAGCCTTCCCCGATGGTTGCCACCAAGATTCCCGCCACGGCCGGGCCCACCACACGCGCTCCATTGAACATGGAGGAGTTCAGCGCAATGGCGTTCATCAGGTCTTCGCGGCCCACCATTTCCACAAGAAATGCCTGCCGCGCGGGGATGTCAAAAGCGTTTACGACTCCGAGCAGCGATGCCAGCACAATGATTTCCCAAACGGTCAGCCAATTCCCGAGCGTCAGCGCTGCGAGGATCGACGCAAGAACCATCATGATCGTCTGTGTGGCGATCACAACGCGATGGCGGTTATAGCGATCGGCAATCGTCCCGGCCACGGGCGAAAGCAAAAAAATTGGAATTTGCGAAGCGAATCCCACCACGCCCAGCATCAACGAGGAATGCGTCATTCGATAGACCAGCCACGACAGTGCCACGCTCTGCATCCACGTGCCGATCAGCGAAATGATCTGTCCACCGAAGAAGAGTTGGAAGTTGCGGTGGCGTAGCGCGCGCAACGTGACCGGAATCTTGCCGGGTCGCGCTGGCATGCCCGTGCCGGCCGGCGGCGTAGTCTCGGCATCTGCGAGCGCCGAAGCTTCCGCTGTTTGAAATGAGTCTGCGTCTGCCATGGCAAGGAGCGAAAGAACATTCTAGCTTGACGCGCGAGCAGATGCGAAACCTGCGGCGGGATTGCCAACACGTGGGAAGAGACAAATTAGCCGGCGAGTCGCCCTGTCATTCGTATCGCAGGGCCACGATCGGATCCACTCGCGTGGCGCGCATCGCCGGAATCCAGCATGCCGCCAGCGCCACAACCAGCAGCAAGACCGTCACGCCGGCCAAGGTCAACGGGTCCGTCGGCTTCACATCGAACAGTAAACTGCTCATCAGACGGGTAAGCGCCAGTGAGGCCGCCAGACCGAGCACTGCACCCAGCACCACATGTGCCAGCCCATTGCGCAGAACCATTCGCAGTACATCTCCACGTTGAGCGCCCAGCGCCATGCGCACGCCGATTTCACGCGTCTGCTGCGCCACGCTGTAAGCCAAAACGCTGTAAATTCCGATGGCCGTGAGCCCCAACGCCAGGCCGCCCAGGCTGCCAAGAAGGAGAACGCTCGCGCGCTGGTCCCGCACGGAGGTCGACACTACATCGTCGAGCGTGGAAACGTGGGCAATCGGCAATCCGGGATCCATGGCCGAAAGCTCGGACCGCACCGCTGACAACATCGCGCCTGGATCCGTTTTTGTGCGCAGTGCTATCGAGAATCCGGAATCAGGCCGCTGCGCGTAGCAGACATAGATCTCCCGATTCTCAGGACTGGCCAGGCTGTCGTGCCTCACGTTTCCGATTACTCCGATAACCTCCTGGAATCCGTCGATGCCCCAGGAAAAGGCGACGTGCTTTCCGATCGGATCTTCGTTGGGAAAATACTTGTCCGCGAAAGCCTGGTTGATAATCATCACTGGCGGCGCACCCTGAACGTCGCGATCGGAAAAATCCCGCCCACGCAAAAGCGGAATGTGCATGGCGCGGAAATACCCGGGACTGGCGATGAGTTTGGACGAACTGGGTGCTGCGCCTTCCAGAAGAGTACGGCCTTCAATATCCGTAGTTCCGTTGGAGCCGCTCCCGGTCAATGGCAGATCGCTGATCAGGCCCGCCGACTCGACGCCGGGCAAGGCGCTCAAGCGTGCTCGAAATTGACTGAAGAATTCTGTCTCCTGAACGGGCGTTTTGTATTTTACCGGCGTGAGGTTCACATAGAACGTAAGCACGTGATCCGCGTCGAAACCTTTCCGCACGTTCAGCAGGTTTGAAAAGCTGCGCAGAACCAGCCCCGCCCCGGCCATCAGCACCAGGGCCAGCGCGACTTCTGTGGTGACCAGAATGCTGCGTTGGCGCTTTCCTACGCCCGACCCGGCGCGGCCTCCCTCGCCAAGAGAAGCCGTCAACGAATTGCGTAGCAGCGTTCGCGCCGGCGCCAACCCAAAGAGGATCCCAGTTACCACGGCGATGCCCAGCGTGAACAGCAGCACCGCGACATCCATTTTGATTTCCCCCGCTCGCGGCAGGCGCGCTCCGAGCGTTTCCACCAGGCCCGCAATCGTCCAGCGGCCTATCAGAAGACCCAGCCCCGCACCAACCAGCGAAAGCAAAGTGCTTTCGGTGATCAATTGGCGGACAATCCTCCACCGCCCGGCACCCAACGCGATCCGCAAGGCGACTTCCCGGTTACGCCCCGCCGCGCGCGCCAGCAACAAATTTGCAACGTTGGCGCAGCCAATCAACAGGATGAATCCCACGGCAACGAACATCAGCATGAGCGGCGCGCCCGAACCCGTGGTGAGGTCATCCTTGAGGCTGGAAATGCTGATCCCGTGTCGCGTGGACCTTTCCTTCATCACCTGATCGGCAAGAGGAACCAGTTGCTTTTGCGCTTCGGCAATCGAAAGCCCGGGGCGCAATCGCCCGTAAACACTCAGGAAGTGCAGACCTCGTTGCGCCATGTACTTATCCGCAAGATAGAGGCCGATCAGGATGTCGCCGCGCTGCAATGGCTGATAGTCCGGCGGCAGCACCCCCACGATTGGAAATACGTTGTCATCGAGCGTCAGCGCTCGAGTCAGCACCGAGGGATCACCATTGAGCCGAGTCCGCCAGAAAGAATAGGAGATCATCGCGGCGCGGCGCCCGGAAAACGGTTCTTCCTCCGGCAGAATATTCCTGCCGATAATCGGACTCACACCGAGGAGTGGGAGGTAACTCGCGGAAACGCAGATAACTCTGACCTGCTCGGGGGAACCAAGTCCGGAGAGGACAAAAGTCCCGTTTCTCTGAGCGGAAACGCTCTGAAATACCTGCACCTTGTCCCGCCAATCGGCATATTCCGGATAGGACATCGGCGCATTGCCATAATTCGGCTGAACATCGTAAATCGAGACAATCTGTTCCGGATGTGCGTACGGAAGCGGGCGCAGCAGCACTCCGTTCACCATCGAGAAAATCGCGGAATTGGCGCCAATCCCCAGCGCCAGAGTCAACACCGCCGCGGCCACAAAACCCGGACTCTTAACCATCATCCTTAACGCGTAACGGATGTCTTGCCAGAGAATTTCCATGGCTCGCCTCCGCGGCTTCCATACACACTTCCGCCGTCTGAGAATTAGACTACGAATCTTCTTTCGGGTTAGTTGCGGAGGAGGAAATTCTTGTCGGAGTATCTCAAGCCGGGTGCCTCACTCGTACCGCAGTGCGACCAGTGGGTCCACGCGCATCGCCCGCCGCGCCGGAATCCAGCAGGCCATCAGCGCCACGGCGAGCAATACAAAAGTCACGCCGATCAAAGTTTTTGGATCGGTCGCTTTCACACCGTAAAGCTGATCGCTCAGCAACTTCGTCAGCCAGTACGACGCCACCAATCCAACCGCGGACCCCGCAGCCGCCAGACGCAGCCCCTGTCCCAGCACCATATTCAGGATTCGGCCTCCCGACGCACCCAGCGCCACGCGGATCCCGATTTCATGCGTGCGCTGCGCCACCGAATAGGAAATCACGCCATAAACTCCCATGGTCGCAATCAGCAGCGCCATCGCTCCAAATAATGTGAGCAGGATGGTCATGAATCGTTGGTCTGTTAATGATTCCGCCACAATATCGTCCAGCGTTTTGACGGTGCTCAAAGGCAGTGTCGGAGCGATGCCTCGCAGTACTTCGCGCACTGCTGGAGTCAATCCAAGAGGCTCTTGCGCCGTCCGTATCATAAATACCGCGTCGTTTTGTCCTCCAAAGGCCTGTGCAAAGGGGATGTACATTGTTTCTTCCGGCGGTGTCGCCAGCGACGCTTCATTGATGTCACCGACGATGCCCACGATCCGCCGGGGAGCGGGCTCTGTGCTTGCGGGTCCCATCGGCTTGCCAATCCAGATGTGCTGGCCGATGGCGTTTCCCCTCGGCCACACCGCGCGCGCCATCGTCTGATTCACAAGCGCTATGGGTTCATTCCCGCTGGTGTCGGCGCTCGTAATCGCGCGCCCACTCACCAAGGGAATGCCCAGCGTTTGAAAGTAATCGGGATTGATGAATCGAAACCCCGCGTCAAAGGCCTTTCCTTGAAATGACGGATCACCGCCTTCAACTGAATAGAGGATATCCGGGGCTCCTGCAAACAGCGGCGTCATGCTGGCGTACGAAACTCGTTTCGCGCCCGGCAGCGAAGCGAGATTTGTGGCAAAATTATCCAGAAACGCGACCGATTTAGAGCCGGAATCGAACTGTTTCGCCGGCAGGCTGACCCCAAACGTCAGTACGTTGTGCGAGTCAAATCCAGGGTTGACCCGCAACAATCCAAACAGGCTTTGAAACAGCAGCGATGCGCCAATCACCAGCACCAGCGACAGCGCCACTTCGGCCACCACCAGGCACGACCGCAAGTAGCCGCGCCCCCGCCCGGACCCGCCTCCCGCCGTGCCTTCTTTGAGCCGGGTGTGAAGCTGCACAGCGGAGGTTTCCACCGCCGGCACCAGTCCGAAAATTACTCCTGTAAGGAGACTCAGGAGAAGTGCAAATCCAAGCACATTCGCATCCACCTGAATCGCTCCAGTATGCGGAATTGAGTCGGGAACCAGCGCGATGATGAATTTCAAGCTGGCGACGCAGACCAACACACCTGCCAGGCCGCTCATCACAGCGAGCAGTACACTTTCCGTCAGCATCTGACGGATCAACCTCCAGCGGCTGGCCCCCAGCGCCGCGCGTACGGCGATTTCACGCTGTCGCGAAGTCGATCGCGCAAGCAAAAGATTCGCCACGTTGGCGCATCCGATCAACAAAACAAATCCCACCGCCCCAAACAGGAGCAAAGGAGCTGTGCCCGCCCGCCGGTTCAAGAAATCCCGCATGAGGATCAGGTGCGCGCGCTCGTTGGTCCCGATCATATTTGGGTATTGGTCGTGCAAGCCGGTAAAAGGCTCGCTCAGCACCGCTTCTGCTTTCGCGATCGTAACGCCTGGTCCCAATCGCCCTATGCAAAGCGCAAAGTTACTGGGATTCTGGTTTGAAGCCGGCGTTTGAAAGACAAGCCAGACCTGCGCATCGCGCCCGTACGGTATGGGAAATTCAAATTGCGCAGGCATCACACCCACCACCAGCCACTGCGCCGCGTTTATCGTGATGGTTTGGCCGACGATGTTGGGGTCCGCGCCATATTTCCTTCGCCAGAGCGTGTCGCTCAAAATCGCGGCTTTGGATCCTCCCGGGCGCGCCTCCTCGTCTTGAAAATTACGACCCAGCGCCGGCTGAATTTTTATAACTGGGAGTACATCCTGTGAGATGGCATAGGCAGGAACTTGCTCTGGATCCCCGTTACCGTTCAGCGTCACGTTGCCCTCATATACGGCCAGTCCGAGAGAATCGAACAGGCCTTGCTTTTCTTTCCACGCCAGAAAAATCGGTAGCGAAACGGAAATCCCTCCGATTCGATTGCCGGTTCTCCCCACTAGGAACATTCGGTTGGATTCCGGGTACGGCAGGGGGCGCAGGAATACAGAATTAACGATCGAAAAGATGGCCGTGTTGGCGCCAATCCCCAGCGCCAGTGTTAGGACAGCCACGGCGGCAAACCCCGGATTGCGCCGGATCATCCGCAGCCCGTATCGCAAATCCTGGGCGAAGCGCTCCAGCGAACGCCACCCCCAGGCTTCTCTTGTACTCTCCTTCACCATTGTTTCATTGCCGAAATCGCGCCGGGCCGCATCACGCGCTTCTTTTTCCGGCAGGCCTGCATTCTCTTGCTTTTCGGTTTCCAAATCTAAATGGTCGCGAAACTCACGATTGAGGTCGTCTTCCTTCTTCTCGCGCCGGTCCGGCATTTCAGGCCTCCTCTGCGGGACGCATCATTCGCGCAATTGCCCGCGCCAATTGTTTCCACTTCGATTCCTCTTTGGTGAGCTGCTTTCTTCCCGTCGAGGTCAGGCTGTAAAACTTGAACTCGCGGTTCCGGTCTTTGGCCATTTCCCAGCTCGAGGAGATCCACTTCCTTCTTTCCAGACGGTGCAGCGCTGGATAGAGCGATCCCGTCGGCACCTGCAATGCTTCTTGCGAGCGGGTTCGGATCAGAGTGCTGATGCCGAAGCCGTGCTGCGGGCCGCCGCGCAGCGCCTGCAGGATCATCAGGTCCAGGGTCCCCTGAAGGAGTTCGATGCGGTCCTTATATTTTTCTTTCATGAGCCCTCAGAAGGATTCCTCACTTGGGATACGGACTTACACTCGATTTTGTTCCATGAGACCGTAGCGATACTACAGTAGACGTTCTACAGTCAAATATGTCACGCCTCTTTCGGCATTTCCATGACCATAGCGGAGACGGGTTATCGCAATCCGGCGGTTGGCCGCCTGTGGGGCGAATGGTAGAGTACCCACGCCGCTCGACACTTGCGGACCATCGTGCCGTCAACCAGCGACTCGACTCATTCCAACAAACCAGGCTTGGCGCGCCGCCTCGGTCTTTTTGACGCCACCATGATCGTTATGGGCGGCATCATCGGCGCGGGAATTTTTATTAATCCATCCGTTGTTGCTCTGCAGGTGCACACGCCCGCGCTAATTCTTGCTGCCTGGGTTTGTGGCGGACTCATCGCCATGGCCGGGTCCTTTGTTTATGCCGAGCTTGCTTCTCGATTTCCCGCTGTCGGGGGGCAATACGCCTATCTGCGCAAGGCCTATCATCCGGGAATCGCATTCATGTATGGGTGGGCGCTGCTTCTGGTGATCCAAACCGGCGGGATGGCGGCCGTCGCCATCACCTTCGGCAAATATTTCGTCGAGCTGACCCGCATTCCAATTTCCAGCAGTGCTTTGGCCGCGCTTGCGCTCGGAATATTGACGCTCATCAATTGCCTGGGCGTGCGTGCGGGAAGCACCGTGCAAAGCGCGCTCATGAGCATGAAGATTCTCATCATCGCCGCCCTCGTTGCTTGCGGAGCGCTGATTGGCACACATTTTTTGAGCGGATCCTCCCTTGTCAACGCACCCAGCGTGGCATGGACGCCCCTGCTCGATCGTCCTGCATCGTTTTCATTGATAGCCGCTTTTGGCGCGGCCATGGTTCCAATTCTCTTTTCCTATGGCGGGTACCAGACTGCAAATTTCATTGCCGGCGAAATGCGCGAACCCCGCAAGGATTTACCCCGCGGCCTGATGCTGGGTGTCGCCGGAGTCGTGGCACTCTACGTCAGCGTAAATTTCATTTGTGTCCGCGCGCTGGGCCCCGCGGGTTTGGCGGCGACCACCACGCCAGCCTCCGCCGTGATGCGTATCGCGCTGGGCCAGCGGGGAGCCACTTGGATCGCCGCGGGCATTGCCATCTCCGCGCTTGGATTCCTCAGTCAATCCATTCTTACGGCGCCGCGCGTTTATTTCGCCATGGCCGATGACGGCGTTTTCTTCCGTAGCGTGGCCTGGCTCAGCCCGCGCACGCGCGTACCGGTTGTGGCCATCGCCCTGCAAGGCGTTTGGGCGATCGTCATCGCGCTCTCGGGTCGCTACGACCAGATTCTCAACTTCATGATCTCCATGGATCTGCTCTTCATCGGACTTTCGGGAACTTGCGTCTTTGTTTTTCGTCGGCTTGAATCGCGCGGAGAAATGCCGCAAAACGGCGAGCGCGTGTATCTCACGCCGGGGCACCCCTTCACCACGGCAGCGTTTGTCGCTTCTTGCTGGCTCGTGGTCGCGGCAACTTTCTGGCACTACCCCCGACAGTCGCTCATCGGACTTGGAATTGCTTTGGCTGGGCTGCCGGTATACTTATTCTGGGGTTCGCGCAGCGGCGCCGCGCGAGACCGCGAAAAGAGCGATCGCGCCCGCAACGGAATGGGAGAGAACGGATGAGTTACCGGCACACGGAAGCACATTCACCTTATCTGGTGTGGGTGAAAACGCAGCCCAAGGCCAAATATAATTTGGCGACAAGCGGTGTGAGCAATCTCCCCCTTTCCAAACTTCCCGTCCGCATGGAGGACCTCGCCATCAGCGGACAGACACCGGGGTACGGTTACGCGCCGCTTCAGGAGACCCTCGCCCGCCACGCAGGCGTGTCAAAAGATTGCGTAGTCGCGGCCATCGGGACTTCCATGGCGAATTATTTGGCTTATGCGGGAACTCTTGAGCCCGGCGACGACATTTTGGTGGAGCATCCCGCTTACGGTCCAATGTTTGAGGCAGCGCAGTTGGCGGGCGCCAACATTCGCCGGTTCCGTCGCCGGTTTGAAAACGGCTTTGCGGTCGAGCCGGAAGAAATTGAGCGCGCCATCACTCCGAAGACGCGTCTTATCGCTTTCACCAATTTGCATAATCCCAGCGGCGCGTTCATCCCCGCGGAAACTTTGCGCGCCATCGGAGAAATTGCCCGGCGCAACGGTACGCGCGTGATGGTGGACGAAGTGTATCTGGAGATGTTCTTCGATCGCCCCGTACCTTCGGCATTCACTTTGGGTGAGCCATTCCTGATTACCAACAGTCTTACCAAGGTGTACGGACTCAGCGGATTGCGCTGCGGATGGATCCTCGCCTCACCCGAGCTCGCGGCTCGAATTTGGCGCATCAACGACCTGTTCGGCAACATTCCGTCGCATGCGGCGGAGTTGATGTCCATTGTCGCGCTCGATCATCTGCCCGATATCGCGCGGCGCTCGAAGGAATTGCTGGCCGCCAATCGCGCCCTGCTTGACGCTTTCCTCGATTCGCGGACGGACTTGGAAGTGGTGCGCCCGCCGGCGGGAACGGTTGTTTTTCCGCGCCTCACAACAGGCCGGACCGAAGAATTTGTGAAATTACTGCGCGAGAAATACGAAACAGAAGTTGTCCCCGGACGATTCTTCGATATGCCCGATCATTTCAGAGTCGGCATCGGCGGCGACACCGAAATGACCCGCAAAGGCCTGGAACGAATCTCCGCCGCTCTCGATGATTTCGCCCGGAGGTAATCACTTGGCTATCAGAGGCTAGTTTCAAAAACTAGGAACCTTTGCTCCAGCTCCCATTGCTGTTGCGCTTTCTCACTTGATTTCAAAAACGCGGTGCATGACGCGGACAATTTGTCCGCGCCCAAACGATCCCCCGAGCAGGCCGGGACAGAGTGGCTGAAATTATCGGGCGCGGTCCACAGGCTGGCGCCGGGCAGGAAACTATGCTCGATTCCCGTCCGCGCCATTTGTTTAAGATCTGCATATTTCAAATCATATGATTCCACAGCGCGGACATATTCATGTGTCAGGTCAATCCGCGAGACTCCCTCATCATCCGTGGAAAGTGCCACCGGCACGTGAAACATCCGGTACATCGGGAATGGGTGATCCTTCCCGCCCACCCCCAGAATCAAATCGTTGCTGCTCAAATTAATTTCCACCATCACATGTTTCGCCGCCATTTCTTTCATCAGCTCGTGGGGATGCGCCTCGTACATCACGTCCACGCCGTGCCCGATGCGCTCGGCACCGGCCTGTTCGACTGCCAGCCGAATGTGGCAGCAGAGCCCTTCCGGCGGAACAAGTCCATAGGCCAGTTCCCCGGCATGCAGGCTGACGTGAATTTTGGGATAAATTCCGCGGAGGAATCCTACAATCCGCATGTGCAGGTTGTAATCGGCCATGGAATTGATGCCGTCTTCCGGTTGGACGTAATTAATTCCTACCACTCGCGGATCGGCGGAGGCAATTTCAAATCCCAGCAGAGTCTGCGCGAAAATCATTTCTTTCGGGGAAGCGCGATAAACCTGGTAGATGTATCGCACCTGGACGCTGCAGGCCACGGATTCGTCGGGCTGTCCGCATTTTTCGCGCTCTCTTCGGACGGATTCTGCCTGGTCGTAAAAGGTTTTGGCTGCCGCGAGATCATCCTGCAATCCTTCCTTGAGAATCTTGTCCCGAAGGTCGGCGAAGTTTTCGCTCCAAACGAGATTCTTTGCGATGGCCGAAATTTTGCTGTAGGGTGACGAGACCATCAGTTCCAGATATTGTTCGTTCTGGGCCGCCGCGCGAGTCGCCACTTCATCCACCCACTCACCAGTATGCCGTGAATCGGTGCCGCCATATTTTCCGAAGGTGTCAAAGAAATGATCGTGACCGGTCACTCCCGGTGAGGGCACAAAACCGCGCATGGAAAACGAATCAATCAACGCGTCGTAAAGATGCTGATCCTTGTATGCCTGTGCCGCTGGGACCTTCCCCTCTCCACAAAACGGCTGCGGCGGCGCGCTTTCCGTCATCAGCACCGGCTTCGCGAACGACAACGTCGTGACGTTGACGCACAGGTTGTCTTCCTTGGCCGCACGGATGAATGATTCAGCGTAGACCGCGCCGGTTAGATGGCTGTGCAGGTCCGCGCCCTTGGGCATCTTGTAAAGAAACGCGCGAAGCTGTGGCGGATTCTTGCGCGCCGCTTCCAAATTGAGCTCTGCCACCCTCTCCAGCTCAGCAGCGCTTTTGCCGGGGGCCCTATCAGCGCCCTGGCCACCTGCGCGCGCGGACGCAACTACAACAAGGGCGGCCGCTATCCAGCAGAATCTCCTCGCTGATATAACCGAATTCCTTTTCATGAAGTTCAGCCCCTTACGAATTCTTGATGCGTCCCAGACTTTAGCATAGGGAAATCAACTCGATATCACCCATTCGGAGTCCACGCAGCGCAGCGTGAATTAATCTGCTCGCCTTAGTGGCCACATCATCTTCTTCCCGATTTGGTCCAGTCCCAATCGAGGATGATCGTGTGCCGAAATGGGAATTGCGAACCATTTCCCCCCGCTCATTCGTTCTTAAGCCTCTGACTATAAATCACTTCCGCGATCTGTTCGCATGGAAGCATTGTTGCAGTGGATGGTCTGTAATTGTCGCTTCGAAAATCGTCAAATTTGAAAAAGTCACAACAATCGCGCTTTTGACAACATGGACATCACGACACAAATCGGACCAAGGTCTTGCTTTCTCTCCCGGTCGGATTACTTTCCGGTGGCCATTTCGACAACGGGGCGTAAACGCCGGTTGACCATGCCCATGATCGCGATAAGATTAAACTCCCTTCTAAGTTGTCTGGCAGGTGGACACGGGCTGCCCTCTTTCAGCCTTCATTGTCCTTTCCGGATGAGTTACCACCCCTTCATTTTTGGCGTGATGAGACTGCGAATTTCGCAGGAGTCGGCATGTTGCTATTCGCATGGCGAACCATTGCCGCAATTTCCTTAAGGGTGAATTTATTATGAATAAGAATGCTCAGGTTTCAGATATCCCCGAATCGTTGCTTCATCAAACCGGCGCTGTTCCCACCGATTCGTCGCCAACTCAATCCGGGAGACCCCGAGTGGACTCGGCCAGACCTAAATTAATGGACGAATCCATCGTCGGGACCGCTCAGGATGCCGTCGATTTCATAACCAATATCCTCGAGTCCTCAACCGAATACTCGGTGATAGCGAAGGACCTGAACGGGGGAATCCTTCTCTGGAATGAGGGTGCTCGAAGGTTATACGGATACGAACCCGAAGAGGTTGTAGGTAAGGCTAACTCGTCCATCTTGCACGCGCCTGAAGATGTCGCCACTGGCTTGCCACAACAGATTATGCGTGCGGCTCTTGACCACGGAAAATGGGAGGGAACGCTAACTCGCCAGCGTAAAAATGGCGAGAAGTTCACAGCACGTCTGGTGCTCACTCCGCGTCGTGATCCCAACGGTAAACCAATCGGCTTCCTCCTGATTTCCAAAGACATCTCCGACGAAATTCGCCTTACCCAGTACGCCCGCAGCCTGATCGAAGCCAGCGTGGATCCGCTGGTCACCATCAGTCCGGAAGGCAAAATCACCGACGTAAACGAAGCCACCGTTAAAGTTACGGGGGCGATTCGCGAAAAACTTATCGGCACGGACTTTGCCGACTATTTCACGGAACCGGAGAAAGCTCGGGAAGGATACCAGAAGGTATTTTCGGAGGGTTTTGTCACCGACTACCCACTGACCATTCGCCGTGGAGACGGACGGCTGACCGATGTCCTGTACAACGCTTCTGTGTACAAGGACGCACGCGGCAACGTTCTTGGCGTATTCGCCGCTGCCCGGGATATCACCGGCCGCAAGAAGGCGGAGGAGCGGTTTCGCGCGGTTCTAGAAACTGCCCCAGACGCAATGGTCATTGTGAACAAAGATGGCAGGATTGTCCTCGTCAACGCCCAAACCCAAAAACTGTTTGGGTACACTCGTCAGGAACTTCTCGGCCAACCCGTCGAAATGCTCGTTCCTCAACGTCTTCGTGGCCTTCATCCCGGTCATCGAACGGGATTCTTCTCCAAACCGACGGCGCGCCCAATGGGCGCGGGTTTGGACCTCTACGGCCAGCGCAAGGATGGATCGGAATTTCAGATTGAAATTAGCTTGAGTCCTCTGGAGACTGAGGAAGGCGTTCAAGTTTCCAGTACCATCCGCGATATCACCGCTCAAAAGCAAGCCTCGCAGTATGCCCGGAGCTTGATCGAAGCCAGCGTGGATCCGCTGGTGACCATTAGTCCGGAAGGCAAGATCACCGACGTAAATGAGGCCACCGTTAAAGTCACCGGAGCCGCCCGCGAAAAACTCATCGGCGCGGATTTCGCCGACTACTTCACTGAACCCGTGAAAGCCCGCGAGGGATACCAACGAGTCTTCTCGCAAGGTTTTGTCACCGACTATCCGCTGACCATTCGTCATGCCGACGGGCGGCTGACCGATGTGGTGTATAACGCCTCGGTCTATAAGAATTCGAGAGGCAGCGTGCTGGGGGTGTTCGCGGCCGCGCGCGACATTACCGACCAGAAGCAAGCCTCCCAGTATGCCCGGAGCTTGATCGAAGCCAGCGTGGACCCGTTGGTCACCATCAGCGCAGAGGGCAAGATCACCGACGTAAATGAGGCCACCGTTAAAGTCACCGGAGCCGCCCGCGAAAAACTCATCGGCGCGGATTTCGCCGACTACTTCACTGAACCCGTGAAAGCTCGCGAGGGATACCAACGAGTCTTCTCGCAAGGTTTTGTCACCGACTATCCGCTGACCATCCGCCACGCCGACGGGCGGCTGACCGATGTGTTGTACAACGCTTCGGTTTACAAAGACGCGAGGGGAAACGTGCTGGGGGTCTTCGCGGCCGCGCGCGACATTACGGACCAGAAGCAAGCCTCCCAGTATGCCCGGAGCTTGATCGAAGCCAGTGTGGACCCGTTGGTCACCATCAGCCCGGAAGGGAAGATCACCGACGTAAATGAGGCCACAGTTAAAGTCACCGGAGCCGCTCGCGAAAAACTCATCGGCGCGGATTTCGCCAATTACTTCACTGAACCGGAAAAAGCCCGTGAAGGCTACCAGCAAGCTTTTGCGAAAGGATTCGTCACCGACTATCCGCTGACCATCCGTCACATCGATGGGCGGCTCTCCCACGTCCTGTACAACGCTTCCGTCTACAAAGACGTAAACGACAATGCCCTGGGCGTATTTGCCGCCGCGCGTGACGTCACTCCCCTCAAGAGAGCGGAACTGGAATTGGCGGACCAGCGTACGAGGGAACTCGATCGTTTGGCGGAGTTGGAAAGGTTCCAAAAACTTACAATCGGCCGAGAATTAAAGATGATCGAACTCAAGAAAGAGATCGAAGACCTCAAGAAGCGCCTCATGGCCCAACCGGTACCCGCATGACTGCCACTTACAGTCTAAGAGTGGAACCGGGTAACCGCGAATCTTTTTCCGACTCGCGTCGCCCGCTTTCCGAGTGCACGGTGGATCTCCCTCTTGACCTGTTGCAGGCCGAAGATGGCCAACGAGCCATGCTCAATATCTTGGAAGACTTTGCCTCAGAAAAGGCCAACTTGGAACTCGGACAACGCGCGATTTTGAACATTCTCAGTGACTTCGACGCTGAAAAAGAACGGTTGGGAGGAACTCAAAGCGCTGTATTGAACATCCTGGAAGATTCCGTGGCCGAGAAAAAGCGCCTGGAAGAGGTCCAGAAGGCCATGGTCAACATCCTGGACGACTTCTCGGAAGAGAAAGGCCGTCTGGAGGAGAGCCAGGGCGCGGTCATAAACATTCTGGACGATTTTGAATTGGAAAAAAATAAAGTGGAGTTGGCAAACCTTCGTTTGGAAGGCGAGGTGGAAGAGCGCAAACGTACGGAAATTCAACTGGCCCGCCGCGCCGAAGATTTGGCGCGCTCGAACGACGATTTGCAGCAATTTGCATATGTGGCCTCCCACGACCTGCAGGAGCCGCTGCGCATGGTCGCCAGTTACACCCAGCTCCTGGCCAAGCGGTACAAGGGCCGACTGGATGCCGATGCCGATGAATTTATTTCTTTCGCCGTGGATGGCGCAAACCGCATGCAGGTACTGATTCATGATTTGCTGGCTTATTCGCGGGCTGGAAGAAATGGAAAACTGATTCACGGTGTTCCCAGTGAAAACGCATTAAAGGCGGCTCTCGTAAATCTGCAGGCTGCCATTGAAGAGAGTGGCGCTGTCATTACCCAAGATTCAATGCCGGTCATTTCGACCGACGAATCACAACTGGCAAAGGTCTTTCAAAATCTTATAGGGAACGCAATCAAATATCACGGTGACGCCGCTCCCTGCATACATATCGGTGCATCGAAAGCAGACCGAGAAGAATGGGTGTTCTCCGTCCGTGATAATGGTTTGGGAATCGATCCACAATATTTTGAAAGAATCTTCATTCTGTTTCAGCGGTTGCACGGGCGAAAGGAATTCGAAGGTACCGGTATCGGGTTGGCCATCTGCAAGAAAATAATCGAACGCATGGGCGGGAGGATATGGGTCGAGTCAGAGCCCGGAAAGGGTTCAACTTTTTATTTCACCCAGCCTTTGTGAAAGAGGAATCAATGGAAATAAGCGCAAAAAATGCCACAACGATCACCATTCTTTTGGTGGAAGACAGTCCCGGGGACGTCCGGCTCACCCGCGAGGCGTTTAATGACGCCAAAGTTCATGTCAATTTGCACGTCGCGTCTGATGGGGCGGAAGCAATGGTTTTCCTGCGGCAGGAAGGGGCGCACGCACACTCTCCGCGTCCGGATCTGATTCTGCTTGATCTGAACTTGCCCAAAAAAGACGGTCGCGAGGTTCTCGAGGAAATCAAGGAGAGTGCTTCGTTGAAGACCATTCCCGTGGTCATCCTGACCACCTCCATTTCTGGCGTGGATATCATGCAAAGCTATTTGCGCCACGCCAATAGTTACATCGCAAAACCGGTTGACCTCGAGGGGTTTCTTAAAGTTGTGAGGAGCATCGATAATTTCTGGTTGTCCGTGGTCAAGTTGCCTCGCGAATAACGGTCATGAAGCAAAAGACAATCCAAGTTCTCTTGGTGGAAGATAACCCTGGAGATGCTCTTTTGCTTCGCCGCATGTTTGACAAGGAAAATCCCGGCTGCTTTGAGTTCACTCACCTTTCGCGAATGTCCGACGCCATCCTTCATCTTCAGAATGGTGGTGTGGATATCGTCCTGTTGGATATGGGCTTGCCGGATGCGCAGGGCCTGGAGACCGTCCGTAGGGCTCATGCTGCGGCCCCACAGGTTCCTCTAATCGTCTTGACAGGATTGGACGACGAGGAACAGATCGTCGAAGCCATAAAGGAGGGAGCCCAAGATTATATCGTCAAGGGACACATCGAAAATCGCGCTCTCCCGCGTGCACTTCGTCATGCGATTGGGCGCAAGGCAATGGAAGTGGATTTGCTGGCCGAAAAGAATCGCGCCGAGCTGCAGGCCGCCGCCCTGAAAGCCACAGCGAATGCGGTCGTCATCACTGATCCTGCCGGAACTGTAATCTGGATCAACTCCGCCTTCGAGCAATTGACCGGCTACGCTTCCGAGGAAATCGTGGGAAAAAGTACTCGAGTCCTCAAATCGGGCCAGAACTCGCCGGCGATTTATCAAGACATGTGGCGAACCATTCTCGAGGGAAGAATTTGGCGAGGCGAGCTCATCAATCGCCGCAAGGACGGCAGCCTGTACGACGAGGAAATGACCATCACTCCCGTGCAGGACGAGGCAGGAAAAATTACTCAATACATCGCCATAAAGCTGGATATTTCGGCCCGTAAGATTGCCGAAGAAATTCTCTTCCTTGAAAAAGAGCGCGCCCAGGTCACGCTGAACTCCATTGGCGACGCTGTCGTTTGCACGGACATTGCTGGACATGTCAGTTTCCTCAATCTCATTGCGGAAAAAATGACCGGTTGGACCCGGGAGGAAGCCTATGGCCGGCCGCTGGCCGAAGTTCTCCGAATCTTGGACACCACCACTCGTGAAGTCATCCCCAATCCGATGAAAATGGAAGGCGGCCAGCTCCTCAGCATGCATCTGCCGCCCAATTGTGTCCTCATCCGGCGTGATGGGTTTGAAATCCCCATCGAGGACTCGGTCGCTCCCATTCACGACCGTGAAGGTATGGCCACCGGAGCCGTAATTGTTTTCCGCGATGTGAGCGCGACGCGGGCCATGGCGGAGCAAATGGCCCATTCGGCCCAACATGACTATTTGACTGGTTTGCCCAATCGTATGCTCTTGAATGACCGCGTCGGCCAAGCCATCGCCTCGGCGCCGCGCAATTCGAGAAAAGTTGCCGTGCTGTTCTTGGATTTGGACGGATTCAAACACATCAACGATTCCCTCGGACATTCCATCGGCGACAAAGTTCTTCAATCTGTCGCAAAACGGCTGGTCAAATGCGTTCGGGCGGCGGACACAGTAAGCCGCCAGGGAGGAGATGAATTCGTCATATTGCTTGTCGACCTGGAAAAGGCCGAGGACGCCGCGATCACGGCGAGAAGGGTGCTGAAAGCGGTTGCGGAAACCCATTCCATCGGCCTGCTGGATCTCCACGTTACAACCAGTATCGGAGTGAGCGTCTATCCCGATGACGGACTTGACGCGGACACACTTATCAAGAACGCGGATTTGGCCATGTATCAGGCAAAGGAAAATGCCCGCCAGAATTACCAGTTTTTCAAGCCGGCCATGAATGTCCGTGCCGTCGAGCGGCAAGCCATTGAAGAGAGTTTGCGGGGTGCCGTGGCACGGCACGAATTTGCATTGCACTATCAGCCGAAAATTAATTTGACGACCGGACAGATTACGGGCGCAGAAGCCTTGGTCCGCTGGACGCACCCCGTTCGTGGTCCGGTTCCTCCTGCTCAATTCATCCCTGTCGCGGAAGATTGCGGACTGATTTTACCGATTGGCAATTGGGTCCTTCGAGAAGCGTGCAGGCAGGCCCGGGCATGGCTGGATGCCGGCCTGCCCCCTACTTCCATGGCCGTAAACATTTCCGCAATGGAGTTCCGCAACGAAGCGTTCCTGGAAGGCGTGTTCACCATTTTGAAGGAAACCGGTTTCGACGCTCAATATCTCGAGCTGGAGTTAACCGAGACCGCCTTGATGAGGCATGTGGAATCCACGGAAACCATTCTCAGGGAACTGAGAGCGCGGGGTGTTCAACTCGCCGTGGATGACTTTGGAACCGGTTACTCCAGTTTCAGCTATTTGAGAAGGTTCCCGATTGACGCGCTCAAAATCGATCAATCCTTCATCCGGCAAATCACCACCACCCCGGACGAAAAGGCTATTGTGGCCGCGGTAATCACCATGTGCCGGAGCCTGAAGATGCGGGTCATCGCAGAAGGCGTGGAAACTCATGAGGAGATGGCATTTCTTCAGGCCCACCATTGCGATGAGGCTCAGGGATATTATTTCGGCCGGCCCATGCCCCCCCAAGATTTTGCCAAATTGCTCGAATCCGGGATTTCAGAGGCAGTTTTCGCGTTGCCCCGCTGAATCGAATGGCCTGACCCGATTGGAGCAAATCGTTGATCTCTGAAGTTTTGGTGGACGTGACAGGGTTCGAACCTGCGACCCCCTGGTTGCAAACCAGGTGCTCTCCCAGCTGAGCTACACGCCCACGGCAAGTGACACCACCATTCTAAATCATCCGCGGCGGTTCGGAAACTCCCAACGCCATTTGCTGTTCGGTGGACTTCAATCACAGAAGACAGCCGGACGATTGTACGAACGGGCAGAAGGGCGGATGCTCAAACCCCCGAAGCAGGAGCGCTTCGGGAGACGTCAGTGCGGCCCTGACCGCTCCGCGCGCAGGTACATGCTGCCATAGGCCGGAATCGTGATGGGTGCCGGGGGAGCTTCAAATGCTTGCCCAAAAGCATCGCTCTTACGCAAAATGATTTTCATGCCAGGATCGAATTGGATAGCAATGGGATGCGGGACCTCTGTTGGATTGTACAGATAGATGAGCCAGCCGTTCCCGTCGGCGATGGGCCTGATGGAAGAAACCATGATTTCGGCCGGAGAAATTTGGAATAAAGATTTCGCGGGCGAGCTGGACTTATCGGCGGGCACAATAACCAGGGGCTCGCGGCGCTCGCGTCCAAAGCGCGCTGCGGCGGCGGGCTCAAACGCACCGTGGGGTCCGATCGAATACTTTAATTCGATTGGACCTTCCTGGTCGGCCTTGTAATTCGTGTGCCAGTAGTTATTCAGAGCGTAGGAATATAGCAACGGTGACGGCTCAATGGTTTTCATCCAGGGTTGCTCTGCGGTGATTGCGCCCATCTCGATGAGCGGCGCATCCGGCACCGCGAGCGTGACTCCGTAATCGGCGTTCGACACATCCGCCCAGCTGACCACGGAGAAGAAATTCTTGCACGCGCCGGCGAGTTGGTCTTCCGGCGGGCGCACGATGGCATCGGCGACGTCATACCTCATTTGGCCGCCGGGGACGCGAAATGGAAAGGCGACGTGCACGCTTTCCTTTTCGCGGACCGGAAGCTTGTCAAATTTCGTGACGATATCCACACGGTCCAACCCTGCGACTAATCTGATTTCACTCGAATAACTTTTCGCGCCGGGCGCATCGCCTTCAATTAACAATGACACAACGACCGGTCCGTTTTCCTTCACACGCACGCGTATATTGGACAGCCGCTGCGCCTTCGCCGGGTCCGTGCCCGGAACATAGATGTATTCGCCCCACCCCGCTGCCGCGTGATCATCCACCAGTGAAATATTCTTGTTCTTCCACCGCAGCGAGTTTATCGCCCCGGATTGCGGGCTGACTTGAAGATCGATGCCGCCATTTTCCAGGCCATTCGCCGTTGCCGTCGCGCCGCCCTGTCGAAATGCGGTCCCTTTGCCTACGAACAGGCGCTCCGCACTGAGGGGTGGCACCGGACCAACGAAAGCGGCAAGCTCGCCGGTAGTCAAGCGCTGGGAGGGAACGGGCCGGCCTTGGCTATCGGTCACGCGGTCACCCAACACTGTTTGTGCGGCAGGCAGAAAAACGATATCGGTCCGCGGCCAGGATGAAAGATTGTAAATGTCAAAGGCAACTCGATCCGGGGCCGTCCTGGCCGCAGGTTTTGTCGCTCGGGCAAGTAGGTCTTCAGCGGACTGGGCGGCGTCCACTGCAAACTTGCGCTTGAATTCCCATTCCTGTTTGACAATCGGCAGGTCCGGATCCGATACGCTTTTGTCGGCGCCCCAGGTGTGTTCATCCCAAAAAGAGATGTCACGCCAGGCGGATTCATAGTCATTCCGTGGAAAATCGCGCGGGGCAAGCAGCGACCACAACGCTTCGCCTTGTGTGAGCCGGTCCACTGCGTGGCGGGCCAATGCAAGTTCGGCGGCGGTGGAGGCGGCGCCGTCTTCCCAATAAGGCGTGAAGTCCCCGCGAAACTCGGGCAACGACGCGCCGTAGCGCTTCTCAAATTCCATGAACATCTGGTCGTGCGTGGCAATCACCAGCCGCGGAGTGACGTAGCGGTCGTTCCAATCCTTCACCGCGGCGGCCAGCTTGGGATCCGGAGGGCCGTTGTCTCCCGTGGTGTAAGGCAGGTAGACCATTTCGTAGGGGTAGTTTTTTTCCTGCAGTTGGCGCGCAAGGGTCATGATTTTCTCGTCGCCCAAATCGCTCAGACTGCCTTCGTGAAAGCTGGAGTAGCCCGCTCCGGCAATCCAGATGAGAATTTTTTCTTTTCCGGACTGAGAGGTCCAGTAAAACGGCTTGTCTCCCCAGGTTTCCAGGGTGTACCCGATCCTGTCGCCCGTGTTCGGACCCACGGCGAAATACTTCACTCCGCTTTGCGCCAGAGTGGGCACAATCCCCCAGGTGAATCCTGGAACATCGGAGGTGACGGCCGTATGGACCGTGATGTTGTACTTGGTTTTGAGCGAGCGAGAGAAGTCCAGGAAGTGGCTCATCTCCGTTGCGTTCGCCAGCCCTGTTAGCATATTTGCGTAAAGTGCGGAGACGCCCAGTTCGCCGTTTTGGATCGCCTCGATCACCGCCTTTCGTTGTGCCTCGGAGCCCTGGCGCAAATAACTCTCCAGCGCCCAAACGGTTTCCATATTCCACTTGAAACGATCTTCCGCAGGATATGCGCGCGTTTCACTGGCCAGGCGCAGACCTTGCTCCAGATTGCTCCACTGCTTGCGCTCCACGTTGGGCTGGTAATCGGTATAGCCAATGTCATTGTGTGAGTAAGGGACCAGATAAATGGTGCGGGGGGTTACGGGCTCAACGTCGAAGATAAATGACTCCGGGGCAGCGCCATTCAGCGAAAAAAGCATTTTCATTTTCTGCGTTGTCTTCACGGCCGGAATGGGAATGCGGAAGATATTGCCGCCGACATTAAGCGGACCGTGCACCAACTCCCGGTCACCCACCCGGATCAAAACGGTTCGATTTTCCGTCAGGTTGTCGAGGCTGAGACGAAGAACTTGAGCTGACACGCTTCCGTCGCGCATTTCGGCGGGATCCACGCGGGCGCGCGGGGTGAATTGGAAGGCGTACTCAAACGTCATGTACCAGTCCGCGCTGTCATCATCATGGCCGACCACAGAAAGGGTCAGGGGTTCGCCTGCAGCGAAATCCTTTTTCGGAAGGTCAAGATGCATGTAGCCGAAAAGATCGCCGAACTTGTCCGCGGTGGTGGCATTAAAGGAAAGCTCGGCGCCATCTTCGCCGGCAATCGCCCATTTCCGCGCCGTTGCACCTTTCAAATTCTTGAACGTGAACCAGTGTTTTCCATTGATGAAGAATTCAAACGTGTGTTCGACCTTATCTTCTGACCAGCCGGAGAAATCCAGCCCCGCGAGCCACAGCAGATGGTAGGAATCGCCCGGGCTGGAAGATGAAAGGGGGTCCGTTTTCCAGCTGATGGAATGGGCGATCCGTTGCGCGCGGACGATCAGGGCATTGGTGGTTCCTGGAACGGCCGAATGATAGAGGATGGTTTGCCCGTCCACCGAAGCCGCCCAGCCATTTATGAATCCGGTCCCATTCGCGGGTGCGGCGCCATCCGTGGGACCGGTGACCTGGATGACGATGTCCTGTGCAGATTGCGCTTGTGCTTGCGCCGAAAGCGATAGGAACAAGCCCGCGCACAATATCTCCGCACAAATTTCCACCGCGCATTGTTTCAGGAATCGCCTCCAAATCCGCATTATCCCGGCCTCGGACATAGCCATGAGAATAAGTGATTCCCGGAGCTTATTGCCAACAATCTCTGATTTTTGGCGGGGAACGGGGAAGAACTGTTTGGACGATGGTGCAAAGTTTTCAGTCCGCGCCCAACTCTGTTACACTCCATACTTCACCTCAAGCGATAATTTTCGTCAGGAGTGGATATGGCTCAAAAGTGTGAAATCTGCGGCAAAGGGCCGCAATACGGCAACGTCATCAGCCACGCGAATAACACTCGCCGGCGCCGATGGAATCCTAATCTCCGGCGCGTGCACGCGCTGGTGAAGGGCGTCCGCACGCGAGTGCGCGTATGCACGGACTGCATTCGCTCGGGACGGATCCAAAAATCCCCCACCACTCCCGCACGTCGCGCTCCTCTGGCAAAACCCGCAGCGGCATAAGATGCATCACATCATCGTGCGAGACTTCCAAATGCTTCACCGTCGAGTCCTCCAGGGGAGCGGACTGTGAAACGGGTTGTAATTGCTTTCGGCATCGTCGCGGCGGCGGGATTTGCGCAGGGCTGCAAGAAAGACACTCCGCCCGCTCCTGACGTCTGGGCCGTGGTGAACAACCACGAAATCAAGCGCGGCGAAGTGGACAAATATTACAACGGCCAGATTGCCCAGCAGAACGCCGCTGCTCCCAAGCCCTCGGTGGAAGAAGCCCTTTCGCTCAAACTCAGCGTTCTCGACGAATTGGTCACCAACGAAATCCTCACCGAACTGGCTCAGAAGGAAGGGCTGGTGGCCACCGACGGCGAAGTCGAGGACAAGTTCACCGAATCGAAGAGCGCCTTTACAGAGGACGAGTTCCAGCGCCAGTTGAAAGACCGAGCGCTGACTCTGGACGATTACAAGCAGGAAATCCGGCGCACGCTGACCATACAGAAACTGTTGAATCGCGAAGTCGAATCGAAAATTACCGTCACGGACCAGGAAATTTCAGATTACTTCAACCAGAACCGCGCGCAGTTCAATGTTTCGGAAACGCAGTACCGGATCGGGCAAATCGTGGTCACTCCCCGGAAGGACGCCCAAATCCGCAACCGCAAGAATGACGACGCCACGAATGAGGCGGAGGCGCGCCGCAAGCTTGCCGTTCTGATGGAAAAACTGAATGCCGGAGAGGATTTCGCCAACCTGGCCGCGGATTATTCCGAAGACCCCACCACTGCGGCCACCGGCGGAGACAACGGATATATTCCGGAGTCGGCCCTCGACAGAACAGATCCGGCTCTTAAAAAGGCAGTTCTTGCTCTGAAGCCGGGGCAGGTCAGCGGTGTGGTTACATTGAAGGACGCCTACTACATCCTGAAGCTGCTGGCGCGCGAGGCTCCCGGCCAGCGCGATCTTTCCGAACCGCAGGTGCAGCAGACGATCCGCGATGCCTTGCGCCAGCGGAAAAAGCAACTTCTCCAGGCGGCTTTCTTTAGCGTGGCTCGGCAGAATGCGAAAATCACAAATTATCTGGCCCAGCAGATCCTGGAGTCTGGCGGTAAGCTGCCTGCCGCGGCGGAGAGCACTACGAAGTGATTCTTAAAATACTCTTTGAGTCCGGCGGCGCTTATCCATCGCCAATTCTCAGACGACCACCGCGAGCGGTTCGCCCGCGTTGACGGCCTGTCCAACCTCCACCAATAGCCGCTCTAAAGTGCCCTTCTTCGGTGACCGGATTTCATTCTGCATCTTCATGGCTTCAATCACCAGCAGGCCCTGTCCCGCCTCAACCGCGGCCCCTTGTTCCGCAAGCACGCGGACAACTTTCCCAGGCATGGGTGCCTGAATTTCCTGGCGGCCTTCGGCTCCCAGCGCGCCCGCCCGTCGTCCGCGCCAGGTGCGCGGGTCCGCAATGCCAATGCTGAATTCGCGCGGCCCTGCGTGCACGCGCAAGCCGCGCGGCCCCGGCTCGACGCGAACTTCATACGAGCGCCCCTCGATGACCACTGAAAACGTACAATCCGCGACCTCCACGGCGTCAGCTTGGATTGTGCGCCCATCGATTGTCGCGCGGATGCGTCGCCCCTCGCGCGCCACTTCAACCTCATGGCCAGCAGCTTTTTGTGCCCCGCTACGTGGCCCTCCGGTTTGCGTTGCAGCAATGTGAACTTCGAGTTTCATTTGCCATTCATCTCTGCGGGATTCGACTTACCTGCTCTTCGCGTCCCTCCAGCTTCCACCGGGAAGGGCTCGTTTCCGCATGCGTCGCGGGCTGCGAATCATCCGCGCCCTTGGTTCCGAAATGCCACGCCAGCGCCCCCATCAACGCCGCGTCTTGCGCCTCCTGCTCTGAACCCGGCGCTTGGCCTTGCGCGCCATGTCTCTTCTCGAGCCATTCATCCAGCCAGCGCGTGTGGAATTCACCGCGGGCAAACTCCGGATCAGCAAGAATCCGCCGGAATAAATCCACATTGGTTTTGATCCCGCTCACGTAATACTCGTCGAGCGCGCGCCTCATTCGCGCAATGGCTTCTTCCCGGCTGCTGGCCCACACAATCAGTTTTCCAAGCAGTGGATCGTAATCCATCGGCACGGTCCATCCGGGATAGACACCTTCGTCCATGCGCACGCCGGGGCCTGAGGCGGTTCGCCGCGCCAGGATTGTGCCCGGCGAAGGAAAGAAATTGTTGTCGGGATCCTCGGCGTAGATGCGGCATTCGATGGCATGTCCGCGCGGATGGAGTTCCTGCCACGCAAAAGATATGCGTTCCCCTGAGGCGATTCGGATTTGCAGCTGCACCAGGTCCAATCCCGAGACCGCCTCGGTCACGGGATGCTCCACTTGCAAGCGCGTATTCACTTCCAGGAAATAAAAATTACGCTCCGCATCCACCAAAAATTCCACTGTCCCCGCGTTGGTGTATCCGGCCTCGCGGGCCAGCGCCAGCGCCGCTTGGCCCATCTTGCGCCGCAACTCGGGATACACCACCGGCGAGGGTGCCTCCTCGATTACTTTTTGGTGCCGCCGCTGTACCGAGCATTCGCGCTCGCCCAGATAAAACAAATTTCCGTGCAGATCGCCAAGGATTTGAATTTCAATGTGCCGCGGTCGCAGGAGATATTTTTCGATGTACAGCCGCCCGTCGCCGAATGCGTTGCTTGCCTCGGAGCCCGCGTCGCGCCATGCGGCATCCAGTTCTTCCATGCGCGGCACCAAGCGCATTCCTTTCCCGCCCCCGCCCGCCACGGCCTTCAGCAGGACTGGAAACCCGATTTCCTCCGCAATTCGGCGCGCCTCTGCCGGCTCGGCGATCGGATCGAGCGCTCCAGGCACCGCGGCCACCCCCGCCCGTCTCGCCAGTTGACGCGCCGCGGTTTTCGATCCCAGGTTTTCCATCGCTTCGGGAGTCGGCCCGATAAAGACAATTCCCGCCTTGGCGCAAGCGCGTGGCAGGTCGGGATTTTCCGCCAGGAAACCGTAGCCTGGATGCAGCGCGTCGCATCCGGCTTCACGGGCCACGTCCATCAACTTGTCAATGCGCAAGTAACTCTCGCGCGACGGCGCCGGGCCAATCGCGTACGCTTCATCCGCAAGCCTCACGTGCAGGCTTGAGCGGTCCGCCTCGCTGTAAACGGCGACGCCTTGAATGCCCATTTCATGGCAGGCGCGAAGAACTCGCACGGCGATTTCACCGCGGTTAGCAATCAATATTTTTTTGAACATATCTGCCGGTTTCGCGCGCCATTCTAACACGCGCCTTTGGTGGATGCCGGGGGCATCAGTCGGCTCGAACTCATCGGGATCTGTTATAATAGTTGGGTTGGGCTGTATCCCCTCTCCCGCCCCGCATTCGGGTGGCACGGGAACGGCACCGGAGGTCAATATGAGCGCTACGCCCGTTGCGGGCAACGGTAGGATTACCGTGCCCGACATTATAGGACGCAAGTCGCATCCAGGATCGAGTTCATCCCCCAAGCAATTTCCCGACGGCCCAAATCGCATCACCTGTTTGACTGCCTACGACTTTCCCACGGCTCGTCTTTTGGATGACGCCGGCGTGGACATCGTCCTGGTCGGCGATTCCTTGGGGATGGTCGTCCTCGGCTACGAGAACACCGTTCCGGTTACGCTGGATGAAATGCTTCACCACACTCGCGCAGTGCGCCGGGGAATTCGGCGTGCGCTGCTTGTGGCCGACATGCCCTACGGCAGCTATCACACCGGCGCGAAAGATGCGATCGCCAATGCCCTTCGCTTGGTCAAGGAAGGCGGCGCCGAAGCCGTGAAGCTCGAAGGCGGCGAGCGCAGGCTTGAGGTTATCTCGCGCCTGGTGGAAGCGGAAATTCCGGTGATGGGCCATGTCGGACTCACGCCGCAATCCGTGAATGCGTTTGGCGGATTCCGCGTGCAGGGCCGCACACCCGAAGCCGCTGACCACTTACTGCGCGATGCCCGCGCCGTTGAGGCCGCTGGAGCATTTTCCATTGTTCTCGAATCGGTTCCGCGCGAACTTGCGGCCACCATTACGCGTGAGCTGCATATTCCCACCATCGGTATTGGAGCAGGTCCGGACTGCGATGGCCAGGTGCTTGTCTTCCACGATTTGGTGGGCTTGACCACCGGCCCAACGCCGCGGTTCGCGCGGCGCTATGCCGAACTCGGCGAAGAGGTCAAACGCGCCGTCCGTGAATATTGCGATGACGTTCACAACGGAAATTTCCCATCGGACGCCGAATCGTTTCATCTTCCGGCCGAATTGCGCGCTCGGGAAAAGCCCGTCCGGTGATGGTGCACCGGGCGGACGTGCCCTTGCGCACCAATCTCAAATTCATCTAATGTGTCGGCCATGGACCTCGAAACTCTTCGCGCCCTTTTCGCTTACAACGAATGGGCGAATCGCCGCACTCTCGAAGGCTGCGAATCACTTAGTACCGATCAACTTCTCGAACCGCTTGGCGGAAGTTTCGGCTCGGTGCGTAACACTCTTGCGCACATCATGGATGTGGAATGGTTGTACCTGGAACGGTGGCAGGGCCGTTCGCCAACCGGCTTGCCCGATGTAGAGAATTATCCGGACCTTGTTCAGATTGATGAGCGCTGGAAAACTGTGGATGAGGCGATGCGCGAATATGTCCGCGCGCTTTCGCAAGCCGATCTCGTGCACGTTATAGAATTTAGGAATACGCGGGGGAATCTTTTCCGCCATCCACTATGGGAAACCATGCAGCATCTCGTGAATCACAGCACGTACCATCGCGGCCAGGTCACCACTCTTTTGCGCCAGCTCGGCGGCAAGCCCATGTCCAGTGACTTGATCGCTTTCTATCGCGAGCGTTCCGGCCAGGCGCCGGCCTGACATACTGCCATCGCACTCCACATGGAAATCATTCGCACCATTGACTGGATGAAGCAGGTTTCCCGCGCCGCGCGGGACAAAGGCCTCCCCATTGGCTTTGTGCCCACCATGGGCGCGCTCCACCAGGGGCATCTTTCGCTGGTGCGCACGGCGTCCACCGGCCACAGTCCCGTGGTTGTCTCTATTTTTGTAAACCCCGCGCAATTCGGCCCGCAGGAAGATCTATCAAAGTATCCGCGCCAGTTGGAAAAAGATGCCGCGATGTTGGAAGCGGAGGGCGTGGATTACGTTTTCACGCCGGAGGCCGCGGAGGTCTATCCGCCGAATTTCAAAACCTATGTCACGGTAGAAGGATTGGGCGACCGCCTGGAAGGGAAGTCCCGCCCTGGGCATTTCCGCGGTGTGACCACGGTTGTGCTGAAATTGCTCGAAATTGTTCAGCCGCACGCGGCCTATTTCGGCCGGAAGGACGCGCAGCAGGCCCGCATCATTCGCCAGATGGCGCGAGACTTAAATCTTGATGCGGAAATTGCCGTCCAACCCATCGTGCGCGAACCGGATGGGCTGGCCATGTCCTCCCGCAACGCCTACCTCAATTCAGAGGAGCGCCGCGCCGCCTCCTCCCTTTCCCGTGCACTGGCCGCCGCTGGCGCCCGGATCACCTCCGGAGAACGCAACGCCGCCGCGCTGGTAGAACTCGTGCGCGGAGTTCTCGCGTCCGAACCTCTGGTCCGCCCCGATTACGTTGAATTGGTGAGTGCAGATACTTTCGAGCCGGTCGCGCACATCGGCGCACCGTCCCTGCTATTGATAGCGGCTTATGTGGGTCCTACGTCCGACGCTGGGCGCGCCACTCGCCTGATCGATAATCTCGAAATTACGCCGACGGCTTCCGGCATCCTGGCGAAACTCTAAAAAAGCGGCGGCGCCGTCAATCTCTCAAACTTGAAATTGCCTCAACCACTTCTGCGGCGTGGCCTTTCGCTTTTGCTGTGGGCCACACCATTTCAACGCGCCCATCTTTCCCGACCAACGCGGTGCTGCGCACAATTCCCAGGAAAGATTTTCCCAGGAAACTCTTCATCCGCCGCGCGCCGTAAGCTTCGATGGCCGTGAAATCCGGGTCACTCAGCAACGGGAAGTTCAGCTTGAACTTATTCTTGAATTTCGCCTGCCCCTCGATGGGGTCAGCGCTGCAGCCAAGAACCACAGTCCCTAATTTGTCGAACTGCGGCTTCGCGTCGCGGAATTCCGCGGCTTCCGTCGAGCAGCCGGGCGTCAGCACTTTGGGAAAAAAATACAACACCACGCGCTTGCCCGCAAAATCCCTCAAAGAAATCTCGCGTCCGTCGTCCGCCTTCAATTTGAAGTCCGGCGCTTTGTCTCCCACTTTCAGTGCAGCCATCTTTGTTCCTTTCAGGAGGTCAACAAGCGGCGCAGCGTTTCGTTCACCACCTGCGGATCGGCCTGCCCTCGCGTGGCCCGCATCACCTGCCCCACAAAAAACTTGAACATTCCTTCATTTCCAGCCCGAAACTTGGCCAAGTTTTCGGGATTCTTTTCAATTGCTTCCCGGCATGCGCGCTCAATTTCGCTGGTATCCGCAAGTGTCGCCAATCCTTCCGCGGCAATGATTTCCGCGGCGGACCGCCCCGATTCAAACATTCTAGCAAAAACCTTCTTGCCGCTCGCCGCAGTGATACGCCCACCCTCAATCTCTTTGAGCAGTGCAGCCAGCGCCGCGGGCGTCACCGGGCTTGCCTCAATTTCCTTGCCGGAATCATTCAGGCGCCTGAGCAATTCCGTCCCAATCCAGTTCGCCGCGCTCTTGGGCTTTGCTCCTGCCTTCACGGAAGCTTCAAAATAATCGGCCAAAGCGCGAGAATTCGTAAGCACGCCCGCATCGTAAGGCGTTAGCCCATATTTTGAAATGAATCGCGCGCGCTTTGCATCCGGCAATTCCGGCATTCGCCCGCGAATGTTTTCGATCATGGCTGGCGTCACCTGCACGGGCAGCAGATCCGGATCCGGGAAATAGCGGTAGTCGTGCGCGAACTCCTTCGACCGCATCGGTTCGGTCCGCCCCGCGGCTACATTCCACAGCCGGGTCTCCTGTGCGATTTGCCCGCCGGATTCGATCGTTTCCACCTGTCTGCGAATTTCAAATTCCAGCGCCCGCTGCAAATAGCGAAACGAATTCAAATTCTTGACTTCCACCTTCTCTCCGAACTTCTCCGCACCGCGCCGCCGCACGCTCACATTCGCGTCGCAACGCAGCGAGCCTTCCTCCATGTTGCCATCGCTCACTTCGGTGTAGAGCAGCACTTGTTTCAGCGCCGTCAGATAGGCGAATGCCTCGGCGGGCGTGCGCATATCCGGCTCCGACACGATCTCCACCAGCGGCGTCCCACAGCGGTTAAAATCAATGTAGCTCTTTGTCGCCGACTCCGCGAACCCTTCGTGCATGGACTTGCCCGCGTCTTCTTCCAGGTGCAGCCGCGTGATCCCTATGCGCTTCTGCGCGCCCTCCACTTCAATTTCCAGCCACCCGCCCAGCGCCAGCGGCAATTCGTATTGCGAAATCTGATAGCCCTTGGTCAAGTCGGGATAGAAATAGTTTTTCCGCGCAAACCGGGACACAGCCTGCGCATTGATATTCAGCGCCAGCGCAGCGCGCATGGCCAGCTCCAGCGCCCGACGATTCATTACCGGCAGCGCCCCCGGCAAGCCCAGGCAAACCGGACAGGTGTTTGCGTTCGGCGGATCGCCAAAGCGTATCGAGCAGCCGCAAAACATTTTCGTCGCCGTCAAAAGCTGCACGTGGACTTCAAGCCCGATCACCGGCTCGTACCCGGCCATCGCGTCCACGCCCGCCTTGGAAACATGTTGTGTTGTGGGACTCATGCCGAACGCAGGATTATATCATCCGCCACGGATGCGAACCTCCGCCCGGCGCATGCCTGGGTCGGGTATACTGGCGCCGCTATTCCCCATCATGTTTTCGTTCCTCCAATCCGACGACATCACCATCGCCAGCGTCGTCATTTTCACCCTGGGCGGGCTGGCCTGCGCTTACTTCGCCCTTCGCGAGGAACTTCGCCGCCGTAAAATGGCTGTAAGCCCACTTGCCCTTGTGGTCGCGGCCAGTGTCGCGGGCCTCATCGGAGCTCAACTGTTCGGGTCTTTTGGATTTGGGTACATAGGTGCTTTCATCGCGGGAATTGCTGTTTTGGCGCTGCTTGCCGGATACTACCGCGTTCCCACGCTCACTCTGCTTGACGCCACCTGTTCGGCCGCAGCGATTGGCTATGGAGTGTTTCGCGTCGGCGATTTGTTTCGTTCCAACCGCGAATATGTTGCCGCGGCCCGCGCCTTGCGCTTGGAACTCCGCCCGGTCCATGAGTTGGTCGCCGCAGTTATCATCTTCTGGATTCTTTGGCGGCTGGGAACCATCTCCTTGCGCAAGCCCGTGCCGCACGGAGAGGTGTTTTCGATCTACCTGATTTGTTTCGGCGGCGCCCGCTTTCTGATCAGTTATTTCAATTCCGTGCCACGCGCGCTCCGGCTGAACTCCGCCATGATTGCCAGCTCGGTATGCGTTCTTGCGGGCGCGGTGTTGTACACCATCGTCAAACTCCGCTTTCACAAGATCGACAAACATCACCGCATCCTGGAGCATGCCGGCCAGCTCGGCGACGTCATCCAGTCGGAATCCAAAGCGCCGACGCCCGAATGTCCACACCCCGAGCGCTGGCGAATGTACGATTCCATGACTGCGGAAGTTGAAGTCCTCGACTTCCTGAAATCATTGGTCACCACTATCAAGCCCGCTCTTGTAGTGGAGACCGGCACATTCATGGGCGTGAGCACTCTGCGGATTGCCGAAGGTTTGAAGGAAAACGGATTCGGCCGCGTGATTACCTGCGAATCCGATCCCACGAATTTTGCTGTCGCGAAAAAACGTTTCGAGGCATCCGGTCTATCGCAATGGATTGACTGCCGAAACGCCTCCAGTCTCGAAATCGAAGTGAAGGGCACGATTGATCTTCTCTTCTGCGACAGTGACCTTATGCTCCGCGAACAGGAAGTCCGCCGGTTCCTCCCGCAATTGAATCCCAACGGCGTCATCCTGATGCACGACGCGAGTTCTTATCTGAAAACCGTGCGCCAGGCAGCTCTGCGCCTGGAAGCCGAGGGGCTGATCTCCGTCGTGCTACTCCCCACGCCCCGCGGGCTCGTGGTGGCGCAAAAACGCGAAGGCCGCGCCTAGCATGAAGATTGTCGTGTTAATATCGCCGTCCGAACCGGCTGGCGGGTCATCGGGTCAGAATTTCATTGGAGGAGTGAAATGAACTACGCAAGAATAAGTTTTGCATTTCGGAGTTCTATCGGTGTTCGCCTGGCGGCGCGCAAACCTGGCATCGCTCGCTCGATCACATTCAGCTTTGCCCTCCTAATAATTCTGGCTGCGTGCCCTTTCATCAATGCCCAGCAGACGCGCCGCTCCATAAATCTCGATGACGCGGCGCGCATGCGCGACGTCCGCGATCCCCAGTGCTCCCCCGACGGGAAATCGATCGCTTACGTCGTCGGCACCACCGACGCCAAGGCCGATAAGCGCAACGCCCACATCTGGATGATCGGGGCGGACGGCTCGCATGACGTCCAGCTCACCGAGAGCCAGGATTCTGAAGGCTCTCCGCGGTTTTCACCCGACGGGCGCTACATCTCTTTCACTTCTTCGCGTCCCGGCAAGACCAAGGGCAACCAGGTTTGGCTTTTGGACCGCCAGGGCGGGGAAGCGGTGCAGCTTACGGATGAAAAGGGCCGCCTGCAAAGTTATGAATGGTCGCCCGACTCCAAGCGTCTGGCGCTGGTGATTGGAGATCCCGACCCCGAAGCAGATCAGGCCGACGCGGCCGGCGCGGGCGCGGACAGAACTCCTAAAGCTCCCAAGCCCATCGTCATTGATCGATATCATTACAAACAGGACGTGGCCGGATATCTACTGAGCGGGCGCCACAGCTACATCTATCTGTTCGACATCGCCACAAAAAAGACCGACCGCCTCACCAAGGGAAATTTTGACGAATCGAATCCAGTCTGGTCGCCTGACGGCACGCGCATTGCATTCACGAGCAACCACCTGCCCGATCCCGACCGCCTTCCTGACCCGCAATTGTTTTTGGCCAACGCTCAGCCCGGCGCCGTGGAAAACCAGATCACCAAATTTGATGCGCGGGGCGTGGGCGGACGTCCAGCGTGGAGCCCCGACGGCAAATGGATCGCGTTTCTGGTGGGCGATGAAAAGAAATGGGGCGCGTACAACATGAGCCGCCTGGCGATGGTTCCTGCTGACGGTTCTGCTCAACCCACAATTCTCACCAACAATCTGGATCGCGCAGTCTCGTCGCCTTACTTTAGTGAAGACGGTAAATCGATCGTCGTACTGGAATCCGATGATCGCTGGGACTACCCGATTTCCATTACTGTGGCCGGGCAGGCCGTGCAAAAAATGCTTTCGTCGCCCGTAGTCCTGAATAGCATCACGCATTCAAGCGGATGTCTCGCCGCTCTCTCCACCAGCGACAAAAAGGCCACCGAGATTTACGCCTTGGAAGGCGGCAACCTCCGGCAGTTGACTCATCAGAATGACGCGCTCTTTGCCGAACTGCAGCTTGGCGACACGCAAGACGTCAGCTTCAAGGCCGCGGACGGCACCGAAGTCCACGGCTTGCTGACTCTGCCGGCGGGATACGTCCAGGGCACCAAATTGCCTTTCCTGTTGCGTATTCACGGAGGTCCCAATGGACAGGACTCGCACGGCTTCAATTATGAGCGCCAGATTTTTGCCGCCAATGGCTATGCGGTACTGAACGTGAACTATCGCGGCAGCTCCGGACGCGGACAGGCCTTTCAGCGCGCCATCGCCGCGGATTGGGGACACTACGAAGTTATCGACTTGAAAGCAGGAATTGATCACGTGGTACAGATGGGAGTGGCCGATCCAAATCGCCTCGGCGTGGGCGGCTGGAGCTACGGTTGCATTCTTACCGATTACATGATCGCCAGTGACCCGCGCCTGAAAGCCGCAACATGCGGCGCTGGCACGGCCTTCACCGTGGCATTTTACGGCACCGACCAGTACATCATTCAATACGACAACGAAATCGGGCCGCCCTGGAACCCGAAATCGTGGGAAACCTACGTCAAACTATCCTATCCGTTCCTTCATGCGGATCGGATCAAGACTCCGACGCTTTGGTTGAACGGCGAAAAAGACTTCAACGTTCCTATTCAGGGCAATGAACAAATGTACGAAGCGCTGAAGAGCCTGGGAGTTCCCACGGAGCTGGTCATTTATCCCAATGAATTTCATGGCATTCAGCGGCCAAGTTATCAACGCGATCGCTACGAACGGTACATGGCTTGGTATGAGAAATATTTGAAGAATAGCGGCGCGGCGGCAACCACCACGACTACGGGAGGGAATTAGACCGACGCCGCCCAGAGGAATCAGCATTTGTGAGCGGCTTCCCCAGGAACCAGGTCGCGGAAATAGAAACCGTCGCGCAAGACTTTTTCTCCGAGCGTAAATTCAACGCGCTCGGAGAAGCCCGGACCGTCGTAAACAAAACTGTGGAATTCGCCATTTTCCCCGCAGGGATCGATGCCTACGGGGAGTTCCGCAAGAAACTTCTCGTTTATTTCGCGGCCCACAAATGAGTCGTCCAACACGCGAGGGTCCACACATACTGTAACCGCCCGAAATCCCAAAGAGATAAATTCCGTCGCCAGCTCCCGCGTCGGCCTCTTCCAGATAGGAAAAACAGCTTGCATGCCTGCGCGCGCTAAATTTCCTTCGCGGTAAGCTCGCAAATCCTCCAGAAATATATCGCCAAAAGCCACCAGGCTTACTCCGCGCTCCTTCCATTTCAAGAGCGCCGCCTCCATGCGGGCTTCATAATCGGTGTTTGCGCATTTCGGCGGAATTGTAACGATCTCGAGCGGCAAGCCCAGCGCCGCGGCCTGCCGCTCGAGCAACTCGCGGCGGACTCCGTGCATGCTGATCCGGTCGTACGTTTCCGTGACCGTGGTCAGCAACGCGGCCACTTCGCGCAGTGGCTCGCGTCGTAATTCATGGAGCGCCAGACAACTATCCTTGCCTCCGCTCCAGCAAAACAGTACAGGTTCCGCCACGCCGTCACTCCCCTCCAAATCGCAGCTTCACTCCGCCGAGTATCTCGCGCCCCAGCGCGGGATAGCCCAGCGCGTCCTGATATTGCTTGTTCAACAGGTTATGCGCGCGCACAAATAGCGTTACATGTTTTTGCGCGCGATACGACGCAGCCACATCGAACCGCGCGTATCCGGGGTTGGGCATTTGAACCGTGTCGATTCCCAGGAATTGGAGGAAGGCGCTGTCCGTCCGCGGCCCAACAAAATATCCCGCGGCGTTCGCATTGAATCGGCCCATCCCGAAGTTGAGGATCACGCTCCCTGAATTAAGCGGCCGGCGCAGCAGCCGGTTCCCCACCTGTTCCGCCGGATCGGAAGCATTGGGCGCGGCGAGAACTTTGGTGTCATCGTAGGAATAATTCCCCGCCAGGCTGAGCCATCGCGTAGGTCGCGCCTTCAGGGAAATGTTCCCGCCAAACGCTCGCGCCGAGTCGGTATTGAAGAAAGTGCCAGCGCCAAAAATGCAGCTGGGCGGCGGATTGTTCAAAAAGCCGAAGCTGATCACGTTGTACAACTGGTTGTAAAAATAATCCGCCGACAAAACCACACGTACTGAAGCCATCGATTGATCGATCCCCGTGCTCCCCGTTCGGCTTTCCTCCGGGCGTAGATTTGGATTGCCGGGGAAACAGGGGTCTGTGCCGAATGATTGATCGAGTCGCGGCTCGACAATTCCCTGGCCGTAAAACGCGTGAATTCGCGTGTCACCCCAGAACCCGGCTCCGGCGCGCAGCAGGTATGCGGCGCCCGCGCGTGGCACCACCCGCGTCCCGAAGCTGGCATTATCTTCCGCGCGGGCGCCTGCGTTGAGCGTCAGCCGCCTCATCACTTGCCATATGCCGTCCAGGTATCCGCCCATATTGTTTCGGCGGACATGCACGCTGCTGCCCAGCGCACTGGGAAATCCGTTTTCCACCTCGTACTCGTAGCCTCCGGTCAAAGCGGCGTTTCGCAGAACGTAAGTCGTTTGCACCGTGAATCCTGCGCGATTGAATTGGTCCGTCGCGACAAAAGGAAAACTTGGATTCGTTTCCGTATCCACCGCGCGCAGGTCCGCTTCGTTTCCACTCACCTGCCAGTTCCAGTGCGCGCCAGTCTGGAAATTCCAAACCGCGCTGGCAAAGAAGTCGTGCAAATTATTGTCCTGCGTGAGATCGGGCGGAATAAGAAGTGTCTGCCCCGGGATGCCGGCATCGCTGGTGTTGTTCCGCACCACAATGCGCAGAGTGTCTGTGTCCGAAAACTTGTAGCCGATGTTGCCCGATAGCCCGCGGTTGTAGAAGAAATCGTTGGGTCCTTGTCCCACGGTGGAGAGATAGGATGTTCCTGCGTCATAATCGAGCCGTCCGAGAAGCCCGCTGACCTGCGCCGAGCCGTGGCCCGTGGAAAACGACCCACCGTCGCCCTCCACGTCCAGCTCGGGAATGCGTGTCTCTCCACGGTGCGTGAAAACCTGAATGACGCCGGCGACCGCGTCGGACCCGTATATCGCGCTTTCTGCACCATGGACGACTTCAACTTTGTCCACGTTGTCGAGCGCCATGTTTGAATAATCGATAAAGCCGCCGGAACCATTCATCGGGGCGCCGTCCAGCAATACTTTTGTGTGATTGGAATTCGCGCCGTCGAGAAACAGAGTTGCCTGTCCGCCCTCCGGGCCAGTCCGCGCAAGGCTGAATCCAGGCAGCGTGGAAAGCAGGTCCGGCAGTGATGTTGCCGCTCGCTGGTCGATTTCTTCGCGTGTAACCACGGTCACCGGAACTGTGGTGTTGCTTGCGTCCGCTGGCAACGCTTGCGCCGTCACAATCACACTGGCCGAAAGCGGGGCAATCTCCAGCGTCAGGTTCCATTCCACTTTTTGCCCTGAGACAACCTCAACATCGCGGTTCGCTTTCGCAAACGTGTCCCGCGTGATCGTCACGCTATATTTGCCCGGTGGAAGTGTCAGGGCAAAACTCCCGTCATCGTGCGACTGCGTTTCAGCTATCGCCGATGCATTTTGCGCCGCCGCTTTCCGCCTGGCGATAATCCGCGCGCCGCTGACCGACCGCCCGCTCGGATCCACCAGAACGCCGGCAATCGTCCCGGAATCCGGTGACTGCGCAACCATCTCCGCATCACTCAACAACACACCACCAGCCAATAAACAAATCAGAAGGAATTTCAAAAACAAGGGAAGGCGAATCGTCATGGTCTCTCCTCCTCTTCCTCTCGCGCGGAAGATAAAGGTTCCCCTGCCGTGGCGGCGCGATGGCCACCTCGTGCCTGGGGTGCGGATCCCGCCGGTCTCCTGGCTTGGCGGCAGATCAATGAGCGGCGCCTTCCCACCCGTCCAGCAAGCGAGCGCTTACCGGTACGGACAGTGGCGCGGCTCCCCAAAAAGTCGCCTTACAGTCGCGCGGCGGCGACGGAGTTTCACCGTCTTCCCGTGCGCGGGGTCCGCGGTTGATGAATGCAGCGCCGGAGCAATCTTCCGATTAGCTCCCGCACCGCCGAAAATTCAGCTCCAATTCAAATGAACAAATTCACTTCCGCCGCTATCCCGGCGGCTTTGCCCCCCGAATGTGTACGCGCGGCCGTCCCTCCGGTCCCATGTCCACGTCGAGCGGCGCCTCAAAAACTTGTTCCAGCAAATCGCGGCGGTAAACTTCCGCGGGAGTCCCCACGCGCAAGCACTTGCCTTTGTGCATCAGGACTACCTGATCCGCAAATTCCGCCGCCAGGCTCAGTTCATGCGTCACCACCACAACCGTGTACCGGTTTTCCGCCGCCAGCTGCCTCAGCCGCTCCAGCAAATCCACTTGCGCCCCGATGTCCAGGTGCAGCGTTGGTTCATCCAGCAGCAGCAAGAGTGGCTGCTGCGCCAGCGCCCGCGCCAGAATCACTCGCTGCTTCTCTCCGCCCGAAATCTCGTGCATCCATCGGTCGCGCAAATGTTTTGCGCCCACTTGCGCCATAGCGTTTTCCGCGATGTTTACATCTTCTTCGGTTTCAAATCGCAGCATGCGCCCGTACGGATGGCGGCCCTGCAATACGTACTCCCAGGCGCGCGCGGGGAACAGCAACTGGCTTTCCTGATGTACCATCGCGATCCGTTGCGCCCGCGTTCGCGCATCCAGCCGCGAAGTCTCAAATCCCTCCAGCTCCACTCGCCCCGAGAGCGGCTCGAGCGCCCCGGCAATCAACTTCAACAATGTGGACTTGCCGCTCGCGTTCGGGCCCAGGATGGTGACGATCTCCCTCTGCCGCGCGGAAAAAGTTGTCGCCGCCAGAGTGAATACCGGAGCTGTGTTTCCGCGCGAGTGGTACGCGTAGCTGGCTTGCTCGACGCTCAGCCTCACGGTCGCAGCCGATTGTTTCTCCGTGCCCCGCGCCACCTCGATGCTCACGTAATTTTCAGTTCCGCTCATGCCAGCCTCCGCCGCAACAAATACAGGAAAAACGGCGCCCCAAATATTGCCAGTACCGCCCCCACCGGCAGTTCCGTCGGCGCTACAACCTTTCGCGCCAGCGTGTCTGCCACAACCACTGCGATTGCCCCGCCGATCGCCGATGTTGGGATCAGCACGCGGTAATCGGATCCAAACAATAACCGCATCGCGTGCGGCACCAGCAATCCCACGAACCCGATTGCGCCGCTCACCGATACCGCGAGTCCCGTCAAAAGAGACGCCGACACATACACCACCAGTTTCACTCGCGTCACATCCACGCCAAGGTGCATGGCCTCCCGTTCACCCATGGTGATCAGATTCAAATCCGCCGCAGTGGTGTAAATCGCGCCAATCCCGACGATCAGTCCCACGGCAAACATCCAGCGGACGCTTGCCGCCAGCGGCGTGGAAAGGTCCCCCATCAGCCAGTACAACATTCCGCGGTCTTCGCCTCCCTTGAGGGTGGTCATCAAGAAAATAATCACCGCCGAAAAGAAAGAATTTGTAATCACCCCCGCCAACAGCAGCGTCGTGTTATCGAGCTGCCCCTGGCGCCGCCCCAAAAAAAATACCATCGCCACAGTGGCCGTGGCCGCAACAAACGCCGCCAACGGCGTCACCAGCGGCATGTAGGGCAGGAAAATCAGCGCCAAAATTGCCCCAAATGATCCGCCGCTCGAAACTCCCAGCACGTAGGGATCAGCCAGCGGGTTTCTAAGCAGCGCCTGAAAGCCTGCCCCTGAGACGGATAGTGCCGCTCCAACGAAGATTCCCAGTACGATTCGTGGCAACCGCAGGCCAAAAATAATCAGCCCGTATTCAGAAGACAATTGTGTGTCGCGCCCGACAATCACCCGCACCAGATTCCATGCCAGGTCAGTCATCGAGATCGGCACTGCCCCGACCTTCAGCGCCAGCACCACCACCGCGAACAGTACGGCCAGCAGCGCGCCACAAATCCACAGCAACCGGTTTAGAGTGAGCGTCCTCATCTCGCGTCGCTATTTCTATGCGATGCGTTCCCAGCAGATGGCGTACTCGCAAAGGCTTCCGGATGCAATTGGTGGGCCAGCTCCACTACCGCATCAATCAATCTTGGGGCCGGACGGTTGATCGCGTCGCTCACCACCGCCACTCGATTCTCTTGTACCGCCTTCAGGTCTCGCCAGCCCGGCGTGCTGCGGAGGGCCGCAAGATGGGTTGCCATCTCACTGTTGTGGTCCGGCGCGAACACAAGATACTCAGGTTGCAAATGAACCACTTCCTCCATGTTTACGTGCGGCCAATCCTGACGCGTGTCAATGATGGATTCCGCTCCCGCCAGCCGCAACGCATCCGCCAAAAAAGTATTTCGCCCGATGGAAATCAGCGGCTCCTGCCAGATCACGAATAGCACGTGCGTAGGCTTCGTTTCCGCGAGCTTGCTGTGCAATTGGTCCATCTTGGCCCGCATGGAAGCCGCCACCGTGCGCGCCTGCTCTGCAGCACCGATCACATCCCCCAAATCCACAATGGATTTCAGGATGTCTTCAATCGTAAAGGCGTTTGTCGCGTATGTCGGGATATGCAAAAGGTCCAGCGCGTCCGCGGTCTCCCTGCGATTGCCCGAGTTCGCCGCGATCAGCACCAGGTCGGGTTTCAGCGCCACAATTTGTTCCAGGTTCGGCGTGAACGGCCCGCCCACTTTCGTTTTCTTTTGCGCGTCCACGGGATAGTCGCAGGCGTCGGAATCCCCTACCAACCGGCCCTCCGCCCCCAGCGCATAAATCATTTCCGTCACGTTGGGCGCCAGCGACACGATGCGGCGCACCGGCTGCGGAATTTCCACGCGCCTCCCCACTTCGTCGGTCACCACCCGCGGCGCCGAAAAGGTGGTCTTGTCCTGCTCCGCATTTTTTTGCGGCGAAGGTGAGGCCTGGCCCCCGGCAGGGAACGGCGCCCACACCAACAGCGCCAACGCCAACGCTGTATGTCTCCAGTCCATGCTGTAGAGGCGTCTTGAAATCAATGTCCGCATTACTCGAAAAATATTTTTCAATCGTCCCGCAAATAAAAAAGCCCCACGAGAAGATGGGGCCTCCAGCCGCACCCCCTCTCGCGAAGAGCGCGTCAGCGGCGGCGCGGCGGGTATCCTGACTGACGGCCAAAATCTACTCTTCAGGCCGATCACAGTGGCGGGACCGCGGCCGATTTTCACGGCCTTCCCCCATTTAGTTCCGCGCCTGCGGAAACTCGAATGCAGTCTATGCTCGCAATTCCATCATGTCAATTCAGGCGCGGGGTTTGAGGAACGGCGCCTAAGCACGGTAGGATCGATTCGCTAAAGAGGTCACGTTTCCGTCAAATTGTCGCCGCCCTGCGGGTTCCAGTGCAAATCATCAATCCACCACCGGCCGGCCGCATTCACCAGCGTAAATCGCGCCAAATAGTGCTGCCCGGTCGAGGAAGTCAATTGCGCCTCCAAAACCGACTTGTCCCCGTGTTCTTCGAGCCGTGTCACGCGGTACCGCTTCGTCAGGAACGCACGGCGGTGCGTGATCACCAGCTGGTGATAAGCCTCAAAGGAAACTTCCTTGCGATAGCGCTCGGAAAGTTGGTCGTACGCGGATTGCAAGTCACCACTCGCCAGTGCGCCAAGCTCCACGCGCACCACCGCCGCGGCGCCCGACCCTCGCGGTGCAACATCTCCCCGGCCCATGCTGCGCACCAGCATCCAGCTCACCACGATGAACGACAGGACACCGGCAATCAGCACCCAGCGCAAGCGCCGCAGGATCCTGGCCCGTTCATCCGGGCCAAGCGAGTCTTCACTCAAAAAATCACTCTCAGTGAGAACAATATCCGGAGTGATCGTTTCCGGAGCGATACTTTCGGATGGCGCTGCCTCCCCTGGATTCGGTTCTGTATGAATCGGCTCCTCGTTCGATGCATCGAGCGAGCGTGATTCGGATGCGCACAACTCCTCTGCCTGCATTTTCTTTTCGTCTTTTGAATCTGGCGACGGATCTGCTGGCGGGATCTGTGGAGGTAGGCCCATTGCAATCCTTATTCTATCAACGCGCGGAAAATCCGATTCGTTACGCCCAGTTCAGCACGCACAGTTCAGCGGTTTTTCCATTGAGGCTTGCGCTGCTCGATAATCGCCCTCAGCCCTTCCTGCGAATCTTCCAATCCGTAAAGCTCATTCAGAAAAATTGTCATGGCGTTATGTAGAGCCTCTCGCAGCGGAAGCCCCATACCCTCCAGCACCGCCCGCTTGGCCATGCTCAGCACCGGCCCCGATTGCGCTGTGATCAATTTAATCATCGCGTTCACATTCGCCGCGAGATCTTTTTCGGGCACTACTCGATTGACCAGCCCCATCTCCAGCGCCCGTTCCGCGCTGATGGCTTCACCGGTCAGCACCATTTCGAGTGCGCGCTTTGGCCCAATCAAGTGCGGCAGCACTGTCGCCGCAAGCGGAGGAAACACTCCAATAGTTATTTCCGGCTGGGCAAATTTCGCCCGCGGCGTCGCGATCACCAGATCGCCCAGCACCGCCAACTCCGCGCCGCCGCCCACGGCCGGCCCGTTCACCACCACCAGCAACGGCTTTCCCGTCGCCAGCATCATTAAGAAAGTCCCTTCAAATGCGTCCAACACCTGGAAAACTCTTTGCCGCGTGTATTCGCCCAGGTCAATCCCGCCGCAAAAAACTTTGCACGCGGAATCCAGCACCACCAGCTTGACGTCTCTCTGACTTCCCACGTGCTCGAACGCCGACGAGAGTTCGCGCAGCATCGCCTCATGCAGCAAGTTG
>Ga0209167_10000217_pt1 | contig 53194 bp, 41 predicted proteins | sample Coa_R1_9_FD_187154 | JGI IMG/M metagenome (GOLD analysis project Ga0209167, IMG submission 187154) | Surface soil microbial communities from Centralia Pennsylvania, which are recovering from an underground coalmine fire - Coalmine... | ecosystem: Environmental > Terrestrial > Soil >...
CAGCATGGCCCGCCTCCGCTTCACCGACCAGCGCCAGCATGCTATGGTCTAATTCCAAGGGCAAGGCTTTTGCAGCGAATGGTAACCTGTCCCTAATTTCCCTGTCTCACCTCAGGGGTGCGGTCCCACCCACTAACTCAAATTCGTTGCAATTTGCCGCAGCTTGACGCATCATCGCTGGTTTCCCTAATCTCTGTGACGCGCGCTGATTGGCGCGCGACTTGCCTCAATCAGGCTGGAGGACAAAACCACATTGGCGACCAAAGCGATTCAAATTGCTCAACCCAAAGGAAAGCTCGGTGTATTGATCCCCGGCATGGGGGCCGTGGCGACGACTTTTATGGCAGGCGTTGAAGCCATTCGCCGGCACCTCGCGCACCCCATCGGCTCGCTCACGCAGATGGGAACCATCCGGCTGGGCAAACGTACTGACAAACGCACGCCGCTGATCAAGGATTTCGTGCCACTCGCCTCGCTCGACGACCTGGTGTTCGGCGGCTGGGACCTGTTCCACGACAGCGCCTACGAAGCCGCCCTCAAGGCCGGTGTGCTCGAGCGCGCACTGCTCGATCAAGTGAAGGACTTCCTCAGCGGTATCCACCCGTGGCCTGCCGTCTTCGAGCAGAAGTACGTCAAGAACCTGCGCGGCGAGAACGTCAAGCGCGGTAAGACCAAGATGGACCTGGCCGAGCAGGTAACGGACGACATTCAGAAGTTCCAGAAAGCCAGCGGCGCCGCGCGGCTCGTCATGATCTGGTGCGGCTCGACGGAGGCTTTCCTCAAGCCCCAGCCTGTCCACCAGACGCTCACCGCCTTCGAGAAAGGACTGCGCGCAAACAGTCCCGACATTCCGCCGAGCATGGTCTACGCTTACGCGGCGCTGAAGCTTGGCGTCCCCTTCGCCAACGGCGCGCCCAACCTTACCGTCGACGTCCCCGCGCTCGAGGAACTGGCGGCGTCAAAGGGCGCGCCGATCTGCGGCAAGGACTTCAAAACCGGCCAAACGCTGATGAAAACCATCATCGCGCCCGGACTCAAGGCGCGGCTGCTTGGGCTGCACGGCTGGTTCTCGACCAACATCCTCGGAAACCGCGATGGCGAGGTGCTCGACGATCCCGCGTCGTTCAAGACCAAGGAAGAGAGTAAGCTTTCCGCGCTCGAATTCATCCTCCAGCCCGAGCTTTATCCCGAGCTTTACAGCGACTTCTACCACAAAGTGCGCATCAACTACTACCCGCCGCGCGGCGACAACAAGGAAGGCTGGGACAACCTCGACATCTTCGGCTGGCTCGGCTACCCGATGCAGATCAAGATCGACTTCCTCTGCCGCGACTCGATCCTCGCCGCGCCCATCGTCCTCGACCTGGTGCTGTTCCTCGACCTCGCCCGGCGCTGTCCGGAGATGGCGCGCAAGGGCATCCAGGAGTGGCTCTCCTTCTACTTCAAGAGCCCCATGTGCGCGCCCCATCTGTATCCCGAGCACGACCTGTTCATCCAGCTCATGAAGCTGAAGAATACGCTGCGGTATCTGCGCGGCGAGGAGATGATCACGCACCTGGGGCTGGAGTATTACGACTGACGGCGGCGACTTTTCTGTTTGACAAACTCCGACCCGCCTCCTGATAATCTTTCCTCGGCCATCGTGGCTCTCGCAAACTTATGCCCGTCTCTCATCAGCGGTCTATGCCTGCGAACACGCTCGTGCTCGCCGCTCTTCTGCCCGTCGCCTGGACGCTCCTCGCTTCGAGCGCGGCGGACGCCGCGGTCGCCAGACCCAAGCCGGCCCCGCGCGCGCCGAAAGCCGACCCTGCGGCCCAAGCGCGCCAGCAACGCACCGAGGCGGAAGCCGCCAAGGTGGCGGAGCGCGTCCTCGCCCACGCCATCGTCATCGACACGCACGCTGACACGCCGCAGATGATGCTCGATGACGGCTATGACCTCGCGGACCCGAACAGCCCCTACATGGTCAGCATCCCCAAGATGCGCACCGGGCACCTGGGCGCCGAATTCATGTCGATCTGGGTGGACGTTGACTGGCCGCGCGACGACCTCATCCACCGCGCAGTCGACCTGATTGACGTGGTCGACGAACAGGTGGCGAGCCATTCCTCAGACCTCGAGGCGGCGCGCACCGCGGACGATGTCGTGCGCATCCATCGCCAGGGCAAGATCGCCGTCCTCATGGGACTCGAAGGCGGACACATCATCGAGGACGACCCGCGCGCCCTCGACGTCTTCTATCGCCTGGGTGTCCGCTACATGACGCTCACCCATACCAAGAACAACGAGCTCGGCGACTCCTCGGGCGACCAGCCGAAGTGGAACGGCCTGTCACCCTTCGGCCGCGACGTCGTCCAACGCATGAATCGCCTGGGCATGATGGTTGACATCTCGCACGTCTCGGACGCGACGTTCTATGCCGCGCTCGAAGCGAGCCAGGCGCCGGTGATCGCGTCGCATTCCTCCTGCCGCGCCATCTGCAACGCGCCGCGCGACATGACCGACGACATGATTCGCGCCCTCGCCAAGAACGGCGGCGTGATGGACATCAACTTCTACGACGGCTTTCTGGACCAGAATTTTGCCGACGCCTACAAGAAGATCGAAGCGCCGATGACGGCGGAAGTGAAAGCAGCGCGCGAGGAGTACAAGAAAGAAGGCAAGCGTCTGACCTACGCCGGCGAAGCCAAAATCGAAGCGAAGTATTACGCCGGCCTGCCGATTCCCAGCTACACCGTAATCGCCGACCACATCGACCACGCCGTCCAGGTGGGCGGCGTCGATCACGTGGGCCTGGGCTCGGACTTCGACGGCGTCTCGGGCCTCGTCCCGCATGGAATGGAAGACTGCTCGAAGCTGCCTGATCTGGTGCGCGAGCTGGCGCGGCGGGGATACTCCGAACAGGATTTGGACAAGATTCTCGGCGGCAACGTGCTCCGCGTCATGCGCGCCGTCGAAGCAACGTCGCACCGATTGCAATCCGGAAAGTGAGGAATCGCAAGATGAAACTCAAGCTTTTCACGACGCTACTTGCAACCGCCGCATTCGCTGCAGCGCTCGCCGCTCAGACTCCGCAACATCCCACCAAGCGCCCCGCGCGACGCGTGATTCATAAACCCGCAGCGCCAGCGAAACCCACGCGCTCGCTGCTCAAACCTGAGACGCTGAACGAGACCGCGCCGGACGTCTACCGCGCGAAGTTCACCACCACCAAGGGCGACTTCGTGGTGGAGGTGACGCGCGCCTGGGCGCCGCTCGGCGCCGACCGTTTCTACAACCTGGTGAAGTACGGCTTCTTCACCGATGCCGCTTTCTTTCGCGTCGTGCCCAACTTCGTGGCGCAGTTTGGACTGAGCGCCAAGCCCGATATCTCGCAGGCCTGGGAGCATGCCTCGATCAAGGACGATCCCGTGAAGCAGACCAACTCGCGCGGCAGCGTGACGTTTGCCACCGCCGGGCCGAATACTCGTACCACCCAGCTCTTCCTCAACCTCGTCGACAACACCCGGCTCGATACCATGGGCTTTGCGCCCTTCGGTACGGTGGTCGAAGGCATGGACGTGGTCGACAAGATTTACAGCGGCTACGGCGAAAGCCCCGATCAGTCGCGCATCACCAACGAAGGCAAGGCTTATCTCGACAAGTCGTTTCCGCAGCTCGATAGCATCAAGGCGGCGGTGATTGTGACTCCGGCGGCCGCGTCCGCCAAGCCGAAATCCCCGTCCAAGCCCACAGCGAAGGCGGCAGCGAATTGATCGGCCAAAATGGAGAAGCGTCCTTACTCTACTTGTGCCTGGGTGAAAACCCGAGTCGACGGGGTAGAGGCCGCCTTTAGGCGGGCAAACTACTCGTTACAAATGCCGCCCTGAAGGGCGCCTCTACGATCGCCACTCGATACGGGGTTTTCACCAGACTCTCACGCCCTGGGCTACATATATGCCGCCCGCCACGGCGGGCTAAGCTGCGAATCGTCCTCACCAAGAGGACGCAGCATCAAGGAGGATCATGGCTGATTTTAAGGCAGGACTCTACGCAGTATTTGAAACAAGTGAAGGCGATTTTACCTGCGCGCTCTTCCCTGACAAAGCGCCGAAGACCGTTGCCAACTTCCGCGGCCTGGCCGAAGGCACCAAGGAGTTCGTCGACTCGAAAACCCGGGCGCGCGCCAAGCGTCCCTACTACGACGGCCTGATTTTCCATCGCGTCATCCCCAAGTTCATGATCCAGGGCGGCTGCCCGGACGGCATCGGCACCGGCGGCCCCGGTTATCAGTTCGAGGACGAGTTCGCGAAAGACCTCGGCTTCGAGCGGCCGGGCATGCTGGCTATGGCCAACGCCGGACCCAACACCAACGGCAGCCAGTTCTTCATCACCGTCGCGCCAACGGCTTGGCTGAACAACAAGCACACCATCTTCGGCGAAGTCGTGAAGGGCTACGACGTGGTCGAAAAGATCGTTGCTGTTCCGCGCGACCGCCGCGATCGCCCCGAGAAGCCGGTGGTGATGAAGTCGGTGAAGATCGTCGAAGTGAAATCGTAGGCGTTTGTTGAACCCTCTGACGATGTCATTCTGAGCGCCAGCGAAGAATCTGCTTTTGCAGTTCCGGAGAACGTGAGAGATTCTTCGTCGCCTTCGGCTTCTCAGAATGACAGGTTGGGTGTCTTCTCCGACGAACCGACCAAGGCGGCTCCGATTGGCCGATTCCCGCCGTGCCCCGATTGGTTCTTGTGCGCTGCGCGGTGACGCGGCAGAATGATTGGCGACGGCAGAACTGCACGTCCTCCGGGGCGCTCGGAGGCGCCGCCACGACTGCGAGCCCCTCTCGAGTATTTAGTTCGCGCGCAACACCTCGTACACGACCTGCCCGGCTCGCCGCGAGGTAAACCAGCTTTGAGCGACGACGACATCACGGTTCGCGAAGCGACGCTCGCCGACCTGCCCGTGATCCTCCACCAGCGGCACGCCATGTTCGAAGCGATGGGATACCGCGACCCGGCGGTGCTCGACACTGTTGAACGCAATTCAGAACCTTACTTCGCGAAGGGATTCGAGGAAGGCTGGTACCGGAGCTGGCTGGCCCAGACGACTGACGGACGCGTGATTGCGGGCGGCGGTGTGAGCCTCGTGCCGTGGCCACCCCATCCACGCGACGGACGGCCCTGCCGGCCGATGATCCACAACGTCTACACCGAACCCGAGTATCGCCGCCGCGGCATCGCCCGCCGGCTCATGCAGGTGATGATCGACTGGTGCCGCGCGCAAGGTTTCGTGGTTGTCTACCTGCACTCGAGCGACGAGGGCCGCCCGCTGTATCTCTCCATGGGCTTCGAAACCACCAGCGAACTCCGCCTCAAGCTAACGGGATCCGCGAAGCTGGAATAGAGTGTGCTATACGCCGATGACGCTGACCAATTCCTTGACGGCGGCGGCGGATTTCTGGAGCGCGGCCTGCTCGTCCGGCGTCAGCTTGATTTCGATGATCTGCTCGATGCCGCGCGCTCCGAGCTTCACGGGGACGCCGACAAACAAGCCGTTGATCCCGTACTCGCCCTCGAGGTAGGCGGCGCAGGGCAGGATTTTCTTGCGATCGTGGAAAATCGCGTCAATCATCTCGACCACCGCCGCGGACGGCGCATAGAAAGCGCTGCCCGTCTTGAGCAGCGCGACGATTTCGGCGCCGCCGTTGCGCGTGCGGGTGATGATCTGGTCGAGCTGGTCTTTGGACATCAGCTCGCCAACCGGGATGCCGGCCACCGTCGTAAAGCGCGGAATGGGAACCATCGTGTCACCGTGGCCGCCCAGCACGAAGCCCTGCACGTTCTGCACGGACACGTTGAGCGCCTCAGCGATGAACGCGCGGTAGCGCGCCGTGTCGAGAATGCCCGCCATGCCGATGACGCGGTTCTTCGAGAAGCCGCTCACGCGAAATGCCGTCTGCGCCATCACGTCGAGGGGATTCGTGACCACGATGAGGATCGCTTCGGGAGACACCTTGACGGCCTGCTCGACCGCCGACTTCACGACTTCGTAATTGGCCTTGAGCAGATCGTCACGGCTCATGCCGGGCTTGCGTGGGAAGCCCGCCGTCAGCACGATGATGTCGGAGTTCGCGGTGTCAGCGTAGCTGTTGGTGCCCTTGATGCGCACGTCGCAACCTTCGACGGGGCCCGCTTCGAGCAGGTCGAGGCCTTTGCCCTGCGGGACGCCCTCCAGGATGTCGATCATCACCACGTCGGCAAGCTGCTTGTCGGCCAGACGATGCGCCACCGTCGCCCCCACGTTCCCCGAGCCCACCACAGTCACTTTCTTGCGCATGCAAGCCTCCAGCAAGAGAACAAAAGCAGATTCTTCGCGAAGTCTACCCTGAGCGACAGAGCGAGATCCCTTCGCAAAGCTCAGGGCAGGCTCTTCGCTGCGCTCAGGATGACAGCGAAGGGCTCAGAATGACACGGCTATAACGTTGACGCGCAGAACCACGCTGCCAGCACGTTGGTCGGACAAAACGCTAGGCCTTCGCGGGCCGGGCGGCCCACTTCTTCTTCAAATAATTCGTCAGCCCGCCGGCGAGCAGCATCTCGACCTGGCGCGGCGAGAGCTTCGGCGCGAGCTTGTACTCCACTTGCTGGGTGCGATTGCGGACTACCGCCGGGCGTCCCGCGGCGATGGCCTCGCGGACATCGGGCATCTCGAGATCGTCACCCTGCGCGATGGAGTCGTAGTCAGCCGGATTCAGGAACCGCAGTGGCACAATGCCGAAGTTCACCAGGTTCGACTCGTGGATGCGCGCGTACGACTTGGCGAGGATCGCCTTGACGCCGAGATACATGGGCGCGATGGCGGCGTGCTCGCGGCTCGAGCCCTGGCCCCAGTTTTCGCCGCCCACCAGGAATCCCCCGCCGGACTTCTTGGCACGCGTCACAAACGTGTGGTCGACGTAGCGAAACGTGTACTCGCTGATAGCCGGGATATTCGAGCGCAGCGGCAGAACGTCGTTGCCGCCCGGCAGGATGTGGTCGGTCGAAACGTTGTCGCCCAGCTTGAGGAGTACTTCGCCCGCGAGCGACGCGGCGAGCGGCTGGACAGGCGGCGGCGGAATGATATTGGGACCGAACACGAGCTCGACTTTGTGGCCGTTCGAGCTGGGCGGCAGGAAGTCCGCCGTGTAGAGGATGTACTCCGCCGGCTCTTCAACGGCGGGCATCTTGCCCAGCGTGCGTGGGTCGGTGATGACGCCGGTGAGCGCCGTCGCCGCCGCGGTCTCGGGCGAGCAGAGCCACACGTAGTCGTCCTCAGTGCCGCTGCGTCCTTTGAAATTGCGGTTGAAAGTGCGGATGCTGTTGCCGCCCGACGGCGGCGCCGCGCCCATGCCGATGCACGGCCCGCAGGCCACGCCACGGTCCTGAACGCCAGCCCTGATGTAGTCGGCATAATAGCCGTTCTGCAAAATATTGATGAGAATCTGGCGGCTGCCGGGCGAGAGCGTCATGTGCAGGTTCGGCGCGATGTGCTTGCCGTGCAGGATCGCCCCGACGACCGCGAGGTCGCGATACGACGAGTTCACCGACGAGCCGACGGCCACCTGGCGCACCGGTGTCCCCGCGACTTCGCGCACCGGCACGACGTTGTCGGGACTGGAAGGCTTGGCGATCAGCGGCTCGAGCTCCGCGAGGTCGATTTCGATTTCTTCGTCATACTTCGCGTCGGCGTCAGGGCCAAGCGGCTTCCAATCCTTGTCGCGGCCCTGCGCATGGAGGAAGCGCCGCGTCATGTCATCAGAGGGGAACAGTCCCGAAGTCGCGCCCACTTCCTGCGTCATGTTGCAGATGGTCTCGCGCTCGTAGACGCTCAAATGTTCGAGCGCCGGGCCGACGTACTCCATCACCCTGCCGATTCCGCCCTTGACGGTGAGCCGACGCAAGAGTTCCAGAATCACGTCCTTGGCCGATACCCAGGGCTGGAAGCGTCCTACCAGATTGACCCGCACTACCTTGGGACACGGCAGATAGAACGGCTCACCGGCCATCGCCGCCGCCACTTCCGCCCCACCCGTGCCCATCGCCAGCATGGCCATCGCGCCCGCCGAGCAGGTATGACTGTCAGACCCGATCATCGTCTGGCCGGGTACGTCGAAGCGCTCGAGGTGGCAGAAGTGCGAGATGCCGTTGAACGGCCGCGAGAAGATCGAGCCGTAATGCGCCGCCATGCTTTGGAGAAACAGATGGTCATCAGGATTGCGGTTGTCCGTCTGGAGGATGTTGTGGTCGACGTAAGTCACGCAAAGCGGCACCTTGACGCGCGGGATGCCGAAGGAGTGGAACTGCTGCCAGACCATGGTGCCGGTCGCGTCCTGAATCAACGTCTGGTCGACGCGGACGCCGATCTCCGTGCCGGGTTCGAGCTTGCCCTCGACGAGGTGTCCGGCAAGGATCTTCTGGGTGAGATTCTGCGCCATTTGCTTCCTCTTATCGGCCTCTGACAACTAAGCTACTCATCTAGCCTCTGAGCCGCCGTCGAACCCCGAACGCGGACTCCAGGACGCGTTCATTCCACGGTCTTTCCTGCCCTTTATTTCCAATCAGATACGATCCGAGGCGACAAGTAACGCTAGTGCAATCAATAACATGCAACCACTGACGCAATGCCTGAAAACGCTTTTGTTGATTCTAAAGCACTTCTTCGGTTCGTTCCTCGAGAATCGATATCGCCACAATCCGCAAAATCCATCCTAACCAGCGGCGTCCAAAGGCGCGCATTTGGGCCGTGCACGCTTTCGCATTGTCCCCCACATCTACGACCTTCTCGTGCCTGGGCACACCCACACGCGAACGCGACCACAAGCTTTTCCTAACTGATAACTCAATAAGATAGCACCGGAACCCCGTTCGTTCAAGGAAAGATAAGGAGCGCTGACCGGGACCGCTGTGGCCGGCACCGCAGGCCGCCTCGTTACGGCTACGCCGCGTGCCGCGTTAGATAAAACTGAATCGCCGGGGTGATGATGAGTGAGAGGACCATCGAGATCAGGATGCCGCCGATGACCGCGATGGCGAGGGGTTGAAGCATCTGGGAGCCGGCGCCGATGCCGAGCGCCAGAGGCAGCATGCCGGCGACGGCGGCGAGCGCCGTCATCACGATGGGACGCAGACGCCGGCGTCCTGCCTGAACCATCGCTTCCTCGGCCGGGAATCCTGCCCGCCGGAACTTCTGGTCGGCGTCGAGCAGCAGGATGCCGTTCTTCGCCACAATTCCCACAACCATGATGAGTCCCATGAACGAGGAGATGTTGAAAGTCACGCCGGTAATGAGCAGCGCGAAGAAGACACCGGAGGTCGAGAGCACGGCGGAAGAGAGAATGGCCGCGGGCGCCGAGAACTGGCCGAATTCGAAGAGCAGCACGAGGAACACGAAGACCAGCGCGAGCACCAGGACGGTCACGAGGTCGCGGAAGGACCGCTGCTGTTCTTTGTAGGTTCCGCCGTATTCGACGCGAATCGAGGAGGGAATCTTGAGCCGCTTGACGGCCTGCTGGACGGCGGCGATTCCGGTGCCGAGGTCCACTCCTTCGAGGCGCGCCGTCACGGCCACGTCGCGCTGGAGGTTTTCGCGGATAATTTCCGTCTGGCCGGGAAGCTCGGTAAGCGTGGCGAGCGATCCGAGCGTCGCGGTCGCGCCCGTCGAGCTCACGAGCATGGTGTTGCTCATCGCGTCGAGCGAGGCGCGGTTGGCTTCCGGGAAGCGGACACGCAAGGTATACGGGCGGTCGTTGATGATCACGGGCGTGGGAGCGGGCTCGCCCTCGAGGATCGCCGCCGCGTCGGTCGTGACCTCCTCGGGCGTGAAGCCCGCCCGCGTCGCCGTCTCGGGGTTGACCTGAAACACGACCGCCGGACCGCTGGTCGTATTGTCGATGCCGTTGGCGATGTCCACGACCGGGTGCTTGCCCGAGATTTGGATTTGGGCGATCGCGTCCGCCACCTTCGGCGCCCACTCGGCGAGGAGCGTGGCATCCGGCGAGAACAGCTTGATCTGCACGGGCTGCGGAGCGCTCGTCAGGTCGCCGATCATGTCCTGAAGCTGCTGCGTGAAGTCGACGTCGACGGCGGGCTCCGTGCGCTTGATCTTGGCGCGGACCTCGCTGATGATTTCGTCGATACCGCGGCGGCGATTGCCCTTCAGCTTGACCGAAATATCGCCCGTGTTCGCCTCGGTCACCGAAGCGAGCCCCAGTTGCAGACCGGTGCGGCGCGAGGTGCTCTCGACTTCCGGCACGGCACGCGCAATCTGCTCCATGTGCGAGACCACGCGGTTGGTTTCCTGAAGCGAGCTGCCCGGCGGCGTGATGTAATCCAGGATGAATCCTCCTTCGTCCATCGCCGGTAGCAGGTCACTACCGAGCGACTTGTAGCAGATATACGAGACCACAATCAGCAGCACGCACCCGCCGGCCAGCCACGCGGGATGCCCGAGGGCGCGGCGCATCCAGCGCTCATAAAACCGGATGACGTGTCCGAAAAAGCCGGTCATCGAGGCTTCTTCGGCCGCCATCAAACGCTTCACTTCATCCTCGACCGCCGCGTCAGGAGGGTCGGGGTCGAGGCTCGCCGGAGTTCCCCCGGGCTTCGAACCTGGCTTGGAACCAGAATTCTCTTCTCGTTCCTGGCGCAGGAAATGCAGGCTGAGGTTGGGCGTCCAGACCAGGGCGAGGCCGAGCGACGTAAAGAGCGATACCGCCATGGTGACGGCCAGGGCGCGGAAGAACGTGCCCGTCACGCCGGTGATCGAGATCAGGGGCAGAAAAACGACGACTGGCGTGACCGTCGAGCCGACGAGCGGGATCGAGATCTCCTTGAGCGCGCCCTCGATCGCCTCGAGCCGGCCCTCGCCGGCGTCGCGATGCAGGACGATGTTCTCGACCACTACAATCGCGTCATCGATCACCAGGCCGACGGCGGCCGCCAGGCCCCCGAGGGTCATCAGGTTGAAACTCTGCCCTAGCACCTTCAGGGCGATGAAGGTGACCAGCACGGTAACGGGAATCACCATGCCCGCCACCACCGACGTTCCCCAGTCGCGCAGGAACACCACGAGAATGATCGAGGCGAGGATGAGTCCAATCAGAATGGCGTCGCGCACGCTCTTGATCGACTGCCGGACGATCGTCGACTGGTCGTAGTAGGGGCGCAGCACGACGCCCGCGGGCAGCGTCGGCCGGATTTGGTCGACTTCGGCATGAACTTCGTCAGCCACACTCACCGTATTGCTGTCGGGCTGGCGGTTGATGCTGAGCAGGACGGCGGGCTTGGTGTCGGCCGTCACAATGGTGTAGACGGGCAAGACCGACGTGGTCACGTTGCCCAGGTCGCGCAGGCGCACTGGCACGTCACTCGCGCTCTTCACCACGATGTTGCCGATATCGTCGAGCGAATGCGCCTGGGCGGTCACCAGTCCCAGGAAGAGCTGATGGTTGTGTTCGAGCAGGCCGGGCGAGTCGATCAGGTTGGTGCGCCGCACCGCGTCGAGGATGTCGGTCACGGTCACGCGCGAGCGCAGCAGGCGGGCGGGATCGGGGACCACCTGGAACTCCGGCTGCTGTCCACCTTGCACGACCACCGTCGCCACACCGTTCACCCGATTGAGCCGCGGCTTGATGTCGTACGTCGCCATCTCAAAGAGATCGGTCTGCGGGATTTTGTCGGAGGTCAGGCTGTAGCCGATGATGGGGAAACTCGCGAAGTTCAGGCGATGCGTCTCGATCTGCGCCGTGGGAGGCAACGATGACTGGGTGTGCGACAGCGCGGCGTCGACCAGCTGCAGCGTCAGCGTCATATCGATATTCCAGTTGAAGAACAGGTCGACCTCCGCCGAGCCGCGGCTGGTGATCGAGTTCACGCTTTCGAGGCCGGGAACGCTGTTGACGGCCTGTTCGATGGGGCGCGTAATGGTCACCATCATCTGGTCGATGGGCATGACGCCGTTGTCGACGCCGATGATGATGCGCGGGAAATTGGTGGCGGGAAAAACGGCAACCGGGACGGTAAACGCCACGTAGACGCCGACCGCTGCCAGCGTGAGGATCAGGAAGATGATCGACTTCGAGTGGCGCGAGAACCAATAGGACGCTTCCGGTTTCGCTCCTTGGTCGTGTGCCTGCACGCTCAAGCGGTCCTCGTGAAGCTCCTTCAATCCTTGTCTGAACCCTTGTCCGAACCTTCTTCTGACTTCGCGGGCGCCTGAATTTCGAGCTTGGTCTTCGCCAGGAGGTCGGGATCTTCGCTCGCCAGTTCGAAAGCTCCAACGGTCACGACCCGCTCCCCCGCTTTGAGCCCGTCGGTAATCTGGAGGTTGTTGCCGTCGCGGATCCCCGTCTTCACTGGCCGCTGCTCGGGCTTGTTGTCGGCTCCGGCGACCATCACCGTCGTGCCGCCGTCGGGCGCGGTCAGGAGCGCCGCCGCCGGTATCACGATTGCGTCCTTCACCGTCTCGGCGACAATCGTGATGCGCACGCTCGACCCAGGCTTCAACTGATCCTTCGGGTTCGCCACCTGCACCCAAACCTCGACCGTCGTGCTTGCAGGATCGAGCGCCGGACTCACGATCGTGACCTTGCCGGGGACGTCGTCCGTTCCCGGCGCGGCAATCGTTGCGGCGTTCCCCACGCGCAACGCTGAGGCCTCCGCCTGCGAGATGTGGGCGCGCGCCACGACCTGGGAGAGACTCATCACCGTGACGAGCGGCGAGCTGTTCGACGCCATCTCGCCGGGATTGAGCGGCCGGTCCGTGACCACGCCGTCGATTGGACTGCGAATCTCGGAGTACCCGAGCTGAGCCTGCGCGCCGAGATACTTCCCTTTCGCCGACGCCAGTTGACCTTCCGCCGCCTTGAGCGAATCCGCCTTGGCGTAACTTTGCAGGCCTTCGAGATGCTGCTTGGCGAGTGTTAACTGGTTTTGAGCCTGCGTGTAGGTCACGTAGGTATCGTCGAGGTCCTTGCGCGCGATGGCGCCTTGCTTAAAGAGCATCTGACGGCTGGTGTACATCTTCTGCTGCGCGTCAAAGGCCTCTTGCGCCGCCTTGAGATCCAGCTCCGCCTTGTGAACTTCCTCGGGCACGGCGGCCTTGGTGGCGGTTTCGTATTGGGCCTGCGCCTGGTTGTACGAACCCTGGTTGTCGGTCACCGCGGCTTGAAGGTCGCGGTTCTCGAGCTCGGCCAGGAGTTCGCCGGAGTGAACGCGGGTGCCGCGATTCACGTAGAACTTGCTGACCGGGGCGCTGATCTTGGGCACGATCACGGCCTGGCGCAGCGGATAGAGGACCGCATCCGCTGTGACCTTGCGCTGGATGCTGGTTTGCTCGGCCGTCGCGACCTGTACGGTGACGGCCGGAGCGGTCTCGGCGGCGGGCTTCGTCGAACACGCCGGCCAAACGAGGATCGCCGCCAGCATCGCCACAATAATGCCCTCGCCCCCTTGGGGGAGAGAGCCTGTCCTGAGCGAAGCGAAGGAGTGGCGCGCCAGCACCGGGGGAGGGGGTCGAGTTCCGTATCCTCGAAGGGTCGAGGCGGCGAAGCCGCTGTTTCTGCTACGAGGACTTGTTGGGGCGCGCCGCTGGGCAGGCCGGTTCCGCAGACTGAGGTTTTGAGATTCCACCTGCTGATTCGCCATAGATTGGTGGTTAAGCATACCTCAGAAACTGCCCGTCAAGGTCTGAAGATTGGCCAGCGCCACGCGATAGCGCGCCTGGCCGTCGTCATCGGCGTTGCGCGCCGCGGTCAGCGCGTTCTGCGCGTCGACCAGCTCGAGCGCCGTCGATTCGCCGGCTTGATAACGCAGTCCCACCAGACGCAGGCTCTCCGCCGCAAGCTCGGCCGCGTGGTGCAGGGTGGCGCTTTCGGAGCGCGCGGCCAAAGCTTCGTTATAGAAAGAGTATAAATCACCGATCGCCACGCGCTGGGCCTGACTCAGTTGGACGCGCGCCAGAGTCCGTCGATCCTGAGCCTGATGCAGCTTGCTGCGCAGCGTTCCCCAGTCAAAAATGGGCAGGGACAGTGTGGCCGTCATGAATTCGCCCAGGTTCGGCAGCACCCGGCCGAGCACGGGATCGGCGCTGACGTGACTTCGCAAGGCATAAGAGTTGGCCTCGATGCCGTAGTCGGTGTCCACGCTCATGGACGGCAGAAAGCTCGAGCGCGCCGCGGAAACGTCGAGGTTCGCCGCGCGCATCGCGTCGGCCGCCGCGCGCAGCTCGGGATTCGACTGCTGCGCCATGCTGCGCACCTCATCAAATGCGGGGAGCGGTGGGGCGGAGTTCAGGTCGTCGACCACGCTGAAGTTCTCGTCCAGGTTGTTCGAGAGCATCACGGCGAGCGCCAGCCGCGCGCTCTCCATCGCCAGTTCGGCTTCCGCGAAGGCCTGTTTCTGCTGCTCGAACTGCAATTCCGCTTTGATCACGTCGCTGTGCGCCACCTCGCCGCCCTGCTCGAGGTCGCGGCTGATGGCGAGGTAATGCTCCGCCTGGTCGCGCGCCTGCTGCGCCGTCGCATACTTGCGCTGCGCGACGACGAGGGCGTAGTAGTTCTTCGTCACGGTCACCGTCAGCCCGCGACGCGCGATCTCCGCCCGGTCCTCGGCCAAAGCTTGGGCCGCCGAGGCGCGCCGGTACCCGTGCAGCAAATAGGTGTTGGGCGAGAGGTCCTGATGAAAGACGCCCCACGACCGGTAGACGTGTATGCCGTCGTTGGTGACGTATCGCCCGCCCGGCAGGACTCCGTTACCCTTGGTGAGGAGTTCCTGCGTGGTGAAGCCGGCGGAAGGCAGCATCGCGGCCCGCGCCTGGACGCGGTCCTCGCGCGCGAGTTTCGCATCGGTCGCCGCCGAGAGATACGTGGCGTCGAACTTTCGCGCCCGCTCGAGGGCGTCCTTCAAGGTGAGGACGGCGGGCGGCGGCGTGCCGGTGGGCGACTGCGGCCGCACGAGCTGAAGGGACGGCTCTGGAGGAGGAGTTTGCTCGGCGGGCGCCTGGGCGCGGAGGGCCGAGTTCCCAAAGAGCAGTATCGACGCGGTCGCGGCGATGCTGATCAGGCCGCGCGCGCGGTTCGAGCGGGATTCGTCTCGCCGGAGCTGGACTTGAACCCAATATCGTTTGCGCTGCATTCCTATCACCCCTGGTTTATACGATTGGACGGTCGAATTTCTGCCCACGTTTTCGCGTTCACACGAGCATGATACAAGAGCACCGCGGCCGGTTTCTACAGTTAACCCGCAGGCTCGAGGATTCGTTTTTCCCAGGGCTTGCGCCCTGGGCTACAAATATCCCGCCCCGTTCCGGGGCTATGCGATGCGCTCTTCACGAACGCATTTGCTTAACGAACTTCTGACTCATAACATTTGCGGCCGGCTCAATTGACAACCACTATCGTGCGTGCTAGCTTCCCCGCCATGTTTTGCTTCTGCGACGCAATTTGGGTCGCGGCGAACGCTGCCGTCAACATCGACGCGCCGAGGGCCACCGCATGCGCCTGCTGAAGCGGCTCCTCTGGGCGGTCATCGCGCTCGTCGCGGCGCTCGCGCTCGGCAGGATTGCGACAGCGCGCGGCGAATCCATCAACGCCGTATGGCTGGTGGCGGCGGCGGCGTGCCTCTACGCCCTGGGATTCCACTTCTACAGCCGCTGGATCGCTTACCGCGTTCTCGAACTTGACGGCGAGCGCGCCACTCCCGCCGAGCGGCTCGAAGACGGGCGCGACTTTGTCCCCACCAACAAGTGGGTGCTCTTTGGACACCACTTCGCCGCCATCGCCGGACCCGGACCGCTGGTCGGCCCCATCCTCGCCGCCCAGTTCGGCTATCTGCCCGGCACCATCTGGATCATCTTCGGCGGCATTCTGGGCGGCTGCGTGCAGGATTTCGTGACGCTCTTCTGCTCGATTCGCCGCGACGGCAAATCGCTCGGACAGATGGCCAAGGAAGAAATCAGCGAGGTGGGCGGCTGGACGGCGCTCTTTGCCGTGCTCTTCATCATGATCATCCTGATTGCAGTCATCGGACTCGTGGTGGTCAACGCGCTCAAGGCAAGCCCCTGGGGACTTTCGACCATCATGATGATTATTCCGATCGCCATGCTGCTGGGTATCTATCTTCGCTTCCTGCGGCCGGGCCGCGTGCTCGAGGCGTCGGTGCTGGGATTCGTCATGGTGGTGGGGGCGGTCGGGGGCGGGCGCTACGTGGCGGAGTCGCATCTCGCGCACTACTTCACCTACGGCGGTGTGGCGCTCGCTTGGATGATCATCTTCTACGGTTTCGCGACGTCGGTGTTGCCGGTCTGGCTGCTGCTCGCGCCGCGCGATTATCTCGCGACGTTCATCAAGCTGGGGACGATTCTGGCGCTGGCGCTCGGCATTCTGCTGGCCCATCCCGCGATGCTGCTCCCACCGCTGACGCGCTTCACCGACGGCACGGGTCCTATTTTCTCCGGCAAAGTGTTTCCCTTCTGCTTCATCACCATCGCCTGCGGCGCCATCTCCGGATTCCACTCGCTCATCGCTTCCGGCACCACGCCCAAGCTGATCCGCAAGGAGACCCAGGCGCGCGCCGTCGGCTACGGCGCCATGATGATGGAGTCGTTCGTGGGCGTGATGGCGATGGTGGCCGCCACTGTGCTGCGGCCCGGCGTCTACTTCGCCATCAACAGTCCGGCGGGTGTGGTGGGCGCGACCGCCGACAAGGCCGTCCAGACCATTTCGAGCTGGGGATTTCCCGTGACCTCAGCGACGATGAGCGATCTCGCGTCGCGGGTGGGCGAGATCACGCTCTTCAATCGCACCGGCGGCGCGCCGTCACTCGCCGTCGGCATGGCGCATATTTTCTCGGGCACGCTGGGGATGGGCGGACTCGAAGCCATCTGGTATCACTTCGCCATCATGTTCGAGGCGCTGTTCATTCTGACCGTGCTCGACGCCGGAACGCGCGTCGGACGATTCATGCTCCAGGACCTGCTCGGCCACTTCTGGAAGCCGCTCGGCAAGGAAGGCGGATTCCCGTCCATCTTCCTGACCAGCGCCATCATCTGCGCGGCGTGGGGATACTTCCTGCTGCAAGGCGTACGCGACCCGCTGGGCGGTATCAACAGCCTGTGGCCGCTGTTTGGAATCTCGAACCAGCTTCTGGCGTCGATTGCGCTCTGCGTGTGCACGACAATCCTCATCAAGATGGGGAAGACGCGCTACGCCTGGGTGACGCTTGCGCCACTCGCCTGGCTGGTGTCCATCACCATGACGGCGAGCTACCAGAAGATCTGGGACGCGAACCCGCGCCTCGGGTTCCTGTCACACGCCCGCATGTTGCAAGACCAGCTTGCGGCGGGCGCCATTCCCGCCGCGAGCGTCGTGCAGACCCAGCGCCTGATCTTCAACGACCGCCTGGACGCCGTGGTCACGGCGGTGTTCGCGCTCTTCGTGGTGGTGATTCTGGTCGAGTCAGGACGGCACTGGTTCCTGTACGCCTTTGGGCGGCGCGCGCCAGTGTTGAACGAAACGCCGGCGCAGTTGTCAAGGATGACGGCTTAGCACGTTGCAGAGAACGGGCGGGCAAGAGCGTCAGGGCACGGCTTGAGCCGTGCCGAAGGACGCGCCCATAAATTTTAATGATTTTGGTTTTTGTCACCCGCTTCCGGCACGCTTGAAAGCGTGCCCTGACGGAATCGTCTCGGCTACAGGCGTGAGGAGGGCCGGTGGAACAACTCAAAGCCACTCTGAGAATCGTGTGGCAATACCTGCGCGAAGTGAGTGGAGAGAACGATTACGCGCGTTACCAGGCCCGTACCGTGGCCGAAGGACGTCTCCCCATGACGCCCGCCGAGTTCTACGTCGCCCGCCAGAAGCACAAATACTCGCGCATCAGCCGCTGCTGCTAGTGACGCGTTTCGCAAAAGGGTGACACATGGGCAGGTCCGCTGTAGCGCCGGTCTGTGACCGGCGGGCCTTGCCTTTTGAAACATTTCGCCGCTCATAGAGCGGCGCTACAGCACCTGGGCGCGTGTCACCTATTTCAGTTACGCGACACTAGTGACACGAAAAGCCCCAGTCGGGGCGAAACATATGTAGCCCAGGGCGTCAGCCCTGTTCAAGGAACCTCCCCCTCACTCCCTACCCCTCCCCCGCTGAGGGGGGTTGGAGAGCGAATTCAGCACCACAACCCTCTCCCCTTGCGGGAGAGGGTGGCGCGTGAGCGCCGGGTGAGGGGCGGAACGCGCTAGAAGATGAACTTCAACCCCAACTGCATGACGCGCGCCGGCCAGGCACTGCTCACTTCGCCGTTCCCCAGGTTGTACGTCGCTCCGCCGCAAGGCCGTCCGAACGCCGGGCTACCGTCGTTGTTGGGACTGCCACTGCAGCCGATGTTGATCCCGTTCCATTGCGGGTGATTGAAGGTGTTAAACGTCTCCAGCCGGAACTGCACGGTCGAGTGCTCAGCGCCGAACCACGGAGTAGTGAAGTTCTTGAGCAGAGCGATGTCCCAGTTGTTGCGGCCAGGGCCCGTCAGGAAGTTGCGATCCATGTAGCCAAACATGCCAGGCTCGTTGTTGGCCGCGAGTTGGGCGAGCAGGGGTTCGGCAAAGGTATTGGGATCGAACCAAGTGGGCGTCGGGCCAAACTGTGGGTCGTTGGTGACTCCTTTGTCGATCTTGAGATTCCCAATGGTGTTGCACCGGACACCGCCTCCGATTCCGGTGCTGTAGCCTTGGACTCCGCACCCGAAGTCCACCGGCTCGCCGCTGAAGAAGCTGGTAATGCCGCTGACGGTCCACCCGCCTAGAGTCTGGCGCACCAGTCCGCTCGAAGCGTTCTTGAAGAACGGCAGGTCGTAGACGTAGTTCGCCACGAACACGTGAGTCCGGTTCAGGCTGGACGTCGAGCGCCAGCGGCTCAGGTTGGAATCGTCCACGCCGGTCTGATAGTACGTGCTGGTCGAGTCATCAATGTTATGCGACCACGTGTACGCGGCCTGGAAGGTGAGTCCGTGGCCGAAGGCGTGACGGAAGTTCGCTTGCAAGCCGTTGTAGTCGGAGACCGCGGAGTTCTCCTTCTGTCCCATGGTGCCGTAGGTCCGATAGGGCGCGAAGAACGAGGTGTTGGTCTGGATCTGGTTCATGAGGATCGACTGGACGTCGCAGTTCCCCTGGGCATCGCATCCCTGCGTTCCGGCCAGCGAAGGAACATTGACCATGCCGACTCCGACGGGAACCTGGTTGAGGTTACGATTCCGCGCCAGATGACGGCCGAGCGTCCCGACGTAGCTGACCGTCAGCAGGTTGTTCCCCGCGAACTCGTGTTGGAAGTTCAAATTGTACTGCTGCACGCTGCCCCAGGCTTCGGCGTAGGGAATGGGGATGTAACCGGTAGGCCCGAGTGCTCCAGGGACGATATTGTTATAACCAAGAATGTTGAACCCTGACGGGCTCAGTTCCACCGGAGGATTGCCTTCGCCGCCCTCGGTGTTCGACTCGTTGCCGTTGCCCGACTCATAGTAGAGGCCGTAGCCGCCGCGAATAACCGTCTTGCCGTTCCCTATCGGGTCAAACGCAAAGCCGAAACGCGGCGCGACGGTTTTGAAGCTCCCCTGCCGGCAGCCAGGAGCGATGCCGTTGTGTCCGCACGCCACCAATCCGTTGCCGAACGTCGTATAGTCGTGCCCGCTCCCCGGGATAATGTTGCCGTTGGCATCGAGTTGAGCCTCCGCCGCCGGATTGTAGAGGTTAGGCAGGAAGCCCGAGTCGACCGTCTGCGGCTGCGACACGTCGTGGATGGGAATAAAGTAGTAATAGCGGACGCCGAGATTCAGGGTGAGCTTGCGGCTCACCTTCCAGTCGTCCTGGAAGTACGGCTCGAAGTCGGTGCTACGCCAGTGTCCTTTGGGATACCCGCCGACCGCCGTACCGCCCACTGTTTGGGTGCCTTCCTGGTATTGATTGATGGTGCCCAGGAACATGTCCGCCAGCGCGTTCCCACTGGTCAATGGGCCGCTCGCGTTGAAGGTGAGAATACCCTGGGTGTCGGTACCGTATTGCTCGTTCTTGCGGTATTTCTGCAAGTAGAAGCCGAACTTCATGGTATGCGCGCTGTGGGTCCACGCGACGTTGTCCTTCCAGGTGATAATCGGATTCGAGTTGAACCAGGGGTGATTGCCGGCATCCTCGTAGAAACCGAACGGAGTGCCGCCACCGACGGAGATGGCGGGTAGCAGCGGGGTTGAATCGTTGGCGGCGAACAGGTGGTTCATCACGAAGTCGGAAGGCCGGTTGATGTTGTGCGCTACTGAGTCGGGGCCGACTTGATTCCCCAGTGCGATGTGATCCACGTTGTAGCCCATCACAAACTCGTTCATCAAGTTGGGTCTGAAGCTGTGCGTGATATGCAGCACGGCATTCTTGCTCGGTCCGTCGAAAGGAGTGGTGATGGTGTCGAACGTCGCGCCCGTCCACAGCGACGGGATCACCGTCTGGTTCCAGCCATCCTGCGTGTAGCGGACGAACACCGTGGTCTTGTCGCTGATGTTCTGGTCGACACGGACCTGTTCCTCACGCCAGTTGGTGGGAATGGTGGGCGAAGTGATCCAGCCGTCGACGCCGTTATTGGGCAGCGGGACAAGGCCGTTGAGCAGGTCCGTGGCGTTGGTGAATGCCTGTTGATTGAAGCCCGGCATCGACTGGACAGTGTCGTAAGAGACGCCGTTCACCGAGGGGACCACGCAGCCGGACGCTGCGATGGCGTTGAAGTTGGGAGATGCGCTATCACACTCGCTGAAGTCGCCGTTCCGCATGCGTAAGGTCGGAACGTTGGCGGAAAGCGTCGAGCCCTGGCGGTAGCGGCGCCATTCCTCGGACCAGAAGAAGAAAGTCTTCGACTTGTCGGTATTGTAGTGGTTGGGAATATAAACCGGGCCGCCCAACGTATAGCCGTAATCGTTCCACTTCAGCGGTGTCTTCGGGGCGTTCCCGCCGGGGGGCGCTATCTGGCGGTTCTGGAACCAGTTATTGGCGTCGAACACGTCGTTGCGCACGTATTCGTACGCGTCGCCATGGAAGTCCTTGGTGCCGGACTTGGTCGCGACTTCGATCTGCGCGCCGGCGTGCCGGCCCTGGTCCGCGCCGTAGTTCGAAGTCGAGATGCGGAACTCGGCGATCGAGTCGACACTGGGCTCCGTCTCGATCGAAACGCCGCCTGAGCCTTCGTCGCTGTTCAGCGAGCCGTCGATCTCGATGTTCTGGTACTCCATGCGGTTGCCGTTGAAGGATACGAAGGCGAAGTTATTGATGCCGGTTTGGGTGGGGTCAAAAGTGTTGTCTGTCACGGCGCCGGGTACGAGCGCGTATAGGGCGACGAAGTTCCGCCCGTTGAGCTCCAGGTTCTGGATCTGGGTTCCGGTGACCACGTCCGAGAGCGCCGAGGTTTCGGTCTGAACGTGGGGGACGTTACCGGTGACTGTCACTTCCTGCGATACCTGGCCGACGGCGAGTTGCAGGTCGACGCGCTGGATCTGGCCCACGGTCAGGGTGATCCCGGAGCGCATCAGCTTTTCAAATCCCGCCGCCTCCGCCGTGACCACATAATTGCCAATCGGTATGGAGCTCGCCGTGTAAGCGCCGGCAGGGTTACTCACCAGCTCCCGGGTGAACCCCTTATCAGGGTTCGCAACCGTGACCTTGGCGCCCGGAATCACCGCACCCGTGGTATCCGAAACCGTGCCGACGATGGTCGCCGTGTCCTGCGCCCAGCCCATCAGCGACACCACAAAGACTGCTGCCACAAGGAGTCCGACACATCTCTTCATATGCTCCTCCCCTGAACCAATTTGCAGGCTGATAACTACGGGTGGGACGATCAACATCTTCTAGGGGGTAAACTGAGGCCACTTACCCTCCTAACGACCCGTGACGAAGCCGCTTTCCAGAATTTAGACACGCAAAGTGCATCTCCCTTACCAAATCCGGCGCAGATACTTAAGCCTAAGATATCAAAGAGGTTGGATAGGTCGACGGAACAGGGCGGTTACTGCCGCTACCGAACTCCATATACACTTTTTCGGAATCCCGGTCCACGATTCCGGCTTTGCTGGACCTTCGCGACGTACTCGTACCGCCTACTCAGGCGCGCTCGCCTCCGATGACGGAACCCCAGTCTCCCCGGTATCCCGGACTGACGAGAGGCTGCGCGGCGGCGACGTTGGTCACCTTGAAGCTCGAGCTGTCCCAGCGCAGCTTATCTCCGGTGCGCAATGCGACGTTGCCGAGCAGCAACGCTTCCACCACTCTGCTCTCGAACTCGAAGTTGGCCTCCGGCTGCACCTTGCCGCCTTTCGCCGCTTCGATCCACTCGCGATAGTGGCCAATCGAACGCGGCAATGTCTTGGGCGGCGGTGTGAAGTTCTTCATCCTGGACTCCGGCAGCAGACGCGCGTGCTGGCCCTCGAACCCGCACAGCAGCTTGCCGCGCTCGCCGATGAGCAGCATGCCTTCGTGGTTCTCGCCCGCGCCCATCTGAGCCCAGTCCTCGGGCTCGAGCTCGTCAGGACGCTCGGGTCTGAGTCCGCCGTCGTACCAATGGATCTTGGCCGCCGGCATGTCGGCGCGCGCCGGGAATTCCCAATGAATGAGCGACGCCGAGGGAAACGTCTCCTTGAACACCTGCGTCGAGCTCGCTTCGACAGTCTGGGGTGTAGTGAGCTTCAACACTCGAAAGATCGTGTCGAAGCTGTAGTTCCCCATGTCGCCCAGCGCGCCTTGCCCGAAGTCGTACCAGCCGCGCCAGACGAAGGGAAGATAGATGTGATTGTACGGACGCTCGGGCGCCGGACCGAGCCACAGGTCCCAGTCGAGTCCGTCGGGGACGGGCTCCGTATCCGTGGGACGGTCAAGTCCTTGCGGCCAGAACGGCCGGCTGGACCAGTTCTTCACCTCGCGCACCGGGCCAATCGCGCCCGACCACACGAGTTCGCAGAGCGCGCGCGTGCCTTCCGACGCCGAATTGCCAATCGCCACCTGCGTCGCCACCTTGGTTTCACGCGCCACTTCGGCCATGCGACGCGCCTCGTACACCGAGTGCGTCATCGGCTTCTGGCAGTAAGTGTGTTTCCCCGCCTTCATGGCGCTGATGGAAATCGGCGCGTGCCAGTGGTCGGGGGTGCAGACCATCACGGCGTCCAAGTCCTTTTCCGTGTGCAGCAGCTCACGAAAATCGTTGTAAGCCGCGCAGCCGTGATACTGGCCCGCGGTCGTCTGCTTGGCGTAGTAGCTCTCGACGATTTGCTTCGCGGGCTCGCGTCCGGCCGTCGGGCCCGTGAACTGGCTGCCCCAGCTCGAGTCGCCGAGCAACTGGCGGACCCGGTCGCGCAGCTCATTCTTCCCCCACTCGGAATAGTCGCTCGACTGGCGGTTGACGTCGCAGACGGCGATCACCTGTACGTCCGCCTCCTTGAGGAAGTCGGTCATGACGCGCGTTCCCTGGGCGCCCACGCCGATACACCCGAGCGTCAGCTTATCGCTGGGCGCGACGAATCCTGGTCCGCCGAGGACGTGTCGCGGCACGATGGTCAGCGCGGCCGCCGCCGTCGCCGTTTCCCCGAGCCCGCTGAGGAAATTGCGCCGCGTCATCTTCGCCGGCGCGAAACTTTTCTTACCATTGCTGTCATGAGTTGGCATGAATCGCCTCCAGGTATTCGTGCGGATGTTAGGGTCGCCGATCGGCCGAGAGAGTTCGCCAAGATTTATAGTACAACTTCCCGCGAAGCTTCCAACGATTTAATCTGTTTTGAGATTGGCTGACGCTGGAGCGCGCGAGTAGCGCAGACCTCCGGGGTTGGGTCTGCGGCTTTTCTGACGAAGGACGGTTCTCAGAAGGCGCGACGTTCGAGTGAGAGAGCGCTGCTGAATCGTTCCGCGAAAAACGCGCCATCCGCTTCTGCGAAATCTGCGCGAATCTGCGGATGGCTCCCTCCCCCCTGTCTCATGCGTCTCATTTGTCTCATTCCTGCAGGATGAGGTTTGTAACCCATTGAAAACACGGGGTCGCGTTCTCGCAGTCGGTGTGGCGCAAGTTGACAAAAATTGTCACTTCTCTGCCTTAACTTAACTTCTTCAGAATCACTATGATGGCGAAATTCCGCCGTACCAAAATGACGTGATTGACACTTTTTGTCACTCGTCTAGCAGTTTCCCAAACCGGCGGAAAGTCACCAAGAATTTGGCGCGCCCTGTAAACACTGGTCGAAGCCTGCCCTGCAAGCGACCGGCGTCCCCTGGCTTTCTCGGCTCCGGGTTTTGAGGCAATGTCCGGCTTTGTCGAAACCGAGGCGAATGGGAAAGGCGAGGTCTTACGCTAGCCTACGTAGCGAGCCATACGAAGTAGCGCAGACCTCCGTGGTTGACGTCTGCGCTACTCTCTCCACACTGAGGTAGCCACGGCACCGTTATCGTGCCGTGCGCTTGTCCCCCGGGAGGGGGGAGGGGAGACTAGGACCGAGAATCACGACCCTCGCCCCCTTGGCGGGAGAGGGCTCTTGTAGAACTCGCGCATCACAGGATGGACCCGGATTTGCGGACAGGCTATCGGCGAGAGGATGCGTGCGGTGACGCGTGCCGTGGCTGGTAAAGCCAAAGCTCGCTGCCGCCGGGCAGCTTCAGCGCGGTAAGCAGACCCCAACCGACATCATTGACCGGTTGAACTCCACGCCCTTGCCTTTCAGCTCTTGCATGGTGGCGTGAACGTCCACGCACATCAGATAAAGCTGATGATGGCCTTTCAGCGCATCGCTCTTGGGCGCGCCCTTTTCCTCCGTCGGATGAATGCCGAGTTCGGCGGGCGGCAGCGCGAAAATGAGCCAGCCTTCGCCGGCGTCAACGGAAGGAAAGCCGAGCACCTCGCGGAAGAAAGCGCGGTCAGCGTCGGCGTCGCTCGTGTAAAGCACCATATGGACTGCGTTGATCATGGAGCCTCCGTCCGTGCCGGGTCGGATTTCACCGGGTAGCGAGCATAAACCGGAGGGCTGCGTAAGTCCAGCCAGCGTCAGTTGGAGTAGTGGTCAGTTTCCGGTAGAGGCGGCTTTATGCCGCCGCAGATGGCGGGCTAAACCCGCCGCTACATCGCAAACTGATTTCATGAAAGCGTCGGCTCCGTCAAGCAAAACAGACAAGACTCTCCCGTGGACGGGGAAGGCTGTCAAGGGCGCCCGCAGGGCGTTCATCTTGACCCTTGGCAGTCCTCCCCGTCGTCTTCGCCTCGTACATCACCAGTTGGCTGTTGAATTGTTCTAGGCTGTGATGAATTGAGCTGACCTGCGCGAGTGGTGAAAGGGTGGTTCGCACCGCAACTTGGGCTCCATGTGCGGTTAGCGGAAGGAATTTGTCCGGAAGCTGGGAAAGGGGCAGATAGCATTCAGGTGCGCCTGCGTCCTCGTCGAGCCCCCTCGTGCTTAATATACCATTTATGCCATTAACCGCTTGGTACTTGACACGGGGAGCCGTTCGGAGTACGTTGCCCGCCACAGATCATCCCCATCGCAAATTTCGAGTGAGGAGGCACGATGAGCAGAACGCACACCCTCCGTTCAGGCGCCTCACGGCGAGCTTTTCTCGGGAAGGTAGCAAGTGCGGGCACGGTGCTTGGGGCCGGTCTTTTATCTCCAAGGTCGGTCCATGCTGGAAGCGGCCAGTTCCCGGCCATCGTCGAAGGCCAACGCCCTAACCCGATTCCTGGGGGCCTGGCGCCCTTTGCTCCCTTCGGGATCTTCATCCACCACAATCCGCTGAATGCCGCCAATCCGCTCTCCGCCATCAACGACCCTTCTCAGATCACAGACTTCAATGGGTTCACGGGTCTGACGCACATTCGTGGCGGCGGGACCGGAACGGACACCACTACAGGCGCCACCGCCCCTCTGGCGTTCCAGGCGGACATGGGTTTCAGTCAGGGCGAGTACATCGGTGCGGACGGCCACCAACATCAGGGCACGTTCGTCTTTGTCTGACTTGACTTGTACACCGGTCCGGTCGGATCGGGCAAAGTGGCTCAGCAGATCCACGACTACAACGTGCACGTCGATTCGAACGACGTGTTCTGGATGATCCGGGTGGTGCCGAGCGTCGTCGCGGTCAACTTCACGGCTGGACAGGCGAGCTTGCGGATGAGTGGCCTAAACGTGTTCGATGACCATGACCTCGCCAACTCATTGACCTATGGGCTGGGGCTGCCCGGTGACATGGGCTTCTCGTATCCCGCAATACCACCGGTCTCTCCTGTCCGCGCCACCGTCTCCTTCGACCTGGAATGGAGTAGTCCCATTGCAACCGCGCAAGTTCGTAACCCAACGCAGGGCTTCGAAGGCACGTTCCTGAGCACCCAAGCGACGATCAACTGGTCGGCCGAACAGGACGGCTTCTTGTTCCAATCGGAAGCGCCCGACCCGGCCCGAAACCTGATTTCCGTGCTGGGAATCGAGCAAAACGGCGCTTTCTTTACCTAGAGGCCAAATCCCGGTTCAGCACGCCTATCCTGGGGTCTGCACATGAGGCCCCGAACAAACACGCCACCGAGGAATCCTCCGGGAGCGGTCGAGTTGATCCGCGGACGTTCAAGCGTTCTATTAGGAGAAGAGTAGAGGCGGCTTTATGCCGCCGCAGATGGCGGGCGAAACCCGCCGCCACATCGCAAACTGTACTACTACCCCGCCCGCCCTCCTTCGGCATCAGCACGTCGAGTTGGCCTCCGACCCCCTGACCCCTGGCCCCTCTCCCGCAAGGTGAGAGGGGAGAAGCAAGAGCGAGGGGCAGGCTCGCTCTGTCGGAGCTGAAGCTCCGACCTCCTTCGCCGCAGTTCATTGCATTCCTTTGAAAAAAAATAATCAGTCTCATGCGTATCACTCGTCTCATCCGGGCGTGATAGCGTCGCTCATTGAGGCATCTTTGCCCGAAGCCCCAACAGGGCGATCTACCACAGCCCAGGGAGCGCGGGCATCCCCGGCCCACTGCGATCCGGGGCGGGCCTGCCCGCTCCGGGCAGGCTCTGTCCCCCTCGCGGGGGAGGGGCCGGGGGTGAGGGGGCGCGCCTTAGCCCGCGCCGTGGCTGCCAGGCTTCGTTGCTTAGCGATTGGGCCACAAGCGGCTCCGCCTCTTTGCTGTGCGGAAAGGCTTCGCCTTTCCGCCACGACCAGAAAAAAGGACAAAAAATCAGCGTTGGCGCCCTGCCGGGAAGGCCTAGCCTTCCCGCACAGCAGGGCGGCAAAGCCGCTCAAGACAGAATGGCTCGCCCACGAGCCCGCACCGCAAAACCGAAAGGAGTATCACCCATGTCCGACTCTCCGATCCTGACTTCCACTCAATCTGAATCGCAACCTCCCGCGCCTCACTCCCTAACCCCCCGCCAGCTCGACGCCCGACGCGCGAGCGCCCTCAAATCCACTGGACCTCGCACGGCGCGCGGCAAGAGTTTCTCCCGCAGGAACGCCACCCAACACGGACACTACGCCCGCCACTACTCTGACGCCTTCCGCGAGACCCTCCTCACCCTGAAGGAAGACGCGGAGGCCTACGATAGCCTGCGCCAGCGCCTGCTCGGCGAACTTGCCATCGTCGACGATCAGCACGACGCCATTCGTCCCGCGCTCGCCCTCGCCATCGAGGAACTCGCCCAGCTTCACTGGGAACTCGACCGCGAACGCCGTCGCCTGAACCAGATGCGCGAGCACCGAATGCGCGCCCTCGACCAGGAACTTGTCCGCCGCCGCGCCGAGATCAAGACCGGCGAATACGGCCCGCCCAGCTTTTGCCAGCGCGGCCTCGTCAACGGCCCGCGCTCCGCCAACACCTACAAGGCCATCATCGACTACCTCCGCGAGCTCATCGACCAGGTCGACCACCAGGACTTCGCGAACTGGGAGCACCACGTCGGCTGGCTCTACAACATCAGTGGCGAGATGCCGCGCGTCCACACCGCCATTCTGCGCGACTTCCGGCGGCTCTCGGGGCGGTACGAGGGCCTGCTGCCTGACCCCGACGCGAACACGGCGCGCGAGCTGCGCACGCTGTTGGCCGAGGAGCGCGAGAAATACTCGCAGCAGTACGAGGCGTTCAAGCCCCACTGGCCGGTGATCTCGGAGGCGGAGCGCGAGCGGGGGCGCGATTTGGAATCGCTGGCCGGGGCGGAGGAGGGCGACGCGGAGTGGCCTGAGCGGCTGGAGTGGGAAGCGAGCGTCAGGCGTCAGGAGCATCTGCGGCGGGCCATCGATCGCAAGCTGCGGACGGTGATCGCCATCCAGCGGGAAGCGCGCCTTCAGGAGGCGCACGTAGCGCGTATGGCGGACCGGGAGGACAGAAGGCAGGAGGCAGAAGGCGGAAGGCAGCAAACAAAAGGTAGAAGTGAGAAGTTAGAGCCGACAACGCAGGAGACGCAAGCCAAGGATAGGGCTGGCGCAGACCCTCCGGGTCTGCGATCCCGGGGGAAAGATGGCGTCGCTGCCCGCGCTCCCAAAAATGAAGGAACGAACCGAAGAAGTAGTTTGGAATCAGTAGGAGCAGAATCCAGAAGCCAGGAGTCAGAAGACAGGAGACAAGGCGCTTGAGCGGCTTTGCCGCCCTGCTTGGCGGAGCGCGCAGGCCCGCCCCGGATCGCGCCTACCCTGGTACGCGGTAGGCCAGGCGTGGGCCGGGGATGTCCGCGCTCCCATCCCAAAAACCGCTGCTACGCGGCGCGCCGGACGCCATGTTATACTGACAATGTAGGGCGTGCGCGGGGACATGCAGGAGGGCAAGAGAATCGATGAAACAAACGCGGCGGTTACTCTGGTGGGTCATCTTGACGGTGGTAATAGGGGCGCTGCTCGGGGGCGTATACGGCCAGCGAGTGGAAGCCACAACGGACGGCGACGACTCCGATGTCCACAAGAGTTTGAACACCTTCACGCAAGTGTACGACGTGGTGGAGAAGAACTACGCCGACCCCATCGATCCTGACAAGGCGGTGTTTGGTCCGCAGACCAGCGGCACGGTGGGCGCTATCCCCGGCATGCTTCGCACCCTCGATCCCCATTCGAACTTCTTCGACCCGCGCGCTTTCGCGGCGCTGCGCGAGGATCAGGAAGGGCGCTACTACGGCGTGGGCATGACCATCCAGCAGCGGCCCGGCAAGATGGGCAAGCTGGAAACCATCGTGCTCCAACCCATCCCGGGATCGCCGGCGTTCCGCGCCGGACTGCGCCCCGGCGACGTGATCGCCAAAGTGGACGGCACCTCGACCGACGGCTTGCAGTCCGACCGCGTCGCCGAGATGCTCAAAGGCCCCAAAGGCACGGTCGTCCACGTCACCATCGGCCGCGAGGGCTATCCGCCGCTCAACTTCACCATCACGCGCGACGAGATCTCGCGCAAGAGCCTCGATGACGTCTTCATGATGCAGCCCGGCATCGCCTACATCCACATCGACAAGTTCAACGAGACCACCAACGACGAATTGACGGACGAGCTGCACAAGCTCAACGTCAAGACGCTCAAGGGACTCATCCTCGACCTGCGCGGCAATCCCGGCGGGCTGCTGCAGGAGGCGGTCGACGTCTCCGACCACTTCCTCGAGAAGCACCAGCTCATCGTCTACCACTACGGGCGCCACTCGAACGAGAAGCGCTACTACGCGCAGCACGGCGACAACTCAAACGAGTATCCCATCGTCGTGCTCATCAACCGCATGACGGCGAGCGCGGCGGAAATCGTGACGGGCGCGCTTCAGGATCACGACCGGGCGCTGGTGATCGGCGAGCCGAGCTTCGGCAAGGGACTGGTGCAGACCGTGTATCCGCTCAGCGAGCATACGGGCCTGGCGCTCACCACGGCGCACTACTACACGCCGAGCGGGCGGCTGATCCAGCGTGACTACGAGAACGTCTCGCTCTACGACTACTACTACCGGCCGGAGAACGCGCCCACGCCGCACGAGGACGTGCACGTGACCGACGGCGGCCGCGAAGTTTACGGCGGCGGCGGCATTAGCCCCGACATTAATTTCACCGGGCCGGCGCTCTCTCCCATCCAGGAGCGGCTGACCGCGTGCCCCTCCTACCCCGATTGCGGGCCGTTCTTCGAGTTCGGCAAACACTACCTGGGCGTCCACAAGACGGTGGCGCGCGACTTCATGCCCGACGACGCGACCGTCCAGGAGTTTGGCGACTTCCTGAACAGCCAGAGCATCAAGTTCACCCCGCAGGACCTGAAGGACAACGGCGACTTCATCAAGAAAAACATCCGCTACGAGCTGCTGTCGATGATCTACGGCGAAGAGGACGCGAAGCAGGTGAGCATCGCCAACGATCCGCTGGTCGAGAAAGCGCTGCAGAGCTTTCCCCAGGCCGCCGAGCTCCTGGCGCACGCCAAGAAGTACATGGCGAGCAAGGGCCGCAGTCCAGAGTAAATAGGCTACATAGATACGCTAGCTGTAGCGGCGCTCCCGGAGCGCCGGCCCCCGGTGGCAGCGGTCCGCGGCCGCCCCTGGGCGCCGGTGCGCCTGACCTGTGTTATATTCAAGTGAAGCTGGAAACGTGGGCGCGTAGCTCAGCTGGGAGAGCGCGGCGTTCGCAACGCTGAGGTCGAGGGTTCGAATCCCTTCGCGTCCACCAGAAGATTCACGGCTCGAGCAAGCTTCGGGCGCGGCTCAGCGCCTCCTCGAGCTTGGCGGCTTCGATTCCCCCGCCCTGCGCGAAGTCGTGCGTGCCTCCGCCTTTGCCCTGGAACTCGCCTACCACCGTCTTGAGCAGCGCGCCCATGTCCGCCGCGCCGCCCGCCGACTGCGCGAAGAAGAGCGTGGTCGCGCGGCCGGCGTTCCCCGAGGAATCCACGGGCGGCGCGACCGCGAGCAGCGCCGCCGCCCCGGGCAGGCGCTGGATGGCGTGCGCGATCATCCTGGCCTCGAGCCGCTCCTCGTGCGGGAAGACGTGACGGATGACACGGCGTCCGTTCCTTTCGGGCGCCGCCGCGGCCAGTTCGCTAGCCTGGTATTCCGCCAGCCGCGTCACGAGCTTCTCCCGCGCGCGCTGGGCGGCTCGCGCCTCTTCCACCTGCTTTTGGACGAGTGCGGGCACCTGCTCGAGTCCGCCCGAGAGCAGGCGTCCGGCGTCGCTCAGCCCGAGGAAGTCGCGCCGCGCGGCCAGCAGCGCGCGCCGTCCGCACACGAACTCGACGCGCGTCTGATTCCTGACGCGCTCGTGCTTGCGCACGCTGATCAACCCGATCTCGCCCGTGCGCCGGACGTGCGTGCCGCCGCAGGCCGAGAGGTCGAAGTCCGCGACCTCGATGAGCCGCACGTCGCCGGCGCGCTCGGTGGGCTTGCGCAAGTCCATTTCACTCGCTTCGCTCGCCGAGCGGAAGAGGATGCGCACTTCGCGGTCTTCAAAGACCACCTGGTTCGCGAGCTCCTCGGCCTCGTCGATCTGGCGGCGCGTCACGCGGTCGGTATCGAGGTCGATCGAGGAGACTTCGGCGCCCATGTGGAAGGAGACGGTCTTCGAGCGCGCCGCCCGCTCGAACGCCGCCGAGAGCACGTGCTGGCCGGTGTGCTGCTGCATGTGGTCGAAGCGCCGCGTCCAGTCGATCGCGCCGTGGACCACGTCGCTCGCCGGCTTCGCGGCGAGCACCAGCGCGACGGCGTCGTCGTGAGCGACCACGTCGAGCACGGGAGCGCCGTCGAGCGTGCCCGCGTCGCGCGGCTGGCCGCCCGACTCGGGATAGAAGGCGCTGCGATCAAGCGTCACGCGGACGCCACGCGCGTCCGGCTCAACCGCGACGAGGCGCGCCTCGAAGTCGCGCCGGTAGCAATCGGTGTAGTAGAGCCGTTCGGTCTTGGGCATGAGCAATCCCTTGAGCGGCGACGCCTTGGCGCGCGCGTCCTTGGCGCCTTAGCGACTGGGTGTGAGGCTGTTCTTATGGTCCTCTGCCATCGTCGAATCAGCGTGACCCGATACGGCGGTCTCGAGCACCTCGAGATACTTGTATCCGCTGCCGGTAAGGAACAGCACCACAGTCTCGTATCCGGCGAGGAAGCCGTCGGCCAGCAGACGCTCGAGCGCGGCGAGCGTCGCGCCACCCTCGGGCGACGTCACCAGTCCTTCGGTCTCGGCAATCCGGCGGACCCCCGCGAGCAAGGCGTCGTCATCGACGGCGATAGCCGCGCCGCGGCTCTCGTAGAGCGCGCGCAGGATAAGGAAGTCGCCAACCGCCGAGGGTACGCGCAGTCCGCTCGCCACGGTCGCGGGATCCAGCCATTCGCCGGCGCGCTCGGCGTGGATCGAGAAGGCGCGAACCATGGGCGCGCAGCCCGTCGACTGGACGGCGAACATGCGCGGCCGCTTGCGTCCGATCCAGTCGAGCTGCTCCATCTCGTCGAAGGCTTTCCACATGCCGATGAGTCCGGTGCCGCCGCCCGTGGGATAGATCATCGCGTCAGGGACGGCGCCGTCCAGTTGCTCGACCACTTCGTAGGCCATCGTCTTCTTGCCTTCGAGGCGATACGGCTCCTTGAGCGTCGAGACGTCGAACCACGCATCCCTACCCTGCCACGGACTCAGGCGTTCGCGCATGGCGCGGCCCGCGTCCTTGATGCTGCCGGGGATCATCTCGACGCGCGCTCCGGCCAGCACGCATTCCAGGCGATTGGCGAGCGGCGTTCCTTCGGGCATGAAGATGGCGGCGGGGATTCCGGCGGATGCGGCGTAAGCGGCGAGCGCGCCACCCGCGTTGCCGGCGGACGGGACGGCGAGCCGCGTGGCGCCGAGTTCGCGCGCCATGCTTACCGCCACCGTCATGCCGCGCGCCTTGAACGATCCGGTGGGATTCAGCGACTCGTCCTTGAGGTAGAGGTTCGGGAGTCCGAGCGCGGCGCCAAGACGCCGGGCGTGCAGGAGCGGCGTGAATCCTTCCCCCAGGCTGACGATGTTCGCGTCGTCGGCCACGGGCAGGACTTCGCGGTAGCGCCACAGGTTCGCCGGACGCGAGGCCATCTGCTTGCGACCGAGTGTCCGCGCCGCCGCCCTGAGGTCGTAACGCGCCAGAAGCGGCGCGCCGCAATCGCAGAGGTTATGAAGCTTGCCGGGCTCGAACCGCTTTCCGCAGCGCCCGCATTCGAGATGGGTCAGGTTCGACATTGGGTTTCCGCTCGCGCTCGTTTTTCGTGCACGTTTAACTTACAATGTTTCGATGAGGCTTAACAACTGAACCTTCGCGTATGCCCATTCGTCTGATCGCCATTGACCTCGACGGCACGCTGCTCGACAGCCAGTCGCAAATCTCCGCCGCGAATCTCGAAGCGGTGTCCGAGGCGGCGGAGCGTGGCGTCCAGGTGGTTATCGTCACGGGACGGCGCTTCCATTCGGCGCGGCCTTTCTTCACCCAACTCCCTTGCCCCGTCACCGTGATTTCCTCGAACGGCGCGCGCATCGCCACGTCGTCGGGCGAAGTGCTCTACCAGAACTTCCTGCCGTCGGCGGTGGCGCGTGACGTCCTCAAGACGGCGCACGACTACCGCGCCTACGCGGTGGCCATCTTCGACGTGCCGGGCCGCGGCCAGGTGACGATGCACCAGGACGCGTCGCTCGACGGGCCGCTCGGCTGGTATCTGAGGAGCGCGCCCGAGTGCCTCGCGCAGGTGGCGGACTTCGGCGCCGCCATCGCCGAGGATCCCATCCAGGTGCTGTTCGGCGGACCGCCGGCGCGCATCACGCCGCTCGAGCCGCTGCTCGAGGAATCATCGTCGCGGCCGCACGTCCACCTGACCTGGACCAAGTATCCGGCGCGCGATACTTACCTGCTCGACGTGATGAACAAGGGCTGCACGAAGGGCAGTACGCTCGAGCTCTGGGCGCGGCGCACGGGCATTCCGAGGCACGAGGTGATGGCGCTGGGCGACAACTTCAACGACCTCGAGATGCTGGAGTACGCGGGGCGGGCCGTGGTGATGGGTAACGCGGATCCCGAGCTGGCGCGCGACGGCTGGTCGGTAACGCGCTCGAACGACGAGCACGGCGTGGCGCGCGCGATTGAGAGTTACGTGCTGGACGGCGAATGACCGCGCCTACTGGTCGATGACCTCGGTGCCGGCGGGCGGCGCGAAGGTAAAGAGGCGGGAAGCGAGCGCGACGTTCTCCTTGATATCGTCAAACTTGAACTCCATCACGCTGCGGTCAGGATAGAAGACCACCAGGCGGCGGATGTCGAGCGAGGGCGTCACCTCCATCAGCACCTCGCTGTACTCCTCCTGGTAGCCGCGCTTGGGGATGCCGCGCAGGACGCGGTTGCCGGGATCGGCCTTGAGGGCATTGCCGGCCCACTCGATCTTGGAGAAGATGCGGTGCAGGTCGAAGTGCGAGACCAGCAGGGGAAACGGCACGCGCGCGTCCTCGTTGGTCTTCATGGTGGAACGCGTCACCTGCTTCGCCTCGGGGATGTAGAGCCAGAGGCGCTTGCCGTCGGAGACCACGAGTTTCGACTGCGGCTCCGTGTAGTCCCAGCGCATCAGGCCGCCGCGCGCGAAGTAGGCAGTGCCGGACTCGACGCGCGTGCTTCCGCCCCACTGGTAGGTCTGGGTGAAGGCGACGCGCAACGTCCGGACGCTGCGGTAGCGCGCTTCGATGCCGCGCACCGTTTCGTCGAGCGATTGGGCGGAATCGCTCGCCGTCGCGGTGACGGCGCTCGATGCGAAGACCGCGGCCAAGAGGACGAGCAGCGCGCAGGCGGGTCGGCCAATGCACGGCGATAGAGCCAGGCTCCTGACTCCTGACTCCTGTCTTCTGACTCCTGTTCTAGCGGTTGGCATTCTTCACCTGGGCCTTCAATCGTTGGACGGCGGCTAGCGCATCGGAGTTGGCCGGATCCGTGGTCAGGCCGGCTTTGAACTCGCTGAGTGCCCCGGTACGATTCCCGCCGGCCTCGGCGAGTGCGCCGAGAGCGAAGTGCGCGTGGCTGTCATCAGGATTGAACTTGAGCGCGGCGCGGAAGGCGCGGCTCGCGACGTCGCGCAGGCCACGCCGCACGTAGATGTCGCCCAGGCCGTCGAACCCCACGGGATTCGGCTGGCTCTTGACCGACTCGACAAACTGCAGCTCGGCGTCCTGGAGCCGAGCGTCGGCGAGGTAGAGCTTGCCCAGACGGTTGCGCGCGTCGATATTGAGCGGCGAAAGATGTACGGCGATTTCGTACTCCGACTCGGCCTGCGGCTCGAGGCCCATCTCTTCGTAGGCGATGCCGAGATTGAGGTGAGGATCCGTGTAGTCCGGCTTGAGGCGGATGGAGCGCTGGTAGAAATCCACCGCCTCAGCGTAGCGCTTCTGCTGGGCGCTTACCATCCCCAGATTATTGAGGATGATCATGCTGTCGGGCGCGAGCTTCAGACTCTCGCGCCACTCGCGCTCGGCGTCTACCGCGTCGCCCTGGCTCCAGTAGACTACGCCGAGGTTGTTGCGAATCGGGTAGGCGTCGGGCGCGATCTGGAGCGTCCGGGTGAAGAGTGTGACCTCGTCGCGAAAGTCGCGATTGCGCGTGACGATGCGGAGGACGGCCAGCGCGGCCAGAATGCCCAGCGCACCGGCGAGCGCGAAGCGAGGAATCGCCAGGCGGCGAGTCGCGGCAGGCTCGCGTCGCGAGGCAGACCGCCAGAGCGCGGTCAATGCCCACGCGGCGAGCCAGCAAAACCCGACCGACGGCACGTACAGATAGCGCTCGGCGAAGGCGTTGATGGGCATCCAGCGAACGTTGAGTATGGGAGCGAGCGTCGCGAGCAGCCACACGATTCCGAACGACGCGGCGCCCGCAGCGCGCGCTGACTCGGCGCCGTCCGCAGAGTTAGCCGTCCGGCTGTGCCGCCATAGGACCAGCCACGCTGTCGCGAGGATCAGCAGCACCGCGAATCCCCCGACCACGCGCGGGTCAAACGGCGTCGTGCTCTTGTGGAACACGTAGAACACTGAGAGGCGCCGCGGCCAGACGAGCTTCCGGAGGTATTCGCCGATAAGCGCGACGGCCGAGAGCGCCGCCTCCCAGCGCGTGAACTTCGGCGCCGGTGACGCCGGGGCGAGCGCGCCCAGGACGCGTACGCGGAACAGCAGGTAGGCGCCGCCGAGCAACCAGAGGCTGCCGTAGCGCGAGAGCTTGTTGACTACGCTGGTCCGCGAGCGGTCATCGCGATAGAGGTGCTCGTAGACGGCGGCTAGTGCGGGCAGCGTCAGCGCCTGCTCCTTCGAAAGCAGCGCCAAAACGAAACTGCCTGCCAGAAGGCCGTGACGCAAGACTCGCCGGCGGCGCGTGGGCGCGTCACGACTGAGTCCCAGGTACAGCCAGAACGTCAGCAGGTAAAAGAACGCCAGCTCGACGTCCGTGACCGCCGCGATCCACCCGACCGATTCCGAGTGGACAGGGTGAAGCGCGAAGACGAGCGCCGCAACGAAGGCGAGCAGGCGATCGCCCGTGAGGCGGCGCGTGACGGCGAACAGCATCACGACCACGGCAGCGTCGAGCGCCACGTTCACCAGATGAAACTCGTAGGCGACGGGGCCGAACAACTGGTAGCAGACGAGGTAGCCGAGCGTCATCATCGGCCGGTAGTAGTTGGTGACGCCCTCGGCGCCCACGTACGACCAGACCGTGGTGCTGAAGATTTCGCGCAGATGATGAATACTCGCGAGGTAAGGATTGTGGGTGATCTGCGTGATGTCGTCGTAGACGAAGCCGTTGAACAAGGTGTTGGCGTAGGGCAAAGCCGCGCACAGGGCGAGGACGCCCGCGAGCGCGGCGTCCGACCAGCGCCGGCCGGCGCGCGCCGTGGTCCTTTCCTCTTGGGCGCGGTGGTCGCTCGCGACCGCTGCCACGGGGTTCAAGGACGCGAGGGGCGCGCTCACGCTTGCTCCTCCCCGGCGGGATGGGATCGTCCAATCCAACGGCGCAAGCCCCGCGGCAGTGCCACAGGAATCGTAACGATGCCGAAGCGCTTGAACATCCAGTTGGCGAGCGCGAAGCTCACCGGGCCGAGCGCCAGGCCGGCCAGGCAGTCCACAAGGTAGTGATAGCGCAGATAGACGGTCGAGACCCAAAGACTCAGGATGAGCGGCGTGAGGACCGCGCCCAGCCAGCGCGAGTTCCGCCAGGCATAGAGCCACACCACAAACGAAATACCCACGTGCAAGCTGGGAAACACGTCGCGCCGGATGCGCGCGAAGTCCATGAACTCCATCTCGCGGTTGAAGACGTCGAGCGACTGGGAAAGCGGCACGGTGTAGTGGGCGCGCAGGGTATACATGGGCCCGATGGCCGGCACCAGAAGATAGCCTAGCAGTCCGAGGAAGGAGACCACCAGCACGCCGCACATCATCTCGCGGAAGCGCTCGCGCGGCCGCCAGAGGTACACGAAGCAGGCGACGAGCGGGATGTTCCAGATATGGTAGACGTAGGCGAACTCCATCCAACTGGTCAGCGCCGGGCGGATGAAGCGCTGGATCGCGACACTCGCCTGAAATCCGAACAGCCGCTGATCCCAGGCGATGAGCGCCGCGTCGCGATCGGTGGTGGTGAGCAGGTGCGTCGCGTCGCCCCACAGGGAGTAGTACATGAGCAGGATGACCAGAAACGGGAACCAGTCGCGCACGATGCGCCAGTAGGGATGTACAAAACGCGCCAGCTCGCCCGGCGGCTCGGCTTGAACGGCGGACGGCGCCGCGGCGTGACGTCCTGCCACAAAATAGTGCACGAGTTCTTTGGCGAGCAGCAGCGACACCGCGGGGATGATGATGAGGACGTCGGCAGGACTGAGGTTTTCCTGGCGTAACTCGCGGAAGACGATCTTCACGGCGAGTACGAGCAAGAAGAACACGAGCGCGACCACGTCCTCAAGGCGCAGCGGGAGCGTGAGCCGGCGCGCGAAGGCCGGCTCGCGGCTCTCGCTTCCTGCGGATTGGGACTTCTCAGGCATCAGGAACCTTGTAGACCTCAAGACCCGGCGCGTGAAGGTCGCGCCGCCAAGGGCTCCGAGTAAAGCTCCTTCAGGTCGAGAAAGCGCTGCCGCGCCTCAGGCGAGAACGGAAACTTGCGGGTCTCATCGAGGACCTTCAAAGCGCGCGCGGGGTCACCATTCGCCAGGTAGACCCGCGCCAGGCCTCGTACGGCGTCCTCCTGCGTGGGGAACATCTGCAAGACCTCGAGGAACGCTCGCTCTGCCTCGCGGTACTTCCCCTGGTCGAGATAGGCCGTGCCCTCGACCACGTAAGGCTCGGCGTAGAAGCGGTTCTCGCGGATGATCTGCTGCGTCAGCGGGATCACCAGATCGTACTGCGCGAGGAAAAGATGAGCAAAGGCGAAGCGCAAGGCGTCTTCCTCCTCGAGGTGTCCGTCGCTGAGCGCCTCGAACGCCGCCTGGTCGTCGAGCATGGAAGCGAACTGCCGCTGGGCGAACTTGCTTCGCGAGAGCGCCCGCCAGTAGCGCACATCTCCAGGGCGCAGCTCGACGGCGCGCCGCGCTTTGGCGTAGGCGGTAGCCAGCCCGGCCGGCGACCCTGAAGTCTCGGAGCGCACCAGGTCATTCTGGGCGCCCCAGTAATAGAAGCGCGCGGCAAGGTCCTTGCCGATGCCGCGGGCTCCCAGCACTCCGAGCGCCAGCGTGACGGCATAGAGCATACCGCGCATCCAGGCGCCGCGCGGGTGTGTGCGGTCCGGGCCGGCGAGTTTCAAGCCGGAGATCGACTTGACGGCGAGCAGCGCCACGAGCACGAGGCTCAGCGTCTTCATCGCCTCCCAGAAGATGAACCTGACGGTTTCCACCGCGAACGATCCTCCGTCTCGCTCGGTCGTCGTCTCGACGCTACTCGAGCAGCCGCAAGCTGACCCTGGATTCAGGAGCGAGGTGCGCGCGCCCGTCCGAGCCAATCACGTACGGCACGCCCGACGGGTCGAGCGGAATCCCCGCGATCAGTCCCGCCCTCGCGACCTCACGCCACGATTCGGCAGCACTGCCGCGGCTCTGACGATAGCGCATCAGCACCCGGTCGAGCGCCGCGATCTGTTCCTGGGCGGCAAGCGCTGCCAGGTGTGCATGGGCGCTCTCGCGCAACTGATCGTTCTCCGCCTGCCGCTCGACTTCCGACCACAGCAGTCGTGAGGTCGCCGCATCTCCACCCTTCGCCGCCACGCTTGCCGCCATCACTTTCATCCACGACATGGCGCCCGGCCGTTCGCTGCCCGCCTCGAAGGCACGCGCCGCGCTCGGGTAATCCTTCAAGTCCCAGTAGTAGACGAATCCCAGGTCCTGCCACAAGCGCCAGTAGTCGGGATTCGCCGCGATACCGCGTCGCAGCAATACGAGCGCCGCCTGGGGATCGCCCGCGCCCGCCGGCGGCTTCTCCGCCAGGAAAATGGCGCCAAAGCGATAGGCGATGATCAGGTGGGGATCAAGCTCGGTGGTGATGGTGAGCAGCGGGCCGAGCAGCTTATACTCGCTCGACTGCGCTATCCGCCGGCGTCCAAAATACTGCACCACGCGCGTCCAGTAGATGTCCGCCAGCAGGCCCGCGTGTCCGAGGCTCAACAGGCGCAGCCGCTGAGCCGAGCGCAGGTAGAGCACGTCCGCGAACTGAGCCGCGCCGGGCTTTCTCCGGTCGATTCCGCGCTCGAGCGGCACCAACGCTGCAAGCGCGGCGACGATCAGCAGCCAGCACGTCAGCTTGACCGGACGCCAGCGACGAGACGATTGAGGGCTCATCGGAACTCGCGCTCCTCGAAGATCAGAATCGCCGCTGAGACCAGGATGGTCGCGTAGAGCAGCGCGTAGAGCGAATCCGCGACCAGCAGATACCCGGGAATCCGCTCGCCGTGCGCCGCCGGTGCGATGGCGCTGAAGTGGCTGAAATTGGGCAGCAGATAATAAAGGACCGTCGTCGCGCGCTCGACCGCCGCGCTCCCGCTCTCGCGTCCAAACAGGCGCATGTCGCTCGAGAAATTCCCGATGACGTAGATGGCGAAAGTGTAGACGGCGGAGAGCACCGGCGTCGAAATCGTCGAGAACAACAAAGCCACTCCCACAACCAGGGCCAGCTCGAGCAGGATGAGGTAGACGGCCTCGAGCGCTGCGAGGTCCACGGCGTCGAACGTGCGCTTCTGATAGAAGAGCGCGAGGTAGAACGCCGCCGTCATCACCGCCGTGTTCACACCCAGCGTCAGCAGCAGTCCCGCGTACTTGCCCACGATGAATTCCGCCCGCCGCACGGGTTTCGACAGCACGTTGTGGATGCTGCGCCGCTCGATTTCCTTCGACACCAGGCCGATACCGATGAAGATCGCCATCAGCACGCCAATCACCGAGATGGCGCTGAGGCTCAGGTTCACCAGGATGATCCGCTCGATGCCGACCGAGATACTGCCAAACAGAATCGACGCGCCGATGAGCAGCAGCGCGAAGACGATCAGACTGTAGAGGACGTTGTCGCGCACCGCCTCCTTGAAGGTGTGAAAGGCGACGGTCGCCACGCGTCCGACGGAATCTTGGATCCGGAATCTGGAATCCGCAATTACGGGATTCGCTTGTCCAGCGGTACGGTTGGCGCGCTCCGCGTGTATCGTGTCGGGTCGCGAGGAGGTGAGCTTCGGCACTCCCGCCGCCGGCGGGCGGCTTTCAGTAGTCGGCAGTCCACAACCCAGCTTCGGGCGACCTCCGACTTGCTTCAAGAAGTAATCCTCGAGCGACATCTTGACGGGATTCACTGAAACAATTCGCGCGCCTTGGCGAAGCGCGAGAGCCAGCGCCTGCCCGGGATCGCATTCCGCCGGAAGCGTGAAGCGCACGCGCTCGCCGGTCCGCACCACGTCGCTCGCGCGAGTCCCGAGGCAATCGACGAGTTCGGGCGAAGGCTGGGCAACGACGATCTCCGTCGCCTGGACTCCCGAGTTCAGAAGCTTGCCGAGTTCACCCGAGCCCTCGAGTCGCCCGCGATTCAGGATCGCCACGCGGTCGCAGAGCGTCTCGGCGTCAGAGAGGATGTGGGTGGAAAAGAAGACCGTTTTGCCGGCGGCGCGCAACTCCAGAATCAGGTCGCGGACGGCGCGCCGGCCGAGCGGGTCGAGGCCCGACATCGGCTCGTCGAGGAAGACCAACTCGGGATCGTTGATGAGCGCCTGCGCGATCCCCACGCGCTGCACCATGCCTTTCGAAAACTTGCCCAGCGGAACGTCTCGCGCCTCGTCGAGACCCGTGCGCTCGAGCAACATGTGGATGCGGTTCCGGCGTTCCGCGCCGCGCAGCCCGAAAAGCGATGCGGCGTAGCCCAGCAGTTCCTCAGCCGTCAGGTGATCGTAGAAGTAGGGGTTTTCGGGAAGATAGCCGAGGCGCTCGTGAACTCGCCGGTCGCGGAGGTCGCGCCCGAGCAGGCGCGCCGTGCCCGCCGTCGGAAACACCAGGCCGAGTAGAATCTTCAGCGTGGTACTCTTCCCTGCGCCGTTCGGTCCGAGCAAGCCAAACACTTCGGACTGGTTCACTTGAAGGCTGAGTCCGTCGAGCGCCCGCCGGGGACGCCGGCGCCAGAATCCCAGCCTGTAGTCCTTGGTCAGTCCTTCGATCTCAACCGCAAACATTGTCGTGGACTTCGCGAGGCCCTCGCCCGCTCGGGTTGAGTTGGCGATGGCTCACCGTAGCCTGACCATTCCGGCCCGCGCACCTTCGAGCGCCCGGGCCGGAACGGAGAAGCCAGCCAATCGTCAGTCAAGCCACAGTTACCCGCCAATGGGCGAGTCAGACGCGGCGGCCGCCGCCGTCGAGTTCTGGCGAATGACCCCCGTCTGATCGGTGAAGTAGAAGTTCGTACCGGTGGTTCCAGCCGTCGTCGGGCTGGCGTTGAGAGTGTACGTGTCGTAGCGGCCCGAAACTGCAGTCGTCGCATACGTAAACGTGTAGCCGCTCTTGGTTCCCGCCGCCAGGACGCTATCAACCAGCCCGGCTGAGGTCACCGTGGGGACGGCACCGCTCGCCGGTGGCCCCAGGGACACCAGGTCAGGGCTGTACCCCGCCGGGTAAGTCGTCGCATACGTCACCTCACTGGTATTGAGGGTACGCAGTGACCCCACCGCCGAGGCTTGATTGGCCGCCATGCGCGACCGGAGCAGATTAGGAATGGCAATTGCCGCGATGATCAGGATGATGGCAACTACGATGAGTAATTCGATCAATGAAAATCCACTTGCATTCTTCTTCATGAGAAATCCTCCCTTAAGGTTTCGAGTTCCGGATCCGAAAAACTTGGGGGGAGCACGCGGGCTCCCCCGCCGAACCGAGCGTTACAGGTTAACCGCCAATCGGTGAATCGGACGCACTCGCCGCTTGAGTCGAGTTCTGGCGAGTCACTCCCGTCTGGTCGGTAAAGTAGTAGTTGGTGCCCGTCGTTCCGACAGTCACCGGATTCGCGTTGAGGGTGTAAGTGTCGTAGCGGCCCGAGGCTGCGGTGGTCGAGTAGACAAAACTGTACCCCGCCTTCGTACCCCCCGCCAGCACGCTGTCGATCATCCCCGCCGCCGATGCCGTGTCAGTTCCTGACGTTGGTGGCCCGAGAGCCGCCAGCGTCGGACTGAAACCGGTGTTGTACGTCGAGGAGTACTCGATCTCGACGGTGTCGATGGTGCGCAGCGAGCCCACCGCCGATGCCTGATTCGCCGCGATGCGCGACTTGAGCAGGTTCGGGATGGCGATGGCCGCGATAATCAGGATGATCGCGACAACAATCAGCAATTCGATCAGCGAAAAGCCGCGAGAATCCTTTCTCATTGCGTTCCTCCCCTAATGGAAGTCGCCGCCCTAGATTACTAGAGTGGCACTACCGTGTCCAGCGTCTTTCATACCTACAGAAGCAGATCGGTTGCCATCGCCCCTTTCTTCGACCCAGGAAACGTATTCCTCTGAAACGACTAGTCTTAATTGAGGATTGGCAGAACCCCAGGACTGGACGGCAGAGCCCGGTCGAAGGTCCGATTGCCGAACTTTGGCAACCCGAGTTGACAAAAAATGTCACTCGGCGTTATACCATTTGATAAACAGCTACTCCATCGTAGGGGAGGGCTTTGCCCTCCCGCCGGAGCCCGGAGGGCTCCCCTACACCGGTAGGGAGGCTTATAGGTTGTACTTCTCGGCGTAATGGCGAAAGGAGCGGTAGGAGACGTGCAGGAGTTCGGCGGCGCGAGTGCGTACGCCGCCGGCCATGCGCAGCGCTTCTTCGATGTACCGTCGCTCGAGGCCGGAGACCTCGCGTTCGAAGTCGACGCCGCCTTCGGGAATCTGGATCGCGAGCTTGGCGGTCGCCGGGATCTGGCGCACGGACTCCGGCAGATTCGCGGCGCGCAGCAGCGTCTCACCTTCTCCCGAGACCGCGACGGCGCGCTCGATGGCGTTTTCGAGCTCGCGGACGTTGCCCGGCCAGTGATATCCCTCGAGCGTCCGCAGGGCCTCGGCCTCGAAATCCTTAAGCGGCTTCTTCATCTCCAAGGTGTACCGGCCGAGGAAGCGGCGCGCCAGGGGCTCGATGTCCTCCGGACGCCCGCGCAACGGCGGCACGTGAATGGGCACCACGTTGACGCGGTAGTAGAAGTCCTCGCGAAACTGTCCGGCGCGCACCATCGCCTCGAGGTCGCGGTTGGTCGAGGCGATCAGGCGCACGTCGACCGGCACATCCGCGGCACTCCCGAGCGGCCGTACCTGGCGCTCCTGCAAGACGCGCAGCAGCTTCACCTGCATCATCGGGCTGGTCTCGCCGATTTCGTCGAGGAAGAGCGTCCCGCCGCTCGCCGATTCGATGATCCCCTTACGATTCGAGTCGGCGCCGGTGAAAGCCCCCTTGAGGTAGCCGAACAACTCGCTTTCGAGCAGCGTCTCAGGAAAGGCGCCGCAGTTGATGGAGACGAAGGGGCGCTCGCGGCGCTGGCTCGCCTCGTGGATGGCGCGCGCCACGAGCTCCTTCCCGGTGCCGCTTTCGCCCGTGATCATGACGGTCGTCGCGGTAGGCGCGATGGTGCGTACCATCTCGAGGATGGCCTGCATCTTCGAGCTGCGCCCGATGATGTTGTCACGCGCGAAGACCCGCAGCAGCTCGCGGCGCAGCTGGACGTTCTCCTCGCGCAGCGCCAGCTCCTCGAGCGCCTGCTTCACCACCAGCCGCGCTTCTTCCACCAGCCGGTCGGTCTTGATGACGTAGCGGTAAGCGCCGAGGTTCAGCGCCTGGACGGCGGTCGCCATGGTGGGGACGGCGGTAATCAGGATGAAGGCGACCGAATGGCGGGCCTCGCGCACGCGCTTCAGCAGGTCGATACCGCTCAGGTCGGGCATGCGGATATCGGAGATCACCAGGTCATAGGCTTGCGCGTCGATCTTTTTGAGCGCCGCTTGGCCGCTTCCCACGGTGTCAACCTTGTGGCCGTCCTTGCGGAAGACAATCTCGAGCATCTGGCAAAGCGACGCTTCGTCGTCGACAATCAACAGGCGCGCCATTGCTTCTTTAGTACCATGAATCGCGGTCGAATTGTAGCCGCGCGTCACCGCCATCGACGAACCCCTGTATAAGGACTTCGCCGCTCCCTTCCACGGCAGGCACAGAGTGATTAGATAACGGCACTACCGCTGCCTCGCCGGGTACAATGGACTCAGATGGCCATGACTCTCGAAGAAACCCTGATCGCCGTGTGGCGGCAAGCGCTGGCGGAGGCGAGGTCTACGATCGAGCTTGACGGCGAAGGCTATCGCGTTATCAAGACTCCGTCGAAGCGGCTGCGCACCGTCACCTTCGATTACGCGGGACACACCATCGCCGGCATCGAGCAGAACCCGCGGACGTCTTCGCGCTGGGCAGAGCTGGCGCGCGAGGGAAAGCGGATCATGCAGTTCAGCGTCCAAGGACGCTACATTGGCAACGTGTGCGAAGGGAAGCTCGTGCGCTACGGGGCGTGGCGAGCCATGGAGTTGCCGGAGTGAATCCCGACGAGTGTCATTCTGAGCCCGTTCGCTCTTCCGCTTGCGAACGGTCCTGAGCGGAGCGAAGGAGCTCAGGATAAACTTCGCGAAGGAGGCGAGTTTACCTCGCCAACTTGGCGGCATAAAGCCGCCTCTACCGGAAACTGACCCACTACCGGTGCGCTGGCTGATTTGACCGTCATCGGGGACGGGCGTACACTTGGGCGATTGTGCCGGAGGGGGATTCGCATGCTGTTCGACAAGCCCAATGTTCTCGAAGGACTGCGTAACGCCGAAATCGCAGGTTCGAGCCAAGCTGCCGCGCTCCAGGTATTCGGACTCAAGTGGACGATCGCCGACGGACACGACTACTCGACCCTCGATGAAGCGCTCGAGCAGAAGTCGCTCGAAGTGACCGAAGTGGACGCGAGCGGCCGGGTGCCCACAATCAAAGTGGTCAACAAGTCCGAACGCATGGTGTTCCTGATGGCGGGTGAGGAACTCGTGGGCGGCAAGCAGAACCGCATCCTCAACGCCAGCATGATGGTCCCGGCACGGGGCGAGATGCCCATCCCGGTCACCTGCGTCGAGCGCGGCCGCTGGGGATACAAATCGAGGAACTTCTCGAGCGGCAACACGTCGTCGCACAGCACGCTGCGCCGCATGATTGCCCGTCAGGTCTCCGGCAGCTACCGGATCGAGGGCCGGCCGTCCACCGACCAGGGCGCCGTCTGGCGCGAGGTCGACCGCAAGATGGAGACGATGGGCTCCAAGTCCTCCTCGGACGCCCTGCACGACCTCTACACGGATCACGCCAAGAAGCTCGACGACATGGTGGGCCGGTGTTCGCTGCCCGAGGGCGCGAACGGCGCCGCGTTTGCCATCAGCGGCAGGATTGTGGGCGCCGACTTGTTCGATAAGCCGGGTACGTTGCGCAAGCTCTGGTCAAAGCTGGTGCGCGGTTATGCGGCCGACGCGCTGGAGGACCCGACCGAGAAGCCGCCCACGGTCGAGGCCCGCGATGTCTCCGAATGGCTGAGGTCGGCGAGCGGCGCCAAGCAACAGTGGTTTGATTCGCCGGGCGTGGGCAAGGACGTGCGCATCGAGGGCGATCGCCTGGTGGGCGCAAGCCTGGTTGTCGATCAACGCCCCATTCATCTGGAGCTTTTCCGGGAGGAGCAACCCGAGAGAGAGCCGGTGGCGGCGCGCTAGCCGAGGTCGAGAGACTTGAGGGGGAGCGCTGAAAGGATCCGATGAACCTACGCCAAGGCACGATACACCTGTTCCGCTTTGCCGGGGTTGATCTATTCCTGCATTGGTCCTGGTTTCTCGTGGCGGCGTTTGAAATCGAGAGCCGGACTAGAAGCTATTCGTCCCTGAGCTGGAACGTGGCGGAGTATCTGGCGCTCTTCCTCATCGTGATGCTGCACGAGTACGGCCACGCGCTCGCTTGCCGCTCGGTGGGTGGACAGGCGAATCGCATCGTGCTCTGGCCGTTGGGCGGCGTGGCGTACGTGAATCCGCCGCAACGTCCGGGAGCAACGCTGTGGAGCATTGCGGCAGGCCCGCTGGTGAACGTGGCGCTGGTGTTCATCCTGACGGTGCCGGTCTTCCTGAACCGGACGACAGGGTGGGCGGCCACCATGCCCAATGCCCACGCCTTCCTGAGAGCGGTTTGGTTCATCAACGTCGCCTTGCTGATCTTCAATATGCTGCCCATCTATCCGCTGGATGGCGGCCAGATTCTTCGGGCATTGCTCTGGTTTGTCCTGGGACGCGCCCGCAGCCTGTGGGTGGCCACGATGGTCGGTTTCGTCGGCGTGGCTGGACTCATCCTCTTGGCGGTGTATATGCGGTCCACCTGGTACGTGATTCTGGCGGGATTCATCCTCCTGAATTGCTGGGGCGGACTGCGGCAGGCGCAGGCGCTGTCGCGTCTGGCGAAGCTGCCGCGCCACGAAGGATTCGCCTGCCCGTCGTGCAAGACGGCTCCGCCGGTCGGGAACTTCTGGAAGTGCAGCCGCTGCGGTAAGCCCTTCGACACGTTTCAGACGCGCGCCCTCTGTCCGAACTGCGCGGCGCAGTTCACGTCGACGATGTGTCTTGACTGCCGCGTCCAGAATCCGATGAGCGCCTGGGTCGTGGTCCCGGCCCCCGTGGTTCCGAGGTAGGTAGGCGTCAGAAGTCGAAACGATAGCCGAGGATCGCCTTGACGATCAGGTGGTCGGTCGAGCGCGTCATCCCCCAACCCACGCCAAAATTGAACTCCCACTTGGGCGAGACGTTCAGGTCAATGGCGGGAAAGATCTGCTGTTGCTGATCGCGCAGCGGATCGAAGCCCGTGACGGGACCGAGCGCGCCGTAGTACTCGAATCCGGCCGCAACCTTGGGTGTGACGTCGTAGCTCACCTTGAAGTTGGGTGAGAACTCGAATCCCTTGCTGACGCTCGGCCCGTGGAACGAGCGGTCGAAGCTGGGATTGAACGACCAGTACCACGGCCCCATCTTCTTGTCGATGATGGGGCGTATCTCCCACGTCCAGGTGTCGGGAGAGAAGGGGCGCCGCTGATAGCCAATCTCGTTCGAGAGGGAGACGCCCACCGGCCAGTGCCAGCTTGCGGGCACGCGGAAGCGCGGCCGGATGTGGTCGCCCACCCAATCGATGCCGTCGCCCGAGCGCTCGCTGGTGAAGATGTAAAACCCGGTTTCAAACCAGGGCGTGAACCCGTGGGTGATTTCGATGGTCTCGTGTTCGGCGTGGTTCGTCGGGAGCATGCCATCCGGCGACGTCGTCGTGCTGCCCTCAACCGCGAAGTTGCTGTGCAACTCGACCATGGTGTGCCCGGGATCCACCGTGTCATAGCCGTAGACCTGGATTTCGTAGTTGTCCTGCGCCCGCGCGCCGGGCGTCGCGAGCAGCAGCTCGACGAGCATCACGAGAAGCGCCAATGCGACCTGGCTAAGGCGAGCCGGAATCGCGTCACAATGACAGATCACCATGGGAAGCCGTTTAATCGGCTGCGGCTCTAGCCCGCAGGATAAGGCGTGGTCATCTTCAGGTTGACGCGCTGGCCGGAAGAGTCCACCTCGACTGCCTGGAAAGGATTGGGCTCGTTCGGATGCTGGGTCGGCCAAGCGAGTCGCTGGAAGGATTGAAGGCCGTTGAGCAACTGGCGCAGGCTCATCGCTGCCGCGGGCGTCGTGCAGTCGAGCTTGAGGTTCAGATGAACCTGCTCGGCGGCATCGATGCTGTACCCGAGCGCGCGAACGTCGCCGAAGGCTTGCGACCAGTCGAGCTGGAGCGAGTCCTGGCCGGGCATCAAGTACTTGAACCAATTGACGACCGCCGGCCCGACGGCCACTCCCCAGATGGGAGCGTCCGAGGTATCCTCCTCCGCCAAGGTTTTCAGGCGCGGGTCCATCGTTGTCGTGGACGCCGCGCCATTGCGGGCATGCAGGATCGAGCCGAGCGACTTGAGCGTTCCGAAGGCGCCCTCGGAATTGCTGAGGACCAGCACGCACGTCGGCTCAGCGTCGCCTTCGCTCGCCAGGCAGTAAGCGCTGGTGGACGCTGCGCCGCCCAAAGGCACCGGTTTCACCCCGGCGCTCGCGGCACGATTGGCGATCGTCTGCGGGTCGAACCGCCCTTCTGCCAGGCCGTAGAAGTCCGCTCCCTTTCCGCCACCCGCACCCCAGCCCGTTACGAGTTCATCGACCTCTTCCTCCTGGACCCCCAGTTTGGCGAGCGAGTCCTCAAGGCTGCGGAGCTGCTCGCCCAGGTAGCGCTGGCGCAGGCTCGCGTAGTTCGGAAGCTTGCGCAGCTTGGCCGGATTCGAGTATTCGACGCGTACCGTCTCGGCGGGAAAGTCTTGAAGGGCCTCCTTGACGAGTTCGGGCTCCTGAGCCAGCAGCGTGGCGCTGCCGGCGAGCAGCGCCAACAGCGCTCCGCCGATACATTTGCCTGCCATCAAGCTGAACCCCTCGCCTCCGCGCGGTTCAGAGAATCCTCCGCGGGCGCCCGCATTCTACTTTAGCACGAGTATCTCGCGGATTCCGGCGCGGGTGAGGAAAGTCTTCACTCTCGAGGCGGGTACCAGCAATTCCATCTGGCGATTGGTGATGGGTGGGTAAGGGAACGCGCCTTTGCCTTCGCTGCCGCGGCCGAGCGTAGTGAGGGTTTCGAGCCCCCAGTCCGTGGTGGAACCTTGCAGTAGTGACGGCTCGCGCAGCAGGCAGAACATCACGCCTCCCGGCTGGAGGTATGACATCAGCCGGTTGACCAGCTCCGGCTGCGCGTCGCGCGGAATCAGGTCCAGAAGCTGCCAGCCGAAAACGGCCGCGAGGGATTCGTCCGCAATATCCGGGATCTGGCGGAGCAGTTCAGGGAGCTTGAACGCCGGGACTTTCTTCGAGCGGTCCCAGAGATGGGGAGCGCCGTCACGCAAAGGCGACAGGAGATCAGCGACATAGATCTTGGCGCTCCGGTGAAGCAACGCCTGCATGGTCGCGGAACGCATGCGGCCGCAGTCCAGCACCTGCGGATGGCGGACGTCGCGGAGCTGCTGCCAGAGCCATTCGAGGCCCCGGCTCAGTTGGCCCGCTCCCGGCACAGCCTTGCCGGGGTGGGATGACGTCTCTCGGTGGGAAGCAAGCTGCATCAGAAATGGTCTTCCAGGGCGAGCCGCCAGGATGACGCGGAGCGAGTCTCGCGCGCGGCTCGGACGAGACTCGCCACGGTCAGGGAATTCAATTCCGGCAATGCGCCGTCTAGGCGACCGACAACGCCGTCGACTTCGAAGACGCCGTCGACGCCTGGGGACGCGGCCGCTCCTGGGCAGTGGTTTCGCGAACGATCTCGATGCTGCCCTTGAAGTAGGCGCCCTCTTCGATGGAAACCGTGGCCGAGACCAGATCGCCGATCACGTTGCCGCTCTTGCGCAGGTCGATCTTGTCGCGCGCCGTGACTTTACCCTCGACCGCGCCGTGAACAACCACCTGGCGGGCGCGCACGTCGGCCTTCACCCGGCCCTGCGGACCGACCGTGAGACAATGTTCGGGGACGTCCACGCTGCCCTCGAACTGCCCCTCGATCAGCAGGTCCTCCTTCCCTGACAGTTCCCCTTTGAGCGCCAGCGACCCGCCCAGGACGGTCGAGTGGTTCTGGCTCGAGGGGGTTGAAATCGGCATTCTCGGTGCATTTATCTCTGGCATAGGTGTCGTATCCATTTTGGGAGTCGCAGGCGGAATTAGAGAAGCAGGAGTCTGCACCGGAACAGGGGCCGGAGAAGGCGCCGGTTGAGGATCCGGCGACGGGGTAGGTCGGGCTTTCTTGTCCCAAAGCATATTTGCTCCCTTGTCTCTGCCTGCGCTGGGTTAAATTACATTGGACTCAACCCGAGCGCAACGCGAGTTTGCATCTCGCCAGGCTTTCACGCTCAGGGCGCCGAATACCGGGCTCGAAGTGCCACCCCATTACTCGGCGTCATGGCAGACGTCTCAGGCGTCCGACCTCCCCCTTGGCCGTTGGAAGCGCGTAGCATACTCCAAACCAAGGTTCGTTGTCGACAAAATATTAGTGCTTAACTCGGTACCGTGACACGGCTGATTAACTGGAGGCGTCGCCGGCGGCATCCTGAAGACGACCGGGGCGTCAGGTATCCACATCCCGCCCCGCGGAAGTCACCGACTACAGCCGCTTGTGGCGCTTCGGGCGCCGGGTCTGGGAAGGCGGCGAGATCAAGACGATCTTACGGCGCGGGAAGTCGAACCGGACAGACTCGAATTGGACGAAGAAGTCCTCGCCGAGCCATCCGTCCACTCTCTGGGCGGCGGGAACGGAGGCGTTAAACCCTGCGAACTCACGGGTTTGGATCGGCGCGGGGTGCAACAGAATCTCAATCCGGACGACCAGGTTCTTGGGCGCGCGCGGCAGGCTGGTGTAGTTTGAGGCCGTATCCACCACGAAGCGCAACTTCCCCTGCGACGTGGTCAACTCGACGACCGGCAGGCTGAAAACAGGGTCGAAGTCAATCTCGACGTCGGGCGAACCGGCGCCCTCCGCTCGGGGGTCGGCCAGAAGGAACAAGCCTGCAAGCAGGGCTACAAGAAGGCCCAGCATCGCCTTTCGCCATCCTGCCCATTGGATGTGGACAGCCACGCTTGCACCTGGAGTGGCGGCCGGTGCAGGCTTGCAGTCGGTCTGCGATTGGATTCACAGACTTGTGGTTGAACTCTCCGGCAGGACGTGGCGGTGACTGAAGCTGGGAAAGGGAAAAGGACCTTGCGTTAGCGGGCGCGGTCCTCTTACCGATCAATGCGAACCAGGATGAAGCCTCCCCAGGCTCCTTTTCAGCGGTCGCTCTTCGAACCCTTCTGCGCTGACATGAAGTAATTCATGACCGTCGCGGCTTGCGTGGCGTCGAGCGATTTCGAGACCAGGACGCAGCGGTACGATCCCTGGCTGAAGGAATACGTTTCCTGGTAAGGGCACTCCAACTTCTGACAGCGGATGCCCCCGACATGCGTTTCAACGCAGGAACCTGTGCCGAACGAGAAGTCGACTCCACGCGGCGCGACAAACACGCTGAAGCCTTGTTCGCCGCTGCGGTAAACCAGTTGGACGACCCGCTGTCCGTCAGCATGGGAAGCGCGATAGCTCACGAGATGATAGCCCGGAAGCGGTGTCATATCCCTGGCCGAGGCGCTTAGGCCGGCGGTACGCAGCGCGTCCTGCCGGTCGACGCTCGTGAAACGCGGCAAGGCGGTCGAGACCACTCGGAAGCTCGCGTCACGCGGGGCGGCCATCACCGGCACGACATAGGCGGCGAGGTCGAGCTGCTCTCGCCCCGCGGGCGCCGGCGTGGACGCGTTAGTCGCCGAGACGGGCGGGACGGGCGGCGCCGAGGCATTGGTTGAAGCATGGATTGAACGGCCCGAGCGCGGTGCGAGGCGGCTTACGCCTAAGTAAGCGACCACACTAACCAGGCCGGCCAAGACGGCAGCGGCGGCCCAGCGCATCGGTGGCCATCCCGGTGACGCGCTCGCCGCCGAGACGGCTCCGTCATCCTCCAGCCGGCCGACGAGTGAACTCCAGGTCCCCTCAGGAGCTTTGACTCCCACGAGATGCGTGGCGAGAGCCGCTCCAAAGCGGATTTCCTTGTATTCTTCTCGGCAGGATTGGCATTGGTCAAGGTGTTCTGAGATGCGAGCTCCTTGTTCGGCCGGTAGGACGCCGTCGGCAAAGGCGGAGAGGTCGTCGATGACGTGCTTTCGCCGTCCTGGCCACAATTTCGTTGGCCAGAACTTTATACACAGAATGCTCATGGCATCACCCCCCGGAACCCGGCCAGTTCGCGCGCCAGGATCTTGTGGCCGCGATTGAGCCGCGCCGCGACGGTGCCGGCGGGACACCCTAGTATCTCTCCAATCTCCTCGTAAGAGAGACCCTCGACGTAGCGCAGCAGGATCGCCGCCCTGACCTTGGGAGTCAGGCGCGACACTGCGCCCTCAACCGCTTCCTTCACCTGGCGCCGCAAGTAACTCTTCTCCTGCGGCCGGAGCTCCGACACTTCTTTGCCGCCCGTGGTCTGCTCATCAAAGGACACGAACCGGCTGTTCTTGCGCTGTTCGTCGATGCAGGTGTTCACCACAATGCGATAGAGCCAGGTCTCAAACTTGGATTGCTGGCGAAATTCGCCGAGTTTCGCGAACACCTTGATGAACACTTCCTGAGTCAGGTCCCAGGCGGCGGCAGAATCGCCGGTCGAGCGTAACGCAAGTGAATACACTTTATCCTTGTGCGCCTCGAACAGAAGACGCAGGGCCTCCCGCTCGCCGCGCTGGCAAGCCTCCAGCAGGTCGGTCTGCTGATCGTTCACTAAACTCACCGTGCCCACTGCATTCACAGCGTCCACCGGCATTTGCCCGTTAGACGCGCTAAGGCAATTTTTCCTTGCATCCAATTTGGGGGAAATTCCGGCCGCCATTGGACTTTATTGATGCGCGTTTCGCGAGAAAGGAAGAGTCGTTCACCTGGCTTTTCCTTGTGTTATTCTCGCGTCCCGCAAGCGCGTATTCACGCCGGGGAGGAAGGTGTCCTGACTTCCGTTAGAGGTTGAGCGACGGTTCTCTGACCCGGTTCGGATAGAATCGGGTTGGGAAAATCTCAAAAAAGGAGAACCGTCGTGGAGAAACCATATCACATCGTGGGGAAGG
>Ga0209167_10000218_pt1 | contig 53093 bp, 60 predicted proteins | sample Coa_R1_9_FD_187154 | JGI IMG/M metagenome (GOLD analysis project Ga0209167, IMG submission 187154) | Surface soil microbial communities from Centralia Pennsylvania, which are recovering from an underground coalmine fire - Coalmine... | ecosystem: Environmental > Terrestrial > Soil >...
TCGCGATCTCGGGTCGCTCTACTTCGCCCGCATGGATAAGGAGCGGACCGCGCAACGTCTCGCGCGTCGCATCAAAGAACTCGGCTACGAGGTCGAAATTCGCAAAGCCGCCTGAGTTTCTTGGTAGAATGGCCGTTCAATACGATCGAATTAACCGATTGCAGCCTAGCTTTCGGGTAATTGCTCGAAAAGCCTGTGCAAGAACGGTTCGTAGCTACCGGAGCGTCCGACCGAGTGCCGGTACACCGGCTCACGGACCTGGACCACGCTGGCAGTACGAACCGGTCGCATACTCTCATGGAATTTGAGGCATGCATCTTCCCAGTCGAGGCCGAGCCAGTCGAGCATCCGGCGCACCGTGACTCCCGGATTCTCAACCATCCTCTCATATTGCACTTCCAGCGTCCGGTTGGGCAGGACTTGCCGCCAATGTTCAGTAATGCGGAGGTAGTCCTTGATGCGCTCGGCGATATGGTCTGCCTGCGACGCCCATCTTATCGAGCGAAAATTCGTCAACCAGCACGAGAGTGCGATGTCGCGCAAATTGCGGCGGCAATGAATGATTCGGGCTTGAGGAAACATCACATGCAAGACGCCGACGAGAAGATAGTTGTCGGGCATCTTGTCGGTGATGCGAGTTTCCCCGCAACCGGATCGAGGCAGGTGGTTGAGGTAACGCGAGGCCGCTTCCCGGACGTTGCTCTCCTCAAGCTGAGGGATGCAGTCAAGGGGCGCGCCGCGATTGCCGCAGATCTGGGGCAGCGCGTCGAAACATTCACGCAGCAGCTTCAACTCGCCCGCCGCATGAACCTGCGAATGGCTCGCGAGGATCTGTTCGACGAGCGAAGTGCCCGACCGCGGCATACCGACGATGAACACTGGAAGTTGAGTATCGACCCCCATTCTCTCCGAGCGTGCAAAGAACTCCGGGGTGAAGATCGCACGTAACTGCGTTATGAAAGCGCGATGCTCCCCGGGATCGTACAGTTGACCCTGGCGCGTTCGCCGCTCCACGACGAGCGCATTACCCTTCGCTGAGTTTTCCGCCGCCTCGGCGAATTCCCCCCGCGCATCAAGCGCGTGCGCCAGTCCGAAATGCAAACCTGGCAACCGACTCTTTCGCACCGCGGTACTTGCAAGGCGGCGCAGACACTCAAGATCCGCCTCCGGCAGACGCCGGCCCATCAGCGACGCCAGCAGACCATAGGAGTCGCTGTCAGCCCGATCGCAGCGAATTGCGTCGCGCAACGCCCGCTCTGCTTCCGCCAACCGCCCGAGTTCCGTGTCTAGCTGGGCGAGCCCGGCATAGGCGGGTGCGAAATCCGGTCTGACAGCGAGCGCTTTGCGGCAGAGCGCATACGCCTGATCGTAATTACCCTCATCGCGAAGGATCGAGCTCAGCCCGACATTAGCTTCAGGCCATGCGGGGTCGCGCCTGAGCGCCTCCTCGTAGGCGGTGCGCGCCTCGACCATGCGTTCCTGCTCAGCCAGGCAACTGGCGAGATTCGCATAGGTCCGCGCCAATGCGGGATCCGCCTGCAGCGCTCTGTCGTACCAGGCAAGCGCTTCGTCGATACCGCCCTCCTCCTGGAAGGCTTGCGCGATGTTGCCGAGGATCATCGGATTGCGCGGGTCGAGGCGCAGCGCCTCGGCATAACGGCGCTGCGCCTCATCGAGCTTGCCGGCCTCCCTCAAAGCATTTCCGAGGTTGTTTTGCACCTCCGCTAGATGGGGCATCAGCTCCGCCGCGCGTGAACAGTGACCCAGCGCAGTAGTAATCTCGTGACGGTCGAGCAGGAGCTGGCCCAGATTGGAGTGAGCCTCGCCATATGAGGGGTCCGCCTGGACCGCCCGCCGGAATGCTGCGACGGCGCCAGCGTGATCGCCGAGCAGACGCAGCACGTTGCCAAGATTGTTGTGCGCCGTAGCAAACTCGGGATTGAGGCGCACGGCCTCCTCAAGGACCTCGCGCGCCTCGCCGGCCGCGCCCTGCTCCAGCAGTGCGACGCCCAGGTTGTTCATCGCGCCGACGTGCTGCGGATCGAGCGAAAGCCCGGCGCGGCAAGCCTGGATGGCGCGGGCCGAGTCCCCGAGGCGCCGATGGGCCTCGCCCAGATGCGCATGGAAGTCCGGGTTCCGCGCGAGTGCGATTGCCCGCATGATCCGCTCGACTGCGAGCTGCGGGTTCCCGGTTTGCATGGCCAGGACCCCCGCGAGATGGAGAGCGTCAGCATTATCTGGTTGGCGCTGAAGCACTGCGCCATAGAGCCGGTCTGCTTCAGACAAGCGCCCGCCCTGATGATGCGCCAGCGCCTCGGCCAGGGTATTCGGGATGGAGAATTTCTCTGGCAACGCCACTCCTCGAGCTCCAGCTAAGTCTTATCGAAGCGATAGAGAAGTTAGCGACAGTGACGATAAGAAAGACGTGGAGCGTGAATATTCTGCTTAGAGAGATTTGCACAAATTGCAGCGCGCAGCTATCGTTCAGCCATCACCGCCTCTGGGGAAGACCATGCGTAAGTATCAGCAAGTTGCGCGACAGCTTACGGCAGTTGAACGGACGGCGTCGAGCGACCCGCGTTTGCGCCGGCTGCTCGCCGCGGCCCCGATGGTGGTGCTGTTTGCGCTCCTGAACGTGCGTCCGGTCCGCGCTGCCTGCACCTTAAGTCCGAGCCCCGATCCGACCGTCGATGGCTCTTCCGCCAGTCTCCGCGCGGCCATCGAGACGGCGAATGCGAGCACAGAGGATTGTGTGATCAACCTCGCGACCGGGACCTACACGCTGACCATCAAGAACACTGACGGGCAGGATGACACTGCGGCGGAGGGCGATCTCGATATAACCGCCCCCGGCCAAACGGTGACCCTGCAGGGTGCGGGCCGTCGGCTCAGTATCGTCAATGCCAACGGCATCGACCGAGCTTTTCAAGTGCTCGGCGGCGCTAATGCAGTCTTCCGCGACCTGACGATCGAGGGCGGTGTTGCGCAAGACGACGGGACTGCGGGCGCGCTGGCCGGCAGCACCGAAGCGGAGGGCGGCGGAATCCTGGTGCAGGACGGCGGCCATGTTCTTTTGTCGCGGGTCTGGCTCACCAACAATCAGGCCATCGGCGGACTCGGAACTCAGACTGGTAGCTTCCTTGACGGGATCATCGGAGGAGCCGCGGCCGGTGGGGGACTTTTCCTTTCCGCCGGCACGATTCAGTTAACGAACTCCAAAGTGTTCGGGAATACAGCGACCGGCGGTGCTGGCGCTCGCGGCTTCTTCGGCGGGAGTACTGTCTGCCTTGTATGCGGCACCTTTTATGGTGGCGCCGGAGGCAGTGGTGAGGGCGGCGGGCTCTACGTCCTTTCCGGGAATGTGGCAGTGTCAACCTCTACGCTTTCCGGCAACAATGCCACCGGGGGCGCCGGCGGCTTAAGCGAAGCGCCCGGTACTTCGAATTACCAGCTTACAGGTCCTCCGGGAAACGGTGGAGCTGCGGAGGGCGCGGGCTTGTTCCTTGCTTCAGGCACGGTAACCGTTGGGCAAACGACGCTATCTGGCAACGTGGCAACAGGAGGTATAGCCGGCTATATTCCGTATGCGAACTATACTGGGGCGAGCGGCTCCGCGCTGGGCGCTGCGGGATCTATCGCCAGCGGCAATTTAAGGCTCACGAACAGCACGCTCTTCGGCAATACGGCGGAGAACGGCACGTTTGGCTATGGCGGTACCGTCGCCGGCGGTGGTCTCTACGCGGGCGGCGGGTCCCTTGAGCTCAAGGGTGTGACGGTCGCATCCAATCAGGCGTTGGCGACTTCAGGACGCTTGTCGCCGATTCCAAGTTCGGGCGGCGGGATCGCCAACGCCGGCGCGACCAACCTGCTCATCAACACCACGCTGATCGCCAACAACACCCAGAATTCCGGCAATCCTGACAATGGCGCGGACGTTTCCGGCGCGATCACTGCATCATTTTCGCTGATCGGTCAGAGCGCCGGCGCGACCATCACGGACGACGGCCACAACCTGCTCGACGTTAACCCGGTGCTGGATCCTCTGGGTCTCAGATCGAACGGCGGACCGACCCAGACCGTCGCATTGGAGAGCGGCAGCCCGGCGATCGATGCAGGCGACAACCCCATCTGCGCGGCAGCGCCGCCAAGGGGCCTGGGCGGCATCGACCAGCGCAGTTTCGCGCGCTCCGATTCCGCCGGCGACCACTGCGACATCGGCGCGTTCGAGGTCCAGGCACCCTAGCTATCACCATCGCGGCCCGACGCGATGAACCGAGCGTCTTCGACGGCGGCCGGCGGTGCCTGAAAAACCCTCGCCCGCGCCCAGCGCGCGACATCCACCAGCCCGATCATTACCGGAACCTCGATTAGCGGCCCGATTACCGCCGCGAACGCCGCGCCGCTATCGATCCCGAAGGTCGCGACCGCCACCGCGATCGCCAGTTCAAAATTGTTGGAGGCCGCCGTGAACGATAGCGTCGCGCACTGCGGATAAGTCGCCCCGACCCGCCTGCTCAGCGCAAACGAGACCGCGAACATAATCGTAAAATAGAGCAGCAGCGGCACCGCGATGCGCACCACGTCGAGCGGCATCCGCACGATCGCCGCGCCCTTAATCGAGAACATTACGACGATCGTGAACAGCAGAAACGTCAGCGTCAGCGGACTGATCTTCGGAATGAACCGTTGCCGATACCAACTCTTGCCCTTAGTCCTGGTCAGAATCATCCACGTGCCGAGGCCCGCGACAAATGGCACGCCGAGGTAGATGCCGACGCTCTCGGCGATCTGCCCGATCGTGACGTGGACAATCGCGCCGCCGAGGCCGAGCCAGTGCGGCAACACGGTGATGAACACGAAGGCGTAGAGCGAAAAAAACAGCACCTGAAAGATCGAATTGAAGGCCACCAGCCCGGCACAGTAATCCGAATCGCCCTCCGCCAGATCGTTCCACACGATGACCATCGCGATACAGCGCGCCAGCCCGATCATGATCAGGCCGACCATGTACTCCGGGCGGTCGCGCAGAAAAATCACGGCGAGCGCGAACATCAGAATCGGACCGATGATCCAGTTCTGCACCAGCGACAAGACTAAAATTTTCACATCGCGGAAAACGTCGCCCAACTCGTCGTAGTTCACCTTCGCCAGCGGCGGATACATCATCAAGATGAGGCCGAGCGCAATCGGCAGCGAGGTCGTGCCGACGCTCATGCGATCAAACGCCGCCTTCATCCCGGGGAAAACGGCGCCGAGCCCGATCCCGGCCGCCATCGCGAGAAAAATCCACAGCGTGAGATAGCGATCGAGGAACGAAAGCCGGCGCAATATCGACGCCGGCGCCACTGCGATACTTGCACTCATTTCCCCGGATCTCCTCCGCACCAAGCCCGTTGTTGCGTCTGCGATCCGGAGCAACAGGCGCTGCTCGCCGAGGGCGCGGGCGCGCAGCACGCCTCCTCCACCGGCCCTTTCGGTGTTGCCGGACGCGATACAACATCGGCGCCGTAAACCGTGCTCTCACCGAAGGTATAAAACGTCTCCCACGAAATCCCGCTCGGATCGGCGACCCAGCCCTTGTTGCCGCGCGCATAGCAGCACGATGCATTCTCCTGCTTCCTCACTGACTGCCCGGCGGCTTCCAGGCGCCCCGCGATTATCGTCAGCTCCTCATCCGAATCGACCTGCAGCCCCAGATGGTCGAGCCCGGTGACTGACGCTCCCGCGGTGATCGCAAAGTTCACCCGCGGATCATCGAGCATCCACTTCGGCTTTCAGCACGACCGGTTCAGTCCCGAACAGTGTCGAGTAAAAGCGCACCGAGGACTCCAGGTCCTCAACCATGACGTGAGCGTGAAAGCGTTTCATCCCGATACCCTCCGAGTTTTTCTGGTTGCAATCGTTGATTGTGGCGCGCACTCCGATTCGCAGCCGGACAAGCTGGCCGGAGCGCAGAGCTCAGGCCGCCCGCCGCAGCAATTTTCGGTCAGGTAACCAAGCAATGCGGTCATCAGCTTGAAGTTGGCGCTGTAGATGATCGACCGGCTGGCGCGCCGCGAGCTCACCAGCCCGGCGAACTTGAGCTGATTCAGGTGAAACGATAGCGTCGGCGACGGCTGCCCCAGCCGCGTCCCGATCTCGCCCGCCGGCAGGCCCTCGGGCCCCTTCTGCACCAGCAGGCGAAAAATATCCAGCCGGGTCTCCTGCGCCAGCGCGCCCAGCGCGCCGATCACCGCTGATTTCTTCATAGTTCTATATTTATAGAGATTTATGTATACAGAGTCAACCCACCGGACGCCGCGATTTGAAGCGCGAAGCACGGCATGGCGCGACCATCCTGCTCGTGTCGCCGCGCTCCACGCGCAAACCCGTGCGCAACTGGATTTCATCGATTTAAGCTCTGTGGCGATTCCCTGGCGCCGACTCCGCTTCACCCCCTCCGCGTGCTAGCCTGCTCAACGATGGCCGGGCAACTGGAATTCGCGCTGCGCGAGACGCCCCGACGGGTCGCGCTCAACGTCACGCAACTCGTCCGCGCGGTGCGCGAGACCCTCGAAGTAAACCTCGGCGAATATTGGGTCGTCGGTGAGGTCTCGAACGCCCGCCTCGCACCCTCGAACCATCTCTATTTCACGCTCAAGGACTCGCGCAGCGCCATCAGCGTCGTGATGTTCAGTACGGCCGCGCGCCGCCTCCGCTTCAGCCTCGAGAACGGGATGCAAGTCCTCGTGCGAGGACGGGTCAATCTGTATGAGGCGCGCGGGACGCTTCAGCTTTACGCCGAGGAGCTCGAACCGCGCGGACTCGGCGCGCTCCAGGCCGCCTTCGAGCAGCTCAAGCAGCGGCTCAGCGGCGAAGGGCTGTTCGATCCCGAGCGCAAGCGTCCGTTGCCGCTCTTGCCGCGCAGCATCGGCATCGTCACGGCGCTCGGCGGGGCGGCGCTATACGACATGCTCCGCGTGCTTTTTGATCGTTTTCCGAATCTGCATGTCATCGTGCGCCCAGCGCTGATCCAGGGTCCCAAAGCTGCCGCGGAAATCGCCGCGGCGCTCGACGATCTCAGCCGCGACGCGCGCGCCGAAGTCATTATCGTCGGCCGCGGCGGCGGTTCCCTCGAAGATCTCTGGCCCTTCAATGAGGAAGTCGTCGCGCGCGCGATTCGTCGCTCCGCGGTTCCGGTGATCTCTGCGGTCGGCCACGAAATCGATTACACGATTGCCGACTTTGCCGCCGACCTGCGCGCGCCAACCCCGACCGCCGCCGCGCAATTGGTCGTGCCGGTGAAAGACGACCTGCGCCGCCGCCTCGACGAACTGGGCGCGGCGATGGCGGGCTCGATGCGACTGGCGCTCGCGGCTCATCGCCGCCATTTCGGCCAACTCGAAGCGCGCCTGCGCGATCCTCAAGGCCTCATCCGCCAGATTCGGCAGCGTGTCGACGAGGCCGCGGCGGATCTCAGCCGCGCGATCGCGATTCGGCTCGCCGCCAGCCGCAGTCGCTTGCACGAGATGCGCGCGCGGCTCCGCAGTCCCGCCGCCCTCGCCCGCGAGCAGCGGCTCCGCCTGGCGATGGATTCGGCGCGGCTCACGGCTGTGATGCGGGTGCGTCTGGAGGTCGCCCGCGCGCGGCTCGCCGCGGAGGCGCGTCGGCTCGACGCGATCTCGCCACTGCGCGTGCTCGAACGCGGCTACGCCGTGGTCACCGATCCGCGCGACGGCCGCGTCGTCACCGACGCCGGCCCGGTTGCGCTCGGCGACGAGCTCATTCTCCGCCTCGCGCGCGGCCGCCTCCGCGCCGCAGTCATACAACGAGATCCTTGAGGAGCATTGTGCATGGCTGTCAACTCCGAGCGAAAATTCGAAGACGAACTGGCCGACCTCGAGGCCGTCGTCACGCGCATCGATTCCGGCGAGCTCTCGCTTGAGGATTCGATCAGCGCCTTCGAGCGCGGCGTCGCACTCGTGCGCTCGCTCAATCAGAAGCTCGATCAGGTGGACCGGCGCGTGGAAATCCTCACCCGCGGCCCGCACGGCGAGCTGAATAGCGCGCCGTTTGAACGTGACGACTCAGCCGCGGACCTCGCCAATGGCCAGTCTCCAGCCACGACCCGGAACGGACCAAAGGATGACGACGATATTCCCTTTTGATCCCGAGCTGTTGCGCGCAACGATTTAGCCCTATGCGCTCACGGCTCGATCTGGAGATGACGCGGCGCGGACTCGCCGAGAGCCGCGAAGCCGCCCAGCGCCTGATCATGGCCGGCCGCGTCCGCGTCAATTCCCGGCCCTCGGCCAAACCTGATCTCAAGGTGGACGATTCCGTCCCGATCGAGCTGGTCCGCGGCGCACGCGAATATGCGAGCCGCGGCGCGTACAAGCTGCTCGCCGCGCTCGAGCGCTTCGCGACCCCCGTGGTCGGACGCTGCGCGCTCGACGTCGGCGCCTCGACCGGCGGCTTCACCGACGTTCTGTTGCGCCGCGGCGCGGCTCACGTCATCGCGCTCGATGTCGGCTACGGCCAACTCGCCGAGCATCTGCGCACCGACCCGCGCGTCACCGTGATGGACCGCACCAACATCCGCGGCGTCCGCCCGGCTGATCTGCCTTGGCCGCCCGAGCTCATAGTGATCGATACGAGCTTCATCTCGCTGCGGCTCGTATTGCCCGCGGTCGTTGGGCTGCTCGCGCATCCGGGCGAGATTCTGGCCCTGGTGAAGCCGCAATTCGAGGTTGGCCGCGGGAAGGTCGGCAAAGGCGGGCTCGTGCGCGACCCCGCCCTGCGCGAAGCCGCCTTGCGCGACATCGTCAACGCCGCCGCGGCTCTCGGTCTCGAATTCGGCGGTTCAATCGATTCGCCGATAACCGGCGCTACCGGCAATCGCGAAATTCTGACGTACTTCGCCGCTCCTTGAGTCAAGCGCAGGTGCGCGCGCGGTCGCGAATTTCGCGTTTGCATCGCCCGGCGATTCTATTACGCTTAAATCCATTGGACTCAATCGCAATCAACAGCGGCCGGGCGCTCTTGCCGGGCCGTCTGCTGGCGACTGCGGCCGCGACGATGCTCGCGCTGCTGGTCTGTCGCCTTCCCGCCAATGCCCTGTCCGAGGAATCAATCGAGCCGTCGCCGACGACCCATACCACCTCACACGCGACGACTGCCCGCGATGAATCCGTCGAGGCGGCGCCACTACCGCCGCGCGCGACCTTTCCTTATGCGATTCGAGAGGGCGACACACTCGGCGCGATCGCAAATCAGTTCGGCCTCGCCGTCACGGACCTGACCCGCATCAATCACGTCACCGAGGAGACCGATCTTGAAGTCGGACGCGTGCTCCGCATCCCCAACCCGGCGGTCGCCCACGAACGTGAACTGACCGCCGAGATCGCACGGCTCCAGCGCGCACTGCAGGATGCGACATACGGCGCGCAGGCCGCAGATCAGCGGCTGGCCGCCGCCCGCACACGCACCAACGAGCTGGAAACCTTCGTCGGCCAAACCGGCCATGCGTTGCGTCTTTTGACCTGGTGGCGCGCCGCCGCCTACATTTCCGGTGCTCTGGGACTTCTCGCCGTCGGCGCGATGCTGCTGGCGTTGATCGAATGGTGGCTGCTGCGCAGCCGTTTTCGCGCCGTCGCTGAGGCGAACGAATCGATGCGCCGCCTCGACTATCGCTACCGCACCGCGTTGGCCAAAGTCGAGCTCCGCCTCCAGGAACTCTATGGTCGCCGCCGCCGCGGTCTTCACGACGGCCAGGAGCGGCCCAAGCTCGCCGAAGAAGCTGAAATCGAACGTCTCAATCGCGAGCTCAGGATGGTGCTCGAACGCCAACTCGAGCAGCTCGGCCCGCCCGGCGCGATCGCGCGCCGCGCCCGCTGGCGTCTGCGTATCGCCGGCATCGGCTCACCGGTCGAGGCGCGCTCGCTCCGTCGTTAGCAGCGCCCAGCTTCCCACTCAAGTTGTGCGCGCATCAAGGGTGGGATGCGAGTACACGCAAGACCTTCTTCGAGCACCGAATCATTTGTGCCATCATTGATTGGGACGGCGCGCGCCGCACTCTACTCAGGCCCGCAAGTAAGAATCCGCGAGGAAGTTGAAATCGATGAGCGAAAAAATTGAAAAAACCGACGAGGAATGGCGCCAGTTGCTGACCCCTGAGCAGTTCCAGGTCGCGCGCAAAAAAGGCACCGAGCCCGCCTTCACGGGCAAGTACTACGACCTGCATGATCAGGGCATGTTTCTCTGCGTATGCTGCGGCAATGAACTGTTCTCCTCCGAGACCAAATACGACTCCGGCTGCGGCTGGCCGAGCTTTTACGCGCCGCTCGATCAGTCGAAGGTCGAGAATACCGAGGACCGTTCGTACGGGATGCGGCGGACCGAGGTCACCTGCTCGCGCTGCGGCGCCCATCTGGGCCACGTCTTCGAGGACGGTCCGCGGCCGACCGGCTTGCGCTACTGCATGAACTCCGCGTCGCTGAACTTCGTCAAGGGCGACGGCGAAAAATAAGGCCGCCCCGCCCTCGGATGACCGCCACGTTTCCAGCTCCGGCCGCACTCGGCCTCGACGATCGGCCGTCGGCTGCGTCCGTGGCCATCGAGCTGAGCGAGATCAGTTTCAACTACGGCGAGCGCCGCGCGCTCGAGGCTATCAGTTGCGTGATCGCCGAGCGTGAAATCTTCGGCCTGCTCGGACCCAACGGTGGCGGCAAGACCACACTGTTCAAGCTGCTCTCGACCCTCGTGCCCATACAGGCCGGCGACGCTCGCATTCTGGGCTGCGATCTGCGCACTGCTACGGCCGCGCTCCGCCGCCGCCTCGGCGTGGTCTTTCAGCATCCGAGTGTGGACGGCAAGCTGACCGTCGCCGAAAACCTGGCGCATCACGGTCGCCTCTACGGCATGAGCGGCGCGCATCTGCGCGCACGGTCGGCCGCGATGCTCGAGCGGGTCGACCTGACCGCGCGCGCCGGCGAACTGGTCGAAACCCTATCGGGCGGCCTGCGCCGGCGTGTCGAATTGGCCAAGGCGCTGCTCCATCAGCCCGAGCTGTTGATTCTCGACGAACCCAGCACCGGACTCGATCCGATCGCGCGGCGCGAGTTCCTCAACTATCTCACGACGCTCCGCGATCAGGACGGCATCACGATCGTCTTGACCACCCATCATATGGAAGAGGCCGACCGCTGCGATCGGATCGGCCTGCTCGATGAGGGGCGGATGGTCGCGCTTGCGCCGCCGGGTGAGCTCAAGTCGCGAGTCGGCGGCGACGTCGTCGTGATCCGCGCAATCGACCCCGAGACGCTGCGCGCCAAGGTCGAAGCGCGGATGCACGTCAAGGCGGCGTTGGTCGACGGCACGCTCCGCATCGAGCGCGCACGCGGCCACGAGCTGGTGCGCGACGTGGTCGAGGCGTTTGGTCCCGAAATCGAATCGGTGTACTTCGGCAAGCCCACACTCGAGGACGTTTTCGTCCACCTGACCGGCCGCAGGTTTACCTGGAATTCCGCGGAGGCCGGCAGTTGAGCAATGCACTTCTCGGCGCCGGCACACTGTGGCTGCGCGAAATCACGCGCTTCTGCCGCCAGCGCAGCCGCGTTATCGGCTCGTTCCTGCAACCGCTGGTCTTTTGGCTCCTGCTCGGCGCCGGGCTCACCGGATCGTTCCATCCGGCTGGGATGCCCGCCGACATGAACTATTTCGAATACCTCTATCCGGGCTTCATCGTGCTGGTGCTGCTGTTCACCGCGATCTTCGCGACCATCTCGACCGTCGAGGATCGCCACGAGGGCTTCTTGCAAGGCGTCCTGGTCGCGCCGGTCTCGCGCGCGACCGTCGTGATGGGCCAGGTGCTCGGCGCGACCACGCTGGCCTGGGTTCCGAGCTGCATCTTCCTTGTTCTCGCGCCGCTCGCCGGTATTCGCCTGTCCGTCGGCGCCGTCCTGATGTCAGCGGCGATCATGGCGCTCATCGCTTTTGCTCTGACCAGTATTGGGCTGCTGATCGCGTGGCGGATTGAATCGACCCAGGGCTTCCACGCGATCATGAACCTGATTCTGATTCCGATCTGGCTCTTGTCGGGAGCATTCTGGCCGGTGAGCGGCGCGCCGGTCGCGCTAGAATGGGCGATGCGGCTGAATCCACTGACCTACGGCGTCGCGGCGCTGCGCGAAGCGTTGTACACGAGTCAGCCGGGTACCGTTGCGGAAATGCCGAACTTCGGCTTGTCGTGCGCCGTCGCGATCGTCTTCGCGGTCGCCACCTATCTGATGGCCGCGCGCGTCGCTCAGCACGCGATCGTGCATTAATCTCTTTCACCGTCCGGACATCGCGCCCGCTCCGTTGTCGCGGCTCTTGCTTGATCGGACAGACAAAATTGTTTCGCGTGAAACATTTTTGTCGGCTTCCGGAGGGTCCGCCCTCCGTCCGACCGAGCAAAAGCCGCGACAACGGAGCGGCGTGCCGTCGTGGCGGTGAAACAGAATGTTTCACGTGAAACGATCTAACAAGTTTCTTCAAACGGGCGGCGCAAAGTGAAAGGTTTCACCCTTGTATGGTTCTGCAAGCGAGCGGAGCGCGGAGCGTGCGGCCGGTGAAAAACGCGACAACGAGCGCGTACTGTCAGAACGGTCAAAAAGATTCGGAACGGATGCCGTAGGCGTAGCCAACCAGCAGCATCATCAACATCAGTTCAGGATCCACCGAGGGGCCTAGCGGGCTGTAATGCTTCGCCAGAACCCTTCTCGCCTGCAAAGTTAAGTACCGCATCGAGCTGGCGCAGAAGGTGATCGGAAGGAACGTGGTTCTCAAGACGGAATTGATAAAACAACTTCTCCGATGCATTCTGCCTTCCCATCATTACCCCTTCCTCCGCCGCTCCGCCGGTCAAACGGAATCATAGCCAAACCTCCATTACAACTACTCCTTCAAAAACTACCGATCCATTTTGAGCGGTGGTGATTGCTTTCTAAACGGCTGCGATCGCGAGAACGCATATCGTCCTCGCCGTTGTCACAGTTACGGCAAATTTCAGTGGTCGCGTTCACAGGTTCCGTCCGCGTCCGGTCAGCGTCGACGTCCCCAGCCGCTAATGGCTAGGCAGGGAAGAAGGCAATACAGGTGAAAGGGTTGTCACCAAGGCTGTACGGCGGAGCGGTTTCGGCGCTTGAGTGTAAAGCGGGGCTGCGGACGACCGTCGTCCAGCCGGACTCAAGCGTTCTTCTGCTCTTTTAAGGCGTTTACAAAGTCGTCCATTGTCAATGTACCGATAACATTTAGCTCATCATCAAGCACTTCGAATAAGACGCCATCTTTTCCGCGAACACTATAGAATACAACGCCGCCGTCATCTCCGGCTCCTTCCCGATGCGGCTCGCCCGGAGGAGTGGAAGTATAACTCCCTACGGGGCGCACCTCCTTGAGTGCGCCATTCGGCTCGTACAAACGATGCTCGCCCTGAACTACTAGCGTGTTAGTCAGCGCCAAGTGACGATGCAGAAAGATCTGCTTGTTTGCTGGAAATTTGAGAATAAAGTCGACGATTTTGCCCGGCACATCTACGTTGAACATAGCAAATACGAAGTTCTCGAAGTCACCTAGTTTATACCAGCGAATGTTTCGGTCATCGAACGCGTATGAGGTTGCTTCAACCGGGACTGCGGCGGCCATCAGATCGTTCCTCCTCAATTGGTGGATCTACGCTTAAAGCTCGTAGCAGATGGTGGGCGGTAGTGCGAGCTGTTCAAGATTGCTTTCAAACAAGACTTCTTCAACATCATCATTACTTTTTGAACCACTCGGCGGCGCGCGCGAGCGTCGGATAGCCCGAACCGATCTGAATCAGGACGCCGTGGCTGCCGCGTGGCGAAATGAACGCCTCGTATGAACTTGGCGAAAACTCCCGTTCATCGACCAGCTTGATGCCCCGTCCTTTCAGTTCAGCGATTTTCGCCTTCGCGTCGGGGACGTCGAGGGTCAGATGATGCACCCCCTCGCCGCGTCGCGCGAGAAAGGCGTGCAGATAGGAATCGTCGCCCAGCGGTTCGAGCAATTCGAGCACGAAGCCATTGAAATCGAACTCGGCGATCTTGTAGCCGGCCGTAGGGTTCTCGTGCTCATAGAGCAGGGTCGCGCCTAACACGCCCTCGAAGAATTTGCGCGCCTCGGCGACGCTCTTGACCGCGATTCCCAGGTGATCGATTTTGCCGATTGGCTGATTTGCCATCTGAAGCCCGTCCCGGATTTCCTTAGCGTTGCGCACGGGAGATAGTACACGAATGCCGGTCAATGGACCGTGGAAAATGCCGCCGCTGATCAAGGTCTACGAGGCGCTTGGGGCGATCGGCGATGGCCGCGTCATGATCGTCGATGAACGGGAAGCGACGGTCGCCTCCTCCGACGGCCGCAAGCACTACGAGGTCGTGAGCGAGGGCCGCACGATCTCAGCGAACGACAACGCTTCGTATTGGCAGGGCTATCTGGGCTATCCGGCGATCGCGGTGCTGCTCGCGCGGGGGGTTCTCACGTGCAATCACGAAACCACGATGGCGCTGCGCGGGATTCCATGGAAGGAGCTCAATCGCCGCTCGCACAACGATTATGTGCGCGCGCTCGCCGAGGTTGCGACGACGCTCGAAACGCGCGGCGCCGATCCGGAGCTTGTGCGCGGCGAGTGTATGGCGCTTCTGGAAGCCTTGCGCACGCTGGCGCCGCTGATGGGGCCGCGCCGCCGCCCGGCTCCCTCGCACTAGCGCACGGCCAACTACGGCGCTGGATAGACCGGTGATTGTTATTCGAGCTTGCGCGCGCGCCAGACGCCACGCTCGAAGACCGCGCCGCCCGAGGAGGCGGTATAGCCGCCATTGACGCGGTCGCCGGAAGTGCGTCCGTTGAAGATATAGCTGGTGCCTTCGGGAAGAATCACGCGCATCGTGAGCAGCGCTCCATTGATCGTGGCCGACGCCACTTTGCCGGTCTCCTGCTGATGAAAGCAGTTTTGATTGCCATAAGCGCACTTGTAATAGCCCTTGAGCTTCCCGTCCACCCCCTGGATTACGCTGATCGTCACCTTCTGCTGCGCATTGCATCGATCGGGCAGCAAACTGGCGGCGCAGCTAGCGAGCGTGGTGCCCTTATAGATGCCGACGATTTTCTCCCCCGGATTTGTGGCGACGGCGTCGCCTGCCGGAGACGGCGGCGCCTCCTGAGCGCGGCTTAGGCCTTGCCCCAACGCCAACACGGCAACCAGTGTCATGGAAAGGATCAAAAGAATTCCGGCCCGCGTATTCAGTTGGATCATGGATGCCCTCATATCCTCCGCGTGGATACTCAACAGTAAGGAATGACGATTCTGGTCGTCAACGACGAATCTTCGCCGTCGAGAGGTGGCCGAGGGTAACGGCGTCAAAGACTTTTGCTCGGGGTGCTTGGACGCGAAGCTGCTCGGCGGCGTGCGATGCATCCGCGGCAGTCGGGAAGATACCGAAGACCGCGCCGCCGCTGCCGCTCATCGCCGCGCCGAGCGCACCCAACTGTTCGAGCAACGACTTGAGCCGCGCGATCTCCGGCCACGCGGTCATCGCCGGCGCCGCGAGATCATTGATCAGAACGTCGGAACTGAGCCGTCCGGCGATCGCGGCTTCGATAATGTGATTTGGGGCCGGGCCGCTCCAGCCTTCGCGCGCCAGGAGCTGGAAGACCGCCGCGGTGGATACGGCAACGGGCGGGACGGCGATCAGCAGTACGAGTGGAGTGAAGCCGGCCAGCGGCTCGATCCGTTCACCGATACCGCGCACGCGCGCGGGCGCCGGATCGAGAAAAAAGGGCACGTCCGCGCCGAGCCGGAGCGCGATCGCAGCGAGGCGCGCGGGATCTTCGATCCGCGTTAGGCGCGCCATCATGCGTAGCACCGCGCCGGCGTCGCTCGAGCCGCCACCCAGCCCGGCGCCGACCGGAATCTCCTTGTGCAAGTCGATCATGACCTCGGCGGTTAGGCCGAACTTGGTCATGAAGGCGCGGGCGGCGCGGACAGCGAGGTTATCGTCGTCGGGACCGAGGTTCGTGTGCTCGCAGCGGAGCGAGATCGCGCACTGCGGCGCCGGCCGGATCGCGAGGCTGACGCGATCGTAGAGCGAGATCGGCGCGAAGAGTGAATCGAGCTCGTGATAACCGTCGGCGCGCCGTCCGGTCACGCGCAGAAATAGATTAATTTTCGCTGGCGCGAGTTCGCTCAGCAGCTTGACCATCGTGAGGGGCTCGAGGCGGCGTCAGGGGAATGGCGGGCCGGCGCCAATCACGCGAATCGTCGGAGCGCCGGCGGCGCGCTGGGCGTCGCGCCGGATTAGACGCACGAAGCCCAGGAAGGTCACGATCAGTCCGACGATCACCAGGCCGTAGCCGGTCACATAAGTCGCGTGGTAGAAATCCATCCGCGCGGTCGCATAGGAAACGCGGCGCTGCTCTTCGGTGAAGGGCTGGAGGACGGCGTCGACGGCGCCGGCGAGTTCGTCGAAGCTGCGATAGGAATCGTTGGCGGCAGGGTCGGGTTGTGTCGCGACGATACTGTCGTACTGGCGGGTGCGATGGCGTCCGACCAGCCAGTTGGCGACGCCAATCAGCACCAGCCCAAGGCCCAGCGCCACCATCCAATCGCGCGAAACGTCGGCGACCTTCATGCTCAGTTAAAGATATGATTCGTTTGGCGCAGAGACAATGCGCGCCCCCGCCTCAGCGCGTTTCGCTCGACTGTTGGCGTTACAGAGTGTGCTTTATCGCAGTGGGCCTTACTAATACGATGGAACTATAAATCACGCAGCCACCGTCTCAAGATTAATGCCCGAGAACAAACTCGACACTCTCATCGACCGTTTCCTTCAGCGCGACCGCGTTGCGCTGGCCCGCCTGGTCACGCTGGTGGAGAACCGCGCGGCTGAGGTCAGCGCGGTCATGGAGCGCATCTACAATCGCACCGGCCACGCCTACGTGATCGGACTGACCGGGGCGCCGGGCGCGGGTAAATCGACGCTGGTGAATCGGCTGATCGCGAAGTATCGCGCGCAGGACAAGCTCGTCGCCGTGCTCGCGATCGATCCTTCGAGCCCCTTCTCTGGGGGCGCGGTGCTGGGCGATCGCGTGCGCATGACGGATCACTATAAGGACGCGGGCGTGTATATCCGCAGCCTCTCGTCGCGCGGCCATCATGGGGGCTTAAGCCGCGCGGCGCGCGAGGTCGTCAAGCTGCTGGACGCCTTTGGCCACGACGTCGTGATAATCGAGACGGTCGGCGTGGGGCAGACCGAGCTGAGCGTGATGGATTTGGCCGAGACCACGGTGGTCGTCACCGTGCCCGAAGGCGGCGACGGGGTGCAGGTGATGAAGGCCGGGCTCAACGAGATTGCCGACCTCTACGTGGTCAACAAGGCCGATCGCGACGGCGCTGATCGGATCAAGGCGGAGCTCGAACTAAGCGTGCATCTGCGCCGCGAGGGCGGCTGGCGGCCGCCGGTGCTGTTGACTCAGGCCGCGGCGGACGTCGGCGTGGACGCGGTGGTCGCGGCGATTGAACGCCATCGCGCCTACCAGCGCGAGCATCGCGACCCGGCGCGCGAACGCGAGCGGCGCGCGCACGAGTTTATCGAGGTGCTGACCTCGCAAATCGAGGAGCGCACGACGCGCGCGCTCAAGGCCGGCGCCGACGGCCTGCAAAGTGTACTCGCGGAGGTGCGCGCCGGCGCGCTCAATCCCTACAGTGCGACGCGGCGGATTATTCTGAATCGCGCCGTGGTCGCGGATCTACTTGCCGATCCGCGCGAGCCCGAGACGGAGCGGTAGAGCAGCACCGATGGCAACGCGCAAACACGCTGCGAGCGAGCAGCGTTCGAGCGATCACCGGCTGTTCGCGATCGGGGACGTTCACGGCTGCGCGGACGAGTTGGCAGTGATGCTCAAGGCCCTGGAACTCAGGGCGGGCGACACCATCGTCTTCGTCGGCGACTATATTGACCGCGGGCCGGATGCGCGCGGCGTCGTCGAGCTGGTGCTCGAACTGCAAAAAGGCGCGGCGACCGCGGTATTCCTCAAGGGCAATCACGAAGACATGCTGCTGAGCTATCTCGGTCTCCCCGGTCATTATGGTGAATCGTTCCTGTTCAATGGCGGGATGCAGACGATCGCGAGCTATGGTCTCAAGCGCGCCGACCCGGCGGAGGCCTGTGCGGCGCTCCCCGCGCCCCATCTCGAATTTTTCCGCAGCCTGACGAACAACTATCAGCGGCCGCCCTACCTCTTCGTCCATGCCGGCGTGCGCCCCGGCCTCCCGCTTGAAGATCAGGAGGCCGAGGACCTGCTCTGGATTCGCCACGAGTTCATCTTCAGCCCGCATCAGCTTGACGCGACCGTGGTCTTTGGCCATACGCCGATGCGCACCGTGATGACGGACTTACCGTATAAGATTGGGGTTGACACTGGGTTGGTTTATGGCGGCAGCCTGAGTTGCGTCGAGTTTAGCGAAGGGGTCCTCTATCAAGTCGGACGCGGCAGCCGCGCGGTCAAGAAAAGCGCAATCAAAGTCATCTGAACAAGGTCAGCTGAATAACTCTTTCGCCCGATGCGAGCGCCCGCTATTGTGATGCGTTCCGGTGGCGGCGTAGCTCAGTTGGTTAGAGCATGCGGCTCATATCCGCAGTGTCGCAGGTTCGACTCCTGCCGCCGCCACCACTCCGCACCGTTCCTCCTGAAAGCCCATAAGCGCGCGCGTCGAGCCGCAGATTTGCCGCAGCGCGGAGTCGAGCCTGATGGTACGATTGCAATAATGCGTGGCGGATGGTGGGGGTGATGGCGGCAGTTTCGGCAGACTCGAGGGCACGACTCGCACGGATTCCCGAGGCGGTGCGGCACGTCCATCTAATCGGGGTGGGCGGCTCGGCGATGGCGGCGCTGGCCGGGATGCTGGCTCATCGCGGTTTTCACGTCACCGGCTCCGACACGCAAGTCTATGAACCGACCGCATCGATTCTGAAACGGCTCCGGATCCAAGTGCAGGCGGGTTACGACCCGGCCCATCTGGCGGCACCCGATCTGGCAGTGGTCGGCAACGTCGTGATGCGGAGCAATCCGGAGGCCGCCGCGCTGCTCGCCAGCGCGATTCCTTATGTCTCGATGCCCGAGGCGCTCTGGCATTTCTTCCTGCGCGAGCGGCGCGTCCTGATGGTCGCCGGGACGCATGGCAAGACCACCTCGACCGCGATGATGGCGCGCGTGCTCGAATCCGCCGGGCGCGATCCGTCGATGCTGGTGGGGGGCGTGGCGCGCGACTTCGCCGCGAACTATCGGCTCGGCGGCGGCACGGATTTCGTGATCGAAGGCGACGAGTACGACACCGCCTTCTTCGACAAAGGACCCAAGTTTCTGCATTACCGCGCGCGCGGCGCGATCGTGACCGGGGTCGAATTCGATCACGCCGACATTTATCGCGATCTCGACCATGTGCAAGCGTCGTTTCGCGCGCTCGCGGCCCAACTCGACGCCGGCCGGGTGCTCGTGGTGTGCGCGGATTTTCCGCACGCGTTGACGGCCACGGCGGCGACCGCGGCGCGACGGCTGACCTTCGGGTTGAGTGCCGGGGAATTCCGCGCCGTCGACATTGCGATCAATCCCGATGGCGCGCACTTCGCGATCGCCCGCGACGGCGTAATCCTGGCGCGCGGGTTGCATCTGCCGGTGGGCGGCCGGATGAACGTCGCGAACGCGCTCGGCGTCTGGGTGCTGCTCAAGGAGTTCGGGCTGACCGACGACGAATTGTCTGAGGGGCTCGCGAGCTTCAGCGGGGTCGCGCGCCGCCAGGAGATAGTCGGCGAGGCCGGGGAGGTGATCATAATCGACGACTTCGCGCATCATCCGACGGCGATCCGCGTCACGCTCGAAGCGATGGCCGAGCGCTACGCCGGGCGGCGCCTGATCGCGGCCTTCGAGCCGCGTTCAAACAGCGCGCGCCGCGCCGTTTTCCAGGAGGGTTTTGCGACCGCTTTCGATCGCGCCGCGCGGGTTTATCTGGCGCCGGTCTATTTCAAGGAGAATGATCCACTGCCGGTGGAAGATCGCCTCGATGTGCCAGCGCTCGCTCGCGCGATCAGCGGACGCGGCCCAACCGCCGCGGCTTGCGATTCGGTGGATCAGATCGTCGAGCGGATCGCGGCTGAGGCGCGGGCGGGCGACGTCGTGCTGTGCATGTCCAACGGCCCCTTCGAGAATCTGCCCGCGCGGCTATACGTGGAACTTGGACGACGCGGCTAGCTCGACGCGAGGAGCTGCAAGAGCTCGTCGAGATCGGTTTCGCGGAGCGAGGGTCGCAGCAGATGCGCGCCGCTTAGTTCGCCCGCCGGCGCCGTCTGGCTGACGCCGAGCACCTTCATTCCGGCTCGCCGCGCCGCGGCGATGCCGGCGGCGGTGTCTTCAATCGCCAGGCATTCGGCGGCCACGATCGAGGGGCGCGGGCGCAACAAAAAGCCCAGACGGCCGAGCGCAGCCAGAAAGCCGTCCGGCTCGGGTTTGCCGTGGGCGACATCTTCAGCGGCGATGACATCGAGAAAAAGCTCGCGAATTTGTCCGCGGGTCAGGATTAGTTCGGCTTCAGCCTTGAGCGTGCCGGTGGCGATTATCAAGGGAAACCGTTCGGCGCATCGCCGGACGAAGTCTGCCGCGCCCGGGTAGAGCACGTCGCAGCCGGCGATGCTCGATTGGTAAAGCGCCGCCTTTACCGCCATCAGGTTTGCGACCAGCGAAGCGTCTGTGATCCGACCGCGATCGGCGAGCAGCGTCGTGAAGAGGTCCTGATCGGTGAAGCCAATCAGGCGGTCGAAGTACTCGTCGCGATCAAGCTCGATCCCATACGGCGCAAGGCTCTCGCGGAAAGCCTCGAAGTGCAGCGACTCGGTATCGGCTAGCGTACCGTCAAGATCGAAGATGATGGCGCGAATCATCGAGGCGGCGACGCGGACTAATTCTGATTCACCCCGATCACCGAGAGCTCGCCGGTCGGCAGCACGACGCTGTCGTGCGTCATGATATTCGCGGTTGACGGGGCAGCGCTGACCAGTTGGGCGGGCGCGAGCGATTGGAGATCCCAGATCCGCGACGGTGCGAGCGGCGCCAGCTCGCTCACGTTACCTAATGGAACATCGGCCACGCTAACTGTGATTGCCCGGGCAATGATTGCGCCGTGCTCCTCGCGCAGCCGGTAGGTTCCGGGCGGCAGATCGGCGGCGAAGGAGCCGTCAGCCGCGGTCGGAGTCATATAGATGTCGCGCGTGGCGCGGTTTTCAAAATGGAGATATCGATTAGCCAGGGGCGCCGCGGTTTCATAGCCGGTAAACGTACCGTTGACGTGCGCCGCGCGCGCCGGCAGCGCCGCAACGAGAAGCGTCAGAACCGTCGCGATCGCCGCGAGGGCGCGCCGAGAAGAAATCCGGGTTTTCGAAATCATCTTCCTCGAAATCATGTGCGGCCTGTTGTATCCTGAAGTCATCTCGAAGGCAAAAAGGCGGCGCAAACAGGATGGCATCGGTAACGCTCTATCACAACCCAGGTTGAGGCCACTCGCGCGACGCCCTCGGATTACTCGAAGGGCGCGGTGTCGAGTTCGACACTGTTGAGTATCTCAAAACGCCACCGACTCGCGCCACGCTCGAGCAGATTATTGCGATCCTCGAGGGGCCGGTTGGTGAGCTGGTGCGTAAGGACAAGCGCTTTGCGGAGCTGAAGCTTGAGAGCGGAGCTTACACGACCAAGGAGGCGGTCGTCGAATTGCTGCTGAGTCATCCCGAGCTGATGCAGCGGCCGATTGTGATTCATGCGGGCCGTGCGGTGATTGCGCGTCCAGCGGAAAAGCTCGCAGCGTTATTTTAGCAGGCTCGAGGAATCTGGCGGGCGCTCGAACGCGGAACTCGTTTGCTCGCTTCGGCTAGCAATCGAGGCCAGGGCGTCCGCTCAGGCGCTTTTGGCGACCTTGCCGCCGCGAATACATCGGGTGCAAACGAGGATCCGGCTGACTCCGCCGGCGAGCGCCGCGCGCACTTCCTGCAGGTTGGGATTCCAGCGCCGCTTGGTTTTGTTGTTGGCGTGGCTGACATTATTGCCGACCGAAGGCCGTTTGCCGCAAATTGCACAGTGTCTCATCAGTAGCGTTCTCCAAAGTCGCGGCCTCGCGCGGCCTGCCCGAACGGATAAAATAGCGGTACGGGCGACCGGATTAAAGGCCCGCGATGGGAGACGCGGCGCTACAGCTTGAGTCGGAGCGTCGAAAACCTCAGATTGTTGGCAGAGCCGACGGTCATGACGGAACGGACTATCCATATTCTGCCGGAGCAGGTTGCCAGCCAGATCGCTGCGGGTGAGGTGGTCGAACGGCCGGCATCCGCCCTGAAAGAGCTGGTCGAGAATTCGATAGACGCGGGCGCACGCAGTATCGACATTATTATAGAGCGCGGCGGCGGCGGACTGATCGCGGTGAGCGACGACGGCTGCGGTATGGGGCGCGAGGACACCATCCTGGCGCTGCGGCGGCACGCGACTTCGAAAATTCGCGACGCGTCGGATCTCGGCGCGATTCGCACGCTGGGTTTTCGCGGCGAGGCGCTGGCCGCGATCGCCAGCGTCTCGAAACTGCGGATGCAGACGCGGCGCGCCGACGCTGCCGAGGGCGTCGAAATTATCGCGGAAGGCGGCGAGATCACGGCGACGCGCGCCTGCGCGATGGCGTGCGGCACGCAAATCGAAGTGCGCGATCTTTTCTTCAACACTCCCGCGCGCCTGAAATTCCTCAAGACTCAGACGACCGAACAAACGGCGGCGGTGGAAGCGATTCAGCGCCTGGCGCTCTCCAGTCCGCGCCTCGCCTTTGCGCTCAGCGCAGAAGGGCGGACGATAATTCAGGCGGCGCGCACGGCATCCACTCTGGAGCGGGTCCGGCAGCTCTTTGGCGCGCACATAGCGAATCGCATGCTGCCCTTCGAAGCGAGCGGCGCCGGGATGCGCGCCAGCGGGCTCGCGGCCTCGAGCCAGGAATCCTATCCGACCGCGCGGCTGTTGCTGACTTTCGTCAACGCGCGCACGGTGCGCGATCGCGCGCTGATCCGCGCCGTCACGCAGGCCTATCAGACCGTGATCCCGCGCGGACGCTATCCGGCAGTCGTGCTGTTTCTCGAATTGTCCCCGGAAGAGGTGGACGTTAATGTCCATCCGATGAAGACCGAGGTCCGTTTTCGGCGGAGCGGTGCGGTCTTCGAGCTGGTTCATCATGCGCTGCGCGCGCGCGTCGCCGATCAGGTTCAGGCGGCGCCCGCCGCGGTGGTGATCGCCGCGGGGACGACGGCGCCGGCTCAGGCGGCCTCGCCGCCGCCGGTCGCAGACCGGGGCGCAGCGACCGTTAGGGAAGCGCCGGAGCGACCGCTCCGGCTCGTCCCTAACGGCGTCCCGGTGCGCATGTCGCAGTCGGCGCTGGGGTTGGGCTTCGGTCGCTCTGCGCCCGAAGCCCAACCCCAGCCGGCGCAACCCCAGTATGTGTCCGACAATGCAGGTCCGCGTAGCGCGGCGGCGCCGCGCTACGCGGACCTGCGCGTCCTCGGGCAGATCTTCACCGGCTTCATCGCACTCGAAGGCGACGACGGCCTCATCCTGATCGATCAGCACGCAGCGCACGAGCGGGTGACTTTCGAAAAGCTGCGCGCCGAGCTACGTGGCGGCGCGATCCGCGTCCAAGCGATGCTGACCCCGGCGACCATCGAGCTGAATCCGGCGCGCGTCGCGCAAGTGACGGCGGCGATGCCGGAGCTGCGCGCGATGGGATTCGAGCTCGAACTCTTTGGCCCGGCCGCAATTTTGATTAAGGGGGCGCCTGCGGTCTTTGGCGCCGAGGGCGGAGCGCAACTGCTCAGCGATATGATCGATGCGATGGGCGAGCAGGGTTTTCGCGGCGGCCGCGAGACCCTCGAGGAGCATCTCAAGACGCTGGCGTGCCATGGCTCCGTCCGCAGCGGGCGGGTGCTCCGAGCGCCGGAGATAACCGAGTTGCTGGCCGAGCTCGATCGTACGGAATTCAAAACCAACTGCCCGCACGGACGGCCGGTGCATATCGAGTTTCGCCGCGGGACGATCGAGCGGATGTTTCGGCGATGAGAGGAGAATTAGCGGCGCGCAACCTTCATGGGCGTGAAAGTTCCGCGTTATCGAAAACGCGCGTCGGCTTTATCGTTGGACCGACCGGCGTGGGCAAGACCGCGGTCGCGATCGCGATTGCGGAGCGGCTCGGCGCCGAGATCGTCAATGCGGATTCGCGGCAAGTTTATCGCGGAATGGATCTGGGCACCGCGAAGCCGTCGATAGAAGAGCGACAACGCGTGCCGCATCATCTGATCGATATCCGGACCCCGGATCGCCCGCTCGATGTCGCTGAATTTGCGCGGCTGGCGCGGGAGCAGATCGACGAAATCGCGGCGCGCAACCATGCGGTCCTGGTAGTGGGCGGCAGTGGACTCTATTTGCGCGCGCTGCGCGACGGCATTTTCGCCGGTCCGCCCGCGTCGCTCGCCGTGCGCGCAAAACTCATGGAATTCGCCGCGCAACACGGCACATCGGCATTGCATCGGCGGCTTGTGGGGATTGACGAGTTGGCGGCGGCGACGATTAGTCCCAACGATCTCAAGCGGAGTGTGCGAGCGCTCGAGGTCTTCGAGCTGACCGGAACGCCGCTCAGCGCGCATCATGCCCGCCATCGTTTCACTGATCGTCCATATGTAACGCTGACGGTGGGCCTGACGCTGCCGCGTGATCAGCTTTACGCACTTATTGATCAGCGCTTCGATCGGATGATCGAAGCAGGCTTTGTCGACGAAGTGCGCGCTCTGCTGGACCGCGAAAGCGGCGCGCTCGCGCTGGCTGACACGATTGGCTATCGTGAAATCGCGGAGTTCATCGCGGGCGGGATCGACCTCGCGAGCGCGATCGTGCGGGCCAAGCGCGAGAGCCGGCGGTTAGCCAAGAGGCAATTGACCTGGTTTCGCGCGGACGCAGAAGTTAGATGGTTGGACGCTCGCGCCGCCCTGCCCGTAGCGCTTGAACTATTCACTGATTTCTTTCAAGCGGGCCGAATGAAGACTGAGGCCTGACAACAAGATGCTCCGACTTGATGAATCCTCGCGTGCCACGAAGCCGCGGCAGACGGGGAAAGCGCTGCGCGCGAGAGCGGACGCGCCGGCCGCGGGCCTTTCTGCGATAGAACGGGTGCGGCTCGCGCGCGACCCCAATCGGCCGCAAACGCAGGACTATATCGACGCACTGATAACTGAGTTCGTCGAGGTGCACGGCGACCGCCGCTACGCCGACGACGGCGCGATTATCGCCGGGATGGGCTGGTTCCACGGGCGCGCAGTCGTCGTCGCGGGCCATCAGCGCGGCCGCTCTACCAGTGAGCGGCTGAGACGCAATTTCGGCAAGCCGCATCCGGAGGGTTATCGCAAGGCCGGACGCCTGTTCGATTTGGCGAGTCGCTTTCGTCTGCCGATCATCACCTTTATTGATACGCAGGGGGCCGAGCCCGGCGTCGGCGCCGAAGAGCGCGGACAGGCGGAAGCGATCGCCGCAAACCTGGAGCTGATGGCGCGACTGGAAACCCCAATCCTGTCGTGCGTGATTGGCGAAGGCGGCTCAGGCGGCGCACTCGCTTTGGGGGTTGCGAACGTCATCCTGATGCTCGAGAACGCCTGCTACTCGGTAATCACGCCCGAAGGCTGCGCCGCGATTCTGTGGCGCGAGGCGGGACCGGAGAAGGCGGCAGAGGCGGCGACCGCGCTTAAGCTTTCGGCGCAGGACCTTTTGCGTCTCGGGGTGATCGACGAGATCATTGACGAGCCGGCGGGCGGGGCTCATCGCGAGCCGACGGTCGCGATTGCCGCAATCGGCGCCGCGCTGACGCGCCATCTCGATCGATTGGGTGCCGTGGAGCCGCGCAAGCTGCGGCAGGCGCGCGAGCGCAAGTTCGCGGCGATGGGCCGGGCGTTTCTGCTCTGAGCGGGCGCCCGTCGTCATCCCCGACGCCGCGGAGAATTCCTTACTCGGCGCGTTGAAAAGCCCACCGGATTCGGTTAGCACTTCGACGGCCATGGCACGCGTGACAACGAAAAAGCGCAGCGCACCGCGAAAAGGTCTTGACGACCTCCGCCAGCGGATCGACGAGATCAATCTGACGCTGGTCGATTTGCTCTCGGAGCGCGCGCAGCTCGCCCAGGAGATCGGCCGCGTGAAGCACGCCGAGGGCACGCCGATCCATCAACCGGCGCGCGAACGCCAGGTCTTCGAGCGGGTCTTCGCGCACAATCCGGGACCGCTCACCGAGGCCCACCTGCAACGCATCTTCACGGAGATCATCTCGGCCTGCACGGCGCTGGAACAGCGCATCCGGATCGCGTTCCTTGGTCCGGAACATACCTACAGTCACGAGGCGGCGCGTGGTCGCTTCGGTGGCAGTGGCGAGTTTTTGCCCGAACCCTCAATCAGCGCGGTCTTTCAGGCGCTCGACGCCGAGCGCGCCGATTACGGAGTGGTTCCGGTCGAGAACTCGACCGAGGGTTCCGTCGGGCTCACGCTCGACCTGTTGATTGATACGCCGGCAACGATCGTCGGCGAGATTCTGCTGCCAATTCGCCACGCCCTGATGTCGCGGGACGGCTATGCCGCCAAAATCCGGCGAATTCTTTCTCATCAGCAATCGTTGGGGCAGTGCCGCAACTTTCTGGCCGTCAACTACCCGCGATGCGAGCTTGAAGCGGTGGCGTCCAATGCGCTGGCGGCGCAGCACGCAGCGGAAGATGAAACCGCAGCGGCGATTTGCTCGGCGGCTGCGGCGGAGGCTTATGGTTTGCGGATCATCGCGGAGAACGTTCAAGACTTGGCGCACAATGTGACGCGCTTCCTGGTGCTCGGACGGCATCCGACTGCGCACTCGGGCAAGGACAAGACGAGCCTGCTGTTCGCGCTGCCCGAGCGGGCCGGAGTGCTCCATCGCGCCTTGAGCTTGTTCGCGCGCGACAAGATCAATCTTACGATGATCCAATCGCGGCCGCAGCGTGAACGGCCCTGGGCCTATCTGTTCTTCGTCGACCTCGAAGGGCATCGCGAGGATCCGCGCGTGAAACGCGCGCTGGCGACGCTGCAGCGTCAGGCGCTTTTTTTGAAAGTGTTGGGATCGTATCCTGAGGGCCGGCTGAGCGGCGCAAAGACGCAGACGCGCCGCCCACGGGAACGCAAGCAATGAACCCCGCAGAGCTGGTTTACTCAACCGTCGCGACCCTGAATCCCTACGAGCCCGGCAAACCGATCGAAGAGCTGCAGCGCGAACTGGGGATCGGCGAACCGGTCAAGCTGGCGTCGAACGAAAATCCGCTGGGACCGTCGCCCAAGGCGTTGGCCGCGATTCGCGCGTCGATGAGCGAGCTCAACCGCTACCCGGACGGCGCGAGCTGGGCTCTGCGGGAGAAAGTCGCGGCGCGCCATCAGGTCGCGCCGAACCAGGTTTTCATGGCGTCGGGCTCGGTCGAGGTGCTCAATCTGCTGGCGTTTCTGTTTCTTCGGCCGGGTCTGAACGCGGTCTTTTCGCAGCACGGCTTTGCGATTTATCCGCTGGCGGTAGCGGCGGCAGGCGGTGCGGCGAAAGTCGTGCCGATGAGGTCCGGGTATCAGTTCGATCTCGACGGTATCGCCGCGGCGTTTGACGCCAATACGCGGCTGGTCTTCCTCGACAACCCGAATAATCCGACCGGGAGCATCTTCGGCCGCGCGGCATGGGAAGCATTTTTGGCGCGTGTGCCCGAACACGTGGTGATCGTGGCGGACGAGGCCTATTTCGAGTTCGTCCGCGCTCGCGACTACCCGGATTCCCTCGCCTATCATGACGGCGAACGAATGATCGTCACGCTCCGCACCTTCTCGAAGATTCTGGGCTTGGCCGGCCTGCGGGTCGGCTATGCAGTGACGAGCCCGGCGATGGTCCGGCTGCTCAATAACGTGCGTCAACCTTTCAACGTAACGTCGCTGGCGCAGGTGGCGGCGCTCGCGGCGCTCGACGACGCCGACCATGTGCGCGATACCCTGCGGGTCAACGTGGCCGGGATGGCGTATCTCGAGCGTGAGCTCCAACGCCTCGGGATCGCGTATGCGCCGAGCCACGCGAATTTTATTCTCGCGGAGGTGGGTGACGGCCGCGCGGTTTTCGATCGGCTGTTGCAATTCGGGATTATCGTGCGGCCGGTTGGCGGCTATGGCCTGCCGCGCCACGTGCGGATCAGCATCGGGCTCGAAGACGAAAACCGGCGGCTCGTTGCCGGGTTGGAAAAGGTCTTGAGCAAGGCTTAGCCTCCCGGTTTCAGCTCCCCGCAGTTGATAACGAAATTATGCCCGCGCTGTTTCGCCAGCTCACACTTTGCGGCGTCGGCCTGATCGGCGGTTCGCTTGCGCTGATCGCACGCAAGCAGGGATTGGTGGAACGGATCGTCGGGTTGGGACGCACCCAGCGCAATCTTGACGTCGCGATGGAGCGGGGTCTGATCGATTTCGCCACGCGCGATCCCCTCGAGGCGGCGCAAGGCGGGGACCTCGTGATGCTGGCGACACCGGTGATGACCTTTCCCGAGACGCTCGCCGCGATGGTTCCCCATCTGCCGGCCGAGGCGGTGGTCACCGACGTCGGCAGCGTGAAGAGCTGGGTGGTGCGCGAACTCGAGCCGCTCCTCGGCCCGCAGATGGCGTTCGTTGGCGTGCATCCAGTGGCGGGCAAGGAAACCACCGGCGCGGCGGCGGCGGACGAAACGCTGTATCGCGATCGCCGGGTGATCGTGACGCCGTCGGCGCGCAGCACACCGGCCGCGGTCGAGAAGGTCGAGGCCTTGTGGCGCGCGACCGGCGCCCGGCTCGAACGGATGACACCTGCGGCGCATGACGCAATCCTCGCGCGCGCGAGCCATCTGCCGCAGATCGTCTCGAGTGCGCTCGCGGCGTCATTGGTGGACGAAATGGTCGCGGGCAAGTGGGCGGCGGGATTCGGCGCGGGCGGCCTGCGCGACACCACCCGTATCGCGGCCTCGTCGTCCGAGATGTGGCGCGACATCTGCCTGACCAATCGTGACGCGATCGCGGCGGCGCTCAAACTTTATGCACAAGTTTTTGCAAAGTTCTCCGACGCCGTCACGGACGGTGACGAGCAGTGCCTGATGCAGCTTTTCGAGCAGGGGCGCGCGATGCGCGAACGGCTGAAATGAGCCTGCGCGCGCGTCCCGTGGTCGCGATCGACGGGCCCGTAGGGGCGGGCAAATCCACCATCGCGCGGGCGCTGGCGCGGGTGCTGGGCTTCAGCCATCTAAATACCGGCGCGATGTATCGGGCGGTCGCGCTGGCGGCTTCGTTGCGCTATAGTACGCAGGAGCTGAACGATCCGGCGATCGAACGGCGTCTGGGAGAACTCCTGAATTCAATCTCGATCACTTTTGACGGCGAGCGGGTATTGCTCGACGGGCGGGAGATTAGCCACGCGATCGCGACGCCCGCGATCAGTGACCTGGCGTCTCGGCTCTCCGGGTTCGCAGCGGTGCGGACGCGGATGCGCGAGCTGCAGCAGGTCGCGGGACGTGGCGGCGGGATCGTGATGGAAGGCCGCGACATCGGCACCGTGATCTTTCCCGACGCCGACTGCAAATTTTATCTGACCGCAAGCGCGGCGGTGCGTGCGGAACGGCGTTTCGCTGAGCTCGCCGCGCAGGACGCGACGGTGACCCGCGCACAGGTGCTGGCGCAGTTGCAGGAGCGCGATCAACGCGATCAGGAGCGCGCGCTCGCGCCGCTCAAGCCTGCCGCCGATGCGATCGTGGTCGATTCAAGCGAACTCGACGTCAACGAAGTCGTCGAGCTCATGGCGGAGCGTGTGCGTAGCAGATCACGAACGTGATTAGGACTTGAAAGGGCGCATCCACCCTTGTATGGATGGCATTACTTATGAGGTCCGGTAAAAGGTCTTACTAAATGGAGAAAGAGTTGTCGGAACAGGCGAACGGAGGCATGAATGACTTCGAGTCGTTGATGGAGCAGACCCTTCATGCCCCGCGGCCGGGCGATGTGCTGATCGGCACCGTGGTGCAGATTAACCGCGATAGCGTGATTGTTGACATCAATTACAAGTGCGAAGGGCAGGTGCCGCTCGCCGAATTCCTTGACCACGAGGGCAACGTCGCGGTCAACGAAGGCGACGAGGTTGACGTTTATTTCGAGGGCACCGAGACCGAGAACGGCACGGTGACCCTCTCGCACGCCAAGGCAGAAAAGTTCAAGGTCTGGCGCGAACTCGAACAGGCCTTTCAAAGCGAGACGGCGGTCGAGGGCGTGATTCTCGGCAAGGTCAAAGGCGGCTTGCAGGTGGACATTGGGGTGCCGGCGTTTTTGCCGGGCTCGCACGTTGACACGCGGCCGGCGCGCAATCTCGATCGCTATGTCGGGCAACGCGGCCGCTTTCACATTCTCAAATTTAATCGCGCGCGCGGCAACGTCGTGGTCTCGCGCCGCAGCGTGATCGAGCGCGAACGCGCCTCGCTCAAGGAACAGACGCTGCACGTGCTTGAAGAAGGCGTCATCCTTGAGGGCACGGTCAAGAATATTACCGACTACGGCGCCTTCGTCGATCTCGGCGGCATCGACGGGCTGCTGCACATCACCGATATGGCTTGGGGCCGCCTGCAGCATCCTTCCGAAGCGGTCAAGGTGGGCGACAAGGTCAAGGTCGTGGTGCTGAAGTACGACTCACAGCGCGAGCGGGTCTCGCTCGGGATGAAGCAAATCATGCCCGACCCGTGGACGCATGCGTCGGAAACTTTCGCGATCGGCGCGCGGCTCAAGGGTAAGGTGGTCAGCGTCACGGACTACGGCGCCTTTGTCGAGCTCGAAAAGGGTATCGAGGGCTTGATCCACGTCTCGGAAATGTCGTGGAGCAAGCGCGCCGTCCACCCGTCGAAAGTGGTCAATGTCGGCGATTTCGTCGAGGTGCAGGTGCTCGGAGTCGATGAGGGCAATCGGCGCATTTCGCTCGGCCTCAAGCAGACTGAGCCGAATCCGTGGCAGGCGCTCGAGCAGCTGCATCCGATCGGCAGTACGATCAGCGGCAAGGTCAAATCGATTACGGATTTTGGCGTCTTCGTCGAAATCGAACCGGGGATCGACGGACTCGCGCATATCTCCGATCTGTCCTGGACCAAGAAGGTGCGCCATCCGTCCGAGCTCTACAAAAAAGGGGACGAGGTTCAGGCCGTGGTGCTCGGGATCGAAGTCGAGCACGAGCGCGTCAGCCTGGGCGTCAAGCAGCTCACGCCGGATCCGTGGGACAGCGTGGCGCAGCGCTATCCGCTCAACAGCATGGTCAAGGGCAAGGTCAGTTCGGTGGCCGACTTCGGCGTCTTTGTCGAACTGGAAGAGGGCATCGAAGGACTAATCCACATCTCCCAGCTCGCCAACGAACGTGTGGACAAGCCGTCATCGCTGTTTAAGCCGGGCGACGAAGTCGATGCGTTGGTCGTCCAGATGGATGCGCGCGAGCGGCGCATCGGGCTCTCGGTCAAGGCGGTCACGCAGCATCACGAGCGCGAAGAGATGGCGGCCTATCTTAAGCGCGAGCAAGAGGCGCAGCGTTTCTCGATGGGCGACATGCTCAACGAGGAGTTGCGGCTGGATCGCGATGACGCTGGGCGCGCGCGCAGCGGGCGTGGCCGCAGTTAGCCGCGGCAGCATCGGAACGCAACGAGCCGGCGCGCCGGAACCCGAGCGATGACGAAGCGCGGGATCATCGAGGAGTTGTTGGCGCGACGTCCGAACCTGGCGTCGCGCGACAGCGAAGCGCTGGTCAACGCGACTTTCGAGGCGATGGCGGGAGTGCTCGCGCGGGGCGAGCGGATTGAGATCCGCGGCTTCGGCAGTTTCGGCGTCAAAGCTCGCGGAGCCCGTCAGGGACGCAACCCGCGCACCGGCGCCGTCGTCGCAGTCCCGGCCAAAGCCGTAGCATTTTTTCGCGGCGCTAAGGAACTGCGCAGCGCGGTCGGCGCGATCGCAACGGCCGATTCGGATTGAGTATTACCCTCTAACTTTGCGCCTGCCCAGATCATGCTTGCGTCGTGCGCCAAAGCGATCGACACTGCCATAACTGATTCAAAGATGGTCCGGATCGCGTTATGAATGATGACGTAACCAGGTGCACTACGCTCGGCGAGCTGACTCGCGCCGGCTATAGAACAGCGCCAGTGCGGCTCGAGATGCGCAACAATCTCGTCAAGCTGCTGCGGCGCAACGAGAAAATCCTGCCCGGGATTATCGGCTACGACGAGACCGTGGTTCCCGAGATCGAAAACGCGGTGCTCGCGGGCCATCACATGATCCTGCTGGGTGAGCGCGGCCAGGCCAAATCCCGCATCATTCGCGCGCTGGCGGCGCTGCTCGACGAGCAGGTGCCGATCATCGCCGGCTGCGAGATCAACGACGATCCTTATCGGCCGATTTGCGCGCGCTGCCGCCGGCTCGTCACCGAGCAGGGCACCGCCACGCCGATTGCATGGATCGGCCGCGATCAGCGTTATGCGGAGAAACTGGCGACGCCCGACGTCTCCGTCGCCGACCTGATCGGCGAAATCGATCCGATCAAGATCGCCGAAGGCCGCTATCTGGCCGACGAAGAGACTATCCACTACGGTCTCATTCCAAGAGTCAACCGCGGCCTGTTTGCGATCAATGAACTGCCCGACCTCACTGAAAAGGTCCAGGTCGGCCTGTTCAACCTGATGGAAGAAAAAGACGTCCAGATCAAGGGTTACAAGATTCGTCTGCCGGTGGACGTGATCTTCATCGCGAGCGCCAATCCCGAGGACTATACGTCGCGCGGCCGGATTATCACGCCGCTCAAGGATCGTTTCGATATTCAGATTCGCACGCACTACCCCAAAACCATCGATCACGAAATCGCCATCATGGAGCAGGAGTGCGCCTATCCGCTGCGCGCCGAGCTGCCGCTGCGGATTCCACACTTCCTCAAGGAGACTTTGGCGCAGATCACCTTTGAGGCGCGCGCGTCTAACGAGATCAATCAATCCTCAGGCGTCTCGGTGCGGGTGACGATCAATAACTTCGAGACGCTCATTTCAAATTCCGAGAAGCGCAGCATCCTCAACGGCGACAACGAAATCGTCCCGCGGCTCTCGGACTTTCACGCGCTGCGCCCCTCGACCGTGGGAAAACTCGAGCTCGAGTTCGCGGGCGAAGACAAAAAGGACGCCGAGCTGTTCGAGCGGCTGGTCAATCGGGCGGTGCTCAAGGTGTTTGATCGCTATATCAGGCTCGAGGATCTCAAGCCGGTTATCGCCTATTTCGAGCAGGGTTGGGGCGTCGAGGTTTCAGACCGGGCGCCGGCCGCGGATTATCTCGACGCCTTGCGCGAGGTCCCGGGACTGCGCGACGCCATCAACCGACTGGGCGCGTTTGAAACCCCTGGGCTGATGGCGACCGCCAGCGAATTCATCTACGAGGGCCTCCATCTTCATCAGAAGCTTAACAAGGATCGCGATGGCGGACGGTTTTCCTACCACGCCTGAAATTCTCCGGCGCGCGGCAGTCACCACCCGCTACACCCAGTGGGACGGCAGCCAGGCGCTCAAGCTCGACGCCGACAAGGTCTTCGAGAAGCTCGCCGAGCACCTCTCCCACAGTGACGACGTCCGTCAGGCCGCCGACTGGATGATGCGCCAGGGGATGGATTTCGACGGAATGAAAGTGGCCGGGCTCGAGGAGCTGCTCGAGCAGTTGCGCCAGGAGATGCGCAAGCGCTACCGCGACGTCAACCTGCGCAACGCACTCGGCGAAATCGAACGCCGGCTGAACGAAATTCTGGGGAGGGAACGCGAGACGCTCGACGCGCTGGGCGAGGACGACGCCGGCGCTGCGGCAAAACGCCGTCAGCTCGGGTCGCTACCGCGGCGGCTCTCCGAATCGCTGCGCCAGCTCGAGCACTACGAGTTCGAAAACGCCGGCGCCAAGCAGGACTTCGACGAATTGCTCGCCGAATACGACAACATCCGCGACCTCGAAAACTTCCGCGACCGCTTCAATCACATGTTCCACGGGCCGAAAAGCCTCAACTACGAGGAGGCTGTCGAGCTGATGCGCGAGATGGAGCGGATGCGCCAGCTAGAGCAGGATCTGATGCAGGGCAACTTCGAATCGCTGTCGCTCGAAGACCTGCAAGAGCTGCTCGGGCAGCAGGCTTTGCAGGATTTCCAGACTCTGCGCCAGATCATGATGCTCCTGCGGCAATCCGGCTACATGGCGCAAAAGGGCGACCATCTGCAGCTTTCGCCCAAAGGCGTGCGGCGCATCGGACAGCTCGCACTGCGCGATATCTATCAGGGGCTGCTCAAGGATCGCGCCGGCTCGCATCGCACCGACCATCGCGGCATCACCGAGATCCGCCCTGACGAAGTCAAAGCCTACGCCTATGGCGATCCGCTGAACCTGAATCTGGTAGGGACGCTCAAGCATGCGCTCATCCGCAAGCCAGGCGTGCCACTCGAGCTCGATCCCAGCGACTTCGAAGTCTATGAGAATGACTACGGCAGCTCGTCCTCGACCGTGCTCTGCCTGGACATGTCGTGGTCGATGAGCTGGGAGGGGCGCTTCGCTGCAGCGAAGAAGGTGGCGCTCGCGCTCGAAACCCTGATCCGGACCCGGTTCCCGCGCGACTATTTCTCGATCGTCGGTTTCTTCACACGCGCGGTCGAACTCAAGCTCAAGGATTTGCCCGAGGCCTCATGGAACATGGGCGATCCGTTTACTAATCTGCAGGACGGTTTGCGGCTCGCCACCGATCTCCTCGGCCGCCATCCCTCGCGCAACCAGCACGTCATCGTCATCACCGACGGCCAGCCCACGGCATATTTCCTCAACCAGCGGCTTTACTGCGAATGGCCGCTCTCCTTCGGCGGCATCAGCATGCGCGCCGCGCAGGAGACGCTGAAGGAGGTCGAGCGCGTCACCCGCCGCGGCATCACGATCAACACCTTCATGCTGGACGACTCGCCGAGCCTGCGCGCTTTCGTCGAGAAGATGACGCTGATTAACCGCGGCCGTGCGCTGTATACCCGCCCCGATCATCTCGGCGAATACATGCTGGTCGATTATCTGAAAAAGAAACGCAAGCGCGCCTGAACAGTGACTATTTAGCGGCCTGCGAGTCCCTCGGCAGGCGCCACGGGACGCCGATTTGGCGCATCACGATCCGCTCGGCGTTCACTCCGGCGGCTGCGACCAGCCGGCGCATCGGCTCGTCCATCGGCTCGCGCGACAGCCGGAAGGTCCCCCAATGGATTGGGACCAGGTAACGCGCCCCAGTCTGCACGAACATTTTCCAGACCTGCTCGGGATTCGCGTGATTCCAGATCCAGGGGTCATAGGCGGCGATTGAAAACGCGGCGACTGCCGGCGGATTCGTGGCGAGCGCGGCGAAGAGGTCGGTGTCGGCGCTGTCACAGGCCAGCAGCATCCGATGACCGTCCTTTTCCAGTATGTAGCTATTGAAACCATAGTCCCGGCCGAATGGCGGAAACCGCTTTCCCCAGTGGCGCGCGCCCATTGCGCTGATCATCAAGCCATCGGCGACAGTGCTTTCGTCCCAGCTAAGTTCACGGACATCGCGGAAGCCCAGCGACCGAAGCAAAGCGCCGCAACCGCGACACGCGACAACGATCGCGCTCTTGGGCAGCGCTTTCAGCGAAGGCAAATCCAAATGGTCCATGTGGGCGTGTGTGATCACGATAACCCTGACCGTTTGCAACTGCGCCGCGGTCAGGACCGGTGCGATTATCCGCCGCGGCCCAATTGTGAAGATCGAGTCGACCGCGACGCCGACACGACTGAAGAGCGTAGGATCGCTGATTACGCGGACGCCGAAGAAATTTATCAGCAGCGTCGCGTGACCCAGATTCTCAAGCGTCAATCCGGTATCCGGCCAGTGATCTACTAGTTCTCCCTCGTTCGAGGCACCCGCCTGACAAACATTTTTATACCTCATCGAGGTGGCATAGGTTGTCACAAGAATCAGCAACGCCGACGATAGCGTCATTATCAGTAATGGTGCGAAGTATCTATTAACTGGCTTGAAGAACTCGCGGAAAGGCAACACGTTGATCTTAACTGTGACGGAGGTAGTCAATAAGCAAGGGATTACTCTCACAGACTCTCGCTCGTTCTTCGAGGCGGCTTGAACACGTGGCCGGTCTGACTACTTTGTCGCGACCGGCGGAGGGAAGCATGGCAGCCGCTCCACCATTGCGTATTGATAAGAATGTCCCTTCCATTGGAACGTTCCGCTGCCGGAACCGAACTCTCCGGTCATATTAGTCAGTTGATCATCTTCGATCGTGGTCTCTGGCGCGGCCGGCGCGTAAACCAGATAGGTGGATTTGCCCGGCTTGAATGAGGGCGAAAGCGGCGGCCGGAAACTCATCTCGCGCAGGTTCTCCGCCGGATGCCAACCGGCGTCCCGATTCGACGCGTCGCCCACGACCCATCTCGGGTTTTGTCCCGCATTATCCACGCGCAGCTCGCGCCACTGCAGGGCGTCGTTCCCGCCGGTCTGCCGCAACTCGATCACGTTCGGCGGCGCGTCTTCGAGTTCGCCGCAGCGCTCGCGCCGATCGACCGGATCATCTCCTGGATCGCCGGTATCGGCCACGGCGTTGGACGCGAGATAAGTCGCGCCCATGCCGACGCCCTCGGCCGCTTGGACCGCGAGCGGCGCCAGTGCGATCGCGGGCGCAAAGCATCCGCTCGCAAGCGCGGCACCCGCGACGAGCCCAAGGGACAGCACGATACGACCGCGCGCGCGGCAAATTCGGAAATTAGTAATTGGCGCCGATGGACTCAGGGCTTTGTCGCAGTGACTATCGAGGAGGTGAAAGGCGGACTTGGCAGCGTTTCAATTGTGATTCCGACGAAGCCCGCCGCCTGTAGCCAGTTGGAGACCTCGATGAAGCTGTAGTCGCGTCCGCGTGTCGTCAGAAGAAGATAGAGCGCGAAGACCGCGCCCGCTGCAGGCACGACCAGCTCCGCGTCCATGATGTGATCCTTGATGATAACGCGTCCGCCGCTCGCGAGCGCGCGGAAGCACTTGGCCACCAGCTCCGCGTTAGTCGCTTCGTCCTCGCTATGGATGATGTTGGACATGAAGATCACATCGACCGGCCCGGGCAACTCGCCGGCGCGATAGTCCACCTCGCACAATTCGATTCGCGGAAGCGCCCAAGACTCGCGTGTGGCGAGCAATTCGCGCGCGACGGCGAGTGTCGCCTTGAGATCGTAAATCGCGCCGCGAGCGTCCGGCCAGCGCCGCAGGAACTCGACCAGATAGGTTCCCGGGCCGCCGCCCAGATCTACTATCGTCCGCGCCGACGACAGATCGAGATGCTCTGCCGTCCAGCGTGCGTCGCCGCGCGAGCGCACGAGGCTGTCCATCGCGCTGATAAAGCGGACGGTCTCTTCGGGGCGGCTTTGATACATGTCAGGACGGACCGCCGGCTGCCCCGAGCGAATCGAGTCTTCGAGGCGTCCCCACGCGCCCCACAGCTCGGCGTCGAAGAGAATCATGCCGCCGAGATACTCGGGAGACGCTTCCACCAGGTAGCGCCGCGAGGTTGCGGTCAGCTCGAAACGTCCTGATTCCTTGCTCAGGATTGACAGTGCGACCAGCGCGTTCGCCAAAAGCATGGTTGCGCGCGGCTCGCATCCGATCGCCGCGGCGAGCGCAGCGGCGTCACGACCGTCGCGCGCCAAGGCCTCGAATACTCCGAGTTTAAGCGCGATCTGAATCGCGCGCGCCTCGGCATGTCCGCCGGCCATCGCCGCGATCTGCCCAAAATCCATCATGCGCCCCTTGCGAGACTTACCGCCGCGGGCGCGTTTGAATCAAGATCATGGAGTCAGGACCAGCTTGCCGACCGACTGCCGCGACTGCATAAAACGATGAGCCTCGGCGGCCTCGCCCAACGGATAACTCTTTCCGATCAACATCTTGAGCTTGCCTTCGCGCATCAACTTGAAGCAGCTCTCGGTCCCCTCTTTCATCAAATGATGCTGCGATGACGCCGTGAACAGGATGAAACCGCTGACCTTCACGGCTTTCTCAAACAGCCGCATCGGATCGAGCTTGTCCGGCGGCCCGCCCGCGCGTCCGTAGAGGATGACGTGGCCGAACGGCGCCGCGCATTTCAGCCCTTTCTCGAAGGTCGGCTTGCCCACGGCGTCGAGATTCAGATCGATTCCCTTACCGCCGGTAAGGCGCAGCGCCTCTTCGGCGAGGTCGTGGGTTTCATAGTTGATCACTTCGTCGGCGCCGTACTGGCGCGCGATCGCGATCTTGCTGTCGCTTGAGACCGTGCCGATTACGCGCGCCCCGGCCGCCTTCGCGATCTGCATCGCGACCACGCCGACGCCGCCCGCCGCCGAATGCACCAGCACGGTTTGCCCCGGCGTTAGGTGATGGCAGGTGTGGAGCATGAACCAGGCAGTAAGCGTCTGAATCGGAAACGCCGCGCCTTCCTCGAAGCTCACCGAATCGGGGAGTGGAATTACCTGATTGGCGTGGAACAGCGAGTACTCCGCGTAGCACTTAAGCCCGATCCCAGCCACGCGCATCCCGGGCTTGAGCCCCTCGACGCCCGGCGCGACTTCGTCAATTACGCCCGCCGCTTCCATCCCGGGCGTGTCAGGCAGCTTCGGCTTGATCACATAATTGCCCTGACGGAAGAAATTGTCGGCGAAGTTGATTCCGACGGCATGATTGCGCACCCGCACCATGTTCGGCCGCACCTCGGGCTTAGCGACTTCGACGAGTTGCATGACCTCGGGACCGCCAACCTCTTTGAATTGAATCGCTTTCATAATCGCTGCTCCATCGCGCGAAAAATCTGTTGCATGGCTGCTTTGAAGCCGTCGCGCACGCTTGAGAATGGGGTTATCATTTCACCATCCGCAACGCCATCGAGCGCCGCGTCTCCATCGTGCTTGAACTTGTGATCTTCGACGCCGACGGCGTGCTCTTCGATTCGACCGAATCCAATACTGCCTACTACAACGCGATCTTCGCGGCGATCGGCGAGCCGCCGATGAATCCCGCCGAAGAGCAGGCGGGGGTTTTTATGGCCGCGGCGCAGGTCTTCGCGATCCGCGCTGCCGGTGCTGAGGACAAAGTTGCACGGATGCGCGAGATCGCACGGACGATGGATTCATCGCGGTTCTTCACGCTGCTACGGCCACCGCCGCGGTTGCGCGAAATTTTGCTCGACCTCAAGCGTAGCTATAGGCTAGGGTTGGCGACCAATCGTTCCGCGACGATTCCCGCGATTGTCGATTACCTCGGACTGGAGGGGCTCTTTGACGCGATCGCCAGCGCGCGCGACCCGGTGCGCCCCAAGCCGGCCCCCGACATCCTCGCGTTATGTCTCGAACGCGCCCGCGTCAAGCCCGGGCGCGCGGTTTACGTTGGCGACAGCGACACTGATCGCATCGCAGCGCTCGCCGCTGGGACGCATTTTGTCGGGCTCGGCGAGCGTGCGCCCCATCATCACTGGATCGCAGCGCTCGATGAGCTTCCGCGCAAGCTTGGCCAGATATTTGGCAGCCGCCAGGCCGAGTGAGGCTTTGCGAAACGCAGCCGAGCGCGGGGGCGGCGAAGTCAACGACGCGCGGCCAAAATCACGAGTCTGCGAGCCGTGTTCAGAATAGAGCGAGAATCCGCCTACTTCGACTTGCGTTTCGTCTTGTTCCGGCTCTTGCCTGCCTTGTCGTCGCTGCTCCGAATCCGCGCGGATTTCCCCGCGTCGCCGATCGCGGCCGCACTGGTCTTGGCGTGACCGGCATCTTGCGCCATCATCCGATCAACCTTCATGCTGAGGTTAACCAATTGCGTGCTGAGCGTGTCGAGGCGGGATTTCAGTTCACGCACATCGCGCTTGGACGGGACGTTAACGAAATCCAGAATGCTCTCGACGTTACTGTTGAAGCTCTGCTTGTTGGAGAGAAAGCGCTCGCCCGCCCGTCCCAGTCCCTTGCGCAAGCGCTCGCTCGCCATCACTTCACTGAAAAAGCTCGCCGCGCCATCTTCGCTGAGTTGGCGTAGCTTGCCCATCAGACCATCGATTTCCCGACGTGCCATCATTCAACTATAGCCAGCCCCGCGCGCCCCGCCAACGATGACCCTGCTGGCGACGATCCTTGCCGTGACGTCGGGTTTCGTCCTGACGCGCTTTCACGAGAGCCCCGCCAACCTGATCGCGACTTCGCTCGTCCTTGATGCTGCGCTCGCGCCGGTCACGGCGATCGTGGCGGCGCGCCGGGAGCGCTCGATTGCGCGCTGGTCGCTTATCGGTTTCGTTTTCGGCGTCTGGGCGCTCGCCTGGGTCCTCCTGTTCAAGCCAGCGCGTGGCGCTCCCGGCACAGACCGCTTCCCGCCAACCTCGGCTGCGGCGTGAGCTTATTTGCGCGGTGAGCGACGCCCTCCATGTCATCCTCGCGCCCGTGCGGCCGAATCTACGAGACTCCGCCAAGACTTTTAGGGTAAATTGCTGCGATGTGGAGCGCTTGTTACGAACGCGGTGGTCGAAGGGCGAGATCAACTTGCAGGACGCGTCAACTACTTCATCGGTCGTGACCCCGCCGCTGGCACACCAACGTTCTTACAGTCGGCAAGGTACTGGTAAGCAATGCGTGGCCGCGGATTGACGTAGAATACGGTCGCGACCCGCAACGCAGCGCGGGTCGCGAGTTGAGTGCACCTTCGTCGTGCACCCGGGTGGCGATCCTTCAACGATTCGACTTGCTTTCGATGGGGCCGACCGAATTCGCACGCTGCCGGACGGCGGCCTCTCTCTGGAATGGGGTGCGCGCCAAGTCTCGTTTACCAACCTGAAAGTCTTCGAAGACGATGAGGGCGGGCGTCGCAAAGTGGCTGCCCATTTTGTGCTCCCGCCAAAATTGCACTCGGATCGTGGTGCTTCTTACGTGCAGTTTCAGCTGGCCCGCCACAACCCGAGGGCGCGCCTTACCATAGATCCGACGTCACGCGGTTGCGCTCAGAATCGACTTCTCGCCACAAACTGTCTGGGTGATGATTGCCTTTTGCCACCTGAATGGTCCGAGCCGCGTACCCGTGATGACGCTGACATTTCAGGGGTCGCCTTCGCCATAGTCCTTCAAGGTTAGCTGCGCGTTGGCTTGGTCGCGCTGATGGTGAAACCAGCTAACTGAGGGGGCAGTTGATCTTGCATCATGACTCCTGGTGAACGCGCCCCTCGACGAAGAACTTCCGCTAAAAATAGATGCTCTTAGCGCTACTGTCGCGCAGATCGGTCGGAAAACTTAAACGCCGGGATCTTTGCGGATCGCCGGCGTTGTTTCGATCGACCGCGACGGTCGCGGCTATTTGGTTTCGTGCATAGCCTTTGCCAGAATCGCCGCGATCTCCGGGCGGGTGTATTCCGCCGGCGGCGACTGCCCGGCCCGCAGCATCTCGCGCACTTTCGTGCCCGAGAGCAGCAGGCGATCGGCGTCGCTATGCGGACAGCTCTTGTATGATGCCATCCCGAGGCACTTCGCGCAGTAAAACGTATTCTCGAACATCAGCGGCGTGATGCCCATCTCTGCGGGCGTGAAACGCTCGAACATTTTCTGCGCATCGTACGTGCCGTAGTAGGTGCCGACGCCAGCGTGGTCGCGGCCGACGATGAAGTGCGTGCAGCCGTAGTTGCGCCGGATGATCGCGTGCAGAATCGCCTCGCGCGGGCCGCCGTAGCGCATATGCGCCGGCATCACCGAGAGCATCGCCCGCCCCTTCGGATAGTAGAGTTCGAGCAGCACCTTGTAGGTTTCCATCCGGATCGCCGCCGGCACATCGTCGCCCTTGGTCTCGCCGACCAGCGGATGGAGCAGCAGGCCGTCGCAGATTTCGAGCGCGGCCTTCTGGATGTACTCATGGGCGCGATGAGTCGGATTGCGGGTTTGGAAGGCCACAATCTTGCGCCAGCCGTTGGCGCGGAACTGCGCGCGCGTCTCTCGCGGCTCGAGCCGGTATTCCAGAAACGTGCGTCCGGGAATCTCGTCGAGCAGCGTGATCTCGCCTGCCAGGCACCACGGCGGCGTCGAAGTGACGTTCTTGGCGCCCGGATGAGCGTCCTCGGCCGTGCCGAAGACCGCTTCCGCCTCGCGCTTGCGATCGACCTGGTAGGTTTCCGCGAGCTTCAGAATCGCGATTGGCGCACCGCCCTCGTTAGTAAGCGCAACTTCGTGCCCTGTTTTCAATGGGCGCGCGACCGCCTCCTCGACCCCTAGCGTGATCGGAATCGACCACGGCGTACCCGACGCCAAACGCATCTCGTCGCGACTGCGGACGTAGTCCGCCTCGCCCATGAAGCCGGTCAAGGGCGAGAAGGCGCCCGACGCCAGCATCTCGAGATCCGCCAAGTCGCGTGCACTCAGGGTCACCTTCGCGAGTCCTTCGGCGTGCTTGCGCAACGCCGCGCGTTCGTCGGTAGGCGCCTTGCGATCGACCAGCTCGCCGCCGCCATGCGCGCTAATCGGATCCTGCGCGACGCTCATCGGTTCACCTTGCCCCGGTTGACAAAATTCTTCTGTTCCAGCGTCGCGAGGAGCCGCGTCAGACTCTGCTCGCGCGTCTCGGACCCGCTGTTTACGACCAGTTCGGCGTTCAGCGGCGCCTCATATGGGTCCGATACTCCAGTGAAATTTTTGATCTCGCCGGCGATCGCCTTTTTGTAGAGTCCTTTGACGTCGCGCTCGACCAGCTTATCGAGCGAACACTCGACGAAGACCTCGAAGAAATTATCGTGCATCTTGCGGACTTCGTCGCGCACATCCCGATACGGCGAGATCGCCGCCGAAATCGCGATCACGCCGTTGCGTGCGAGCAGTTTGCAGACATAACCGATCCGCCGGATGTTAGTGTCGCGATCTTCCTTCGAGAAGCCCAGTCCTTTCGAGAGGTTGGTTCGCACTTCGTCGCCGTCGAGGACCTCGACACGATGACCCCGGCTGCGTAACTCGTCCGCCACCAGATTGGCCAGCGTGGATTTTCCCGATCCCGAGAGGCCGGTAAACCACAGAGTGAATCCTTCGTTCATCTAAGCAAAGTCCTTCCTGATGGATTAGTAATCAAGTCGTGCAAGTTATATAGGAGAACGAGCAGTAGCAAACTGTCTGCTCGAGACTAGGTTTCAGACCAGACCCTCTTCCTCGGTCAGACTGGTCAAGGCCGGCTGATTGACCTTTGGGCGCAACCGTCCGACCACGAAGAAGAGATACAGGAGATAGAAATCGAAAAGAATGACGGCCGCCCAGACGCCATAGGCTTGAGCGGGCGCCAGCAGCTTTAGATCGATCAGCGTTCGGGACAGGCCGAAACCGACGATCCAGGCGTCGAAACTCATGCAGATGCGGCGAAACGTCTCGGTCGGCATGTATCTGAGGAGGTAAGTGCCGAGCGGGAGGCCCAACAGCACGGCCGGTGTGATCGGCACGACTAGCCGGATGCTGCTCGCGCGAAACAGGCCCAAAAATGCATATACAACTGCCGTGAAGGCGGTTTCAAAGACCCTCACCGTGCCAAGGGCGGCGCGAAATTCCTCTTTGTCCATACCTTGGTTGTTGAACATCATAGCGAGCGGCGGTCCGGAGATAGTCGTGGTCGCATAGAGCGTCCCGACACCGACTCCCAATGGAAACCCAGCTATATGTTCCTTCTTGATGGGCCGCCGGAATCCGGCCGCCTGCAAAAAGATCAGCGGCAGCATGACGACATAGGTCCAGAGCTTAAGCCAACCCGAATTCACGTTGGTCAGCAAAAAACTACCAAGCAGTACACCCGGAATCAGGCCGAATAAAATCGGAATAGCGCGCCGGCGAACTGCAGCCAGACTTCCCCGATTCAGAATCACGACCCAAGCGTTAACTGCCAGCTCGATCAAAACCAGCGCCGGGCTTAGAACTCTATTCGAAAAGAACAATAACGCGACGGGCACCGTCAGTGAAGAAAAGCCATAGCCCAAAGCGCCGTTGACCGTCGCGGCGAAGAGCGCGATGCAAAACAGGACGATAATCCCGCTATCCAGATGAAACATTATTAGGAAACTCGATCCAATAGATGAGTTAAACAGTAATGTAAGTCATATATTCGTGACGAGTCAACTACCGGCTCGAATCGCGCTCACTGAGACCCAAGGAGACCCGTTACACGCGCCAACACAGCCTACCGTCGCGTCCTAGAAAGGCCAAGTAGAAATCTCCTGACCCCACTGAAGCACTCGATTTATCATGGATGCCCTCAGTAGATACGGATTCAGGTAGCACCCGTAAATATCAATGAATTCTTGAGTTCGGCGGGAGAGTCGAAGACTGCGAGGGCGCCGACGCCGATGAGGCGAGTGCGCTGCAAGGGCCTAGCGGCGATACCATAGAAGCGGACGCGGGCGGCACCGGCGGCGCCCGCGTCCGCTTCCGAGTCGCCGACAAAAAACGCGTCGTCCGGAGCAGTCCGGCAAAGCTCGAGCGCGCGCCCGATAGAGTCGGGCGCGGGCTTGAGCGGCAACATCGCATCACGGCCGACGATCGCGTCGAGATGGAGCCGCGGATGCTGGAGAGCGAGCCAGCGCTCGATCGTCCGCGCGGAGTTCGAGGTTACGATCGCGACGGCGTTGTTGCGCGCCTTGAGGGCGCGCAACAACGCCGTCGCGCCGGGCAGCGTCTGCGCCCGCTCAATCCCGCGCAATTCGTAGGCCTCGATGATGGCGGAGGCGGAGCGCAATAACGCCTCGGTATCCTTGCGGGCGAGGCTGCCGAGTGCTTCGCGCTCGGCAGCCTCGCCCGCACCATCCATTAGGCGCGCGCGCAGCGCTTCATAGAGCGGAAGGTTGCCGCGCGGAATTTCGGCGAAAATCGCGTCGCCGACGCCCTCACGACGCAGATACTGTTCAAGCTCGATTCGGCTCGCCGCCCAATCGACCGCCGACTCGAGCGCGACGAGAGTATTGTCGAAGTCAAACAGCCAGGCACTCATGCTCGCAGGTCGCTATCCACAGCGCGCCTTTCAGTGGGCTGCTGAGCGAAGCGGGTTCTCGTAGCTCGCAAACTCGATAATCGACGAATGCAGCTCTGACGGATCCGTGAACAGCAATTTGAGGGCTTCGGTTGCAGCGACCATCGCGACTATCCCGGCGGCTGCGCTGCGACGCGAAAGCGGCGCGAAGAGCTTCGCTGCGACGCATGCAGGATACGACGGCAGAGCCGCGATCGTCACGACTCTCGCAGGCCGGTCGAGCCGCGCGAAGACCGTCGGCGATCGCTCATGCTTGACGCACAAGTTTGCGGCCTGCGCCAGCGCCGCGGCGCTTCCGGCGAGAATCAGCAAAGAAGCGCGTGACAATTCATCGATCGGGCCCGCGGCCTCGATTACAATGTCGGCGTTGAGCTCGCGCGCACGCGCGACGAGTCGTGCGCCATTTTGCGTCTCGTCGATCACGCAGAGATTTATCCGCCCAACGCCCGCGCCGACGAGGTAGTCGAGCACCGGCTCGACGTCTGCCGTTTCCCCGGCGATCGTGATGCGGGCTGCGAGCAGGCGTTCCTGCGCGATCCCGCCAATCGCGATGATCTGACGGCTGTAGCGCTCGATCTGCTGATCATTCAGCACCGTTCGCTGACACCGGTCATCAAGTTGCTAGCTCAGAGGACGAGCAGAGCTATTTCGGCCGGTTTACCTCGTGCCGCATCGCTTCGCGGTTCATTTCCCGGAGGTCTTCCGCGACACCCTCGTCGACATCGTTCGATGGCTCATCTTCTATCTTTTGATTGGGATTCGAATCCGGCACAGAATTCTGCGGCGCGATATTATTAGCAGGCGGGCTTCCAGATGCCGCGGGCGCACCGTTTCCGCAACTCGTATCTCCGCTTGGGCACGGAAATGCACTTGCGGCATCCTTGGCGGTTGTCCGCGCTCCCTGCGCGTGGGCGGCTCCGGTTCCAATCGCGAAAAACCATACCATCAGTATCGCGGGCAGCATCTTGTGCAATGGCATTTGGACCTCGTTCGCTGAGCTACTCGATGACGTTTTTCTCGATCGGTTCGACCGTGACCCCGGACTGGCGCAGCCACGCCAACGCGCGCTCGATCTGATCGTTGCTGCCCTCGAATTCGACGGCGACCAGGCCCATCTCCTCCGAGACGCTCGCGCCGCGGATGTTAAACACCAGGTCAAATTTCTTGACTAGATGATAGAGAATCGGCTCCTTGATGAGCGCGCGCGGATAACTCAGGTAGTAGCGCTCGCGGATACGTTCCATTTGCTCACCAGCCGCTCGATTTTTTCGCGGCGCCACTGCTGCCATCCGATCCAGAGATTGGTCGAGAGGTACTTGTCGCCGAAGTCCGGAAAGATGGTGACGACACAGCCTTCGCGCAGGCTGCAGGCGACTTTGAGCGCCGCCACCATCGCGGCGCCCGACGACTGTCCGACCAGGATGCCCTCGAGCTGACCGAGGCCATACACCATCTCATAGGCGTCTTCCGTACTGACGCCGATTTTGTCGTCGAGTTCGTCTTCGTGATAGATGCCTGGCACAATCGACGAGGCCATGTGCTTAAGACCCTCGAGCCCATGCATCGCGTCGTCGGGTTCGACGGCGATCACCTTCACCGCCGGATTGCGCGACTTGAGATAACGTCCGGCGCCCATGACGGTGCCGCCGGTGCCGATGCCGGCGACGAAATGGCTAACTGCGCCGCCGGTGGCGCGCCAAATCTCCGGGCCGGTGGTTTCAAAATGAGCGAGCGGATTCGCCTCGTTGTTATACTGATCCGGCTTGAAGTAGCGCTCGGGGTTCTCGTCGATAATTTTCCGGCACATCACGATCGCGCCGTCGGAGCCTTCCAGCGGATCCGAGTAGATGGGCTTGGCGCCAAAAGCCTCGATCACCCGTTTACGTTCGCGACTGACGTTCGCCGCCATCACGAGTTCGACCGGATAGCCGAGAATCGCCCCGACCATCGCGAGCGCGATGCCGGTGTTGCCTGAAGTCGAATCGAGAATGACCTTGCCGGGGCGCAGTTCACCGCTCGCGAGGCCGAGCTCGACCATCTTGCGCGCGGCGCGATCCTTGACCGAACCGCCGGGATTGAAACCCTCCAGCTTGGCGAAGATGCGGACGCCCGCGGGCAGCAGCCCCGCCGTCAGGCGGGAGATTTCGAGCAGCGGAGTGTTGCCGATCAGCTCGAGCACGCTGTGCGCGCGCGCGGCCGGGACGATCTCTGCGCCGGCCGCGCGCGGCGTGTTAGCAGCCGCCGGCGATCGCGGGGACGATCGAGATGTCGTCGCCATCCTTGACCTTTGACTCAAGCGCACTGAGAAAACGGATATCGTCGCCGTTCAGATAGACGTTGACGAAGCGGCGCAACTCACCCTGAGCGTCGAGCAGCCGCTCGCCGATCCCCGGATGACGTCGTTCGAGATCGGCCAGCACGGCCTTGACCGAATCGCCGCTTGCCGTCACTTCGTCGCTGCCCGCGGTGAAGCGGCGCAGCGGCGTAGGTACGCGAACCTTTATTGCCATCGTACAGTTTGGAACCTCCTCAACTAATGATCTTGTCTCACGCGGCGCCGGCGAGCGGCCGGGCGGTGCCGTTAAGGCGCTCGAACAAGGCGTCGAAGTCTTTGAGCCGCGCTTCGATCTCATATGGCCGCGCGATGGATTGCGCAACCGCTTCGAGCGTCTTGTAGCCGTTACCCGTAATGGATACTACCACGCTTTCGTCGGGGTGAATCCGCTTTTGCGCGATGAGTTTCATCGTCACGGCGAGCGTGGTGCCGCCGGCGGGCTCGGCGAAGATGCCCTCGGTGCGGGCGAGCAGTTTGATGGCGTCGATGATCTCCGGATCGGTCGCGACGTCGCCCCATCCGCCCGATTCGCGCACCGCCTTCAAGACGTAATAGCCGTCGGCCGGATTACCGATCGCGATCGACTTCGCGATGGTGTCGGGTTTGACCGGCGTGATCAGGTCGGTGCCTTTGTGCAGCGCATGAATTACCGGCGCCGAGCCGGCCGCCTGCGCGCTATGCACCTTGCATTCGCCGTCGCGTATCAGGCCAACTTCCCTCAATTCCTTGAAGGCCTTGGCGACCTTCGGCAAAATCGTGCCGCCGGCCGTCGGGATGACGATATGATTCGGCAGCCGCCAGCCCAACTGCTCGGCGACTTCGAAGCCGAAGGTCTTCGCCCCCTCGGTGTAGTAGGGGCGCAGATTGATATTGACGAAAGCCCAGCCGTATTTGTCCGCGATTTCGCTGCAGAGGCGGTTGACGTCGTCGTAGTTGCCGCGGATCGTGATGACCTGCGCGCCATAGATCGTCGAGCCGACGATCTTGCCCGCCTCGACGCCCTCGGGCATGAAGATCACACAATTCAGACCGGCGCGCGCAGCGTGTGCGGCGACCGCGGTGGCCAGATTCCCGGTCGAGGCGCACGACACCGTTTTGAAGCCGAACTCGCGCGCCTTGCTGATCGCCACCGACACCACGCGGTCCTTGTATGAGAGCGTCGGGTGGTTGACGGTGTCGTCCTTGACATAGAGGCGCTTGAGTCCGAGCTCGGCGCCGAGGCGCTTCATTTGGACCAGCGGCGTGAAGCCGGAGTGCGGCCCGATCTCGGGCTCGCCCTCGACCGGCAGCAGCTCACGGTAGCGCCACAGGTTGTGCGGGCGTTTCTCGATCGCCGCGCGTGAGATGGCGGCCTTGATCCGCGCATAGTCGTAACCGACCTCGAGCGGCCCGAAGCACATCTCGCAGACGTGCAGGGGGCTGATCGGATATTCCTGGCCGCATTCGCGACACTTCAGATTGGTGACGTAGCTCATCGCGTCCTCTTGTTCTCGAACATCTTAACTTTCGCTACGGCTTATCGCGCACTGCCGGCAACGGCGGCGAGGCCCGCCTCCGCCGCGCCGCAGCCGCATCCTGAGCGCACGCTGATTTCGGTAACTCGCACAGAGCCGGTTTTGCCGTCGTAGGTCAGCATCCGGCCCGCCAGCATGGGCGTCTCGCCGCGCAGCCAGCTCAGCGCCTCTGCCGCCTGCGCCTCGCCGATCGCGCCCGCCACCGGACCGACGATGCCGGCGTCGCGGCAGCTCTCTGCGTCGCCGTCGTCGGGCGGCCCCTCAAAGAGGCAGCGCAGACAGGCGGTGCGGCCGGGTAACACGGTCATCGCCTGACCGCTCATCATGATCGCGCCGCCATAGACGAAGGGCGTGCCACTGGCGACACAGACATCGTTGATCAGAAACTTGGTCGCCGGATTGTCGGTGGCGTCGATCACAAATGCCGCGCGTGCGATTAGTTGGGTCCCGTTGGCGGCGTCGAGGCGTTCGGCATGGGTCTCGAGGTTCAGGGTGGGAGCGAGCGCGCGCAGATGGCGCGCCGCAGCGATTACCTTGAGCGCCCCGATATCCGCATCGCGGTAGAGCGTCTGCCGCGGCAGATTCGAGAGCTCGACTGGATCGGGATCGATCAGCGCAAGTTCGCTGACGCCGCCGCGCACCAAGGCCATCGCGGACGGCACTCCGAGTCCGCCGACGCCGACAATCAGTACGCGTTGATTTTTGCTCTCGCCCATCGCTCACTCGCAGCGACATCCAGAGCGCGGCGGAAAGGGCGAAAAAAGAAAACCCTCTCCTCAGATAATAAGGACGAGGGTTGGCACAACTCTCGCCTTATCTTCCAAGACTCCTTCGTGGAGTCCCGCAGGATTTAGCACCAGCACCCAATAGGCCGGTTGCTGCGGCATCTTCGGGCCAGTCCCTCCGCCGCTCTGGATAAGGCCACAATTACTGCTCGATAGCCTTATATACACGCTCGACGATGTCAACTCCCGACCGTCCGGTCAGCGCGCCGGCGCCTGGGATCGGTGAGCCGTCAAAAGCTGCGAGCTCTATCGCGACTGCCATCGAGCGTTGCGCTTGTCGCGGGCGGTCAGTGAGTGCTTAAACTAGGGAGCGGTTTCACCGGGATCGGGTTGCGGCGCGAAGCGCTGCCGAGTCGACCCCGAAGCTCTAATCAGGATTCGAGTCGCCGGTGCGGCTCGGCATAACGGAGGAACCCATGCGAGATGTTGTGATCGTCGAGGCGGGCCGGTCGCCCATCGGCAAAAAGAACGGAGCCCTTTCCGGCGCGCATCCGGTCGACCTGCTCGGCCAGGTGATGATGGCGGTGCTGCAGCGCGCGAACGTCGCCCCGAGCGCGGTCGGCCAGGTGGTGGGCGGCTGCATCAACAAGGTCGGCGCACAGGCGATGAGCGTTACGCGCACGGCGTGGCTCGCGGCCGGCGGACCCGCGGAAGTGGCCTGCTCGACGATCGATTCACAGTGCGGCTCGAGTCAGTTCGCGGTCAACCTCGCCGCCAGCATCATCGCTTCGGGCGCCGAAGAGATCGTGATGGCCTGCGGGGTCGAGAACATGAGTCTGTTGCCGATCGGCTCGGATTCGATTGCCGGCGCGCAGGCCGGGATGGGCAAGCCCATCACCCGCAAGTATCGCGAGCACTATGAGTTCGTGAGCCAGTTCGAAGGCGCCGAGCGGATCGCGACCAAGTACGGAATCACGCGGGCGGACGCCGACGGTTTCGGTCTGGAGTCGCAGTTGCGCGCGGCGCGCGCCGTCGCGGAAAAGCGCTTCGAGTCGCAACTGGTGCCGGTCGAGGCGCCGGTCAAAGCCGAAGGCGGCGAAAAATCCACCGAGACCCGCACGATCACTCGCGACGAAGTGCCGCGCAATACGAGCCTGGAAGCTTTGGCCGGGCTCAAGCCGGTCGCGCGCCCCGACGGCATCCATACCGCGGGCTCGGCCTCGCAGGTCGCCGACGGCGCCGCGGCTGTCCTGCTGATGAGCGCGGCCAAGGCGCAGGAGCTGGGCTGCCGCCCGCGCGCCCGCGTGATCGACACCTGCCTGGTCGGATGCGATCCCGTGCTGATGCTCGAGGGGCCGATCCCGGCGACACGGAAATTGCTTGAGAAGAACGGGTTGCGAATCGGCGATATCGACGTCTTCGAGATCAACGAGGCCTTCGCGTCGGTGGTGCTGAGCTGGGCCAAGACCCTCGAGCCGGACATGAACCGCGTCAATCCGAATGGCGGCGCGATCGCGTTGGGCCATCCGCTGGGCGCGACCGGCTGCGGACTGGTCACCAAGGCGATCAACGAGCTCGAACGGACCCACGGTCAACGGGCAATCGTGACGATGTGCTGCGGCGGCGGCCTGGGCACCGGCACGCTGATCGAGCGGGCCTAGCGGGCCCGGGAGAAAATCGATGCGTATTGGATTCATTGGTCTCGGCAACATGGGCGGCCCGATGGCGCTCAACCTGCTCAAGGCCGGACACACTCTCGTGGTTCACGACGTGCGCCGCGCCGCCGCGGAACCTCATCTGGCGGGCGGCGCGAAATGGGCCGACACACCGGCGGATGCCGCCAAGGACGCCGAACTCGTCCTGACCTCGCTGCCCGGACCGAAGGAGGTCGAGGCGGTCGCGATCGGCGGCGAAAACGGCATCATCCACGGGATCGGAAAATGCGCCGTGTATGCGGATCTCTCGACCAACTCACCGACTTTGATTCGGCGGCTGCACGCTACCTTCGCAGAAAAGGGTATCCCGATGATCGACGCGCCCGTGAGCGGCGGCGTACCGGGCGCGCGCAACGCGACGCTGGCCGTGATGGTCGGTGGCGACGAACAGATCTACAACCGGATCAAACCTGCGCTCGACGGCATCGGCGACAAGGTCTCTTATGTTGGCGCGATCGGCGCGGGCGCCGTCGCCAAGCTGGTCCACAACATGATCGCAATCTGCAGTATGCAGATCCTCGCCGAAGCCTTCACGATGGGGGTCAAGGCGGGCGTCCCTGCCGAGGCGCTCTTCACCGCAGTGCAGAACGGCGCCTACGGCCAGGGGATGCTGTTGCGGGCGCTGCCCAAGGTGATCTTCAAGGGCAACTTCGATCGCGTCAGCTTCGCGCTCAAGCTGGCGCGCAAGGATCTCGCGCTCGCGACGCAGCTCGCGCGCGAAAACGACGTCGGGATGCCGCTCGCGAGCCTGGTCGAACAGGACCTCCTTGCGGCGGTGACGCACGGACTCGGCGAGAAGGACTCGAGCGCGGCCTTCACCGTGCAGGAGGATCGCGCGGGCGTCAAAGTCCGCGTCTGAGCAATTCGCAACAGACTGAGTGAAGAGATAACGCGATCGCGCGACAGAGGTATCCGCATCATGGCCGATGATTTGACTAAAAAAGGCATGGAAGTCCGCACGCAACTATTTGGCGAAAAAGCCGCCAAGGCCGGTCACGCTTATCTGAGCGAATTCGACCCGGGCTTCGCCGACTTCCTTAACGACCAGGTTTTCGGCGCGGTCTGGGGCCGTCCCGGATTAGCGATCAAGACCCGCTCGATGATCACGATGGCGGCGCTGACCGCGCTCGGCCGCGCTCCCGAACTGAAGATTCACATGCGCGGTGCGCTCAATCTCGGCATCCCGAAAGAAGAGATCAAGGAGCTGATCATCCATCTCTCGCAGTACAGCGGCGTGCCGACCGCGGTCGAAGCGATGCGGGTCTATCGCGAGGTGACGGAGCCCAAAAAAGCCTAGCCGAAACTTTTCCGCTGAGTGTCATTCTGAGCGGAGCGAAGAATCCCGGAATGCTCTCGCCTTTGCAGAGCGCGCGAAGTAAAGCAAAAAATGAAGATCGGCATTCTCTTCACGGTCAATGAGCATAGCGTCGATCCGGCGAGTCTCGCGCGCGAGATGGAGGCACTGGGCTTCGAATGGGAAGAACATACTTGACTCATCAGACTTAGACTGTCAAGCTTTCGCCCATGCTTACGAACGAGGGGCCGCCGCGCGTCCTTTTGCGGATTGGCCTCGATTCTGGAATCTCTACG